>ENA-UOUL01004455-UOUL01004455.1-bioreactor-metagenome-genome-assembly--contig:-NODE-4455-length-12951-cov-3.716561_pt1 | contig 12951 bp, 7 predicted proteins | sample MGYA00249838_ERZ747220 | MGnify/ENA primary metagenome ERZ747220 (study PRJEB28778, sample SAMN05720191) | bioreactor metagenome | isolation source: Anaerobic biogas reactor | place: USA:Washington...
CGTACGAGTTCACCGCCGGCGCGGGGCACCACACCCTCATCGCATCGTTGGTCTGGAACCTCGACGTGGTCGGCGGGGATACCGGCTTCAGCACGAACGCCACGCTGTACAACCTGGACCTGCTGCTCTACGATCTGGACGCCAGCGGGACCGAACCGATCGTCGCGTCCAGCAGCCTGATCGACAACACCGAGAACCTGTTCTTCGAACTGACGACAGGCCATCGGTACTCGATGCAGGTGGCGCCCGGTATAGACCAAGGGACATTCGAGTGGGACTACGCACTGGCGTGGCAGGTAACACCGGAGCCGGCCAGCCTGGTGTTGCTGGTGCTCGGGACGTTCGGCCTACTGCGCCGAAGACGCTGACCGGAAGACGGGGAACCATGGAAAACGGCGTGTACATCGCCGTGTTTTATCTGGGTGAGAGACGCGAGATCCAGATCGGCCGGCTGGGGACGTTTCCGTTCGGCGAGGGATTCTACTACTACGTCGGCAGCGCCCAGCGGAACCTCGATTCACGCCTGGAGCGGCACGGGCGGCGGGACAAGCCTCTGCGGTGGCACATCGACTACCTCTCAACCCAGGCGCGGATGCTCGGAGCCATCGTCATGGAAGAGCCGAAGGAGGCCGAGTGCCGGCTGGCCGCCGAGTTGACCAAGCGGCTGGCGGTTGCCGTGCCGCGTTTCGGCGCGTCGGACTGCCGCTGCGTCTCACACCTGTTCTACAGCCGAGACTGGCCGTAGCGGTTCTGATAGCGGTCGTGCCACTTCTCGATCTCTTCCAGCGGCAGCGGCGAGATCGGGCCCAATTGCAGGGCGAGGAAAACGGTACGGGCCACGTCCTCGACCATCACCGCGGCCTTGAGGGCCTCAGCCGGCGACTTGCCCCACGCGAAAACGCCGTGCCGGGCCAACAGGACGGCCGGAGCACGCGAATTGCGATACTTGAGAATCGCTTGGGCGATGTTGTCGCCCTGATTGTCCACGTACGGAGCGCACGGAATCTCAGCGCCAAACTCATCGGCGATCGCGGTCAGGCAACACGGGATCGACCGCTCGACCGCGGCGAACGCCGTCGCGTAGTTCGAATGCGTGTGGATCACCCCGCGCAGCTCCGGCATCGCCTTGTAGAGGTACAGGTGATGCGGCAGATCGACGCTCGGCCGAAGGTCGCCTTCGACGCGGTTGCCGTCCAGATCGATGCAGACCAGCATCTCCGGCGTCAGCGAGTCGTAATCGACGCCGCTGGGCTTGATCACGACCCGGCCCTGCTCGGGATCGTAACCCGAGGCGTTACCCGAATGCATGGTCACCAGACCCGTGGCTGGCAACAGACGATTGACGCGACAAACTTCGTTGCGAAGGGCTTCGATCAACATCGTGGTCCTTTCAGGAACGGCGCGACTGCTCACGAATCCGAATCAGTTGCTTCATCACCTCGTACAGGCTGGACTGCCACTGCCGGGTGCCGAAGGCGTCGTGCAACATCTGGTAGATTTCGTACAACTGGCGATAGGTCTTGACGGCTTCGGCCTTCGGCTCGAACACCCGCGGTTTGGTCCCAGTCATCTTCGCCTGCGCGGCCGGAACGTTGGCGTACGCGCCGCCCGCCACCGCAGCATAGATCGCCGCGCCCAACGCACAGGTCTGCGACGCCCGGCTGATCTTCATCGGCCGACCCGTCACGTCCGCGTAGATCTGCATCACCAGCGGGTTCTTTTCTGCGATGCCGCCGCAGTTGACGATCTCATTGACCTTCACGCCGTACTCTTCGAACCGGTTGATGATGGTCAGCGCTCCGAACGCGGTCCCTTCGATCAACGCCCGATACACCTCCGCCGGACGCGTGTGCAGCGTCTGGCCCACCAGCAGGCCGGTCAGCAGCGGATCGACCAGGATCGTGCGGTTGCCGTTGTTCCAGTCGAGGGCGACCAGGCCCGACGCCCCGGGTTTCAACTCCGCCGCCTCCTTCGTCAGAGCCTCATGGGCGGCCGCATCCGAGCCGTAGGCCTTGCGGCAGAACTGCCCGACAAACCAGTTGAAGATATCGCCCACCGCCGATTGCCCAGCCTCCAGGCCCAGGTACGACGGCACGATCGAACCGGGTACGATCCCGCACAGGCCGGGAACATCGGCCACCTCGCCGTCCGGTTTGGCGATCATCATGTCGCACGTGCTGGTGCCGATGATCTTGACCAGCACGCCCGGCCGAATGCCCGCGCCGACTCCGCCCGCGTGGGCGTCGAACGTGCCGACGCATACCGGAATGCCCGCCGGCAGCCCAGCCTTATCCGCCGCTTCGCGGGTCAGCTTGCCCGCCGGCTGGTCCGAGGTGAGGGCCCGATCGTAAAGCCGGTCGCGCAGATCCGCCAACGCCGGATCGACCGCCGCCAGAAACTCCTTGTCCGGCAGTCCGCCCCACGCATCGTTGTACATCGCCTTGTGGCCCGCCGGGCAGATGCCGCGTTTCATCGTCCGCGGATCGAGGCTGCCGGTCAAAAATGCGGGCACAAAGTCCGCCGCCTCGACCCACGAAAACGCGGCGTCGAACACCCGCGGGGCCGAACGCCGGCAGTGCAGAATTTTCGACCAGAACCACTCCGACGAATAGACCCCGCCGCACTTGCCCAGATATTGCGGCCGCAACTTGCCCGCCTTCTCGGTGATCTCCGCCGCCTCCGCGTACGATGTGTGGTCCTTCCACAACCAGGCCTGAGCGGCCGGGTCGTTCCGGAACCGCGGATTGACCGCCAGCGGCTGGCCCTCGCGATCGACGGGAAGCGGTGTGCTGCCGGTGGTGTCGACGCCGATGCCGATCACCCGCTTGGCGTCGAACTGCGGATCGGTCTTCGCAGCCTGTTTGATGGCCTCGCCGGTGCAGGCGAAGAAGCCATCGAGGTAGTCGGCCGGATTCTGCCTCGCCAGGTTCGGGTCGGCTGGATCGAGCAGAATCCCCGCCTCGCCGCTCGGATACTCGGTCACAGCCTCGGCGATCTCGCTTCCGTCATCGGCCGAAACCACCACCGCCCGTACGCTGTTGGTTCCGTAATCGAGCCCAAGGACGTATCGCCGGTCCGCTTGTGCCGTCATCGTTCACCTGCCTCCTTCGATCGCGATAGGATCACGACTGACCAGCCATGCTAGCGGACACGCCGCGCGCTGTCAACCGCGGATGCAGGTCCGCCCTCGGCGAACGGCCCTTCTCAAAATACAGACATCACGCCGCAAACCCCGCTACCGCACCGTCAGGATCAGCGGGACCGACGGCGTCAGTTCGATGGTCTGACCGTCGATCGGCTGATCGTTCAGCAGGTTGACCAGCGTGCCGTCGGCGGGCCGGCGAAGCACCGCGCCGACCGGCTCCGGATGGATGTTCATCACGAAGGTCATCGACTTGCCCGCCGCGTCGAGCACGGTGAAGTTGATCACGCTCCGCTGCGGCTCGACCAGCGACGAGACGCTCGACGCCATCGCCGAGGTCACCGGGGCCAGATCGGCGGTGTCGGCGAGCCGGATGATCTTCGCCCCGGCGCCTTCCGCGGCCTGGAGATAGCCTTCGTAGGTCGCGTTCAGATCGGCCTCGGGCGGCACCACGATCGTCTTATACTTCCCGGCGATCTCCTCGTTCATCGCCTCGGGCGGCAGAATGTCAAATGCCGGACCGGCATAACTGCACAGCTTGTACGCATCGGGCAGCCGCCAACCGTTATCGACCAGCAGCACGTCGGGCCTGAACCGCTGGAACGTGCTGACGATCGAGCCCAGCCGTTGAATATCCAGCGACGTCTGGCAGAAACCCTGCACCGCCCACGGCTGCGTCAGGATGCACTCCTCGAAGTTCTCGATCGTCCGGCCCCAAACCCACACGTAGTTGGCGTCGCAGCCGAGCACCGCACGCCACCACATCAACCCCGGAATGTACTCCGGCGTAACCACGTGGCCGTACCAGATCATGTGCTGCTCCGAGTCGATGATCGGATTGCCCGGCGCCAGCGACCGGTACAGATGCGTCACGATCGCGGTCGTCCACAAATCCATCACCTGGTTGTCGTCCGGATTATCGAGCCGGCTGAAGCAGTCCGACCCAATGCCGGTGAATATCCGCGACAGCGCGACCTTGTCCACGCTCATCAGCCGCCGCCACGCCCCGTGAATCTTCGCGTAGATCAACCGCGTGTCGTCGCGATTGAGCATCTCCGCCGTCAGCCACCGGTAGAACTCGGTCACCCGATCGCGATTGTACAGGAACACGTCTTCGGCGCTGCGGGAAACGCCCGCTTGGTACTGGACCTTCTCAAAGCTCTCGAACGCCGTGCCCCATGCGCCGTTGAGGGCCTCGATCGAGCCGTAGTGGCCGCTGAGCCACCGTCGAAACGCGTCCGGCTCGAAATCGCCCAGCACGAGGTACCACAGCTCGTTGGTCAGATCGTAGCTCAGCAGGTTCGTAAAACTCTTGACCGCGGGAATCGTCACGTCCATGTGACGCACCAGCAGCTCGCGGAAACCGGCGCTGTCCACGTCCCACGGCAGGAACTGGTTGCGCCGGACGCGAAGGCCGCTGCGCGACATATCCGGCCATTTCTCGCGAGCACACGCGGGAATCGAATGCGGCGTCAGCAGCAGATCGCACGCCATGTTGTTCTCAGCCGCCGCCTTCAGGAGGCCGACGATGTGGTTGGGCGGCTGCACCTGGTTCTCCGAGGGCATGGTGTGGCCCGGACCGCACTCCATCGCCAAACCATTGAGCCCCATCCGCACCCACGTGGCCAAATCCGCGGCGCTAGGCCAGCCGCAGAACCCGTTGATGTAAACCGGCCGATCGCCGTCCATAAAGTCCCCCTCGACGACCTTCAGGTGAAGATTGTCCGACGGCACGGACTCCGGCCACACGGCTTCGCCCTGATCCACCCGGGTCAGCTTGGCCTCCAGATCGTCGCAAAGGCTCTCAACATACTCCAACTGCCGCGCCGCGCGGACCGGCTTGTCCTCAGCCGCCTCCTCACGCGCATAGCCGCAGAACAGATCCACCACGGCGATCGTCGCCTGCGGATAGCGCCGCCATGTCCCCTCGGTGGTAACTGCGTCAAGCCGCGTCTGCAGCGCCGCCGCGCGGGCCGCCAGCCGCCCGCTCCACGCGTCGATGTGCTCCTTGGCGTTCGGATACACAGCGGCAAGTTCGTCGATCCGAAACTCGTACTTGCCGTCGTACATGTACTCCTCGACGCGGTGGGGCATCTCCAGGCTGATCGTCTCGATGCCGTCCAGCGTGCCGTTCCCACCGGGCCAGTACGGCTCCAGGCTGTCCATCCGGACCCGCATCTTCGGCCACGTGTAATACCACGGCCTGGGGAAGATCGGCGAATCGCGGCCGTCCGTACCCTCGTACAGACCCGACAGGAAGGTCATCTTGGCCGTGCCGTCGGCGTCCTGCACGATGATGCGGATGCGGGCCTCGCCCCACGCAAACTTCTGCCACCGCGGCACCAGAACGTAGATCTGGAGATACTCGGGCGTCTGGTCCAGCCCGACGTTCGGCCGCGACAGCCACGCCGTACCCGGATCGCTCTTGTCGATGGTGAACTTGACGTTGATGCAGCCGTACCCGGTCTTGCGATACGACTTGTCGAGCACCGGCTCGACGTCGTCGTTCCACCGCCAGCTATCGAGACTCTCCATCCGGTCGACAAACACCACGCCCGGCGCCGCCGGGGCCTCCTGGCCATGCGCCGGCGAAAGCAGCATGGTCGCCGCGATCAGGACCACAAAGAGCGTTCTGGCTGTTGCCGTCATCGTCGGTTCTCCACAGGATAAGCCCAGGCGTCCAGCGGCCGCCGTCCTGCCGGAAGCCGCCGCCGTCCGCGCCGGACCAAAACCGGCGCGTGCCCGGATTATTGTATACGCCGACCTCCCGGGCAAGTTTCATTTTGCCTGCCTCAAAACGAAACGGCCGCTGGTTCAAATTGGCTGCGGCCGGAAATGCGCGGTCCCCGTTTCACATGGCGGAACGAAGTGGGTCTGGCCGTCGGGAATTGACCCTCCGGACGCAAAACGGAGCGTAGAGCACCTACCAAGACAGGCCAGAGGACCTCCGGTGTATCCAACGCGGCTTCGAAGTCTAAGGCGACACCGTGCTGGGCCTGCCCACCAGACCACAACAACGAATTCAACATGAACTGCATATGGTAGTTGCCGGAAGGACCAAGAACCACTAACATAGCCGCCGCCACCACCGCACCGACGCCGTCCCTTCTTCCGTCCTGCGGAGCCGTCTGCCCGTGGCGGATGAGGAACGGGGATTCTGCCTCTATTTGCCCACCGGCCGCGTCGTCGGGGAACCGACCAGAAGCTCCCGCACAGAATCGGCCAAGCTGGCTTCGGGCGGTCCCGCCTCACCGGGGAATCGGAACGCCGCCAACTTCGCGGCCAGATCATCGCTCGGCGTCAGTTGCGTCAGAAACACATCCCACGCCTCGGCATCCGCCGGACGAAGGCCGTTGCGCCACAAACAATAGGCGGCAAGCTCCCGGCCGGCAAGGACAACCCTCCCGAAATGCGCCTGCTGGAACTGCGGATCGGGCGCCGACCAAAAGGCATAGACCAGCCGCGGCTGTGGATACACCGACACCGGCCCCTCGCCCGCCAGCTCGCTCGGCCAGATCACCGTGCTCGTTTCGCCGACCCAACCGCCGTTCGTCTCGAAAGGCGGCACGGGACACTCGAGACTGACCCGGACGTACTGATGGGGACCGAACAGCTTCGGCAGATCAATCAGCCCTTCCTCCGTCTCTCCCGCCGCCACCGACAGAGGATCGGGCTCGTTGTCCTTCCCAGCCAGCGGATGCTCCTTCCGCCACTCGGCCAGATGCTGCTGATACGGCTCGGTGGTGCGATAGTAGTCCGCCAATGATTGCCGGGCATGGGGCAGGTCGCTCAGGAACGCCAGCGACTCGGAGTCCGGCGACACGTCCATGTGCCGGGTGATCTGTATCCTGATGATGCGGAAGACGCGAGACCAGTCCCCGCGGGCGGCCCCCTCCAGGAACGCCACGTACACCGCGGGCAGCTTCTCCGGCGGGAAGTAGTCGCGCTCCGCGAGGTACTGCGCCACGTAGACCGACTCCTCGGCATACGAGTCCCTCTCCTGCCCGGTCTGGCTCTGCATCCACACGTACGCCGCCAGGTAGCTCAGGTCATTGCGGAACTGCCCGTCAAGAAAAGCCCGAAGTTCCTCAAATCCCTCCACCCCTCCAAGCTCAGCCGTAAACCACCCCACCAGCAGATCGCCTGTCCGATCGGCGGCGGTGCGGATCTGCGAGAGCCGCTCAGCCGGGTCGTCCGGACCGCCGAAACGCTCGACGTAACCCGCCGTATAGCCCATCGCCGTGGCAAACCGCTCATAGGCCCGCCACCGGCCCGGGCCGGTTACCCGTTCCTGATCGAACTCCCCTTCCGTAACCCTCGCCCTCAACCCCAGCTCAGGCCAGAACCGCGCCGGGTCCTCCCCGTCCGGAGGCTGTAAGGACCGATACGCCACCTTCCGCGACAGCCCCTCCCCGCTTGGAGCCATCTGGATCTGGTAATACTCCCGCTTGTTCAGGTCGAGGCATCCACCAAGGACTCCAAACACTCCAAACACCGCCGCCAGAAGCACCGCCTGTCGCATCGCCGCACCTCCCATGCTTTACGATAACATACCGTGGCGGTTCACCAACGGCAAGCCGATCCGCCGCGATCAAAAGTATATCTGCAACCGCAGCCCATACACAATCGCCACATCCCGATTCTGAAACCCCGCCCCGGGGTTGACGATTACCTGCAGGTCCGGCGTCAGCCGCACGCCCGGCCGAAGCTCCATGTTGTAGAACATCTCCACCCCCTGCTCCGAATGTACGTGCAGCACGTCCGGCAGATAGTCGCTCATGTCCGACCGGTAATATCCGATCCCGTAGTTGTCGTTGTCCCGCTCGGGAATCCCGCCTCGGCCCATCCACCCGAGGCTGTAGAACCGCTCAATCGGATTGCTCTTGCCCGTCGAAAGCCCCAGCCGTCCGTAGAACCCCCACCCCTGACGCGGGTCCTCCGCCTCCTGATGCACGTACTGCTCAAACCGGTAGTACACCACCCAGTCATGGTAACTGTCCCGATAGCTGCTGAAAAACGGCGGAATCCCCCGCTTGCGGGCCAGGTCCAACGCCCCGCACCAGAATGCCGGATCGAGAAACTCCTTCAAGCCCGGAAACCCCGAATCGCAATCCGGCCGGTCCTGCATCAACCGGTACGGCCGCGACCGCCACGCGTACCCGAACGTCTGATGGCCCGGCCGCCCCCACGGGGCCACCTTCACGTCCAACTCCTGACCCACCGTGAACCAGTCCCGACCGTTGAACAAAGCCGAAAACCCCGTCGTCTTCGCCGTATCCGCCGGGTCGTTGTCCAGAATTCCCGTCATCAACCGCACCCGATCGTTCGGCAGCCAGATCCCCGCCAGCACCATCGTCGTGTGCGGAATGAACGGGTTCAAAGCCGGCTGCGTCCGCATCCCCGCACCCAGAAACTGGTCCCGCTCCAGACTCCCCAACAGCATGTTGTCCGACCCGTTGAGAATGTCCACCTTGCCCGCCACCACCACGAACTTCTCCGACAAGGCCTGGGCCAGATAATACTCCGACAGCGTCACCTGCCCCGCCTCCTCGACCATCGGAACCACCGCCGCAAAGTTCACCGGCGACAATGTTCCAGCCCGGCAGTTGAGGCTCCGCCCGAACTGCATCCCGCCCCGCAGCGATACAAAGCCCCCCTCCCACAAGCCCATCCGGGCGAAATCCAGCCGCACCCGCACCTCCGGCGCCCCAAAATATGACAGCCCGCTGTTAGTGTCCAATCCCCCGTGCGCGGTGCCCTGCAGGAACTGGGCGATGCTCCCATCCACAATGATACCCTCGTCCGCGAGTTCCTGCCGCCCCTTGAGCCACGCCCCCGTCAACGTCGTCGCCCGATAGTCCGGCACCTCATCGATCAGCGACCGCAACTCCCCGTGGCGGTGCGTGCCCCACGTGTACTCCGGCGGCGGGTCGGACTGCCCCCACAACAAGCACGCCCTCCCCAGCACCACAAGCAGCGTCAGAAGATAGGAAACGCGATAGCCCATTCAACCTTCATCTAATATCGGCGGGCTCCATACTACCAGATCGCGTCCATCCTGTCACGCACTACTCGCAATGCTCGGCCGCTCAAAGGGCCGCCACCGTGAGCAGACGCGCTACTCACTCCGTCCAAAACGCGTACAAGGCGGCGTTCCGAAGCTGGAACCGCAACCGAACCGCCTTGCCCGCCAACGCCGACAGGTCTCTGGCTCCCTTCCACCCGCACCGAAGGCGAACCGCGTCCTTCTTGACGGCTCGGCAGTTATCAGCGGTAAACGGCTCAACCACCCGCCCGCGCGAGTCGAGCACCTCGACCCGCAGCTCGCCATCAGAGGCATTGGCATTCAGGAAGAGCTGCTGCCCCTCCAGCCGAAGCGGCCTCGTGACGATCTGGCCGCCGGACCGATCCGCCTCCGCCGAGACAAACCCATCGACCCGGAGACGGGCCAACCCGACCGCGCCCAGCGGACCATCCCACGTCACGCCCTCCGGCGGCCGCCCGCTGTGGTCCACCGGCCGGCCGCTGTAGTAAAACCACAACTCGTCGCCCACGCGAATAGGCGGCGTCGAAGCCGCGTCGTTGTTACCGAACTCCCACGACCCCGCCGGACCCGTCGGAATAAACGGCTGACGGTGCGCATCGGACGTGTCGATCCCGCCCCGATCCTTGCTCGCGAACTGCGGCCCGACCAGCGGCCGATACGGACGCTCCCAGTGCCGACCGTTATGGCTCACCGCCAGATGCACATCGCACGTATCGCCCATCTCCACGTGGTAAATCTTGCACAGCCCGAGATACAGGCTCTCGTATCGCATGATCTGCATGGCGTAAACCTGGTCGCCGAACGCGTCCCGTTCGTCAACGTCCATCATGCGGTACGTATCGGTCCAGTTCAGAAAGTCGTCGCTCTCAGCATACCCGCGATACCGCCGGTCGTGATACCCCATCTTCACCGACGCCACGTACTTCCGCCGAACCGGATCGTAGTGAACGCTCGTCGCGTCCAGACTCTGTGGCAGGATCACCCCGCGCCGCGTCCAGTGAACCCCGTCCGGCGAACTCCAGCCCTCCGTCCCGCTGTACCGAAGCTGGAGCTTGTACCGGAAGTCCGGCCGTGGATCGTCCGAGTCCACGATCATCGACCCGACGCCCTTGGTATCGATCACGATGTTGTTATCGAACGAGCCGCCGAATTCATGGACGCCCACCGGCGGTTTCTCCCAGCGAATTCCATCATCGCTGACCGCCAGGCACGTGCGCGAACGCTTGTGATTGCCCGGCTGAGGATCGTGGGCGTAGTACCACAGCCGGAATTGCCCGCTCTTTTGACGCTCAACCGCACCGAAAACGAAAGTCGCGTTGCCCTCCCACGGCCGGTCGGGAACGAGGATCGGATTGCCCGCGTGCTTGACCGGCCGATGAAACACGCGGCGGATGTTGCACACCCGATCAACACACCAGTCGTCGATAAAGAGCTGCCTTTCACGCCCCACCTTCAGAACCTTCGGCGGCTCGGGCGCCTCCGCTCCCACGTCGCGAATCGCAGGCTCAGCCGCGGCCACCTTCGCCCCGCGCTTCAGAACCTTCCCTACGCGAACCGCGTCCCAGTGGCCGCTGCCCCGCGCATCGGGATATCCGGCGTTGCCCAGGTTGATCGCAAAAACCTCGCCGCCCGGCAGAAGGTCCTGGAACGTGCCGATAAAGGTCTCCCGTTCCGGCTCACCCGCGTACAGATCGACCACCCTATCGTGGCGATGCAGCACAAACCGCACCCACGCCCCTTGCGGCAGCCCCTCAATCACCCCATCGCGCCGGCCGCCGTGCTCGACCAGGTCGATCCGGTACGTCCCCTGCGACGCGTCCCCATTGGCGTACAGATCAAGGGCCACCGGCCGCGGCTGCTCCCAGTCCGTCTGTTCCAGCCCGCCCTCCGCCCCGAATACCGGATCGGCCAGATACTTCAGCTCAAACGCCCCGGGCGCTCCGCCCGGCGTCTGGCACGACAGCACCGGCCAGTCCACCAGCTCCACCGACCCATCGACGACCGGACGAAACACGAACTCCACCACGCAATCCCCAACCGCCTTCGGCGCGTCCCACGCCCGCACCAGACGAACCCGGGCCTCCTGGTCGGGTCCGAACGCCGCCACGTGCGCGCACCGCCGCCCCTGATACGCAAAGTCATCCAGAATGCGGGCCCGCGCCTGATGGTCGATAATCGCCCCGGCGTTCCGGGCGCAAAAAAGCGTATCGGTGAAGTTCTCGAAATCCACGTGAAGCGTCGAACCGTCGCTCCGGACCGCCTCGTTGGCCTTGCCCTTGACCATCGAATGCTCCTTCATACCAGCGTCTGACTTCTCGTCCGCCCAGCTATCCCGGCATGATATTGAACGTCTTCGGCGGTTCGCCGGTCCACGAGTGATAGATGGCCCCGATGATCGTCGGCGCCAGCCCGCCCAGCATGTCCCCTCCGATCAGGCCAAACATCAACGGCTTGAGCCGCTGATACGTCGACGCCCCGCCGTACTTCATCACCGTCATCTTCACGAACCACCCGAGCAGGAACGAGACCGCGAACGCCTTGCCCGGCATGCTCGCCCACACCACAAACAAAATCGGATGCAGCGGCCACTTCGGAAGCCGCAGCCGCAACGCCGTAAACAGCAGCACCAGCCCCAGCCCCGCGCCGAACGCCAGAATGTACGACAGATCCGGCGACATCTCGGCGAACCGCTGCCAACCCGACAGCGACTCCGCGCACTCCAGGCTCTCCTGCGCGATCAGCCGCTGCTTGACCCGCAACGCCTCCTTGAACGGAAACTGCGGGACGCTCTTGGTCGCCCACATGTCGCTCATGTTCGCCCCGCGGTCGTACTGGAAGTACATCGTCAGCGGCAACGCCACGCCCAACCCGACCACCAGGGCCAGGCCGCAGAACACCGCCGTCCGCCCCACCTTCACCTTCCGCATGTCCACCAGCTTCAACGCGTTGACCACGAACGGCATCAGCGCCTCGCGAGGATCGATCATCAGCACCATGCCCAAAACCAGCATGATCAGAATCGGCTCGGGTCCCAGCGCCTTCGCCCCGAACAACCCCCACAAAATGACCGCCGAGAACGTGTACGGCTGCAGGAAGAACATCCCCGTCTCCGCCACGATCCGGCCCATCACCAGGAAAATGATCACCACGCCCGCCGCGTATAGCACCGCCAACTGCCAGTCCAGGCCGACCGCTGCGATGTTCAGCACGAAAATCGCCATGCAGACCAGAAACACCCTCGCCCCCCACACCGCCTGCCGGTCCGCCTCCCCCTCGCTCCGAAGCCGCACCGCCTGGCTGAACACGCTCCGATAGTAGTGGCGCCCGGTGTACAGCAGCGCCATCAGAATCCCGAAGTACGAACCGAAGTTCAAAAACGACTCGAGCTTCAAGCCCATGTAGTCGCCCCCGCCCCGGATCGAAATCCCGTACCCGGCGAAAAAGCCCACTATCCAACAGAAGATAAACGGCCCGATCGCCAGCGACAGCGACACGTCCGTCGCCAGAAAATACGCGAACGCGATCACCGTAAAATACAGCGTCGGCATCAGCATGGCGCTTCCCTCCCCCTTCTGGAAGGTGGGAAACAGCGGCGCCAGCGAACTCATGTCGATCTTGAGCGGGATATGCATCATCGCGTTCGGATACCACGTGTACCCGTAGTTGTTCAAATGGATCAACAACACGCCCGCCAACCCCAGCCAGAACAGCTTGCTCCCGAACACCGACCCCTTGGCCTGACCCTCCTCCGGCAGAAGCGAAT
>ENA-UOUL01004456-UOUL01004456.1-bioreactor-metagenome-genome-assembly--contig:-NODE-4456-length-12946-cov-5.153081_pt1 | contig 12946 bp, 8 predicted proteins | sample MGYA00249838_ERZ747220 | MGnify/ENA primary metagenome ERZ747220 (study PRJEB28778, sample SAMN05720191) | bioreactor metagenome | isolation source: Anaerobic biogas reactor | place: USA:Washington...
GCTCTTTTCATCGAGAGTTGACGAGTCTGGTCAATCTCTCGGGGAACCTATAGAGCAGCTTAGTGATGAACAGTCCCTAACCCGGACAAGCCGGAACCAAAAAGGTTAACGAACGGCTCGTCTGCAGTATAATCACACTATACAGAACAGACGGGGGAAAGGGAAATGCTACTGACAGAAAAGTATGCGAAGGACCTGCATGGCGTCTTATCTTGCTACGACCGCGTCATTATACACGGCAATATCGCCGGGTGGTGTTTTGCCGAAGGCATGACTGCAATCCTGGCCTCGCGCGGGGTCCGCGTCTTCGACTTTGCTGAATTTTCGGCCCCCCTGACAGAAGCAATCCGAAAAAATGCTGAGCAGATCGCTCAGGCAAACGATGTAAAAATTGAATTTATCCGAAAGATCGGCGCATTCCGTAAAGATGACCGGATCAGTGAGATCATCAGCCAGCGCGGCGAACAGCCTGGGCTGGTACACATTTTTTCAGCCATGGAAGGCTGTAACACGTATAGGCCATGGCATGACAAGGCAACCGGCAAGTCGTTCCTGAAGCACGACACTGGAAAGTGTCTGCACTACTACTTCTATTTCATCGATCCGGACTATGGTCTGTGCTACCTGCGCGTGCCGACATGGGCGCCGTTCCGGCTGCAGTTTTACTTCAATGGGCACAACTGGCTGGAGAATAAACTGATCAAACATGGGATTACGTACACCAAGCTGGACAATGCTTTCCATACGATCTCCGATTTCACCAAAGCCCAGGAGTTGTCGGACAAAATCAGGGTTGAGGATCTGCACCAGGTGCTGGACATTCTAGCCAGGCGGTACTGCCCTCTGCCTGAAACGTATGAGATTCATTACAACTGGAGCATCATGCAGGTCGAATATGCCATGGACATCTGTTTCAAAAAACAAGAGGTATTGCAGCCGATGTACAACGAAATCATCAAGACAGCGGTACATACGGTCAACCCTGACAATATAGCCAATTTTCTGGGTAAGCGCTTCAGTGTTCTCTTTGAAGGAGAATCTGGCAGCAAATACGACAGACGTATTCTCGGCACGAGGATTAAGCACCAGATGGGTGAAGTATCCGTAAAAATGTATGACAAGGCCGGTGTGATTCTGCGTATCGAATGCACATCCAACGATGTGTCGCAGTTCAGACAGGTCAGGGATGTACAGCAGCGCGATGGCGCTATTGTACAGAAAGAGGCGCGGCTCAAGAAGAGCATCTATAGCCTGTTCCCTCTGATTCAGATCTTCAAAGGGGTTACACGCCGCTATCTGGAATACATCTCGGAATTCGATGACCCCAGCGACGGGGTCCGTAAATTAGACAAGGTTACGCAGGATGTCCGAAAAGAAGATCGGAACTACAAAGGGTTCAATTTCTTCAGTAAAGAAGACCAGCAGGTCTTCGAAGCGATTGCCCGTGGGGAGTTCAACATCCGCGGTTTGAGAAACAAGCAGTTGCGCGAATTGCTGCCGGATAAAAGCTCGGCAGCCGTGTCCCGGATCATCAAGCGATTGCGAACGCACGGCCTGATTCGCAAAACCAGAAATGCGTATCGTTACTACCTGACGAAGCTGGGGAAATCCGTCATCGTTGCAGGTTTGAAGATCAGGAACATGCTTCTAACCCGCGATCTGTCAGGCCTTTCCGCTGCTATGGGATGATTTTTCTTCCCAATTTTGCACGAATATAACTCTTAAGAAACTAATTAAGCCCCACGCTATGCGTGGGAGAACGGAATAGGAGGTGCCGATCCCAAATCAAGAAAGCCCTCCTCTGATATACTGACAAAGGTTTCGCAAGCCAAAGTCAGAATCAGAGGAGGGCAACAAAGATGATAGATACCAGTCTATCACACACCAAATGGAATTGCACATACCATATCGTATTCATCCCGAAGTATCGCCGAAAAGTGATGTATGGGGAAGTCAGAAAAGAAATCGGTGAAATTCTGAGGAAGTTGTGCACCTATAAAGGGGTCGAAATACTGGATGGATCAGTCTGCATCGATCATATCCACTTATGTGTGAAAATACCACCCAAATTCAGCGTTTCAGAGTTCATGGGGTATCTGAAAGGGAAGAGCGCACTGATGATCTTCGACAAACATCCGGAATACAAACAAAAAGGGAACCGGCATTTCTGGGCACAAGGGTACTTCGTCGATACGGTCGGACGCAATGAGCAAGATATCAGAAAGTACATAAAGCAGCAGGTCGACGCAGATATGATCGAAGACGGAATCAAAAAAACATAACCCCTTCAGGGGTTGCAGGTACTATTGGCTTGCGAAGCCACGCCTTTAGGCGTAGCCAGTATCATGCCCTTATAGGGCGAAAATCAAACCACCCGTTGAACGGGTGGTTACGTGATTTTTTTTGCGCCTCGATAACCCGGCGATGCTGAACATATTCCATGATCGAGAATCCGGTCTGGCGCTTGAAAAGATGGCTGAGATAGAATTTGTCGACGAAAAACGCGGCTGCCAGCAGATCGAGGCGGATCGTCTCGCCATAATGCCGGTCCAAGTACTGGACGACATCCTGAACCAGCTTGTCGTTCTTGCCCAGTTGGGTCCGGGCGTTGTCCGCCAGCAGCAGCCGGCGCACGTGCAGCAGCACGAGAACCAGGTTGGCTCTTACCTCGATCCGGGCCTGGCTGTCGGCCGGTTCGTGCCCGAAGGTGCAGGCCTTGTGCATGTGGTCGAGCAGATGCTGCAGCTCCACCCGGTCCCGGATGCTCAGGTGGACATGGCGAACGGGGCAGCGGGCGATGCTGTCCAGCAGGCCGTCTTCGCCGAAAGCCGCCAGAACCGGGGCGATCCAGGAACGCCTGAAGTTGACGACATAGCGCTCATAATGCGCGATCGGCTGGTATTCAATGTGGTGCAGGTCGTACTCGTCCATGAAGATCAAGTCGCCGCCCCGGATTTCGTAGCGCGTGTCCTTGATGAAGACCTGCAGGTCCGCCTTGATGTAGCAGACCATCTCACAGGCGTCGTGGTAATGGTGCAGAGCGGTCTGTTCGGGCACCGACGTCTGGCTGTAGCTGAAACGGAAATCGCTGACCGTCGTGACGGGCAGCTGGGCCGGCAGGCCAGCCTGGCCGTGTTCAGGCGTCCGGAACGACGGATTTTTCTGTGCCAAGCTCCTCACCTCCGGCAAACGGCACCTAATGAGATCATACCACAGGATCCTGCATGAGCAAGATCTGTTAGTCAAGATGAAAAAAAACAATTTGATTGACGAACCGGAACCGGGGCCTGCCTATAATGAAAGGGACACACCAGGGAACATGACAACGCCTGTTTCATTGTTTCGGCCAGCACGCCCAGCGTGTTTGCTGATCGATTTGTCGGAGGTTGGAATGCTGCGATTCAAACCAGACTGGGAAGCGGTCAGCCGGCGGCTTGAAGCCTTGTGGCTGGGCGAAAACGAACGGCCCCTGATGGCGGTGACCTGCCTCAAGGACAACCATCACTATGTACGTGAAAAACCGCCAGAGGACCCCGAAGAGCTTTTCCGCTATTTTACCGATCCCGAATGGATCCACCGCCGCCAGACACACCGCTTCGAGAACACGTTTTTCGGCGGCGAGGCCCTGCCGGTCATCTGGATGAATTTCGGCACCGCCGGGCACGCCAAGTACTTTAAAAACTGCCGTTACTGGTTTGCTGAAAACACCGTCTGGTACGCCCGGTCGCTGGAAGACGGGGCATTGCCGGAATACCTTGGCGAGGACAGCATCCTGGCTGTCGAGAAGCGCTGCATGGCCGAGCTTGGCCGGCTGGGTCAGGGCTCCTACCTGGTTTCGATGCCGGACAACTGCGGCACCCTCGACGCCCTGGCTCATTTGCGCGGCTCCAACGAGCTGCTTTTAGACCTAATCGACGATCCGGACCTGGTCCAGGAAGCCGTCGAACGAATCCTGGCCGGGTACCTGCACTCGAGTGAACGGCTGTTTGACGCGATTCGGGAAAACAACCTGGGCGGCAGCACCCACGGCTGGATGCAAACCTGGACGGCAGGCCGCCACCAGCAGCTGCAGGTCGACTTTTCCGTCATGATTTCCCCCGCGATGTTCGAGCAGTTCGCCATGCCTGAGCTGGAACGCCTGACCGGCTGGCTGGACCGCTCGACCTACCACCTGGACGGCCAGGAGCAGATCCGCCATCTTGACATGATCCTGTCCCTGCCGCGCCTCAATATGATCCAGTGGACGCCGGTCGCCGGTCAGCCGCCGACATCGGCGTTTATCCCCCAGCTCCAGCGCATCCAGGCCGCCGGCAAGGGGCTGGTCCTGTTTCCGAAAAAACATGAAGTCCCTGTATTGCTGGATGCGCTCAAACCGCAGGGCCTTTACCTGATCATCAACGACGCGTCCGGCGAACAGGAAGCACGCGACCTGCTGGCGCTGGCCGGCATACGAGGAGAGACGCCATGAAACCGCACGACATGTTAGCCCAGGACCTTTTGGACCTGAACCTGCCCGAAGCCAAAGATGATCGCGTCTGGATCGCGCTGCGCGCCGCCGACGCCCGCCAAAGCGGGGAGGCGGTCGACCTGACGGTCCCGTTCCAGCCCTTCCTGCCCGAGCTGTTCAAGCCTGACAGCACGGCCGCCCCGCGTCGGGAGACCCTGCGGCTGCGCCGCTATGGCAGCAAGATCGTCAGGCTGTCCCTGGGCGAGGTTCCGGACGACGCGTCCAACCCCATGCTGCAGCTGCACCCTGACCTTAAGACGCGGCCCCTGACCGTCAACCGGGAGGAGGGCGCGGATTTTACCGTGCGCGACGGGGCTGTTCTTGTAGCCCGGATCGGTCTTCCGACACCGCCGCGCCAGGTCTGGAGCAGCCTGATCGTGCCGGCGCTGGACGAGTTGACCCTTGCTTTTTATCCGGACGGGAAAACAGAAGTGCCCTGGATGGCCTTCGACACCTTCACCCCGGTCCATCGCGAGTCGATCGGGCTGGGCTATGTCACGCGAAACGATGCGATCGACCGCTTTGCTTTTGCCCATTACGCCGCGCCGGACGAGAAATTTGCCGGCACCGGCGAGCGTTTCATGCCCCTCAACTTGTCCGGCCGCACGCTCGTGCTGGAAAACCGGGACGCACTGGGGGTCAACAGTCGCCGGGCCTACAAGAATGTGCCGTTTTACCTGTCCAGCCGCGGCTATGGCCTATTGGTCATGACCTCGGCCCATGTCCGGCTGTCGCTGGCCGACCTGTCGTCGCGGGCGGCCCAGGGCGTGGTGGCCGACAACTATCTGGACCTGTTCATCCTGGGCGGTGACGACCTGGCGGACGTTTTGTACCAGTATCGCCTGCTGACCGGCTTCCCCGGCCCGACGCCCCTTTGGAGCTACGGCACCTGGATGAGCCGGATGACCTACTTTTCCGCCGAAGAGACACTGGCGATCGCCGACCGTCTGCGCGAGGAGGATTTCCCCTGCGACGTCATCCACCTGGATACCGGCTGGTTCCGCAAGGACTGGCAGTGCGAATGGGCCTTCAACCCGGAGACGTTCCCCGACCCGCCCGGCTATTTCCAGGCGATGCGCGCCAAAGGCATGCGGGTCTCGCTCTGGCAGAACCCGTCGATCGCCCCCGGGACACTGCGTTACGACGAGGCCGTCAACAAGCGCTACCTGGCGCCGATCCCGCGCCAATCCGGCTCCGGTTCCGATTTCGGCGGCATCGCCTATGGCGGCAACATCGATTTCAGCAATCCTGAAGCCGTCAGCTGGTACCAGGGCCTGCTTAAGGACCTGCTCGAAATGGGCGCCGCCGCGATCAAGACCGATTTCGGCGAGAAGATCAACGAGCATGCCGACTACGCCACGCTGCCCTGGCACCGGCTGCACAACCTCTACAGCCTGCTCTACCAGCGCGCGGCCTACGAGGTGACGGAGGCGACGACCGGCGAGGGCATCATCTGGGCCCGGGCCGGCTGGACCGGCTGCCAGCGCTACCCGGTCCACTGGGGCGGCGACTGCGCCTGCAGCTGGGACGGTTTGGCCGGCAGCATCCGGGGCGGCCTGCACATCGGGCTTTCCGGTTTTGCCTTCTGGAGCTGCGACGTGCCCGGCTTCCACAGCCTGCCGGAGTTCATGAACCAGCGGCCGGACGATCTCCTCTACCTGCGCTGGACCCAGGCCGCCATCTTCATGTCGCACCTGCGCTACCACGGCACATCCGCCCGCGAGCCCTACGCGTACCCCGCGGTCGCGCCGCTGGTACGCAGCTGGCTGAAGCTGCGCTATGCCCTGATCCCCTACCTGCTCGACCAGTCGGAAAAAGCGGTTGCCAGCGGTTTCCCCCTGATGCGGGCCCTGATCCTGCACCATGCGGACGACCCGGTCTGCTGGACGGTCGATGACGCGTTCTATTGCGGCGAAAGCCTTTTGGTCGCCCCGCTGCTCAACGCGGCCGGCCGGCGGCGCGTCTACCTGCCCGCGGGCCAATGGGTCGATTTCTGGAGCGGCGAGATCCTTGACGGCGGCCGCTTTCTGCCGGAACAAACCTGGCCGCTGCACCAGATTCCGGTCTATGCCCGCCTGGGCGCCGAGATCCGCGTCTATCCGCATCCGGTGCGCGGTACGGATGACATGGATCTGGCCCAAACTGAGACGGTCCGGTTTGACGAAGCCTATCCGGGCTTTGCCGCCACGTCTCTGCAGCGCCTGACTCGCCTTTTCCCCGAACAAGGAGATGTGACATGATCAAGAAGATGACCGGCGACGAGCTCAAGTCAATGCTTAAAAGCAACATCCACTTCAAGAGCCTGGGCGGCCTGAAGGCTGACGACCTCAAGCTGACCGAAGCGCAGCTGGTGCCCTGGCGTGCGATGAAGCTGGGCCTTTTCATCCACTGGGGCCTGTACAGCATCCTGGGACGCGGCGAGTGGGTGCGCCACAACGAGAAGATTCCCCAGGAGGAGTATGCCCGGCTGGCGGAACGGTTCAACCCGCGCGATTTTTCTGTTCAGACCTGGGTCGACACGGCCCGGTCGGCGGGCATGCGCTACATGGTCCTGACCGCGCGCCACCACGACGGGTTCGCCCTCTGGGACAGCCCGGGCAGCTACGGCGGCTTCACCAGCCAGAACAGCGCGGCCGGACGCGACTTTGTGCGCGAATACACGACGGGCTGCCGCTCGGCCGGCTTGGCCGTCGGTCTCTACTATTCCCCGATGGACTGGCGGTTCCCCGGCTATTTCAAGCCCAAAGAGCTGCTGGACAACGCCCTGCTCATGAAAAAGCAGTGCCATGACCAGGTCGAGGAGCTGGTCAGCCGCTATGGCAAGATCGACATCCTCTGGTACGACGGCGCCTGGCTGGCCCATTCGGGCAGTGACCCGGACGGCGCCTGGCTGTGGGACCCGATCGCGCTCAACCGCACGGTCCGCCGCCATAACCCGCTGACCGCGATCAACCCGCGTTCCGGCCTTGAAGGCGATTTCTTCTGCGACGAGGGTTCCCATCCGGTCAAAGGCGAGATCGTGCCCGTGCCGTGGGAGAAGAACATGTGCCTGGGCTCCGGCGTCTCATGGGGCTACATCCCCGACGACCGGGTAATGACCCTGCCCGAGGTGATCACGATGCTGGTCAACGTGATCGTACGCGACGGCAATTTGCTGCTCAACGTCGGCCCGGACGCCGACGGCGCCATTCCGGCGGAAATGGTGGAACGCCTGGGCGAGCTGGGCCGGTTCACCAGCCGTTACGGCGAGAGCATTTTCGCGACCCGCGCCGGACCGCTCCAGCCGGTCGACGACGTTTTCGGCACCACCTACCGCGACCGTACGGTCTACTTGCATATCCTGGATACCGACCGTCTGGCCAAGCTTCCGCTCGTGTTCCCGTCGGACGTGCTGTCGGCCGAAGTTTTGACCGGCGGCCGTGTCACGCTGGCCCGGAGCGAGGAGGGGATCTGCTTCCAGGTCGCTGCCGAACCTGACGCCATCGACACGATCGTCCGGCTGCAGTTGGCCGAACCGGTGCCGCCGCTGGTCTTCGACCGCTTCGATTTCCAGAAGCCGGCACCAAAAGCCGCATCCGTCAAGGAGGCCCTATGAACAAGAAGATCGTTTTTATCGGGGGCGGGAGTGTCATTTGGACGCCCACCTTCGCCAACGACCTGTTCCAGCAGTCGTCGCTGGCCGGAAGCCAGCTGGTTCTGGTCGACATCGACCAGGACGCGCTTCGTGTCCTGACCGCCTATTGCACCCGTTTGAGCCACCAGTACCAGACGGGCTGGTCGGTGGCGTCAGCGGATCTGGATGCAGCTCTCGAAGGCGCAGACTTTGTCTGTTTGTCGATTTCGACCGGCGGATTCGAGGCGATGCACCATGACTACACGATTCCCGAGCGCTACGGCGTCTTCCACACGGTCGGCGACACAGCCGGCCCCGGCGGCATCTCGCGCACCTTGCGCAACGTGCCCGTTTTCGTCCAGGTGGCGCGCAAAATGGAGCAGCTGTGCCCCGATGCCTGGCTGATCCATGTGACCAACCCGTTGTCGCAGCTGACCCGGGCGGTCGGTCTGACCACGAAGGTCCGCTGTGTCGGGCTGTGCCACAACTACGCCGGCACGATCAGCATGCTGGCCGGATATCTCGGTGCAAAAGAAAAGGACATCCACGCGGTCAGCGTCGGGATCAACCACTACAGCTACCTCAAGGACCTGACCGTGCGCGGCCGGCCCGTGGCCGGCCAACTGTCATTGGAACGCTATTTCCGCTACCACCTGGAGACGAAGGACGAGGCGAGACTGACCGGCACGACCGACGATATCGTCCAGCAGATGACCGGTTACCAGGGCACGATGGAGTACTACCTCAATTTTCTTCTCTTCGAGCAGACCGGATGCTTCCCTGTGGGCAGTTCCAACCATTTGGCGGAGAACCTGCCCTACTACTGCAGCAGCGAGGAGACCCTGGCCCGTTACCACATTCGGCGCAAGGGTGTGCTGCCGCGCCGCCAGCTGCAAAAGGATGACAAGCGCCGCCGCCTCGAGGCCCAGCTGAACGGCGACGAGCCGCTGCCCATGCCGGCGGCATCCAAGGAGAGCTTCAGCGCGATCGTCTCCGCACTGGCCGGCGGCGAACCGGTGCGCAGCATCGTGGCCATGGCCAACCAGGGCCAGGTCAGCAACTTGCCCGCGCAGGTTGTGGTCGAAACCTGGGCTGAAGCCAACGGGAGCGGCATCTTCCCCCTGATGAGCGGACCGGTGACGCAGGGTCTGGCCGGCTGGATGCTGACCAGCATCGAGGAGCAGGAACTGTCGGTTGCCGCGGCGCTGAGCGGCGATCCGGAGCTGGCCCTGCGGGCGATGCGCATCACACCGATGCTGACCGACAAGTCCGCGGCCAAAGACCTGCTCAGGGACCTTTTGGCTGCCAACCGGGCCTGGCTCGGCCACATGAGGGAGCTCGACTAAGATGGAATACGGCGTTTCCTGGTATCCGGAACACAAGACGGCAGCGGATTTTCAGCACGACCTCGACCTGCTTGGTGCGAGCGGCTTTACGGTCGTGCGCATGGCCGAGTTTGCCTGGACTTGCCTGGAGCCGGAAGAGGGACGCTACACGTTCGACTGGCTGGACCAGGCGATCGACGCGTTGGGAGATCGGGGGATCCGCAGCATCCTTTGTACGCCGACGGCCTGCCCGCCGGCCTGGCTGAGCGCAGAGCACCCGGATATCCTCTACATGGACAACCGCGGCGTCCGCCGCCCGCACGGCGGCCGGCGCTCCTACTGTTACAGCCACCCGGTCTACCGCGAGCACGCCGCCCGAATCGGAGCCGAAATGGCCCGGCGCTACGGCCGCCATCCGCATGTGATCGGCTTCCAGCTGGACAACGAACCGGCCCAGGAAGGGACTGGCCGCTGCCATTGCCCGGTTTGCCAGGACGCGTTTCGCATCTGGCTCAAGCGCCGCTTCGGCTCGGTCGAAGCGCTCAACCAGGCGGGCGGCATGGCCTTTTGGAACCAGACGTACACCCGCTTTGACCAGGTCGCCCTGCCGGTCAACACGATCGAGGTCCAGACAACCGACCTGATCCAGGCTTATTTCGAAAACCCGTCCCTGCGTCTCTGGGCTGAGCGGTTCGCTTCGGAACAGCAAATCGAATTCCAGAACATCCAGGTGCGGGCGATGCGGCCAGAAACCGATAAGCCGATCACGACCAATGCCACGGGGCTGGCGACGAACAGCATCGACGCCTACGCCTCCTGCCGCACGCTGGACTTTTATGCCTTCGACTATTACCCGTCCCTGCTCGATCCGATCAGCGTGGCGCCGTACGCTTTTGCCCGCGGGGTGAAGCGGCAGCCGTTCTGGCTGCTGGAGTTCGTCAGCGGCGGCGGGCACCGCCTGAGCGGGTCCGGCCGCTCTCAGGCATGGCCCGGCGCCCTGCAGCAGTCGGTCGTCCACGCAGCCGCCAACGACGCGTCCCTGGTCGCCCATTTCCAGTTCCGCACATTCCCTTTTGGCGCCGAGCAGCTGAATTACGCGATCGTCGATGCCGACGGCGTCCCGCGGCGCCGCTTCCGCGAGTGTTCCGATACGGCCGAGGTGCTGCGAAAACTATCCCCCTGGCTGGACAACAGTGCGCTGGACAGCCGCGTCGCGTTGCTTTTTGACTACGACGCCTTGTGGGCGCTGCACATGAAACCGGTCAACCCGGACTTCACGCCGCTGGGCTACCTTGAACAGCTGGTCCGTGAACTGGCTTCTTTCGGCGTGTCCGCCGATATCCTTGATGCCCGCCAGATCCCGGAAACGCCAAAACAATACCGCCTTGTGGTCTTGCCGGCCCTGATCGTCTTCGACCGGGAAAGCCAGGCCCGCCTCAAGGCGTATGCGGCATCCGGCGGCCACGTGGTGGCGTCGTTCCTGACCAGTGTCAAAAATCGCGACAATGTCGGCTATACAGAGTCGCTGCCATCTGGCTTGCAGGACCTGTTCGGCCTTGCCGTGGCCGAGGTCGATCCGGTTTTCCCCCACACCGTCAGCGCCGTCGAAACGACCGGGGTCACCGCGACATGCGGCCAGACGGCCAGCTGGCTGGAGTGCCTCGAGCTGGACGGGGCCGAGGCCTGGGCGGTCGTTGCCGAGGGCTTTCGCCGCGGCGCGGCCGTCGTCGCCCGCAACCGCTTCGGAGCGGGGCAATCCTGGTACTGCGGCACGCGCCTGTCCGGAGCTATGGCCCGAGCATTCTGGCAGACGGTCCTGGCCGAGGCGGCCCTGCTCGTACCGGAGCTTACCGTTCCCCTGCCGGAGGGCTGTCAGCTGCTTTTGCGCACGCACCGCGACGGCACCCCCTTGCTGTTTGCCTTCAACTTCACCCGGCAGGATCAGTCTATCGCGCTTAACGGTTCTTTCACGCTGGCCGTCGGCACACAGCTCGAACAGACGGCCCTGTCGCCTGCGCTCGACGCGGCGAGCTGCGCGCCGGCCGTGTCGCTCGACAAGGCAACGCTCAAGCTGGGTCCATTCCGCTGGGCCTTGCTGCGCAGCCTTTAGAAAGGAGGTGACCGGCAGCTTGGATACCGCGCGCTTCATGCCTCCAGCCTGGACAGACCAGGCGACCTTATCGTTTGGCGAAAATGGTGCGTCTTGCCTCGATCTGGACCTGGCCCGGCTGGTCACCTACAGCCGAACACGGCCATGGTCTTTGCCCGCGATCGCCTGGCATCTGGATGCCGTCGAACGACAGGCCGATCGCTGCGCCTACCGCTTCAGCGACGGACAGGCCAATGTGACGCTGCACCTGGCGCCGTTTGGCGAAGCCGTCTGCCTGAGCGTGACGCTGACCAACGCGTCGGCCGATACCTGGGACGATGTCACCTGTGCGCTGCAGCTTTATCTTCCGGACGCCCGTCCCGGCAAAATCGTGATTCCGCACGTCATCTACAACGACAACCCGTCAGCCGATCCGGAGCGGCTCGTGCCCCGCATCGGGAGCCAGCCCGGCCAGGGCTCGGTGTTCGAGGAGCATCGTTTGCCGATTCCCGCCGTTTCCGTTGCGTGGGGTTCACCGGGCGAAGAGCGCTTCGTCACCTTGCTGTCAAGGCCGGAGGTGACGAGCGGAGAGGACCGGGACTACTGGTCTCTCGGCGCGCTGAATCAGGACCAGGGTCTGTCGGTTCTGGCTTTGAGCGGCCCGGTCATGCTCGGCGGCCAGAAGGATATGACCTATGGCGCCCAATGCCAAGCTGTTCCGTATGACGGGGCATACCGCTCCCTGGTTCCCGGGGAAAGCTTGTCCAAAACCTTTTTCCTGCAGCACGGCACGGGCGCGGGTACGGGGAAAGGTTTCCGGACCATGGTCCGGCTGGCCTATGACGCCCTCAAACCGGAAGCGGTTTCCCGGCACAGCCTGGCCGAGATGGTTGCCTTCAAAAAAAACGTGCTCGATCACCGCTTCCACGAAAACGCCCGTTCGGTCGGCTATATCTGCTATGGGGCCTCGAACAGCTTCGGCGACGTGTCGGGCCGGCCGGAATATTACCTCTATGCCTGGACCGGCCAGGCGCTCAAGCTGGCCTGGTGCGACTGCGTGCTGGGTCTCGGCACGGCCGAGACGTTCCGCTTGGCCCGGGGCATCGACGCAGCAGATTTCTATGTGCGTTACAGCGAGACGGCGACGCCCGGCCTGCGCCGCGCCTATTACTACCACCAGAGCGACAGCTGGGGCATTCCCGGCGACGGGCGCGGTTATGGCGCCCACGGCAGCCGGCAAATCGACGGTAAAACGGTCGAGATCATCTCATCCCGCATGCTGGGCGAAGCCCTGGCGGACCTGGTCGACATCATGCTGCTGCTGCGGGAACATGGCAAGGCGGTCCCCGCGCACTGGAACGAGGCGGTTCGGGCCAGCTGTGCGTTCCTGATCGACCGTCAATACCAGACCA
>ENA-UOUL01004460-UOUL01004460.1-bioreactor-metagenome-genome-assembly--contig:-NODE-4460-length-12942-cov-3.292266_pt1 | contig 12942 bp, 7 predicted proteins | sample MGYA00249838_ERZ747220 | MGnify/ENA primary metagenome ERZ747220 (study PRJEB28778, sample SAMN05720191) | bioreactor metagenome | isolation source: Anaerobic biogas reactor | place: USA:Washington...
CGCCTGGCCGCGAGCCGGCCCAAGATCCTCAAACGGTTCAACGGCACCGTGCTGGTCACTTCGGTGGGCATGTACGGCAGAGTGTCCGGATGGGGCATCCCGCTGGCAGGCCATTCGCTCGCGGTGACGGTGGGTGGGATCGAAGCCAAGCCGGTCCTGCAGGATGGGGTGGTCAGCAGCCGGCCCCACCTCCGCCTCACCGTGACGTTCGATCACGACATCATCGACGGCGGCCCGGCTGCCAGGTTCACCCAGCGCTTTGCCGAGCTGATCCAGGCCGGCGCCGGGCTGGATGAGGCGCTTTTGTAATGTGATCTCTATACAGCACGACACCAGGAGTTGGCTATGTGGCGCACCTTGCTCAAAGGCATCCTTCTCGCACCCGTCATCCTCGTCGCCTTCCACACGCTGATCAGGACCGTACGGCGGTTCCACAAGTTTCCCATCCCGCAGTTTCTCGCGAATCTCATCGACAATCCGCTGCGGCGCCGGTTTCAACCGCCTGACGCGACCGCCATCCGGCACGGCATCGAGCCGGGCATGACGGTGCTGGATGTCGGGCCGGGCAACGGTCGCTACACTATTGCCGCGGCCCGGCGCACCGGTCCGGCCGGGAGCCTGCATGCAGTCGACATCGAGCCGAAGATGATCGAGCGGCTGCAGGCGCGCGCGGATGCGGAGGGCGTGACCAACATCCAGGCGCGCGTCGCCAGCGCGTACGAGTTGCCTTACCCCGATGCGTTTTTCGACGTCATCTACATGATCACCGTGACCGGCGAGATCCCTGACCCGGTGCGCGCCTTGCGGGAGTTCCGCCGGGTGCTCAAGCCGTCGGGGAGGGTGGCCGTCAGCGAGATCCTGCTGGACCCTGACTACCCGCAGGCAAGCACCGTAACCCGCTGGGCGGCCGCGGCGGGCCTGAAGCCGGCCAGGAAGATCGGGAACTTCTTCTATTACACGCTGATTTTGGAGCCTGGTCCGCAATGAGTGCTCAACAGTATCCCGAACCCACCGTGGGCGCGCTGATCTTCGATCCGGCGGGCCGCCTGTTCCCGATGCGGTCGCACAAGTGGGGCGGCCGGTACGTCGTGCCCGGCGGCCACGTCGAGCTGGGCGAGACGCTGGAGGCCGCGCTGCGTCGCGAGGTCGCGGAGGAGACCGGCCTGGCCATCCGCGACATCACCTTCGTGTGCATGCAGGAGTTCATCTTCGACCCAGTGTTCTGGCGGCCCGGGCACTTCATCTTCTTTGATTACGCGTGCCGCACCGACGCGACCGAGGTGCGGCTGAACGACGAGGCGGAGGACTACGCCTGGGTTACCGTGGATGAGGCGCTGCGCCTGCCGGTCGAACCCTACACGGTGAAGGCGCTCCGCGCATATCTGCGGGGAGCGTAGACAGCTCTTGTTGTCAGGTGCCGGGCACCTTTGCGGGGGCGGTAGATGGCCGCGCTGCGCCTCTCGCCGCCAGGTGCCGGGCACCTCCGAAGGTGCCCGGCACCTGGGTCATGTTACTGGAAGCCGGCGCGCGCCTCCGCCTGCGCCGCCCCGTCTAGCGCCGGACCAGCGGCAGATATATCTTCGCGTTTTCTACCTCAAAGCTGTTGTAGATCGTGTCGCTGTTCGGGTTCAGGAACCCAACGGCTACGTGTTGTCCCACAAGCAGGTCCCAGCCAACCGCGCCGAAGTCGCAGGTGAACGCGCCGCCGTCCCCATTCACGCGGTGGGGCTGCGCGTTCACACTGGGCGGGCCATTGTCAACCCACACGGAGCACCAGGTTGGCAAGGGTTCAGTCATGCCCGGTGCGAAGATCTGGCCGGTAATGCGGTCGCTGCCCACATTGGCGGCCGCCCGGATCTCAGCCACCGGCTGCACGATCTTGGTGTAGCCGTCGGCCTCAAATGTGACGCTGTCACCGATCTCGATGTCAGGATGCGCCGGTGACCACATGTTGTACCACTGCTCCTCCCAACCGCGCACCTCACCACCGGCGTCACTCATGCCCGTAAGTTGAGCCTTGACCTCGCCGGTCGATCGGGCCACTGTCACCGTGAATGGCACGTTGGGGGCCGTGTTCAACACGACATAATCCCCGGCATAGTTCGTCTCGGTGCGCAGGGTGTCCAGGCACGCGCCCGGACGGTTCCCGTTGGGATCCACGTACCAGATCTCCGCATCGTCGCCCGCGAGGATGTCGTGCGGGTTGAGGTCCGCAGTAAACGAGCCATCGGCCGCGATGTCGAAATCCTGGTCATGCCAGACCTCAGCGAAAGGATTGTGCAGCACCGCCAGCCCCCTGGCAGGCAAGGGCGCGCCGGATACGCGGCCGGTGATCGTGTCCGATTCGGGGTTAATGCGGCCCTGGATGTCGACCAGGGTCATCCACGCGTCGAAGCCGTCATCCGTCGTCACGTGCACGCGATCGCCGGGGATCAGGTCTGCGTCCACCCAGACGTCGTCCACCCAGCCATCAGGCCTGCCGACCGCACTGCCGCTGGCCTTGGTCGCGCCCGTTGAATCTTCAACGGTGAACTGCATCGTGACCCCGCGGCCAAAGACGCCGCCGACAAAGTCCCTGGTGGTGTCCGCCCGCGCCCACTGGCTTTGGCGCTCGTTGACCACCATGTCCCCATCATCATCGCGGTACCGGACGCTCATGTCGGTGCCGGGCATCAGGTCCCAGCCCTCCGCACCGAAATCGCAGGCGTAAGCGCCGGTTGCCGCGTCATAGTCCGCCTGCAGCCAGCCGATGTTCGGTTTTGTGGCCTCACAGTACACCTGGGTGATCTGGTCACGGCGCGGGCCCGAGATGGTTCCCCCCACCCGATCGGTCGCGGTGTCGAAGGTTGCGATGTCGATGGTCAGGATGGGATCGACGCGCTTGGTGTAGCCCCCGGTGTCCAGGATCACCACGTCGCCGGGCGCAATGTCAGGCCTGGAGGGGGTCCAGGTGACCAGGTCGTCGTTCCATCCCTCCAGGTAGCCCATTTCGTTGATCGTCCCGTGCATCACGGCCTTGCCCTGCACGGTGACGGTCGCGGCCGCGCCGGGTTCCCCTGCCACCCACACCCAGTCGCCCGCATAGAAGATGTCCATCTTAGCGCTGCGCCAGCCGACGCCAACCCGGTTGCGGTTTGCATCGAAGAGCCAGACCTCGCCCTCATCGCCGGGCCGGATGTCCCAGATATCGCTGAAGTCCGCGGTATACGAGCCATCCGCCGCAACGGAGACATCCATTCCGCGGCCATCATCTCGAGCCGGGCTGAAGCTCCACACATGGCCCTCGCCGGGGAAGGTCGCTCCTGTCATCACGCCGGTGACCGTGTCTGCGGCAAGGTCCACCTGCGCAGTGATCGGTATCAGCGTGAGCGTCGCGTCGAAGCCTCGATCGGAGGTGACATGCACGGTGTCGCCGGGGACCATGTCGCAGTCGCAGTTGAGGCTGAACCAGCCGGATGATGGCGTCTCGCCCGCGCGGGTCGCCTTGACCTCACCACCTGCATCCCGAACGACGTAGGTGACCACCTCGCCCGGGGCAAATTCGCCATCGACGTTTTCCCATGTGGCGTTAGCGCGCACAAAGGCGACCGGCACGATGATTTCGGTCCGGTCCCAACCGGCCGTCCACGCGGAGATGTCCACCTGCAGCTCACCCTTCAGATCGACCAGGCCTGCGAAATCCGCCACGAACGCGCCGGTCGCATCGGTCGGCACGAAGAGGCCGGTGTAGGTGTTTTGATCGCGCACGCGCACGAAGCTGTTCGGGAGCCCGGTTCCCGTGACGCGGTCCGTGGTGGCATCCACCCTGCCGGTCAGCCCGAGCACCTCCATGCTCTCGAGCTCGCTGCCCCAGCTCACCTCCACCGAATCGCCCCCCTGCAGATCGACCTCCTGCCCGCCGGCATCCGCCAGGCTGGTCCAGGGAGCCGAGTGCCGGGCGTCCGTCGTGCCAGCGCCGGCCCCGGTGGGGGTCCCGCCACGCTTTGCGGTGACGGTGAAGGGGGTGTTGGGGCTGGTGAGGTTGCCGAAAAATGCGTTGTAGCGCTCGTTGACCACCAGCCGCGGGGCGTAGCCCTGTTTGTAGGTCCACGCGAGATCGTCAGGATCTCCGCTCTGCGGGCGGTAGAGATAGCCGTACGTGCCGTTGTGCAGGTCGAGCTGATCGCCCAGGGGGATCAGCGTGGTCTCTGTGCTGCCCCCGGAGAGCCAGCCGCGCCAGGGACGGCCGAAGTCCGTCCCGAAGATAAAGGCGAGGAAGTACGAGTCGGGCGGCGCGGTCAGCGCCACTTCGTCGGAGGTGCGCTCGAAATCGAGCGCCAAGGGCGCGAGATCGACCGTATTCTCGAACGCCGCGGTTTCGACGTGCACCTGGTCGCCCCCCGCGAAGGGGGTAGTGAACGTCGCGCTGAAGCGGTTTATCTCGGCGTCGGCCTGAGCATTCACCACTTCCACGGACTCGCCGCCGCGCAGCAACGTCGCGGTCACCGCGGCGGACGGGGTGGTGTAGCCGAACACGTTGTTGCCGTTCCAATTGCCCACGGCCCACGGCACCGGGACCAGCTGGTACGTGTCGCTGTGCGACCCGTCGGCGTGGGTGATTACGGGCCAGCTGTAGCGGTTGATGGCGCCGGGGGGGAACTGCGCGTTGAATGCCCCGGATCCATCGGTCGTCCCGAACTGCCACAGGTACCCGATGCCCAGGCCCTGGTACTGGCTGTAGAACACCGCAATGGGCGAGCCTGCCGGCCCTGTGACCGCCACGCTGTCCGCCGCAACATCGGGCGTGCCGCCCAGGTTGCTGACGATCTGGGTCACCGTGGAGCCGCCGAAGTCTGCGGTCACGGTGTCGCCGGGATCGATGGCGGGAAACGTGACCCACCAGCAGCCGGTGGTGATATCGCCGGTCGCCTCGCGCGTGGCCGATTCACCTGCGTGGGTGACCGTGACGCTGACCGCCTGGCCCGGCCCGGTGCAGCCGTCGACCTCCTGGTACTGGGGCACGGTTACGATGCCGCCGCGCGGGTAGAAAGTCCATGCGATCCGGTTGCCGCTTCCATCCCCGAGGGCGACCAGCGCGCCGTCCCACCAGAGGATGTCCGCGACGCCGTTGAAGTCAGCCGTGAATGCGCCGGCCGAGTCGGTGGTCACATCGAGCGCGGTGTTCGCGACAACGATCTGCAGGTTGGCCGGCAGCGGCACGCCCGTAACCTGGCCCGTGACCGTGTTGGCGGCCGGATCGACTGCGCCGGTCACCGGGCCGGGTATCGCCAGCTCCGCGACGGGCGCTCCACCGGCCTTGACCGCCAGGGCCATCCCTGGCTGCATATCCAGATAGCGGCCCTGCAGATTCATGAGGTCACTGGCGAAGTAGCCGGTGTTATCGGAGCGCGTGCGGCTGAGGCCCACGGTCGTGGTCCCCTGCGTCACGATGAGGTCCAGGACCGCGTTGGGAGTCGTTACGCCTTCGACCCAATGCGTGTTCGTCGAGACGGTGATCCCCTGGCTGGCCCCGGCGCTGGCGGCTTGTACTCCTTCGCCAGGGCGGGCGACGAGCGGCTGCTGCCAGGGGCGCTGGAGTGCGTGCGGCGCCGGGTCGTTGAGATCCGGTGCCGCTGCGGGGGACTCTCCCTCGAATGTGGGGCCTCCGGCCAGCGCGAGAGGGGTGACGAGCAGCCCCAGGAGAACAATGGACAGGATGCTGCGAAGCATGGGGGAACGGAACATCGATTGCCTCCGGTATTGATGTGGGCGTCCTTGGGACCGGTATTTGGGGTAGAGGGGGCTCAGGGATGCCTGCGCGCGTACTGCCGCGTGCGCCGGGACATCTTCTCTCAGTGTGGGCTTTGTGTCAAGAAGTGCGATGCGATTTCGCGTGCTTCGACAGGCTGGTTAAGTTCGTCACTTCGTCACTCATTTTTGGGGGGATAAGAGGGATATATTTTTTCCGGGCCGACCGTCGGGATGTGCCTGGCGTCCAGGCATGGGGTTAAAGTGCCGGGCACTTGCGATCCTTCGGATCGTTGGAGTGCCGGGCACTTGGGCGGGCGCGAGGCACTCCGCGGGTCGCGCCTCAGGGGGTCACAGGCGACACTGCTTCCACCGGCTGCTCGCTGATCGGCCGCCCGACCGTCAAATGGCGGCGCACGCCATCCTCGAGCTGCAGGTAGGTTGCGTCCGGTTCCGCGCCGAGTGCGTCTAACAGCTTGCTGAAGAAACAGCGGGCAGCCGCCACGGCCGCGATATCGAAGATCTCAGCGTCGGTGAAGCCATGATCGCGCAGCGCGTGGACATCCTCGGCCGTGATCGCGGTCGCGTTGCAGGCGAGCTGCTCGGCATACACCATCATCGCGGCCTCGGCCGGCGTGAGATCCGGGGTGGAGAAGTCCGCCGCGATGGCCGCCAGTTGGCTCGGGGAGAAGAACTCCTGCTGGAGGATCGTGCCGTGCGCCAACATGCAGTAGGAGCTGCGCAGGCCGCGCGCGGCAGCCATGGTAATCAGCTCGTACCGCCGCGTGTCCATCCTGGCGCGGGTGCTCCCGACGAGCTGTCCCCACGCAGACATGACCTCCGGGTGCTGGCTGAACAACCTGGCATAGTTGGGCACGTACCCGCGCGCGGCCTGTTCCCGTTCGTACAGCGCGTGCACCTCGCCCGTGGCCTCCGCGACCGGCGTTGTGTTGATGAATGCCATACGTCGTCTCCTTCAGGCATAAAATAAACTATATATATAGTATTAATATATAGCCTATCGTATATACGCCGGTTTGGCGCGCAAGTGAGTAGGAAACCGTCCCATCCAAGGAGGAAGTGGCCGCTCCCGCCCAGGAAAAATATTACCTTCTTATCCCCCCCGAAATGCGTGACGAAGTGACGAAGTTAAGGCCGGCGCGCCAACGTCTGGCCGGCTCCATGGCTGAGCAGACTGGACTGCAGGTCGAAGCCGAAGCCATACGCATCCATTTGAGGGCGGCGGGTATCGGGGGAATGTCAAGTCTCTTAGATATGCCTATTATTTGTGGCTCTTAAATCTTCAGACACTTTTCCTTAGGAGGCACAAACAACGCACAGTCTTATTGACAGCCGCAACTCATGGTGCTATCCTGTTACCAGTTTCATAGTACTTCTTCGTCACCCTGTCGACCGCTACTCCATGATGGAATATCTTTCATGTTCAAGGAGGTGATCATCCATTGCCCGCGGAATCCTCGCGTATCATCTGGCCCACGCCATGCGTGCAACCCCGGGCCAGTGACAGGCTCACAGCTTCGATCGCTGTAAGTCCACATGCCCAACCCTAACTGGGCTGGGCTGACCGGTATCACACAAGAGGAACAGATGTCCACACATTGCACCCCTGCTCATGTTCGTTGGGCGCGGCCCGTGTTTGGGCTTGCCCTGGGTCTGGCCACCCTGTTTGGCCTGATGGCCATCCTGCATGCCAGTGCTGCGCCACTGGCGTCAGTCACCACTGCTCCGCCTGCTGCGTTCAACAGCGGGCCCGCGTCGCCAGCCATCCCCCCGCTGGTGCGCATCTCGCCCGACAACGCATCACCGCTCACTCGCACTGCGGTGACCTACAGTCCGCCCTCCGGCCGCTCCCCCGCGATGGAGGGGGCGCCCGCGAGCCGGCCGGCAGCCGACACCCCCTATGCCCGAGCTAACATCGACTGGGACGCGGTGGACGGCTGGTTCGGCCCTGGCGTGACGGTGCAATACACCGTCACGAGGGGAGAGGACACCATCGGCGGCGGCGCAGGCTCGACACAGCCCAACGGCTGGATGAACGGCATTGGGTGCGGTTGCGACATGCAGCCCGGCGACCATGTGACCGTCGACAGCAGCGCGGGCTTTCACGCGGAGCTGGTCCCCATTGCCATCAACGGCGCCATCAATGTGGGCACCGATGTGATCAGCGGCCAGATGTTCGGCGGCATCTCTCCCGGCAACGGAGGGAACATAGACGTGCGGAGCAAAGCGACCGACGAGTGGAATTCCCTCCCGATCACCATCAGGTCCGACGGCACCTTCGACGTTGACTTCACATCCGTCGTCGATATCCAGAACGGCGACAGTGCTGAGGTCTGGTACAACGACGCGAACGGCAACCAGGTCGGCATCATGCTCTACACCCCTTACCTGCAAGTGTGCGCCAACCGCGCCCACAACTGGGTGGAGGGGGAGGCCACGCCGCAGACCACCGTCTACGTCACCGTCACACGCGGTGGACAGGTCATCGCGACCGGCGATAACTTCACCGGCGGCGGCACCGGGTGGCACATCAACCCGCAGCAGCCCGACGGCAATAACGTCGACATGCGCACGGGCGACACCGTGAACGTGACGGCCGGCACGCTGTCGGCAAGCCTCCTGCTCATCGACATAGATGGCAGCGTCAACGCGACCACTGGCGGCGTGAGCGGACGGCTCGCGGGCGTGCCCTTCCCGGCCGACGTGCGGATCGAGGTCTGGAGCGACAACCCCCAGAGCAAGGACCTGAAAACCGGCGACGGGACCTTTAACGTGATCTTCGATGCCCCCGGCATCCGCCAGGGTGACAATGTGGGGATCTGGTACGTGCGCCCCGATGGCCATCTGGTGGGCATCGTGCGCGCCGACTTTCGGCTCGAGACCGAGCTGCGCAGCAACAACATCTGGGGCACGACAACCCCCAACACGCGCGTTGATCTCACCTTGCTGTCGGGCGTCACGGTGAAGGGGGCGGCCACTGTCTGGTCTGATAGCGAGGGCAACTTCGGCAATCGCCCCACCACCGCGGCCGGACAGACCGCGGACATCGCGGCCGGCGACATCATCAATGGCAGCGCGGGCGACAAGACCGCAACCATGACGATCCCGCAGCCATTCTCGGCCAGCTACGACCACGTTACGGACGAAGTCTGCATGGAAGCTTCGGCCGGCACTCAGGTCCAGGTGGACCTGTGGGGCTACGGCACCCAGTGGCTCACTGTCGACGGCTCGGGTAATTCCTGCGCGACCTTCGGCGGCGACCCGGGAATTGATGCCGGAGGAGAGATCCGGGTCGACCTGCCGCCAGGTCACAGTGTGCTTCTCCGCTTCAACACCCTGTCCCCGAATCTCTGGCTTGACAAGCGGTCAGATGGCCAACCGCCCTTGGGCGGGTACCATCGCTACACGCTCCGGGTGGGCAACGACGAGTGGTCCGACAAAGCAGCGTCCGGCGTGGTGCTCACCGACACCCTGCCGGCTGGCATGACCTTCGTCAGCGAGAGCACCGGCACGGCCACTCATCCTGGGAACCAGGTCGTCTGGAACCTGGGCACGATAGCTCGCGGAGCGGAGCGTGAAATCACCCTGACCGTGCACGTCGACGCATCCGCCGGCGCCGAGTTGGAGAACTGTGCCGAAGTTATGGCTGCAGACTGGGAAAGCTACCGTGAGAACAATACCTCCTGCGACCAGCGGGGGGTGACCGAAAACCTGGCCGACCTCTCGATCGGCGGCTGGACGTCGCCCGGCGATCCGGCCCCCGGCGCGGAGTACATCTACCGGATCTACTACAACAACAACCAGCCCGCCGGGTCACAGAACGTGCGCATCACCGACACGCTGCCTGCCGGCACAACCTACGAGTCCGAGTGGCATCCCGATGGGTGGACCGTCGATATGAGCCAACCTGGCAAGGTTATCTGGCTAACCGACTACCTGCCCGGCCAGAGCGGCCGCTACCTGGAACTGCATTTGCGGGTCGATAGCGGCGCCACACCCGACGCGACCCAGCTCCACAACCGCGTTGAGATCGCGGGCGAGGCCCCCGAAACCGACCTCAACAACAACGTCTGGGAGAACGACGCGGGCGTGAAGGAGCCGTACAACAACGTGTCTGTGGGCAAATCGTACTCTCACGGCATCCCCGTAGCCGGTTATGAGTACACGACGTGGGTTCAGGTCTGGAGCGACGGCAACGTGCCTGCGACGGGCGCCGTGCTCACCGACACCCTTCCGGCCGGCGCGACCTTCGTGGCCGCATTTCGGCAGGACTGGAACCCAGACACAGGCGACTACGACTTGAGGACGCCATTCCCGCCGGACGCCCAGGACACAGGCTGGGTGCGCTGGAACCTGCCCGTCGTGACCAACTGGCGTAACTTCCAGGTGGAGGTCACCTTCCGCATCGGCACGGGCACTGCGGCCAATACCAGGCTCGTCAACCGGGCAGACGTGGCTATCCCCGGCGATCAGGATCCGAGCAACAATCACGCCGAGTTCGATTTCCGCACGCAAGCCCCCGGCCCCAACCTGCGGGTCACCAAGTGGTACGATTGGGGCGATGTGATGCCGGGCAACAACGTGCAATACCAGCTCCGCTTCGAGAACGACGGCACCGAGCCGATCTACGACCCGGTGTTCAAAGACATCTTGCCGGACCAGGTGACGCTGAACGGTTTCGGGTGGGAAGAGGAGCCTGTCATCGAGGGGAAGACGCTCACCTGGACGCCCAACTGGCAGTTGAACCCCGGGGATCAGCACGGATTCTGGGTGCAGGTGCGCGTGAACGACGACACCGCAGTCGGAGACGTCCTGACCAACACGGCCCAGGCATTGACCAGCACCCCCGAAGTGATCACCGCAGACAACATCGCCCAGGTGGCGCTGGCCGCGGGGCCCGACCTGCGGGTCTCGAAGGAACTGTTGGACCCGGGGCTTCTGCCCGGCCAGCGCGCGCGCTACCGCATCCACATCTGGAACGACGGCTACGCGACCGCCCGCAACGTCGTGCTGACCGACACCCTGCCGCTCGGCCTCACCTTCGCCGGCGCGGGCTGGGGCGGGGAGGTCCAGGGCAACCAGGTCATCTGGCAGCTGGGTGATCAGGGTCCCGGCTGGCGCGGTGAGATCGACCTGGAGGTCGACGTGCACGCCGATCTGAACCGGTGTGCCAAGCTCTCCAACCGGCTGGAGATCACCAACAGTGAAGGCGATGCTGTCCCGGGCAACAACGCCTTCCAGCTTCTCTCGCTCGTCCAGCCGTGCTGGCCGATCCAGCTGCCGCTGGTTCTCAGAAACTAGTAGCAGGACAACTGCGGAGAGAGGCTGCGATTCCCCCGCTGCCACGGGGCGTAGTTGTGGTCAAGTGCCCGACACTTGGCCACAACACCCAAGTGCCCGGCACCTAACCACCACTATCACCCGCCCAGCGGAGCGAGACGCGCGGTGAAGTGCCGCAGCACCGGCGCCTGCTCGATGATGCGGTAGCCGTGCAGCGCGGCCCGGTCGGCGTTGACCGCGAGGATGACCTCGGCCAGGTAGTCCACGTGGCTCTGGGTGTAGACCCGCCGCGGGAAGGCCAGCCGCACTAGCTCGTTGGCCGCGGGTCGCTCGGTTCCGTCGGGCTGCAGCCCGAACATCACCGAGCCGATCTCCACCCCGCGCACGCCGCCCACCAGGTAGAGCGCGTTGCACAGGGACCAGGCCGGGTATTGGAGCGGCGGGATGTGCGGGAGCATGGCGCCCGCATCGATATATACCGCGTGCCCCCCGGTTGGCAGCACAATGGGCACGCCGGCCGCGGTCAGCTTCTCCCCCAGGTAGGCGATGGAGCGGATGCGGTAGCGCAGATAGCCCTCGTCCAGTGCTTCGTACAGGCCCAGCGCGATGGCCTCGAGGTCGTAGCCGGCCATGCCGCCATAGGTCGGGAAGCCCTCGGTCAGGATCTCCAGGGTACGGCAGGCCGTGGCCAGGGCATCGTCGTTCACGGCCAGGAAGCCGCCGATGTTGGCCATCCCATCCTTCTTGGCGCTCATCGTGCAACCATCCGCATAGCTGAAGAGCTCGCGCGCGATGTCGATCGGGGCCACGTCCGCATACCCTTCCTCGCGGGTCTTGATGAACCAGCTGTTCTCGGCAAAGCGGCACGCGTCGATATAGAAGGGCAGGCCGTTCTCGTGGCTGATCTCGCTGGCCGCGCGGATGTTGGCCATGCTCACCGGCTGCCCGCCGCCCGAGTTGTTGGTCACGGTCACCATCACCGCGGGGATGCGCTCCGGCCCGATCTCCGCGATCGCGCGGCGCAGCGCGTCGAGGTCGATGTTGCCCTTGAACGGGTGGATCAGCCGGGGCTGGCGACCCTCCGCGATCACCAGGTCGCGGGCCTCCGCGCCGCGATTCTCCACGTGCGCCCGCGTGGTGTCGAAGTGGGTGTTGTTCAGCACGACATCGCCCGGCTTGGCGATCGTGCTGAAAAGGATGTGCTCGGCAGCGCGCCCCTGGTGGGTCGGAATCACGTGCTTGAAGCCGGTGATGTCGCGCACGGCGCTCTCGAAGCGGTAGAACGACTGCGCGCCCGCGTACGACTCGTCGGACGAGATCATGCCGGCCCACTGGCGGGATGACATCGCTCCGGTGCCGCTGTCGGTCAGCAGGTCGATCAACACGTGCTCCGCGGCGAGGAGGAACGGATTGTGGCCCGCCTCGGCCAGCAGCCGCTCGCGCTCGGGCTGCGTGGTGAAGCGGATCGGTTCGACCGAACGGACGCGAAACGGTTCGATGATGGTTTGGGGGTGGAATCCGTCCATGGAGACTGCAACGGCTCCTTTCTGCGACTGACCTTAAAAGAGATAGAATATACTTGACAAGTAAATACTATTCTATTATCATGTAGCTACTGTCATACCCACGGAGGTCGGAATGCCGTACGTTGGAATCAAGGAACTGAAAAATCAGACGACAGAGATTCTGCGCGGGGTCCGGGAAGATGGGCTGGAGTATGTCGTGACATTCCACGGCCGGCCCGTCGCCGTTCTCCTGCCAATCGATCAGGACTTCCTGGAGGAGGAACAGTCGCGCGCGGTGCGGTCGACACTGCCCAGCCCCAGGATCGTCTCCGAGGTGCGCGCTGCTATCTCTCCTGCGTTCTGATCCCAACGAACGGAATGGTCTGCGGACCTTCCGGGAGTACGCAGA
>ENA-UOUL01004463-UOUL01004463.1-bioreactor-metagenome-genome-assembly--contig:-NODE-4463-length-12937-cov-3.060264_pt1 | contig 12937 bp, 7 predicted proteins | sample MGYA00249838_ERZ747220 | MGnify/ENA primary metagenome ERZ747220 (study PRJEB28778, sample SAMN05720191) | bioreactor metagenome | isolation source: Anaerobic biogas reactor | place: USA:Washington...
AGTGCTGAGGAATTATTGGCGGGTACTTCCCGGGAAGTAACCTTTACGGAAGGAAGTATTGATAGCTTGCCCTACCAGGAAAACTATTTTGATAGTATAAACTGCCTGGATGTTCTGGAACATACTTATTCACCTGAGGAAATAGTTAAGGAATTTGCCCGGGTGCTTAAACCAGGGGGAAGAGTTTTTATTACTGCTCCTACCCGTTACGGTGAAGTTGAGCAGCGCATTTGGGAAAGTATAGAAGGTACCATTTTCCCGGCAATGTTACATATGCATCATTTTGACCCACAATCACTAACCGCAATGTTTGAAGGTAATGGTTTTAAAGAGGTGGAAGTGGTACCTTTTGATTTCATGAGCTGGGAGGAATTTTTGGAGATTGGCGAGAAATCCCCGGCTCGGGAACTGGTTGACGAATTGAGAGCGCATCCCTTTAAACAGGTAGCCCTGCAGTTATTTGCTGTATATGAAAAAAAATAATTGGATTATATTAGAAACATATTCTAATCGGCAGGAATTTTAAGATATTTATCGAATACTTAAATAAGTTGTCCATTGGGGGGGTCGGTACATGAATAACGATATTCCGCTTCCCAGAGGGATCTCAAATTTTCAAGATTTACTTAATCAACTGGCCGATATGATATTTACCTTGGATGTAGATGGAAATATCGGCTATGTAAATCCTGCCTGCAGTCATGTTACTGGTTATTCTGAAAAAGAACTCCTACAGATGAATGTCTTTTCCCTCATAGATAATGTTTACCAGGAGACTTTTAGGAATAAGCTTTTTAATCATCTCGCCGGAAAAACTTTTCCTCCTTATGAGATTATAATTACTGCACAAAATGGCGAAAAAATTACATTGGAATTTAATGTTGCTCGGTCAAAAACCGCAGCTTCACCGCAATTGATTATTGTTGCTAGAGATATAAGGGACAAGGTCAGTATGCGAAATAAACTGCGTTATCTTAGCGAACATGATGCCTTAAGCGGTTTATATAATCGTAGCTATTTTGAACAAGAGATTAAGCGTTTGGAATTAGAAGAGATCGTTCCCTTAAGCATTATAATATGTGACGTTAATGGTTTAAAATTAATAAATGATACTATGGGTCATGCCCAGGGCGACCGTATTATTAGCATAATGGGTTCCATTTTGCTGGAAGTTTCTATGCCCGAATATGTGACGGCTCGCATTGGCGGTGACGAATTTGCCATCATTATGCCGGGAGTCGATGAGATAAAGGCTGGCACTACCAAGACCCGTATTCAAAACATGATTAACCAAATAAACAAAAATGATGAAGGAATCTACCTTAGCGTAGCTATTGGTAGTTTTACCCGCAATTCAGTTGAACAGCCTATGGATATTGTGGTACGCAATGCTGATAATGCCATGTACCGGGCAAAACTATTTGAACAGATGAGTGCTCGGAATAATATTTTGCGTACACTCGAATCTACTTTAAGTGTACGCGACCATATGACGGAAGAACATGCCGAGCGCATGAAAGAAATGGCTATGGGCTTTGGTCGCATAATGGATGTAAGTGGGGAAGATTTAGAAATATTGGCATTACTTGCAGTTACTCATGATATAGGTAAAATTGGGGTTCCGGATGAGGTTCTTTTTAAAAATGGTCCATTAAACGATTATGAATGGGAAATTATGCGTAGTCATAGCGAAATTGGTTATCGTATTGCTCTGGAGTCCAAGGTGCTGGCAGGTGTGGCCGATTACATCCTTCATCATCATGAACACTGGGATGGCAATGGTTACCCATATCAGTTAAAGGGGCATGATATTCCGCTAGTTTGCCGGATACTGTCTATTATCGATGCTTATGATGCTATGATTAATAACCGTCCTTACCGCAGTGCCTTATCTTCTACTGAAGCGATTAGGGAACTGCTCAACGATCGGGGCCGAAAATTTCAGCCCATACTGGTGGATAAATTCATAATGTATCTGGAGTTAACCCAGGGAGTGGAGATTAACTGGGGTAGAATAATGTAAAATTGGTTTTAACCAAATATTAAATAATATATTTGGGCAATACTTATAAAAGTGAATGTATTTAATATTCTATTGATTCTATCAGGCTTTGCTGATATGATTCTACTATACTGGAAATGTGACTACCGTACAGGTTTGAATTAAGGAGGATTTAAAATGGCAAACGAAGGACCAGTCCTGGTAGAAGTATTATATGGTAGCCATGCCCCCAGCGGTGGTGGTTGAGCTGGTTGTGCATCAGCAGCCAGTTGTGGCTCTGTCGATTATGCTGACCAAACGGATAAATTAGCAGATAATCTTAAAGCAGAATTCGGTGACAAGGTCCAGGTAAACTATGTAGATGTGGAAAAAACTAGTCTGAAAGACTATCCGGTAATAAACCAGGTTCTGCAAATGGGTTATCCCTATCCTATTACCCTTATAAATGGTGAACCCAAATTTGCAGGGGGGATTATGCTGCCGGAAATCAAGTCCATTATTAACGAGCTTTTAGGATAACAGGCCAAACAGGAGGGCTTTGGCCCTCTTTTTTTATGCCCTTGAATCGACCAGGGGTATGGTTCAAGACCACTGAAAAAGTGTTCTTTTACGTGTCATTCTGAGCGATAGCGAAGAATCTAATTAACATAAACCCCAATGTTACACAATTCCAAAGAGATCCTTCGTCGCCTGCAGCTCCTCAGGATGACATTTATGATACATTTTCAGCAATCTCGGACGGTTTTCTTTTGTTTTCCGGGGCCGGAAAGTCGGTCAGGGATTTAGATATTTGCCTGAAAAAAGGTATAATATATAGACCAAGGGAGGTAGAACATGCCAGTCAGCAATACAAAGCTATATGATGCCAGTAAATACTATATCCTGACCTACGGTTGCCAGATGAATGTGCGGGATTCAGAAATAATTGCAGGACTGCTAGAAGGAATGGGATGTATTGCTGCAGATACGGTAGAAGATGCTGCTATCATTCTATTTAACACCTGTAGTGTACGCCATTCCGCAGAGAACAAGGTTTATGGCAAGCTGGGTGAAATAATGGCCTTGAAACGTAAAAAACCTGAAACTCTCGTTGCCTTCGGAGGATGCATGGCCCAGTTACCACAGGTACGGGAGAAACTTAAAAAATCAGGGGTAGACGTAGTTTTTGGCACCCATAATATTCATGAATTACCTTATCTAATCGCAACTGCTCAAGCTAAAAAACAACCGGTTTACCAGGTGTGGGAGCAGGAAGGAATGGTGGTTGAAGCCATGCCTTCTCAGCGTCGTGCCGGTTTAAGCGCCTATGTTAGCATAATGTACGGTTGTAATAACTTCTGTAGTTATTGCATTGTTCCCTATACCCGGGGCAGGGAGAGAAGTCGTCAACCTGAAGATATAATAAAAGAATTAGAAGAGATAGCATCTCAGGGATACCGGGAAGTAACCCTCCTGGGGCAAAACGTAAATTCTTATGGCCACGGCCTGGAAAAAGACGTTGATTTTGCCGACTTACTGGGGATGGCTTCTTCCGTAGAAGGGATTGAACGTATTCGTTTTACTACTTCGCATCCTAAAGATATGTCAGATAAACTGATTGATTCAGTGGCAGTCTTGCCCAAGGTATGCGAGCATATCCACGTACCCTTGCAGGCCGGCAGTAATGAAGTATTACGCCGCATGAACCGCCATTATACCCGGGAGCATTACCTGGAATTGACTCAAAAAATTCGCCAGCGTATACCGGGAGTAGCTATAACCAGTGATTTAATTGTAGGTTTTCCCGGTGAAACTGAAGAGGATTTTCTTCATACCCTAGATATGGTTAAGAAAGTACGTTTTGAGGCCGCTTTTACCTTTATGTACTCTCCCCGTAGTGGTACCCGGGCAGCTGGTTGGGAAGAACAGCTGGGACTGGAGGAAAAAAGGGAACGTTTACAGCGCCTGAATCAGGTTCAGTATCAGATAGCAACCGAAATAAATCAATCAATGCAGGGTAGTATAAAGGAAGTATTGGTAGAAGGGCCCAGTAAAACTAACCCGGAAAAACTTACTTCTCGGACTAGAACAAATCAGATAGTGATATTTTCTGGACCAAAAGACTTAATCGGACAGTTGATAAATGTTAGAATAATAGAAGCAAGAACTTTTTCCCTATTTGGGGAAGTGGTTAAATAATTAACAAGGGGATAGGAATTTGAATACGGAAGAAATTATTAAAGCTGCCTTTGAATTAGGTAATGCTATTGCCCAGTCAGAAGAGATGATTAATCTAAGAAACCAACAGGCTGAACTTATGAACAAAAAGGATGCCTATGATTTGATTATGCGTTACCAGGATGCCAGAACAAAAATGGATAACAAGCTCATGGATGGTTTGCTAGTAACCCAGCAGGAGGAAGCTCACCTGGATATTCTGGAACAACAGGTTAGTAATCATCCTGATATTCAGATATTACTGGCAGCGCAGGAAAAACTGGAAAACCTTATGCAGGCAGTTTACTTCGCCATAAACCAGGCAGTTACCGGCAGTTGCTCCTCCGATTGTGACTCCTGCGGTGGCTCCTGTCCGATGTAAATTTAGTACGAAAACAGAACGGAAATTAGACGCAGCAACCTTAATTGTGATACCCTCGCGGAACAGTCATGTGTAGGGAACGGCCCCTGTGCCGTTCCGTCATGGGTTAATTAGAAAATAGACACTGAATACACTGCTACCTAAATTGTACCGATACGTACATCCGTGTCCCCGTAGGGGGAAAAATTTGAATTACCTGCCCATAGGGCCCACTGATACTCCCTACGGTCGCACTAAGGTAACGGAAGGACGCGGTTAACAGCATTACAATATTAGTTTTTAAAAAGGCTTGCATGGACAAGTCTTTCTTTTTAGACTGATTGGGGGAGGTACAGATTCGCTTTGGCCCGCTATACACCAATGATTGAACAATACCTGGAAATAAAAGAGCAGCATCAGGATGCCATTCTCTTCTTTCGCCTGGGAGATTTCTATGAAATGTTTTTTGAAGATGCTAAGATAGCTTCCCGGGAGCTGGATATAGTGCTGACAGCCAGGGATGGTGGGGACGGTAAAGTCCCTATGTGTGGTATACCTTATCATGCCATGGATAATTACATCTCCCGCCTGATAAGTAAAGGACATAAAATAGCTATCTGTGAACAGGTAGAAGATCCCCGTGAGGCCAAAGGAATTGTTAAGCGGGAAGTTATCCGAATTATTACCCCGGGAACGGTAATAGAAGATAACCTTCTGGAGGAGTATAAAAATAATTACCTGGTCGCTATTGTGGAAGAACGAAACCTGACCGGGTTTGCCTATACTGATATATCTACCGGAGAATTCAAGGTGTGCGAAATACCCGGAGCTGCTGCCGGTCCACAGGTTCAAAATGAACTGCTGCGCCTGGCGCCAGCTGAATGTTTGCTGGCCGAATATGATAGCTTTACCCGGGAATGGTTGGATAAGCCTGAGGGTAACATGGTTATTAGTCCGATTGACGAGAAAGCACTAAACCTTAAAAACGCACAGACAATACTAACGGAACATTTTCAGGTAGCATCCCTGGAGGGCTTTGGCTTAAAAGGATATACCGCCGGAATCCAGGCAGCTGCAGCTGTTATCCTGTTTTTACAAGAAACCCAGAAGGGTATTTTAAGACACCTGCGCAGCCTTTCTGTTTTTAATAATCATGCCTTCTTAGAACTGGATTATACCACCCGGCGCAACCTGGAGTTAACTTCCAGTTTAAGGGAAGGTCGGCGGGAAGGGTCTTTACTGGGGATATTGGACCAATGCTGCACCGCCATGGGCAAACGCAATTTAAAAAGATGGATAGAACAACCTTTAAAAAGCATTGTAGAGATTAATACCCGATTAAATGCAGTTGAGGAACTGAAGGAAAATCTCTCTTTAAGAAGTGAAATCAGAGAAATTCTTAATGGAGTCTATGACTTAGAAAGATTAGCCGCCAAAATAGGTGGCGGGATTGCCAATCCCCGTGATTTACTGGCCCTTAAATATTCCGTTACAGCTTTGGTTAAAAGTAAAGAGGCGCTACAACAGGCTGGCTCACAATTATTATCGCACCTGGCCGGAATGGACGATTTGCAGGATGTTTACCGGATAATAGATGAATCCATAGATGAAGAGGCTCCACCCGGAATTAGGGAAGGCAATATTATTAAAGACGGATTTCATTCGGAAATAGATGAGTTGAAACAATTATCCCGGGATGGCTCCAGCTGGTTAATAGATTATGAAGGCCGGGAAAAAGAGCGCACCGGAATCAAGTACCTCAAGGTAAGCTATAACAAGGTATTTGGTTATTACATAGAAATCAGCAAATCCAACCTGCACCTGGTTCCCCCGGAGTATGTACGCAAGCAAACCCTGGTTAATACCGAGCGTTTTATTACCGATGAATTAAAACAATATGAGGAAAAGATATTAGGAGCCCGGGAAAAACTATATAAACTGGAGCAGCAAGTTTTTATCGATATACGGGAGAACCTCTGCCGGCACCTGGAACGTATACAGGACAGTGCTGCTAAACTTGCAGTTTTAGATGTAATTGCCTCACTGGCGGAGGTGGCTTACCTGAATAATTACCAGCGTCCTCTGGTAGATAACAGCGGGGTAATAGAGATAAAAGGTGGGCGCCATCCGGTAGTGGAAAAAAACCTGCAGGATAATCGGTTTATACCTAATGATTTAAAGCTAAATAATAATGATAATCGTTTTGCTATTATAACTGGTCCCAATATGGGTGGGAAAAGCACATATATGCGACAAGCGGCCCTGCTCATAATCATGGCCCAAATGGGTTCATTTGTACCGGCAGATGGAGCCCATATTGGTATAGCTGATAAGATATTTACCCGGGTAGGAGCGACCGATGATTTGGCTGCCGGGCAAAGTACCTTTATGGTGGAAATGGTAGAGGTAGCCAACATATTGAATAATGCCACTTCTGACAGCCTGGTAATACTGGACGAGATTGGCCGCGGTACTAGTACCTATGACGGCCTTAGCATTGCCCGGGCAGTAAGCGAATATATCCATGATAGAATAGGAGCGCGTACTTTATTTGCCACCCATTATCATGAACTAACCTCGCTAAGCGATAATTTCCCAGGGATATTTAACCTTTCCGTTTCGGTTATGGAAAGTGGCGAAACAGTAGTATTCTTAAAAAAGGTACTTCCGGGTAAAGCTGACCGCAGTTATGGGGTACAGGTGGCAGCATTGGCAGGGGTGCCGGATGCTGTTGTTAAAAGGGCCGGGGAAATATTGAGCGACCTGGAGAAAACGCCGGTAGAACTGAAAGAGTCGTTGATTCAGCCTCCTTTATTCCCGGAAGAAAACCCCTGGTTGGAGGAATTAGAACAACTGGACCTGGATAATTTAAGCCCCAGGGAGGCGCTTAACCTGCTTTATCGTTGGAAAGAAAGGAAATAGATGAAAAATATACCTGTGTTACAATATATATGGAGGTGAAAAATCTTGTTGATTGGAATTGATGTTGGTGGTACCTATACCGACGGAGTGGTTTTTGACCGGGGTGAGGTCATTACCACCACCAAAGTTCCCACTGATGATAATGATATTAAGTCTACAGTTTTACAAGTGCTGGATAAACTACTGCTACAACAGGATAAATCAGATATTACTCGTATAGTTCTTAGCACCACGGTGGTAACTAACCTGCTGGCCACCGGAAAAGGGGAGAGAACAGCCTTACTGTTAATTCCCGGTTATGGTCTTCCCGCTGATGCTTATGATATTAGTGACGATACCTTTTTTCTCAAAGGAGGCATTGATTTTAGGGGGCGGGAGTTAGACCCGCTGGATGAAAAGGGACTGGGCGAGGTTTGTGATAAGATTATGGCTGCAGGTATTAAGCGGGTAGCCATTGTTTCAAAGTTCGGTAACCGCAACGATAACCTGGAAAAACAGGCGCGTGATTATATTAAAAAGCATTACCCGCAGTTGTCGGTAACCATGGGCTCCCAAATTTCAGGCAAGCTCAACTTTCCCCGCCGGGCAACTACCGCATATTATACCGCTATAACCAGTGAGGAATGGAACCGTTTCGTAGATGAAATTGACAGGGCTCTGACGGAAAGAGGGCTGGACTGTGAGGTGCATATCCTTAAAGCTGATGGGGGCACACTGGCTCTTCAGGTTTCCCGGGATATGCCCTGTGAAACCGTTTTTTCTGGACCTGCTGCCAGCACCATGGGCGCATTGGCTCTGGCTGAAGCAGGTATGAATGCGGTGGTGCTGGATATTGGTGGTACCACCACGGATATAGCCCTACTATTAGATGGAATGCCCCTGTACGCTTCCAAAGGTGCCAGTATCAACCAGCGTTATACTCATGTTAATGCTTTTGCCGTACGTTCCATAGCCCTGGGGGGAGATAGCAGTATTAGCGTAAATGCAGGGCAGGTAGCAGTAGAAAACTACCGCCGCGATGTAGCCGCCTGTTTTGGTGGTAAGAGTGCTACCGTAACGGACGCCTTCAATTGCAAGTTTAACCTTAATATTGGTAATCCCGAGTTCTCCGCTGCAGCCCTGGAGCAACTTGCAGGCAGCGGGATGAGCAAGGATGAACTGAGTACAACAGTAGTTACTATTGTTATTAACCGCCTGCAAGACGTTATTACCGATATGTTTAAGGAATGGGAAAATGAACCGGCTTATAAAGTTTGGGAAGTAATTAATAAACGTAAATTTACCCTGGAACAGATAATCGGCATCGGTGCTGCCTCACGCGCTATAATCCCGCAACTGGCAGAAACCATGCAGGTCAATCACCTTATTCATCAGTACGCTGATGTGGCCAATGCCCTGGGAGCCGCTGTGGCCCGGCCTACACTGGTAGTAAACCTGCATGTTGACACCCAGACCAAAATCTACACCCTGGACCCGGGCGGAGTGCGGGGCACCCTCGATAACCCACGCAACTTCCAACTGGAAAATGCCCGCCAAATGGCTAAAAAACATTTGCAAGAAGTGGGCAAAGAAAGAGGGATGGCCAGCTATACGGACGAATCCAGCTTTTTCATGGAAGAACAATTTAACATGATTGGGGGCTGGGACCGGACCGGAAAATTATTTGATGTCGGCATACAAGTTACCCCTGGTTTCATTGAAGAATTCAAGGGGGTGAAAATATGAAACCAACTGGAATATTATTCTTTCCCGCTTTTGACTGGGCCATAAGCCCAACACATCCGGAAAGAGAAGAACGTTTACTTTATACCCGCGACCAGATATTTGAAGAAGGGATTATGGACTTACCGCAAATCCGCGAATACCAGCCGGGACTGGCTACGGATAGAGACATTGCCCGGGTGCATTTCTGTGTCCCCGATGTAGCAGCTCAGATTACCGAAGCCCATTTGGTATCGGCTGGTTCGGCCCTGCGTATAGCTGATGCTTATATGGAAGGGGAAATTAAGAACGGGTTTGCCATTATCCGGCCCCCGGGGCACCACTCCAAGACGGTCAGCCACGGCAACCGCGGGTTCTGCAATATAAACAATGAAGCCATTATGGTAGAGTACCTGCGCCAAAAATACGGAATCAAGAGGGTAGCTATTGTTGATACCGATGTTCATCATGGTGATGGCACTCAGGAAATTTATTATAATGACCCTGATGTATTGTTTATTTCCTTCCATCAGGATGGCCGCACCCTTTATCCTGGCTCTGGTCATATGGATGAACTGGGTGGCCCCCTGGCTTATGGCAGTACCATAAACCTGCCCCTGGCTCCGCGCACTACCGATACTGGTATTCTATACGCACTGGAGCATTTGATAATGCCCATACTGGAGGAATTTAAGCCGGAGCTTATAGTAAACTCTGCCGGACAGGATAACCACTACAGCGACCCTCTGGCCGATATGCGTTTTAGTGCGCAAGGATATGCCCGTTTAAATGAGATGTTAGCTCCGGATATAGCTGTTCTGGAGGGGGGTTACTCCGTACAAACAGCTTTGCCCTATGTTAACATGGGTCTGATTATGGCTATGGCCGGTATCGATTATAGTAATCTGCGTGAACCTGACTATGATCCCGAGCGCATGCGGGAAAACCCTGCCAATCTGGAATACATCGAGAAAATGGTTAAGCGGCAGTTGCAGGTTTTCCGCCAGCGGGAGGAGCAAATAGCAAATAATCGTAAAACCCGGGACCGTTTCCACCATATTCACAAACAGATTTTCTATGATACTGATTACATTCATGAGGATCAGAGCGTACAACTACGACTATGTCCGGAGTGTGCCGGTTTCAGGCTGATTGAGTCTACTGCCCAGCACCGCAACGGTTATTACTACCGGGTTTACTGTGTATCCATACCAGCCAATGCCTGTGCCAGCTGCCAGGCCGAGGCTCGTTCCGGTTACACCGATATGTCAGGCAATGACCGCTATGACCTGGTTTATTTACAAGACCGGGTTAATGACGATTTTCGCAGCATTGATATTAAAAAAGAAGCGGAGAAGGTATTGTAGTATGTCCATCAAGCCCCTGGACGACAATCTTATAAATAAAATTGCGGCGGGAGAGGTTATCGAAAGACCGGCTTCAGTAGTAAAAGAATTAATTGAAAACTCCATTGATGCGGCTGCTACAATAATAGCAGTAAATATAAACCGGGGTGGAATCGACAAAATAGAGGTTGAGGATAATGGCCAGGGTATGGAAACCCACGATATTCCCCTGGCCTTTCAACGCCATGCTACCAGTAAAATCTCCTCCCTGGAAGATTTGTTCAATATTAATACTATGGGTTTTCGCGGCGAAGCCCTGCCCAGTATTGCCTCGGTATCACGTATTGACCTGTATAGCCAAAAAGCCGGTAGTGTTGGGGCATTCGCCCGATTGGAAGGGGGATATTTTCTCAAACAGGAAAACCGTCCCGGCCCGGTAGGAACTAGAATAATAGTTAGCGATTTATTCTTTAATACCCCAGCGCGGCGGAGCTTTTTGAAATCAGCGGTAACTGAAGGAAACCATGTTTATGAATTACTGCGTAAATATGCCTTGTCCCGCCCGGATATATCGTTTAGTTTTAGTAATGATAGAAAACAGTTTTTTAAAACCCCGGGGAATGGAAGTCTTAAGGATACGGTTCTCTGTATCTTTGGTCGGGATTTTGCAAGCTATCTAACTAATGTAGCTTATATGGGGGAACAGTATACTATCGAAGGTCTTATATCTACACCCGAGTTAAGGCGAACCAACCGTAAGAATCAGTATTTCTTTATTAATCATCGCCCGGTTCGCAGCGTCCTTCTGTATAAAGCGGTAGACCAGGCTTATCAGGGTTTTCTGCTTTCCCGGGAACAACCGGCAATTATTTTGTCTCTAAAAATCCCTCCGGAAAGCGTGGATGTTAATGTCCACCCGCAGAAAAGCGAGGTCCGCTTTAAGGATGAAAAAGCAGTATTTAGAATTGTTTATGAAGTTTTAAAAGAGGCTCTGGAAGAGGTAGATTATCGTCCCTTAAACTACTCGCCATTGGAGCAGGTTTCATATCCACCTACTTCCCAGGTATCCGGTTATAAGAGCCGAACAATATATGAAACTGGAATAGGTTTTAATTTTGATGATTCGTCGAGTCCGGGCACGACCTCATTGCTGCCCCGGAATGGTTGGAGAACAAAACCGGAAGGGCAAGATAGCCCAGTGGAAATTGGGGATTTCAGGATTATCGGCCAATGCCTGAATTCCTATATACTATTGGAAATGCACCAGGCTCTTTACTTGGTAGACCAGCATGCCGCCCATGAGCGGATTATGTATAATCAGATTAAAGAAATGTATAGTAACAATGCGAAGGAAGTAACCCAACTACTAGCAGTTCCTTTAGCTTTGGAGCTTTCTCCCGGGCAAATAAATATTATAGATAGCCATGATGATTTTTTTGCAGATTTAGGATTTGATTTGGATGTTATTGCGCCTGATACTATTCTCATCAGGGCAACCCCGGGCGGCGTTTCCGGGCAGGAGTTAGAGTTAGTTAATGAACTTATGGAACTATGGCAGGATAATACCCTTCCGGAAATCAAAGAAGAAGCTATCAAGACCCTGGCCTGTAAGAAAGCGATTAAAGCTGGGGAAGGATTATATTTGCAGGAAATGGAAAGAATTATAACAGAATTGCTACATAGCCCAGATTATAAAAATTGCCCCCACGGTCGACCCACAATTATTAAAATGAGCCAGGCCGAACTGGACCGTTTGTTTAAGAGGTAATTAGAAATAGACTTTTTTAGACACAGAAGAACGCAGATTTATATGATTAACGCTGATAATAGTTAGGAAAAACGAATCTTACGTAAATCATAATTCATCTGCGTTAATCAGCGTCAAAAATATTCTTACCACATTTTCATACGTAGTTGCGGCCTCCGGCCATGTACGGTTAATTATAGCGAATATGAGGGCTGAAATGCATATAATTGCAACTACTCCGCAAACAGGTTTAAAAGACGATACCAACTTTAATGGATTTTTGGCTGAAAGTGGTTTCCCTTATATTTTCCGCAAACGCCGCAGCCTGGAGGTTTTGGTGCAGGAAAACCAGGCTGATGGCGTGGTAGTCTGGAATAATGAAGGACCCGTATTATACAGTGGGGGAGAGAAGTTCTTTTTCCACCCCAGTATGGCGAAAAACCGCCTGTCCATCTATCGCAAACAAGGAACCGAGGACCCTTTTGTTCAAGCCTGCGAGATTGAAGATGGGGACCGCTTACTGGATTGTACCCTGGGATTAGGTGCCGATGCCATTGTAGCCTCCTATTTTACGCCCCACGGAATAGTGGTAGGCCTGGAATCTTCCCGGGCTATTGCTATGGTAGTGAAATGGGGTATGAAGCTTTATGATTCGCCCATGA
>ENA-UOUL01004479-UOUL01004479.1-bioreactor-metagenome-genome-assembly--contig:-NODE-4479-length-12908-cov-3.637674_pt1 | contig 12908 bp, 12 predicted proteins | sample MGYA00249838_ERZ747220 | MGnify/ENA primary metagenome ERZ747220 (study PRJEB28778, sample SAMN05720191) | bioreactor metagenome | isolation source: Anaerobic biogas reactor | place: USA:Washington...
GCCGTCGACCCGCTGGTCTGCGAGGCGTTGCCGCTCGGCACCCATTTCCTGTGGCACACGCTCAACGGGCTGATGCTGGGCGTGATCCTGGCGGCGGTCACCCGCCATGCGGGAACGCCGGCGTTGCGACGGGGAGCGCCCGAAGGCGCTCCCTATCGCGTCTAGATCGGTCAGTGGCCATGGCCGCCGCCGCGCGCGGCGCGCACCGGAAGCACGATCTCGACCGCGCCGGCGCGCTCGAACTCCAGCGTCAGCGGCACCCCGCCGCCCGTGAAGTCGTATCCGCCGTAGCTCAGAAACGCCATCGGGGAGGCGCGTTCGGGCGAGGACCATGCCCACCAACGCTCCCCAGATCGCCACCCAGTAGAGGCGATCCGGCTCCGGCGCCCAGCCGGCGGCGCGGATCACGCCCGGGAGGCACAACACCGCGGCCATCACGAGGGCAAAGGTGGCGAGGTCACCGCGCTTGCGCTTGGCCCGGCGCAGCGGCGCTCTCTTGGCCATGGGTTACTCCTCCCCCGAGGTCTGGCCGACGGGCACCCACTCCGCCGCGGTCTCGTCGCCGGCGCGCGTCACGATGACGCGGCCCGTTCCGAGCACCTTGTACTCGGGCCGTTGTTGGCGGCGCTGCGTCAGCAACTCGAAGCGAAAGCCCTTGCGGATGATGTGGCCCGCCACGCCGAGGTCGGCGAGGGCGCCGAGGATCCCCTGGGCGTCGTTGCCGCCGCCGAACGAGGAGGCGTCGAGCAGCAGCGCGGTGCAGTGGATGCCGCGACGCAAGAGCATCGAGAGTCCCCGGATCCACTCCGGATCGGTCGAGGGGGTGATGAGCGTCGTCGATATGCCACGCCCGAGGAGGGGGTCGACCTGCTCGAGCACCTGACCAAAGGTCGCCGGGCAAACGGCGTGGGCGCCGGCCAACTCGCGCAGCAGCTCCCACAGCTGCTGCGGCCCCCGCGCCGGGCGGATCACGATCGGCTCGTGGCAGTAGAGGAACATCCCCACGGCGTGGTTGGCCCGCAGCATCTGGTTGGCCAGCGACGCCGCCAGGATCACGGCGTACTCTTCGGTGGACTCGGCGCCCTCCCCGACGTGCACCGCGCTGGCAAGGTCCACGATGATCCACAGGTCGCCCGAGGGTTCGAGGTCGTACTCTTTGACGTAGATGCTCTCCTGGTCGGCGATGGAGCGGCGCGCGGTGGTGCGCCAGTGAATGCGGTTGAGGGCGTCCCCCGGCACCCAGTTGCGCACCGACGAGGCGTTGGTGGTCATGTCGAGGCTGCGGACGTTGGTGCGGGCGGCGCCGCGCGCCAACCCATGGGGTTCGAGGAGCTGCGGCAGTGAGGCCACCGGCGGGTAGACGACGAAACTGTCGCTGTAGTTGTGGGTGAGGCGCACCTCAAAGAGGCCAAAGGGGTCGCCCACCAGCACCTCGAGGGGGCCGAGGGTATAGATGCCGCGCTGCGAGCAGCGCCCCTCCGTCGTCCAGCGGACGGTGGATTGCGCCCCGATCCCCACGGCGCGGCCGGCCTGGTAGCCCGGGAGATCGGAAAAGTCACGCACCTCGGCCCAGATGGCGGGCACCCAGGACTCGTTGTGCATGATAAAGCGCTCTTCGATGACGTCGCCCACCTGCGCCCAGCCATAGCGCCGCTGCCGCTGCAGCGAGATGCCGTGGCTCAACTGCCGCGCCCACAGGTACGACACCGCCAATACGCCCACGACCGTGATCAGCACGAACTGGATGGCAGGGGCAGGCGAAAAGATCTGCAGCAGTAGCAGGATTCCCACCGCAACGAGCGGAACGCGCGACGTCAGCCTCAGCGATATCGCGACCATAGCCGATCGACGCCTCCTGCTCAAAGTATACCACGGCAGTCCGGTTTTCGCTACGGGTAGGGATCAAGATACACGGAATGTAGAGTGGGCACAAGTGATGGTGCGTGCGGGGCCGTGGCGGTAAGCCGTGAGGTATGTGCCCGGGCGGCGGGGTATGGGATGATGTGTCTCGAGGTCCCTCGCTGCGTCAGGACGACGGACGCGGGCGCCTCGCGCGAGGCGCCCGCGCTCATGCCCGACGACTATTCGGCGGTCCCCCCACTCTCGTCGCCGGGGAGCGCCTCGAGGGGATGTGTGCCGCCGCGCGATGCCTCCGCCGTGTCCCCCTCAGGGCGCGGCGGCAGGGGGGTGGGGAGATAGGCTCGGGTCCCGAGGCGCGTCAGCACCACGGCGCCGAGCCCCCACGCCGCTACGAGCAGCGCCGCCAGCACCCCGAGGCATGGCAGCATCGCTACGAGGCTGATGAGCGCCACGCCCAACAGCGTCTCGGCTAGGGTTGAGGTGAGGCGCAGGTTGGCGGCGCGGGCCACGCGCGCCCCCACCATCTGACCGGCGCCCGTCCACCCGAGGAGCACCGACACCCCGAGGGCCACGAGGAGTACGATGGAGACGGGCAGTCCGATGCAGGTGATCGCCAGGACCGGCGCCAGGACGAGGGCCACCGCCCCCGTCAGGGCGCCCACGCCGGCCGACTGGAGCCAAGCCGTCGACATGGCACGGGTGACGCGGTTGAGGTGGTTGGGAAAGAGTACGGATACCAGCGCTGCGGCCGCCAGGGCCGTGCCGATGGCCAGGATCTGCCGGGCCAGCCTGCCGAACCAGGACCAGTCCTCGGAGGGACGGGCCTGCGCCGGCGTGCGAGGGGGCCGCGCCACGCGCCCATCGAACATGCGTGTCAGCCCGTCGAGGCGGCGCGCCGCATCGGGCCCGGTCACCAGGTCGCCGCGCACGCTGGCCTCGGCGTGGCGGCGCACGTTGCCAAAGGCCACCAGGTCACCCTCGATCTCGGCGCCGGCGCCCAGCTCCAGGCTGCCGCCGAGGGCCACCACGTCACCGCGCACCCGTCCCTCGATGACCGTCTCGCCGCCCATCACCGTGACGTTGCCGTCGACGATGCTGTCGGGCCGCAACTGGGCGGCGCCGCCCAGCACGACGAGATCGCCAGCCAGGTGGTCGCCGTCGCCCAGGGTGTACTCCTGGCCAAAGACGGTGTGGCCGCCGCCCTGAGCGAGCGCCGGTTGCGCCGGCAGCAGGAGCGCCAGTGCGACGAGTAGTATCACCATCAAGCGGCGTGCCGTTGCCATACCTGCCTCCATCGGTCGTGGGTCGTCAAGCGATCACCAGGAGCGCTTGCGAATGGTGAGTGAGCCGGGCCCGGCTACCACGCGGACCCACCACAGCACGAGGGCGGCCGCTCCCAGGGCATACACGGCCACCGCAGCGATGCCGGGGCTGGCAACGAGCGCGCGCAGGACGAGGTACGCGGCCTGCAGCAGCGTCGACAGGATGCCGGCGATGCGGACGATGACGCCCACCAGGGCGCTCACCGTGGCAGGGCTGCTAGACACCGTCGCCACCGGCCCCGAGAAGGCCGCCATGGGGATGAGCACCATCCCCAGAATGATGACGATCGCCAGGGACAGGATCATCCCGCCCCGCAGCAGCGCCATCCAGGTGGCCCGGCGCTCTACCCTGGCCATGATCGCCCCTGCCAGCAGCGGGGACGGTGCGGCGAGGGTGACCCCCTGAAAGAAGGCGTCGGCGCGCTGCAACCCGACCCATTCGGCACGGCACTGCACGCAGCCGGCCAGGTGGCGCTGCAGCGTCTCCTCTTCCTCTCCACTCAGTTGGCAATCCAGGCGCGCGGACATGACGTCAGAAGCTATGTGACACTGCACTTGGCGATAGCCTCCTTTCCGCAGATTCGCCGGCGGCGTCTCCTCGGATGTCGGAGCCGTCTTCGGTCTCGAGCATCGACGCGACCACCTGACGCGCCCGGTGGAGGCGCGACTTGACCGCACTGACGGTGGATTCGGTCACGTCGGCTATTTCGTCATAGGACATGTCGTACCAGTAGCGCAGCACGATCACGAGCCGGTACTGGGCCGGCAACGCGTCGAGGATGCGTCGCATCTCGCGGCTTTTCTCCCGCGTGACGACGCGCTCCTCGGGCCGCGGCTTCTCGTCGGGCACCCAGCGCCACGCCATGATCTCTTCCATGGACACGGTGCTCTCGCGGCGTCGACGCAGCCGGTCGACGCAATGGTGCGAGGCGATCGACAGGATCCAGGAGGAGAGCTTGCGGGTGGGATCGTAGGTATCGAACCGCGTATAGACCCGCAAAAAGGTCTCCTGCGTGGCGTCCTCGGCCTCGGCGGTGCTGCCCAACATGCGATAGGCCAGGTTGTAGACGGGCACCTGATAGGCCTCCACCAGCTTGGCGAAGGCCTCCTGATTGCCCTGCCGCGCCTGTGCCACCCACAGGCTCTCCTGATCGGCTCCCACCCCACTACCGCCTCTCGTGTGGCGCTCTATCTTGCTAGATCATAAGCCTATACGGAGGCGGGGCCAAAATAGTTGCGCGCAGATGATCAGTAGATGAGCACCTCCAGCAGTAGGGCGCCGGTTGACACGGGCCGACAGCGGCCCTATGCTACCCGCGACGGAGCATCGCTGTACCAGCGCAGGAGGCGTCACCGTGCCGTCGGGACCCTACATCGCCATCGAGGGCGTCATCGGTGTGGGCAAGACCACCCTCGCCCGCCTGCTGCAGCCCGAACTGAACGCGCAGCTTCTCCTCGAAGTCTTTCAGGAGAACCCCTTCCTCAGCGACTTTTACGCCGATCGAGCCCGCTATGCGTTCCAGACGCAGATCTTTTTCCTGCTGAGCCGCTATCGCCAGCAGCACCAGGTGGTGGCGCGCCTGCTGGAGCGCGGGCCGGTGGTGTCCGACTATACCTTTGCCAAGGACCGGCTCTTTGCGCGGCAGAATCTCGCCGGCGACGAGCTGGAGACGTACGAGCGCCTCCACGCCGCCCTCGCCGAGAACGTGGTGGTGCCCGACCTCATCGTCTACCTCTATGCCGATCCGCCGGTGCTCATGGAGCGCATCGCCGTGCGCGACCGGCCCTACGAGCGCGGCATGTCGCAGGAGTACATCGAGGGGCTGGTGGAGGCGTACGAGCAGTTCGCGCGCGAGTACACCGAGGCGCCCATCCTCAAGGTCGATACGAATACGTTGGACTATGTGCGGGACCGCGAGGACCTCGCCACCGTGGTGCAGCGCGTGCGGTCCGCCCTGGGCCAGGGCACGCACCAGCCCGAGCTGCCGCAGTTCGGCGCGGCGGAGGGGCGCGCCGCGGAGGTGCAGCGCGCCGCGATGCGCCGGCGCCTGACGGACCTCCAACGCCTGCGGCGCCTCACGGACGCCGCCACAGGCGCCGCCGCCAACCCCTACTATGGCCTGATGTTGCTTCAGGAGCGGGTGGGCCAGCTCTCCGGGCAGATGGCGCAGGTGTTGGCGCGGGAGGAGGCGACCCTCGACCGCTACGGCAACCGGCTGGAGGCGCAGCAGGAGGCGGTGGTCGAGTCGCAGCGCTCGCTACAGGAGGGGCTCGTCGACTGCCTCACCTACGTCCTCTCGCTGGCCAATCGGCTGGGGATCGACCTGGAGAGCGCCTACGTGCGGCGTTTCCAGGCCCCAGAGGGGGGCGATGGGACCGACGCCGGTAGTGAGGGGGCCTAGCGATGGACCGCTGCTTTATCGCCATCGCTGGCAACATCGGGGTCGGCAAGTCTACCCTCACCGACGTGCTGAGCCGGGAACTCGGCGCGCTCCCCTTCTTTGAGGCGGTGGACACCAACCCCTATCTGGCCGACTTTTACCGCGACATGCGCACCTGGAGCTTTCACTCACAGGTGTTCTTTTTGTCTCAGCGGCTGCGTCGCCACTATGAGCTGATGCAGCACTCGGGCACGGTGATCCAGGACCGCACGGTGTACGAGGATGCCGAAGTGTTCGCCCGTAACCTGTACGACCAGGGGCTGATGAGCGAGCGCGACTATCGTGTCTATCGCCAGCTCTACGAGGTGATGCGCGACCTCGTGCCGCCGCCGACCCTCGTCGTCTACCTGCGAGCCTCCGTCGAGACGCTGCTGCGCCGCATCGCGCTGCGCGGGCGCCACTACGAGCACGAGATCGGCGCCGAGTACCTCGCGCGACTCAACGCGCTCTATGACGCCTGGGTGGCAGGGCTTGCGCTCTGCCCCGTGCTGGTGATAGAGACCGACGACATCGATTTCGCGCATCGCGACGATGACGTCCATGTCGTGGCGCGCCAGGTGCTGGCGCGCATCGACGCCATCGACGCGGCGCAATGTCCCTAGCCCGCCCTCTGAGGCGGCGCCATCGATGACTAGGAGGGAACCGTGACCGAGACCGCATCCAAGCGGATCCGCGTGGGCGTCCTTGGCGTGGGCCGCGGGCAGACCTTTGCGCGCCAGGCCGAGAGCGCCGGCATGGAGCTGGTGGCTTTGTGCGACACGTGGGAGGCCAAGCTGCGAGAGGTCGCCAAGAGCTATGACGTGGCGGCCTACACCGACTATGATCGCTTCCTCGAGCACGACATGGACGCGGTGGTGCTGGCCAACTACTTTCACGAGCACGCGCCGTTCGCCATCAGGGCCTTGAAGGCGGGCAAGCACGTGATGAGCGAGTGCGCCGCCTGCAGCACGCTCGCCGAGGGGGTGGCGCTCTGCCGCGCCGTGGAGGAATCGGGCAAGATCTATATGTTCGCCGAGAACTATCCCTACACGGCCTTTAACCAGGAGATGGCCCGCCTGTACCGTGAGGGGGAGATCGGGCGCGTCCTCTATGCCGAGGGGGAGTACAACCATCCCGGCCCGTTCGAGTGGTCCATGGGGATCTCGCCCGGCCTGCGGCACTGGCGCAACAACATCCCGAGCACCTACTATTGCACCCACGCCATGGCGCCGTTGATGGCCATCACCGACACCTGGCCGGTGCGGGTGAACGGCTATACCTCACCGTTGCCGGAGGACAGCGCCAAGAAGCGGTTGTGGCGCCAGCGGGATGTGGGAGGCCTGATCATCGCGGTGATGGACAACGGCGCCGTCTTCAAGCTGCTGCAGGGTGGGCTCCCCGGGCACAGCATCTTTTACCGGTTGCACGGCGAGTGGGGGCTCATGGAGACGGGGCGTGGCCCCGGCTACTGGGGCCCGGGCAGCGTGCGCCTCGTCCACGACGAGTGGGACCTGAAGCCGGGGCAGGTGCCGGAAAAAGTCTACTATCCCCAGTTTCCCGAGTGGGCAAAGGGAGCGGCGAGCGCCGGGCACGGCGGCGGCGATTTCTTTACCAACCACCACTTTGCCGAGGCGATCCGCGCCGGCGAGCAGCCCTACCTGGACGTGTACCGCGGCGTGGCGATGTCGGTGATCGGCATCCTGGCGTGGAAGAGTGTGCTGGATAACGGCAACAGCTACACCGTGCCCGATTTCCGCTGCGAGGAATCGCGCCGGGCCTACGAGGACGACCACTGGCGCCCGATGGACCTGGACGACCCCAACGCCCCGCCCATCTCGTCGCGCGGCAAGGTGCGCGAGGTGATCCCCGAGCGTCTCGAGGAGGCGCGCGAGATTTGGAGGGAGATGGGCTACACGGGCAAGGACACATAAGTCGACGCAACAACACCTCTCGCAGGTGGTCGCGCGCATGGTCTGCCATATGGCGACAGCCCCATCGCGGCCACCTTCGAGAGGTGCGAAGGTCGCCTCTACCCCCGCAGCGCCATGATGCCCCGATCGACCTCGGCTACCCGCGCCTGCTCGGCGAGCCAGAACTCGGGATCGGCCAGCGCCGCGAGTTCCGCCTCGGTCTTGCCGAGCTGCTCAACCCAAGTGTAGTATTTTAGGTGGTGCCAACGCCGGCGCATCGTGCAGGTCGCCTCGTGTACCCAGTCCGCCTTCTGACGATGAAAGATGCTCACCAGGCGAACCGCCGCCTCGACCTCATCCATGGGGCCGTTCTCGGCGGTGAGTTGCTCCATGGTCGAGCGGTAGCGGTCGATGGTGTCGGTGCACACCGTGACGACCAGGTCGTTGCCCGACAGGCGAAAGTGGCGCGCCGTCTTGATCGCCGCCAAGATGTTGCACACCCCCGAGATCCCCACGTAGGACGCGATGCGCCGCACGGCATCCTCGGGCACACCGTAGCGACGCGTCAGCACCTCCCAGCCCGTTTCCTCGGTGAGGAGCTGCAGCCCGAGGAGGCACTCACGGTCATCGACGGCCACCATGGCGTCCATGGCGTGCACGTGGTGGATCCAGGTGACGTGCTTGTCGCCGATCCCCTGGATCTGGTGGTCGCCGTAGCCGCCGGTGGAGAGGGTGGGGCACTGGATCGGCTCGACCCCCACGACGAGGGCATCGCCCCAGAGCTGTTTGAGGCGGTCGCCGGCGGCGATGGTGCCCCCCGAGCCCATGGCCGAGGCATACGCCGCCACGCGGCCGCGCCCCACACCGCGCGCGCCCAACTCGGCCGCCACCTGGGCGATGGTGTTGCCCGTGACATAGTAGTGGAAGCGATAGTTGCCAAAGGCGGCGAACTGGTTGAGCACCCGCATGCGCCCCGGGTCGGACGCCACCAGCCCCTGGCAGCGATCGTATACCTGGCGCACGTTGCTCTCGCAGCCGGGGGTGGTGGCGATGCGCGAGCCGTAGCGCCGGAGGAGGGCAAAGCGCTCGGCGCTCATCGACTCGGGTAGCACGACGATGCTGTCGAAACCCAGCTGCGCCGCCACCCAGGCGCCGCCGATGCCATAGTTGCCGGTGGAGGGCCAGATGCAGGTGTGCCTGCCCGGCTCCAGTCCCTCGGCGACGACCGCCTCTGCCAGCACGGCGTACGCCGCCCCCACCTTGTGGCTGCCGGTGGGCATATCCCGGCCGTACAGCACGGCGATGGGCGCGTCGACACCCGTCAGTTCGGACGGCAGCACATCGACGTAGGCGCGCCCCTCGGCGTCGCGCCAGGCGATGTCAAAGAGCCGCGCGCCGCTCCGCTCACCCTCCTCGCGGGCCGGCCCCGACCGCAGGCCGGCCTCAATGCGCTGCGGGTGCAGCATCTCCTCGTAGGTCGGCCCCAGTTGCGTGGGTGCCATAACAACCTCCGATATGCTAGAACTCGATAATCTCGGCGCTGTCGCGGTCGGTGTCATAGACCGCGACGCTGCGCACCCCCAGCCTCCCCATGACCTCGCCCGGGTTGAGGAGTGTCGTGCGACCCACCTGGGTGATGCTGCGCTGGTGGTTGTGGCCGTGGCACACCAGGTCGTACGTCTCGCCGCGGGCCAGCGCCTGGCCGATGTTGGGATAGTGCGTCGTGGCGATGGACCTGCCACCCAGCTCGAGTTCGGCGAACTCGCCGTGAATGGTGACGTTGCCGGCCGCCTGAGCGTTGCGCGTGATGAGCAGCTTGTCGCCGTCGTTGTTGCCCCATACCAGGTGCACCTGTCCCGGGAACCGCTGCGCGATCTCGGTGATGGTAAAGGGGGCGCACAGGTCACCGAGACATAGCAGAGCCTCACACTCGCTCAGGCGCTGCAGCGCCTCGGGCAATGCCCAGATGTTGTCGTGGATGTCCGAAAGCACACCGATCTTCATGCGCGTCTCCTCTCTTGCTCGCACCCGTCTCGGCGGGCGGCGCCGCGTCATGACTGAGGGGGCGGGGGCCACTGGACCCCGCACGATGTACAGAAGCGCTGCGGCTCGGCGGCATATGCGCCGCAGGCGTGGCACACGCGCCCGGCGGCGACGGCCGGATCGCCCAGGGCCCGTCGCCTCTGCAGGATGCTGGCGCGCAGGGCGACGATATGCGCCATGCCATGGCCGCGCCCCTCGCCGAGGCGCGCGTACTGGTGCCGTTTGAGGGCCAGCTCGGTGGCGTCGCGCCGCAGCGCCCGCCATGGCCCGCTTTCGCCCGCGCGACGCTCGACGATGCCCTGGTACTGGGCCGGCGTCAGCGTTCCCAGGCGCACCTCATCGGCCAGCTCCTCACGGATCCAGTCACGCTCCTGCCGCCAGGCGAGCACGGCGATGGCGCCCACCACCAGCAGCCCCAGCCAGTCGGCCGCCAGGCTGGCGAAGCACAGCCCGCCCGCCGAGAGGAACAGGTTGTGGAGCAGGTGCGTCCCGACGGCCGCGGCGAGCCCGGCCAAGGCATACCCCCAGCGCGCCGGCGCGTGGCGCTGCCCGCGTGCCATGCCCAGCCCGATTCCCGTAAACGCGGTAAACATGGCGTGGCTGAACCCGAACACCAGCGCCCGCCCCGCCACCACGACGCTCCAAGCCTCCAGTCCCCCCTCGCCCCAGGCGCTGAGGTAGTAGAGCAGATTCTCCGTCATGGCAAAGCCGAGGCCCACGATGGAGCCATAGATGATGCCGTCCAACACGCCGTCGAACTCGCTCGGGAAGAGTGCCATGACGCCTAGAACGGCCCCCGCCTTGACCGCCTCCTCCACGACGGGGGCGATCAGACTGGCGTCGAGGAGGTCGCTCAGCCCTTGAGAGAGTGTGACGACGGAGGCGATGGACGCGCCGGTGAGCATCTCGAGGACCACCGCCGCGATCACAGCGGGGAGCGCGCCCCAGACAAAGGCCGCTGCCAGGAGGCGCAGCGGCTCCTTCTCGTAGCGATCGAGCCACCAGACGGCCAGGACGTAGAGGGCGGTGGGTACGACGGCGGCGGCGATGGACGCCAGCAGCACCAGCAACCCCACCAGCGCGGGCATGGCGAGGGCTACCGCGAGATCGATAGGGCGGCCATGACGCTCTTGGCCACCCTGGCGTAAGTGCTGCCCAGGTGCACGAGGGGCGATGCGATGCGGCCAGAGAGGCGCGCGCGCCCGATGGCGTAGAGGAAATCCTGTGGCGTCGAGAAGGGGAGCATCTCGGTGTAGGCGCGACCCACCTCGGAGGCAGAGTGGGCGTCGCTGCCGGCGCCCTGCGCCAGCCCATGCTCCTCCGCGAACTCGGCCGCCAGGTGATTGTCGACGGCCAGCGTCACGCGGGCGTTGAACGCCTCGATCACATCCACTTGGTCGGCCACGTCGAGCAGGGCGTCGTAGGCCAACGCCGACCCACGCACGCGATCCATGGGGTGCGGCACATACACCAGGCCTCCCTGCTCGCGGATGCAGCGGATCGTCTCCAGGGGCGAGAGGCCGGCCGGAACCTCCTCGTGCAGGAACAGGCCGATGATCTCGCCCCGATCGGTCTTGATCTCTTCACCCACGATCACCGATGCGGGCCACAGACGGTGCATCTCGATGGCCGCACCGATGGTGTCGTGGTCGGTGATGGCGACCACATCGATGTCGTGACGCCGCGCCCAGCGCCGGATGTCGTTGGGCGTGGCCAACGAGTCGGGCGAATGGTTCGTATGGACGTGCAGGTCAACCTTGATCACGTTCCCCCTCGTCGCCTACTGACGCCGGTGCCCCACACAACACGCTGAGTATAGCCGCGTTCTGGTAGGGCGTCGAGCGCCGCAGCCCTACACATGAACACGGGCAACCGTGAGAAGGTTGCCCGTGAGGATGATGCCACAGAGGACGGGGGCGCTACTCGCGCTGCGCCTCGCGCTTTTTCGCTTCCTCGACCACCTTCTCCACGATGTGCGCGGGGACGATGTCATAGTGCGAAAAGCTCATGCGATAGATGCCGCGTCCCTGGGTCATGGAGCGGAGGTCGGTGGCGTAGCGCTGAATCTCGGCCAGCGGCACCTGGGCCGTCACGATGCCGTTGCCGCGCGACTGCTCCATGCCGAGCACCCGGCCGCGCCGCGTGTTCATATCACCCAGGACGTCGCCCATGAACTCTTCCGGCACAGTCACGACGATGTCCATGATCGGCTCGAGCAGCACCGGCCCCGCCTCCGGGATGCCGTTGCGGAAACCGAGGTGCGCCGCGAGCTTGAACGCCATTTCCGACGAGTCCACCGAGTGGTACGAGCCGTCATAGATAACGCACTTGAAATCAACCGTGGGGTAGCCGGCGATGATGCCCGACTCGGCGATCTCGCGAATCCCCTTTTCCACGGCAGGGATATAGTTCCTGGGCACGGAGCCGCCAAAGATCTCGCTGGCGAACTCGAACCCGGCGCCACGCTCCAGCGGCTCGAAGCGCAGCCAGACGTCGCCGAACTGCCCGCGGCCGCCGGTCTGCTTCTTGTGGCGCCCCTGGGCCTGGGCCACCTTGGTGATCGTCTCGCGGTAGGGGATCGTGGGCACCTCGGTGACGATCTCGACGCCGAACTTTTGCGCCAAGCGCCGGGCGGCAATCTGGATGTGCGATTCGCCCATCCCCGAGAGGATCGTCTCGTTCGTCTCGCTGTTGCGCTCAACGCGCAGGGTGGGGTCCTCCTCGATGAGGCGCGCCAGGCCGTTGCCGAGCTTGTCCAGGTCCGCCTTGGTCTTTGGCGAGACCGATACCGAGAAGAGCGGCTCGGGATAGGTGATGGGCGGGATCACCAGCGGGTTGCCGCGGTCGCAGAGCGTGTCGCTCGTGACGGTCACACCCAGTTTGGCGGTAACGCCGATATCGCCCGCGGTGATGCGGGGCACGGGCTGCTGCTCCTTGCCACGTGTAACAAAGAGCTGCCCCAGGCGCTCCTCCTCGTTCTTGGTGACGTTAAAGACGCGGGAATCCGAGGCGATGACGCCGCTGTACACCCGAAAGTAGGTGAGCTTGCCCACGAACGGGTCGGCCAGCGTCTTGAACACCTGCGCCACGAGGGGGGCGGACGGATCTGCCGTAAGGGTCACCTCGTCGTCGGTGACGGGGTTCTTGGCGGTACGTTCGACCCCCGAGGGGGCCGGCACATAGGCGGCGATGGCGTCGAGCAGACGGCGCACGCCGATGTTCTTGGTGGCCGAACCCGCCAGCACGAGGACGAACTGCCTCTGGGCCAAGCCCTTGGCCAGCGCACCATAGATCTCGTCGGTGGTGAGTTCCTCACCCTCGAGATACTTCATCATCAGCTCGTCATCGGCCTC
>ENA-UOUL01004482-UOUL01004482.1-bioreactor-metagenome-genome-assembly--contig:-NODE-4482-length-12897-cov-4.320359_pt1 | contig 12897 bp, 10 predicted proteins | sample MGYA00249838_ERZ747220 | MGnify/ENA primary metagenome ERZ747220 (study PRJEB28778, sample SAMN05720191) | bioreactor metagenome | isolation source: Anaerobic biogas reactor | place: USA:Washington...
CCAACGTCTACCTGATGATGGGCGGCGCGCTCTACCCGGAGCTTGGCCTGGAAGAGGGGCTGCCGGAGCAGTCGAGCGAGGGCAAGGCGCTCATGTCGGCCGTGGGGCAGGACTACGCGTGCGTCCAGAACGCGGCCAGCTTCTGCATGCTGAACAGCCTCAACCTCAGCCCGACGGAGATGGCCGAAGCGCTGGCCGCGGTGACCGGTTTCCCGTACACGGTGGAGGAGATCAAGCAGGCCGGCGAGCGGCTGTGGCAGCTCAAGCACGGCATCAACTACCTGCTGGGCGCGACCGCGGCGGACGATCGCCTGCCTCCGCGGCTGCTCGAGCCGCTGGAGGATGGCCCGACCGCGGGCTCCGTGCCCGACATGGCGCTGATGCTCTCCGAGTTCTACGCGCTGCGAGACATGGATGTGGAAGGACGTCCCTCGCGCGCACGGCTGGAGGCGCTCGGGTTGGCCGACCTCGCAGACCAGTTGGGGGTGTGAGGCGCGCAGCGCGTTGTATTGAAAATCAGAGTATACGGAGGATCTCATGTCTGAACCCGAACCTATCATCAGCCTCACCGCAGATCGCACGGTGATCGCACCGGGCGAGCCCGTGACCATTCGCTGGCACGTGGAGGGCGTCAAGGAGGTTTACTTCTTCACCCACGGCGAGGATTGGGTGGGGCACGGCGTGGCGGGCGTGGATGAGCGCACGGTCAATCCCACCCAGACGACCACCTACCGCCTGCTGATCGTCCGGCGCGACGACCGGCGTGAAACGCGCAACATCGAGATCCAGGTGGGGGGACAGGTCCCGCTGCCCGCGGGCCAGATGTTCTCGGTCGACAGGCCGGTGGTGCAGCCCGGCGAGTGCGCAACCTTCCGCTGGCACGTCGAAGGCGTCAGGGAGGTCTACTTCTACGCGGAGGGCCAGAACTGGCAGGAACACGGCGTGGCAGGCGTCGCAGAGAAGCAGGTCTGCCCACCGCACACGACCACCTACCGCCTGCGCGTGGTCAAGGCCGATGGCTCTGTGGAGGAGCACGGGATCCCGGTCGAGGTGCGAGCCTCAGGATGGGCCGGCAACCAGACCCTCTCGGTCGACCGGGTCCTGATCCGGCCCGGCGAATGCGTGACCTTCCGCTGGCGCGTCGAGGGGGTGAAGGCCGTCTACTTCCACGCGGAAAATGAGCCCTGGCAGGACCACGGCGTGGCAGGGGTCGCAGAAAAGCAGGTGTGTCTTGGCGCGACGACCACCTACTGCCTGCGGGTGGTCAAGCCGGACGATTCGCTGGAGATCCACTACATGACGGTGACGGTGGCTCCGTAGCAGAGAAGCGTTGTGCAGGGCGGTCCGTGGGAGCGGCGATTATTCACGCGTGTCATCGCGACCCTATCGCTGCCCCACCACCGCCCGGCGTTAAAGACGCCGGGCTACCTGGCAACGCCCGCTGAAGCGGGCTACACACGATAACTGACGTTTCGTAAGCCCCCTTCAGGGGGCGCTGCTTCGTAGCCTGGGCGTTGACGATGCTGTTGGCAAACACTAAACGGCCAACTGCATGGGTTGCAGACAGCCCAGGCGCGCTGGCCGGGTGGCGGCATGCGGCCGTCCCATCAGCCATAGAGCGGCGCGCTTCAAGTTTAGGGCAATGGCCGTGAGCAAGGTTTGGACTTGCGTCTTGGCTAGGCCGATATAGCGCGTGCGCCGTGCGCCGTGGGTTAGCGCGGCTTGCGAGATGGTGCCTTCGATCCCGGCCCGGCTGGCATAGGTCTGCGCAAACTGCGCCGTGTGCTGACGCTGCCGAACGGCCAGAATGGCATCGTGGTAGATGCTGATTTTGAGCGTCCGCCCACGCGCAGCGCTCTGGGTACAACGTTGGCGCACGGGACAAGCCGTACAACTGGTCCGACTGAACTTGACATCGACGACCGATTGGCCAAGTTCGTTACGGCGGACCGGCGACATGCGGGCCCGGTGCCCTTGCGGACAGGTGACTTGCTGGCGGACCCAGTCGATCTGGAACTGCTCAAGGGTCACACCGTCCGCTTGGCGGGCCTGCCAGCTGCTGTCGGCCGGCAGGCGGCCGATCAAATTGATGCCATAGCGGTCACGGCTCTGCACCAGGCTGTGGCCCGCCATGTAGCCTTGGTCGACGATGTGTTCGGCCGGCAAGAGCTGACGCTCGGCTAGTCGGGCGTGGATCTCGGGCAGCACCTTGACATCGGGCGTCGGGGCGGGCACGGCCTGCACATCGGTGATCAGGTGCGGCCGGTCGGCGTCACAGCTTTCGGTCCAGTGCACGGCATAGCCGTGCCAAACGCGTTCGCCATGCTGGCCGGGTCGCGCTTCCGGATCATGGGGCGTCACGATCAACTGCATCCCGGGCGGGCTCTTTTCCGGCGCCCGCCAGTGCACCTGAGCGTCTTGACATTCGAACTGCTGCGCCCAAACCTGGCGCAACACCTGCACCTCGGCCAGTTCGTTGGCGTGCCGGGGCGCCGCGGGTTGCGCCAGGGTCGTCAGCAGGTAACAACCATCAGCGCCAATCGCCAGGGCCAGCGCATCGCGCTTAGCTGGGCTTTTCGGGAGGCGGGCGCTGGCCCATTCCTCGCGGTAGCGCTCGTACCAATGCGGCTGGGCGACCGCCCGCAGCCAGGCCGGGTCAGCCACCGCCAGGGCTTCGAGTGCAGAGACCATGGTTTCGCGCACCAACTCCAGGCGGTTGAGGTGGTGGGTGGCGGCCAGGACGTAACTGCCATCGGTGCGCTGTCGACCGCCAGGGCGGACGAGTCCTAACGCGGCCAAGCGCATCAGAACGACGTCAAACAACTGCGGGGCAGCGGCGTGCCGCAGCAAACGCTGCCGGAAATCATGCAGCACTGAGTGATCAAAACCTGGATCGGTGAGCGACAGATGCAAAGCATACTTCCAGTCGATACGCGAGAGCACGGCCTCGGCCGCTTCGCGGTCGGACAGATCTTCAATGAAGGCAAAGACCAGCACCAACGCCAACAAGTTTGGCGAAAGGGCCGGCGCACCATCTGCAGCGTACAAGGCGCTAAAATCCACCTCGTCAAACAGCGTGCCGATGTGGTCACCGATGGTCAGGTAAATGTTGCCTTTGCGCCGAAAGGCGGCCTTGGCAACCCGCACCGTATCTGCCGGTATGGGCGGAAAGGACTGAGTCTGCAGCGACATCTGCTACCTCCAAGCAAGCCTTTGAATACGGAAATCATACACGATTCTTGCCTGGAAAGAAGCAGAGACAGACCGGCAGTCTCAGCACTTCAGCCCGCAGTGTTTGCCAACAGCATCGTTGACGCCCAGGCGGTCTGGCTGGACGGGTCCACCTGCCCGTTGCCCGGATGATTTCTGAACCTTCATGATCGCCAGGCGGCGACGACTACCCCTGCGCGACCTTGCGCACGGCGACTTCGCCCGCGCATTCGGGGAAGCGCGGGTGAATGCCGGCGTAGAAATCCCGGATGACCTCGAAATCGGCCTCGATGTCGCCGGTGGGCACCAGGCTGGGCCCCCAACCAACCACCCGCCGCTCGTAGTCGGCGAATGCGAAGATGACCGGGACGTTGGCCAGGCGCGCGATGTGGTAGAAGCCGGTCTTCCAGTGATCGGTGAAGCGCCGCGTGCCTTCCGGCAGGATGGCCAGCCGGAAGGTGTGGCTGGCCGCGAAGGTCTCGACCATGCGCGCCACCCAGTTGGTGCGTGAGCGGCGGTTGACCGGCAGGCCGCCGAGGCCGCGGAGGATGGGGCCCGCAGGCCAGAAGAAGAGCGTGTCTTTGGCAGCCCAGCGAATCTGCAGGCCCGACGCCAGCAGGGCCAGCATCCCCACGAAGAAGTCCATCCCCGAAGTATGGTGAGCGCCGATGATGACGCACCGGTCGGGCAGCGCGGGTAGTTCGAACCGCCAGCCTGCAAGCCGCGCCACCGCGCATGCAAGCCGCTGCACCCGCGTCAGTCGCCCCGAGCAGGGCGCCTCACGATAACCTGCGCCTTGTTCCGCTGCCAGTTGTGATGCCATCCGCGAATACGGGATCTCCTCAGGATCAGCATGCCTGGCCGCAGAGGAGTTGCTCGCGGCAAGGTCGCGAAATCATACCACACATTCCCCGAAGTTCTCCTCCTGGCGCGTCTCGCGGAGTTGGCAAGACGGCCGATCCGGGATAAGATAGGGGTGCTTTCCAGGGTCCTCCTCCCTTTCCTTCATCAGGAGAACGCGGGTGTGGCAAAAACTACGACGGGCTGACGCAGGCTTCTGGGGCGTGCTGGCCGTGGCATTCGGGGCGGTCTGCCTCGTTCTCTTCGCGATCTTCCTCTCGGCATCGAGGTACCGTCTGTGGGAAGTGCCCGTCTCCGCCTGGTATGTCTTCATCCTCTGCGGCCTGATTCTCGGCCTCAGCTGGCTGGCGGCTCACTACCGCCGGTTGTGGCGCAAGGCCGGCCGCGACCTGGTGCAGGCCAACCTGCAGCTGCCCGCGCAGCTTCTCCCGGCTGTCTGCGGCCATGCCAGGCTGCCAACGCCGGAATACGTGCCGCTGATCCAGGCGCTCTTTCGCCCGCCTCCCCAGATCACCTACATCCAGCTGGAACCCCTGGCGGGGGGGTATGGCGGCAGCAGCACCCTGGAGGCTCGCCTGCTGGACGCGGGGAGCGAGGAGCCTTTGTCCCAGCGGTTCGTCATCAAGCTCGGCAGGCGCGATACGATCGAGGGCGAGGCGGAAAACTACGAGCGCTTTGTCAGCACCGCGCTCGTCGGCCAGGAGGCGCTCCACCGGCAAGCCACCTGGGGTGACTACGCTGGGATCGCTTACAGATTCGTGAGCCTGGCGCCGGGCAGCACGATCATGACCTTCGGTGAATTCTACTCATCGGCGCAATCGGACAACGAAAGCATCGCCCTGGTCAGGCAGACCTGCGAGCGGCTCAGAGACGCCTGGTACAGCCGCGGCCGGACCGTGAAACGCGACCTGTTTGCGGAGTACAGCCTTCTGGCGGAAAAACAGGACCCCATCAAGCAGGCCGTCATGACCATCGTGGATCAAGACGATCCCTATTGCCGCACCAATCTGAGCCAGACGGAGCCACCCTGGCCGAACCGCCAGCCAGCTTTTTGCCGCCAGCCCGATTTCGGCTGGCATGACCCCCTGGCTTTTCTGCACCAGTGGCGCCAACAGCACCTGGCCCTCGACATTCACCGGGCCACCATCCACGGCGACCTCAACGCGCGCAACGTACTGATCGAGATCGGCAAAGACGGCCGGAGGCACCCCTGGTTCATCGACTTTTCGCACACGGGCAATGGGTTCTCGGCTGCACGGCGTCGCCAGGCGCCGGTGGGCAGCGTTGCCGCGGATCAGGAACAGGGCCACACGCTTCGCGATTTCTGTCGTCTGGAGGCGGACCTGAAGTTCATCGTGACCCGGTTAGAGAACCCGGCCGATCTGGAGCTGGGCCTTGGGCTGGAGGCCGCCCTGCTCCGCTATTCGAAAGACTGGAGGACATTCCCGGATGAGCCTCCGCCGGGCGATGCGTTTGCCGATCGACGCTTCAGGAAGGCCTGGCATGTCATTGCCGCGATCCGGCAGCAGGCCGCGCAGTATCTGGCCGATCCGGCCGACCCGCGGCCCTACTTGTTCGGGCTGCTCAACGCGACGCTGCCGGTCGTCTACTACCAGGCCGAGCAGTTCGACGGATTGCAATGCGAGCGCCAGCAGAAACGTTTCGCACTGCTGGCCGCAGGGATGCTCTGTTACCGGCTCACCCAATAAGCCGGAAGCCCACATCCCGCACGGTCTCTATCGACGAATAGCTGTCATCACCGGTGATGCGCCGCGCTGGGGGATCAAGCACGCCACGCAGTCGCTTGACGAGCTGCGACAGCGCCGCGTCGGTGACCCCCGCCTCTTCACCAGGATAAACGCGTCCGATCAGGACATCGCCGGACAGCAGTTGGCCGCGCGCTTCGCTGAGCGCGACCAGCAGCGCGAACAACTTGGGCGAGAGCGTGACGCGCGCCTCGCCGGCAGGGGCCTCGATCGATGCCTGGTTGGGGGGGACGGCCACGATCCGCACCGCACCGGAGCGGCTGGCGGTGGCCTCCCGCACCCAGCGCTCGAAAAGCGGCGAGAAGATGCGCGACCCGCCAGCACCGGCCGGCCGGGCCAGGATGCCATACCGCTCGAGCTCGGGCGGGATCGACACCAGCGGCGCCCGGTGCGCTGCATGTTCCAGCAGGGTTTGCTCGGCCGGGGCCAGGTCGGCCCATAGTTCTGCGCACAGGCTGCGCACCCTGGCCGACGCCAATAGCTGCTCGGCTATTTGTGCGGGCGGCAGGCCCAGATCGATCTGCCCATTCGCTGCCAGTTCGCAGGCGTTCTTGAGGAATCCCGGATGCCCGCCGGTGGACGCGATGAGGGCGTCGCGTCCGGCCGGCGGAAAGACCAGGTCCAACCGTGCTTCATCCCGGCCGATGGATGCCAGGGAGTCTGCACGATTCAAGGGGCCGGCAAAGCACGGATCGTCCAGGAGTTCGTTCAGCTCGAACAGGTGCTGGGGCGGCCGCCGGGTTACGAATACGTAGGAAAGGTTGGCACGGGGCCGAAGATTGCGCAGGTGCGCCAGGTAGTTGAAGAAACCCACGTCAGGATTGCGCGCGATCTCGTCGAAATAGTCGAAAACCACGGCCAGTCCGCAGCCCGGGTCCAGGCCCAGGAGACACTCCCGCCAGGCGTCGCGCGGATCGGTGGTGGCCTCGGGCGGTCGCATGCCCGACCGGCGCGCCTGCCCGAGCAGCCCGGCAAGCAGCCCGGCCTCGTCGCTGCTGCGCAGCCCGGCGCAGTCGACATGCAGGAAGGCATAGCTGCCGGCCTTGTCACCCAGATACCTGGCCGGAACCTCCGGATGGGAGACGATGAAACGGGCCACGTTCGACTTGCCCATCCCGGCAAGCCCTACGATCGCGATGCTGCGCAGCCGGCGCAGGGCGCGCAGAACCTGGCTGACCTCGGCTGCCCGGTAGCCTGCTGGGAAGTTGGCTTCTTTATAGAGGTAGGTCATGGTGCTCTCCCGGTGATGCGCGGATTATACCATGTCTGCCGGCATGATTTGGGTCGAAAGAGGCCTTTTAACAACGTTGTACCGGTTCTGTTGGAGATTGTTGGCTTTCCAATCGCCCGTTGTCAAGCAGGCCGGCCGGATACCGGCTATCCTGCGCATAACGGACTCACTCCCCACGAGGAGGATGGACATGAACCGACCGACTCTCATCCGCTGGCTCACCATCGTCATCCTGCTGCTCTTCCCCGCCGTATGCAGCCGTCCGGCGCAGGCTGAGGAAAGGTCGCCCGGCACGCAGCTCCCCGCGATTCCGCCTGCCATGCCTCAGAACTGGCTTCACTTCGGCTACGACGATGCCTATACGGCCCACAACACCGCAGAGAACATCCTGAGCCGTTCCAATGTTGCGAAGCTGGAACGCAGATGGGGGATCGGCTGCGACGACATGTACTTCAGCGTCATCTCCCGCTCGCCCGCAATCTACAATGGCACGCTGTTTACGTCCGGAGCGGGCAGCCAGCTGACGGCCTTCAATGCCTCCAGCGGACAGAAGCTGTGGCAATTCGGCGAGAGCCTCCTGGGCTGGGCGCCGCAGCCGGTGGTTTCAGAGGACGGCGTTGTCTTCTATCTGAGCGGGACGACGGGCATCTACGACCTGTATGCCGTGGACAGCCGCAACGGGGCCGAGCTGTGGCAGGCGCCGTTGTCCTTCGAAATAGGCTACAACGAAGAAGCCCTGGTCACGATTGACGAAGCCGGGGGACTGGTCTACATCGTGGAGAAGCCATTCATAGGCGATGGCAAGCTCTATGCACTCGACAAAGTGACCGGCGAGATCGTCTGGTACAAGAGCAAGGCCACCGATGACGTGGGGTTCATGGGCGACTACCCACTTCTCGACGGCGGCAAGATCTATGTCCCGGCCGATGCGCCCAAATCAGGCTACCCCAACTACGCCGATCACATGCTGAGAATCGACACCGCCACGCATACGATCGAGCGCCAGTACCAGCGGCCGGAGCCGGAGAATTACTACGACATAACGCAATACGTCCTGTGCAACGATCGCCTGGTCGCCACCTTCGACTATGACTATGAGCCGGTCAAACAACTGGTTGCCTATGACCCGGCCAGCCCGGCGATTTCCTGGCAGAAGCCGATCTCCGAGACCACGGGCACCATCGCCTGCAACACAACGCTCGGGCGGATCTATGTGCCGACCGATCCTTACCTGATCGCATTCGACGTGAAGACCGGTGACGAGGTCTGGCGCTACACGGGCCTTGGAGAGATCTACAATCCCTCCATTGCCAACGGCATCATCTACTTCCTCTCCGGCACCAATATGTACGCCATCGATGAGGAAACCAGGCAGCAGCTGTTCCGTTACCCGCTCGGCTACACGGCGCAGACGACCTCCCAGGTCGCCATTGCGAACGGCATGGCCTTCTTCTCGGGCAACGGCGGCACGTGCGATCTCTACGCCCTGGGACTGCCTGGCCCAAAGACCTACATACCATTCGTCGTGAGGTGATGAAATGGAACTCACAGGTAGAACATGTTCTATCGAGCCGTTCGCGGCCGGGCAGGCGCTGGTCAAGGCCGGGTTCGACATCGGCCCCCTGGTGAATGTCTTCCACGAGGAACTCTACAAGCAGTTGTCGAAGCGCGGCCTGGTGATCGCCGGTGTGCCCGGCAACCCGGGAGGAGACGACTTCACCATCGAAGGCCAGTTCGTGCGCATCGACGCAGGCAACCGTGCAGCCCGCTACTTTCTGACATTCATGGCGGGAGCTGCCACGCTCGAAGTGGAAGGCCGGCTGTATCATGGGGAGTTTCCCGTCATGCACTTGCACGCCAGGGGCAGCCAGAGCATGGGGGTTCTTGGCGGCAGCTCTGAACGGATGCTGAAGACCTGCGCTGCAGGTGCAGCCAACCAGCTAGCCAGCCAGGTCCTTGAGGCGTTGTCGGAACGCTAGGAGGATGTCCATGTCTCAGCCAGCCCCCGCCGCGCGAGCCCGCTCGCACCTGCAATGGCAGGCCTATCTCGAAGACCAGGCCGGCCAGGGAAAATCACGGGCCGATTTGCTGGACGAGCTGGCGGCTGCCGGCGTGGCGCCTGCTGAGGCCCAGGCGCTCCTGTCCGGCGCGATCAGCCAGAACCGGAAGCGCATCAACACCATTGCCGGCGGCAGCCTGTTGCTGCTCCTGTGCGGCTTGACTGTCACGTTCAGCACGTGGTATTCGGCCGCTGCCAGCTCGAGCGGCGGCACGGTCTACCTGTTCGTTGGCGCAGTCGTCTGCGGCCTCACCGGCATCGTCTATGCTATCGTGAAGATGGTCAGGGCCCGCCGGTCCTGACGCCGGAGAAGAGCCGGCAAGGAGTGAGGTAAGATGAACCGAAAATCCGAAAACATCCTGCGTGCGCTGACGTTGAGTCTCGGCCTGGGCTGGCTGGCAGCCGTGATCATCATCGGGAGCAGCGGTGGCAATCCGTCGGCCCTGGCCGGCGTCGTCGTGGCCCTCCTCTTGCTCGGGGCCTACATCGGAGGCCCGATCACCGCAGCCTTGCTCTCACGACGGGTTGGCGCGGGGCATGGTATCCTGTGGCCTGTGCTTGCACTGCTTGCCCCGGTCATCACGCTGCCCATCATCGCGCTCTGGAAGATACGGCTGGTCACGGGTCCCAGCACGTCCCGGATGCAGCGGGCAGGGGACACGGCCGGGCTGCTGAAGGCGCTGCGGAACCAGCGGGTGGCCTATCTGCCCTCGAACGCGGCGTATGCCCTCGCCTCGATTGGCGGGGCGGAGACGGCCGGTGCACTCACCGCCTCGCTGCGTGACCCGCAGACCTTCGTGCGCGCTGCCGCGGCCGATGGCCTGGCCCAGATGGCAGCCAGGCCCGATCAGGCAGCTTTCTGCGCCCTGGCAGTCAAGCCGCTGCAGACCCTTCTGCAGGATCGGGATGCGGAGGTTGTTGCGGCGGCTCGCCGCGCGCTCAGGGGGATCGGCGAGCCGCGCGCGATGGCGGCCCTTGCAACGGGAGAGGAATCCCATGTTTGATGCTCACACACGCCGAATAAGCGCCCGTAAGCCGGACAGGCGATGGATCGCGATCCTGGCCATCCTGCTGGTCCTGGCCACGCTGCTCCAGGGCTGCGGCGCCATCATATCCCGGGCGACCCCGCGTCCCCCATCCTCAGGCGGCAGTGGGCAGGCCCCGGCAGCCGGCCAGTGGGCAGGGCAGCCCGCTGTGAGCTTCGCAGTGAGCGCGGAAGGTACGCTCCTTCACTTCAAGCTGACCGCGCCCTTCGGCGCGCTCAGCCAGGCGTGCACGATCCAAAGCGAGGAGATCAAGCTCGGGTCCAACCGCGAGTTCAGCATCGGTGCGCCGGAGGGCACGCCGGTCTATGTGACGGGCAGGTTCACCGGCGCTACGACCGCGAGCGGCACGTACAAGATCACTGCGTGCGGCCGCGGAGAGAATGTCACAGTCGTGATGAGCCCCGAGGAAAAGGAATGGGACGCAACCTGGCAGGGCGCGGAGCTCGTCGCCAGCGCGCCACAGATCACCGCAACCGCACCCTCGCCGGCCGGCGCAGCCGCGCAGACGACGGCACCCGCTGCGCCTTCTGCGGCGCCGCCTGCCGCGCAGCCCTCCGCGATGCCTTCGCCCACAGGGGCCAGCCCGGCAGCTACCCAGCCCCCGACCCCTGCGGTCGCCGCGGAGGCGAGCCCGGCGGCCAGCATCCGGGCAACGCTGGTGGCGCTTCACGAGGGCAACGGCAGCCCCCTGGCCTGGGCCCCGGACGGCCAGACGCTCTACACCGGCGGCCACGCGCTCTTCATCCACAGCCTCGCATCGCAGAAAGAGCCTGAGGAAATCCGGGCCGAGTATGCGCAGGATCTCGCCTTCTCGCCCGACGGCAAGCTGCTGGCGTTGGGCGGCAGCGAGGCCGCTCAGTTGTGGGATGTGGCGAGCCGCGGCACGCTGGGCAAGCTGGAAGGCTCCGGTCGCACGGAGGCGGTCGCATTCGCTCCCGGTGGCGCCACGCTGGTCACCGCGACCGGCGGCGCACTCAAGGTTTGGGACGTTGGAACGGGCGACGAGCTCCGCACGATCCCGATCGGCGACTGGGTGGGGGCGATTGCGGTTTCGCCCGATGGGCACACGGTGGCCGCCGGCGATGGACGCGGCGAAATCCAGCTGTGGGATGCCACGGAAGGCAAGCAGTTGGGCGTGCTCACAGGCCACTCCAGCCGGGTGCAAAGCCTCGTCTTCTCGGCCGATGGCGGCTTTCTGGCCTCCGGCTCAGTGGATCAGTCCGTCCGGCTGTGGGACGTGGCAGCCCGGCGCCAGGCCCGCGCGTTCATGGGACACACCGGGCAGGTGGACGGCGTCTCACTCTCCCCTGACGGCACGCTGCTGGCTTCGGCATCCTGGGATCTTACCGTCCGGCTGTGGGACACGGCGACCGGGGCCGAACTGCAGCGCCTGACCGGGCACACCAGCTGGATTCATGACGTTGCCTTCTCGCCCGACGGAACGCTGCTGGCTTCGGGTTCACCCGACGGGCTGCGCGTGTGGCGCATCGAGGCCGGCGCAGCACCGCAGCCCAGTGCCGAGCTGCCCGGGATGGGGCCCGTGATCGCGGCCGCGGCCGTCTCGGAGTCGGCCATCACGCTCTCCCGGGTTGCAGACCTGCAGCGGTCGGAGCCGGCGAACGTCGACCGGGCCAAGCAGGTAGTCTGGTCGCCGGACGGCAAGCTGCTGGCCATTGGGACCTACCACATCTACATCCTCGACGCCGAGACCCTGAAACAACTCTACACGATCGAGAGCGTGCAGTGGACGAACGCCCTCGCCTTCTCGCCAGATGCCACGCTGCTGGCCGCGGCCTCTGACGAAGGCGTGACGCTGTGGGATAGCACGGGTTGGGGTGAAGTCCGTACGCTGGCCGGCAGCAAGAACACGCACAGCATCGCGTTCCGGAGTGACGGAAAGATCCTGGCCACAGGGACGGGCAGCACGGTCAAACTGTGGGACGTGGCCAGCGGCGAGGAGCTGCGTACTCTGCCCGGGCGCCGCAACGACGTTCAGGTCGTGGCCTTCTCGCCCGACGGCAAAACGCTGGCGTCCGGAAGCGGGGAGATCGTCCTGTTGGACGCCCTCGCGGGCACTGAGCTGCTGACCATTGAAAGCAATGTGGTGCGCAGCCTGGCCTTCTCGCCCGATGGCAAGTTCCTCGCCTCAGCCGCAACCAACGATCCGGTCGTCCGGCTGTGGGACCTGGCCACGGGCCGGCAGGTGGGCTTCTTCCCCGATCACAGCCTGCAAGTTTCATCGCTGGCCTTCTCATCCGACGGGCAGATCCTCGCGGTCGGTGCGGGCCTGGAGGTCAAATTGTGGGACGTGGCCAGCGGGCAGGAGCTGCGGTCGCTGGGAGGCTACAGCCAGCCGGTCAACAGCATTGCGTTCTCGCCCGATGGCAGCCGGCTGGCGACCGGCGGTGACGAGACGGCATGGGTGTGGGCAGTTCAGTAAGGAGGTGTTCTCATGAAGGAACCGGTCGCCAAACTCGGCAGTCATTCTGCCAGGCTCGGACGGACATTGTCCATCGGGGTGGCAATTCTGATGCTGCTGTTGAGCCAGAGTGTCTCTGGTCGAGCAGAGACGACCGCAGAAGGTTTCGGCCCGCTGCACCTGACCGCGCTTCTCCAGGAGCAGGATGCCTCGCCTGTGCCGGCAGGCAGGCCTCGATCCTTCGCCCTGGAAAGCTGGCAGTCTTACCCCCTTTTTGGCGGTGAAATTACGGCCACCGCCATGTC
>ENA-UOUL01004484-UOUL01004484.1-bioreactor-metagenome-genome-assembly--contig:-NODE-4484-length-12893-cov-3.257179_pt1 | contig 12893 bp, 8 predicted proteins | sample MGYA00249838_ERZ747220 | MGnify/ENA primary metagenome ERZ747220 (study PRJEB28778, sample SAMN05720191) | bioreactor metagenome | isolation source: Anaerobic biogas reactor | place: USA:Washington...
AAAAGATGAGGCTGAGGTCCACGAGAAAGAAGCTGTGATCCACCAGCCCGTGGGCCAGCATCGCCGCGAACGAGGCGCCTGCCGCCGCCGCCACGCCGCGCCACGCCCCGGGCGCCTGCCAGGGCAGCTTCCACAGCCGCCGGCCGAGCTGCCACCAGAGCCAGCTACCGGCGACGAAGCCCACGATGCCGAGCCGCGTCAGCAGGTCGAGCACGAGGTTATGCGGGTGGTTGAGGTGCGGCTCGCGCCAGGCCCCGGCGAAGATATACCGGCCGCGATAGGCGTAGAGAAAGTTGTCCAGCCCCACGCCGAAGAGCGGGTGCTCGCGGAACATTTCCAGGCTGGCCCGCCACAGGTCGAGCCGCAGAACGCTGGTGACGCCCTGCAGGTTCAGCCGCTCCCGCAGCGCCGGAACAGCCAGCATGACGCCGACGAGCGCGAGGCCCGCCGCCGCCAGCGCCAGCAGCCAGGGCCAGACGCGCCGCCCCGTCGTCCGCCCCCACCAGAGGAGCAGAACCAGCAGCGCCGCGGGCACGCCGAGGAAGAGGGCGCCCTTACTGAAGGTGAGCAGCAGCGTCAGGATGACGAGCGCGGCGGCGACCGTGTAGCCCACGGCCCGCCGGCGCTCGATGGGCGGCTTCTTACCGCGCGACTGGAGCAAAAGGAGGGCGGCGACGAGCAGCAGCGGCAGAACGCGCTCCAGGTAGAGGGCCATGTTGTTGGGCGAGCCGTAATGGCCCCGCAGCCGTGGCGTGGCGCCGGCCATGATCACCGGCGTCTGCTCGCTATGGCACCACGGATGGGTGAAAAAGGCGAGGCAGCCGCCGTAGCTGATCAGCCCGTAGAGCGTGACGGCGACTGCACCGAGCACGAAGGCGTCGAGCACCGTCCATATTTCCCTGTCGCGCAGGGGCACGGCGCGCAGCAGCAGGTAGAAGAGGGCCGGCTCGACGATGACGACTCGCCACTCGTTCGTCGCCACGTCAAGCCGTTCGGTGAAGAACAGCGAGACGGTGGCGACGGCGACGAAGAGCAGGACGGCCACGTCGGCGGAGACGAGGCGGGCCCTGATTTCGCGCCAGGTGGGCAGGGACGGCCGGCCGCCGCGCTGCCGCTGCGCCCAGTCCGCGAACCAGCGGAGCGCCCACGAGGTAGCCGCCAGCAGCAGGAAGACCTCCACCGGCGAAAAGCGGTAGCCGAGCATCGCCTTCGGCTTCACCCAGAAGGGAATGGTGAAGGCGACCAGGGCGATGCCCCACGCCGGCCGGGCAAAGAGAAGGATGAAGAGCAGCCCCAGCGCCGCCACGTAGACGAAAAACCAGGGCGTCACGTAAAAAATCGAGGCCGCGGCAGCGGTCAGGGCAAGCTGCGTGCTGTCGCCCAGGCGACGATAGATGCCGGCCGCGTCGCCGCCCCACGTCATCCAGCCGCCGAGCACGACCAGCAGCGCCAGTACGACGGCGAGCGCGCCCTGCCAGCCCCGCGAAAGGCGCTCTCCCCAGCGGGCCGTGGCATCCCAGCTCGCCCGGCGTGCCTGGACCCCCGCCAGAACGAGCGCCGCCAGCGCCACCAGCCCCAGGCCCAGCATCTGCAGTCGGTAGCTGCGCGCGGGCGGCGTGTGGCCCACGCTAAAGCCGCGCAATGCCCACTGGTCGCCCCCGCCGTCGGCCACCAGCCGCAGCGTGTGCACGCCCGGCTCCAGCCCGCGCGCGACGGGCACGAGCGAGACGTAATCCTCGTCGTAGTCGGGCGCGGAAAGGACGAGGGCGGCGCCGTTTTCGTCGCGGGGCAGCGCGTTGGCCGGCTCGCCGTCCACCGTCACGTAGAAGCGCGCCTGGTAGCCGGCCCGCCGGATGGAGAGCCCTACGTCCGTCCCCCAGAAGGTCAGCTCGGCGCTGTCGCCGCTTGCGCCCACGTCTGCCCCGTATTCTGGCGAGAACTCCCAGGCGCCCGCGTAGGCCTGCGCTGGCTCACCCGGGGTCGGGAAATGGAAGCCGGGATAGGCGACAGCTTCGACCGCGCTCTCCTGCAGGGCAGCCAGCGCGGGCCGGCCGGCCACGCTGAAGCCCCAGCGCGGATCGTCTGGTGGCGCGGCCGGTTCCCAGTTCTCCAGGAACACCAGCCCCATCCACGGCCACTCTTCCCGCGCCCGGTCCAGCGCTTCCGCCGTGTACTGTGCCTGCGTCGCCTCGTCCACCTCACCCCAGATGCTTGGCATCCCGGACCAACCGTCGGGCAGGGCGTTCCAGCCGAAGTTGCCGGCCCATACGGCTTTGTCGCCGTCGCCATACGCTACCATTGTCTCCCGCACCAGCACAGCCCGGCTGAAGTTGAGCACATCGGCGTCCACGGTGCGGTCGAGCGGGGAGCTGTCGAAGCCGTAAGGTTTGGCGGCGACGACGTCAAAGGCGTCGGCTGCACCCCCTTCGTATAGCTCGCGCAAAAAGAGCGGCTCGGACAGATTCTCCGGCCCGGTTTCCACCGTCGGGGCCAGCGGCGCGGCGACGATGACCGCCCCGGCATCGGCGGCGCGGATAGCGGCAGCGGCGGCGCTGAGCAGGGCGGCGTAGGCGCGTGGGTTGACCGGCTGCAGCCCCCAGTGGCTGGTCAAGTTCGGCTCGTCCCAGATGAAGTAGGCGTCGATCTGCGCCCCGTAGCGGGCGGCGAAAGCGCCGGCCCAGGCGGCAAAATCCGCGAAATCTTCCGGCGGCGCGAAGTCGTCTGCCGGGTCGCCGTCCAGCAGGGGGACGAGCGTCATGCCCGCTTCCTGCGCCGCCGCCACGATTTGGTCGCTCAGCGCCCAATCGGCCTCTTCGGCGGAGCCGGGGTAGAAAAACGGCTGCTTTACAGCCTGGAAGCCTGCCTCGCGCACCTCACGCAGCGTGACAGCCGGCTCGGGATCGTTCTGCAGGTAAACGTTGACGCCGGGCCTGACACCGCCGTGCGCGACCGGCTCTGGCAAACCCTCCGGGATGCCGCGCGTGAGGAAATCGCGCTGGCGCTGCACGGCGCCCATACCCAGCAGCGCCAGCAGAGCCAGCGCCAGGAAGGCGAGGAAAAGCCAGGGTGCGCGCTGCCGTGAGGTCATCTCATCCGTGCCTGCCGGCGGGACGTGGCGCGGTTCAGCTTCCGTCGCCGGGGCCTGTGACGGCCCGCCACAATAGCGCCACCGCCAGCAGGCCGGCGGCAATCGCCCCGCCGACGATGCCCCGCTCGACGGTGCGCAGCGGCGTCTCCTCCGGCAGTCCCAACCGGTACTTGACCAGCGTCGCCAGCGCGGGCAGGCCGTCGAGCGGGCTCAGCTTCTTGCCCGCCGCCTCGTCTCGCGGGTCGTATCGGATCGGCGCCTCGTAGATCTTCACCCCCCGGCGCAGGAGCTTGGCGCTGATTTCGGCCTCGATCTCGAAGCGGTGGCTGCGCAGCTCCAGCGACTGCATCAGCTCCCGGTCAACCAGCTTATAGCACGTCTCCATGTCGTGCAGCCTGGCCCCAAAGAGCAGGTTGGTCAGCCAGGTGAGCAGGTTGTTGCCGAAGCGCATGAGGAAATCGCGGTCGGTCAGGTCGCGCACCCCGTAGACTGCCTGCGCGCCATTCTGCTGGTAGACCTTTAATAGCTCGACATAATCTTCGGGGAAATACTCCAGGTCGGCGTCCTGGATGATGACCACGTCTCCCGTCGCGTGCTCCAATGCGGTGCGGATGCCGGCCCCTTTACCCCGATTCTCCCGATGGGTAAAGATGCGCACGACTCCCGGCAGCGAGTCGGCGACTGCGGCCTGTAGCTGGCCCACCGTCTCCTCGTCCGAGCCATCGTCCACGACGAGCACTTCCTTGTCGATGGGCAGGGCCACGACCCGCTGCAGCAGCGCCCGCAGCGTGGACGCCTCGTTGTAGACGGGAATAATCACCGATAATCTCATACCTTCTTCTCCGTGGCTATCGCGGCGCCGCTGCCCGTTATTCCTCTCCGGGCCCAGGCTGCCGTGGGACGGTGTCGCGGTTCTCGGGTGGGCGGAGGAGCGGTTCGGCGTCCGCCTCGGTAATGCCGGCCCCGTATGGCGCCCAACTGGGCCGGCTGATGACGGCGTCATCCTGTGTGGCCTGGTAGCCGGCACCGTCGTCCAGGCTGAAAAGATAGAGCGCGCTATCGAAAATGAAGGCGATGTCGCGGCCCGACGGCCCCCAGGCCATGAACTGGGCCTCGTAGGGGAACGCGCTGATCTCGCCTACCTCCGGGTAAACACGGCGCCGGTTGCTGCCGTCGGAATCCATCAGCCAGAGGCTGTAGCTGCTGCGCAGGCCGTCGAGCGGGTTGCTGGCCTGCAGGAAGGCGATCTGGCTGCCGCCCGCGCCGGCCTGCTCGCTGTGGTCGGCGGGCGACCAGTGTGGGTGGCTCCACATACCAGCCTGCGTCACGAAGGGCCGGGTAACGTCGCCCTCTATGCGGCTGACCGCGATGTCGAAGGCCATCGCCTCGGCGTCGTCGCCGCTGTGCATGCTGAAGGCGAGAAAACGACCGTCGGGCGACCAGGACAGCGTCGGGAGCCAGACCCAATCGGCGCGCGTATCATATTCGGTGAAGCTGTAGAGCTGGATGAAACGCTCTGATTCGCGCTGCGCCTGCAGATCGATCAGACCAACCTCGTCGGCATAGCCGTAGGCGATAGTGCGTCCGTCGGGCGACCAGGCATAGCTGCCGCCCCACCAGCCATAGGTCGCCGGATAGGTCTCGACGATTTCCCGCGGCCGAAAGGCCGCCTCTTCGTCCTCCTGTACGTCGCCCACCCACAGGTCGTTGTTCGCCTGCCAGCCGGGCGGCACGTCCACCGCTTCCGCCGTGCTGTAGGCTATCTGCAGCGGCTCGGTGCGCGCCGGGTTCCAGCCGGCCCAGAGCACGTTCTCCACGCCCAGGTCTCGCGGACTGGCGCCCGGCTCCGTGGCGATGACAAATAGCCGGTTCTGGAAGCGGCCGGTGTCGCTAATTACGCGGGTATAGAGCAGATGAGTACCCGTCGGCGACAGGGCAAAGACGCGCCCGTCCAGGCTGCCGCCCGTCGCCATCTGTTCCGGGTAGGCGGTCGAGCCGCGCAGGAGCACGCCATTGCCCCCGCTGAGATAGGCGATGAGTCCCTGGAAGGCGAGCGTACCCGGCGCGCTGCCCACGCCGACCATGACGATCTCGTCCTGCGGCGCTTCGAGCAACGTCACCTGAGTGCGCTGGCGGTCTACCTCCACGCCGTCGCGCCTGACGATACGCACCGTTACCTCCTGCCGGCCTGCCCGCCCGCCCTGGATGATGCGCGGCGGGTCGTCCGCATCCATCGCCGCGCTGCGCACGATCTTCCGGTCGAAAGGCAACGTCTCCTCGACGACTTCGATCAGCTCCTCCACGCGTACGACGCGCACCTCCATGCCATCCTGCAGCGGTGTGAAAGGCGGTGGGGTGATCTCGTCGGCCGTTGCGGTGGTGATGCCGGCCTCTTCGAGTAGCTCGCGCACGTTGCCGGCGGTCGTGGTCAGGTTGTGCGTCTCGCCATCGACGTGCAGCGTCACCTGCATAGGCGCCCGTTCGGCGGCAAGCGGAGGCGGGGACGCACAGGCAGCACCCAGAAGCAGGAGGATGGGCAACAAAAAGGCCGGCAGGAGGGCTGCACAAGGCGCCTGCCGCCCCCGGATAAGCAGCGTGCGGTTCCGCCTGCCCGCCATCAGCTCAAGACTGCTGCCAGAGCTCGCGCACTTCCGGCGACAGCGTCTCGGCGACCTCACGCTGCAAATCCTCGTCTACCATCTGCCTGACGCCGCTCAGAACGGCCTTGATGGGGAACGGCGCAAACTGGTAGTCGGTGTTGCCAGCACGCCGGGCTACTCTCTTGACGAACCGGTCCCGGCTCAAATTGGGATCGCGGAAGTGCAGCAGCCAGAAGACGTCGGTCAGCCACTGGCTCAATTCCTGCGGCAGCGCGCGTGCGAGCCGCCGTTTGGTCCGGCCGTCCAGGGCGACTCCCAATATCCTCAGCGTTGCCGCCGTCCAGCGCCGGGCATGCTCCTCCGTCCGCAGTTTTCCCTCTATCTGCACGCTCTCGTAGAAGTTGATCAGCTCGTTGTCCTCGGTCATGATTTCTCCAACTGCAGACTGGCTGTGCTATTGTCCCCCGCGAGGGCAGGGTCGTCAACCTTCGCCGCTGAGCGCTGCTTAAGCCCGCAGGAACGTGCGTTGACGCCTGCCGAGAAGCTGCTATACTTCTCACCCTGGTGCAGGAACAGCGGCCGATTATTTGGCCTGCCTGCTGTTGCCGCCAGCGCGAATGTCTGGTGTTTCCGGCCAGCCATTTTTATTTTATGGTTCGAGCGGCCGGCGCCCATCCGGGAAACAAATTCCTGCAGGGAAATTATCAAGCAGAGGAAGTTTAGAAGAATGGCTGAGCGAGTTACAGTCGATGCGCAAACGCGCACCATCATTGGCAAACAGACCCGGCAGCTCCGGCGCGAGGGCCAGATCCCCGCTGTCATTTACGGCCAGCGCGATCCCATCCACGTCCAGATCGAGAATCTGTCGTTGCGGCGCGCGCTGCGTACGGCCGGCATGAACGAGCTGATCGACATCAAGGTCGGCGGCCGGAAGATCACCGTCCTGGCCCGTGAGATCCAGCAGCACCCGACTCATGGCGACCTGCTGCATGTGGACTTCTACGAAGTGAACATGCGCGAGACCATCCAGGCGGACGTGCACCTGTTGATCGTCGGCGAGGTGGCCGAAGAGCTGCGCCCGCTTGGCGAGATCATCCAGGTCCTGCACGCCGTCACGGTGGAGTGCCTGCCCGGCGACCTCATTTCGGAGATCGAAGTCGATATCAGCGGTATCGAATCTCCTGACCAGGCCATTTACGTCAGCAATCTGACGCCTCCACAGGGCGTGACCATCCTCACCGACCCCGAGTCGGCCATCACCAGCTTCGAATACTTCCGCGAGGAAGAGGAAGAAGAGGAAGAGGAAGAGACGCTCTTCGCCGAGGAAGCCGAGGAAGTCGAGGTCATTGCCAAGGGCAAGGCTGCCGACGAGGAAGAAGAAGAGGACGAGGCGTAAGCCTTTTCCCAACGCGCTCCACACAAAGGCCGGATCAATGGGTTCCGGCCTTTTTTTCATCAGGTGAGGTATGACGCGGCGACAGCGCCTGCTGCTGGTTCTCGTTTTGCTTCTGGCGGCACTGTTTCGCTTAACCGGGCTGGACTGGGATGCTTACGAGCATTATCACCCCGACGAGCGCTACGTCTCCTGGGTAGCCACCACTATCGAGTGGCCCGATTCCTGGGACACGGCGTTCGACCCTCAGCGTTCCTCCTTTAACCCCTTCTACTGGCCTCCCGGCGCCAGCAGCGCGGGCATCGAGGTGCTTCAGGACCAGCCGCGCGACTTTGCCTACGGCCATCTCCCGCTGTACATGGGCGTCGCCGCCACCCGGCTCGTCGAACGGCTGCGTCCCCTGGCCGGCTTGCTGCCGGAAAGCTGGCTGCTGGCGAGCGATCTGCTCAACGGCGCAGGGCTGGTCGAGTTCGACCACCTGACCGCCGTCGCCCGCGCCCTGACTGCGCTGGTGGACGTGGCTACCGTCTTCCTGACGTTTACCCTGGGGCGGCGGCTCTATGGCGTCTGGCCCGGCCTGCTGGCAGCCGCGTTTCTCGCCCTGACCGTCCAGCACATCCAGCTCGCCCACTTCTTCCTCTCCGATCCCTACCTGACCTTTCTGACCACGGCTGCTATCCTGTTGATGGCCGTGACGGCTCAGCGGCCCGGCGACTTGCGCCCCTTTGTGCTCGCGTCCGCGGCTATTGGCCTGGCCGTCGGCGCCAAGTTCGCCGCCGTCATGCTCTTTCTGCCGCTGCTGCTCCTCATGCGCGATGCCGCCCTGAGCGAAAGACAGGCAGCGGGCCGGATGTTGCTGGCTGTGGCAATTGCCGCGCTGGCCTTCGCCCTGACAAATCCCTTCGCCCTGCTTGATTGGAGCTGCCCGTTTACCATTCCATCAACCACGATAGGGCCGGTGACCATTCCCGCGCTCAGCTCGGGTAGCTGTTATCTTAAGAACGTGCTGCAGCAGAGCGACATGGTCGGCGGCGGCATCAGCTATCCCTTCACGCGCCAGTATATCGGCACGAGGGCCTACATCTACCCGGTGCTGATGCAGCTTCGCTGGGGCATGGGCTGGCTGCTCGGGCTGGTCGCCTTTGCCGGCTTTGGCTGGCTCCTGCTGCGCGCGCTGGTGGGGGTGCTGGCCGGCCGGCGCCCCGGCCTGGACAGGCGGCTGCAGCCCCTGCTCGCCGGCAGCTGGCCGCCGCTCAGCGCGGGCGAAGGGGTCGTGGTCGCCTTTGCCCTGCCCTTTTTCCTTGTCACCGGCGGCTTCTTTGTCAAGTTCATGCGCTATATGCAACCCCTGCTGCCGCTGCTCGTGGTCGCCGGCGCCGGGCTGCTCTGGCAGATTGCCCGGCAGCGCCGCCGGATTGCCGTGCTGCTTGCCGGCCTCACGCTCGCCGCAACGGCGCTCTATGCCGTGGCCTTTGTCAGCCTGTATGCGGAGCCTCACCCCTGGGTGATGGTCTCGCGCTGGCTGCACGAGAACGCCCGCACCGCATCCGTCATCGCTACCGAGAAATGGGATGAGGCGCTGCCCAGCAGCGTGACCGTCGGCGGCGAGCTGCGCAGCCGTAACGTGTTCGAGGCGGTGGAACTGGACTGGCTCGGCGGCATCGGCCCCAATGACACGACCGAGAAGCTGGCCCACAACCTGGAACGATTGGCCGCGTCCGACTACCTGATCGTCGCCTCCAACCGCAGCTACGGTGTGGCCGGGCGGTTGCCGGCCTACTATCCCCTGACCGGCCGCTATTACGCCCATCTCTTCGCGGGCGATCTGGGCTTCGAGCCGGTCTTCGTCTCCGGGCGCGCGCCCCGTCTCGGCCCGCTCTGGCTCTGGCCCGACCGCTTCGAGCATGCTCGCCTGCAGCCGCCGCCGCTCGCCGCCGAATATCTGGCCTCGCGCCCGCTACTGCATCTGGGCTACGCCGACGAGAGCTTCACCGTCTACGACCAGCCGTTTGCCATCATCTTTCGCAATACGGGCCGGCTCTCCCCGGCGGAGATGATGGCGAGGATAGCGGCGCCATGAAATCAGGAAAATCACAGTTCAAGAAGAGAGGATCACTATCAGCGACCGCACTTATCTCTACCTGACCGTCTTTATCGGCGGCATGACCACGCTGGCGGTGGAGTTCGTCACCAGCCGCATGTTGCAGGCGGTCTACGGCACCTCCAATATCGTCTGGGCCAACGTCATCGGCCTCGTCTTGCTTTTCCTGACCGCCGGCGACTTCCTGGGCGGGCGTCTGGCCGACCGCAACCCCAGCCCTCGCACCTTTTATGCGCTGGTCACGGCCGCCGCCTTCAGCAGCATCTTTTTCCTGCTGCTGACCAGCCTGCTCCTGCGGCAGGCGGCTTCGGCGCTGGCTGCGGTCAACGTCGGCGCCATCGCCAGCAGCCTCGCCGGGGTCGTCTTCGCCCTGGCGGTCCCGGTTACGCTGCTTGGCTGCCTGAGCCCGTTCGCCATCCGCCTTGCCGTGCGCGACGTGGGCGAGGCCGGCCGGATCAGCGGGCGCATCTACGCCGTGAGCACCTGGGGCAGCCTGCTGGGCACGTACCTGCCCGTGTTGCTGGTTATTCCGCTCGCCGGCTCGCGGGCGGCAGCGGTCATTTTCGGCGCCGTGCTGCTGCTGGCGGGGCTGGGCGGGCTGTGGCGGAGCGGGCGGCGGGCGGGGCTGACGGGCGCGGCGCTCTCGCTGCTGCTGGTTCCGGCCATCCTCGCCTGGGGCCGCGGGCCGGTAAAAAGCTATCCGGGCCAGATCTTCGAGACCGAGTCGGCCTACAACTACATCCAGGTCGTGCGCCAGCAGGATTGCAACTTCCTGCTGCTCAACGAAGGGCAGGCCTACCACTCCTACTACTGCGACGGCGGGCGCGTGCCCCGTATCTCCGTCTGGAGCGTTATGCTCGCCGCGCCGTACTTCAACGATCTGGGGGCGTCGGCGGCCGAAGACTCACCGGTGCGGCGTATGGCCGTCGTCGGACTGGCAGCAGGCACTATCCCCAAGCAGGCGACGCAGATTTTCGGCCCCATCGCCGTCGACGGCATCGAGCTGGATCCGGAAATCGTGCAGGCCGGGCGCGACTATTTCGCCCTGGACGAGCCGAACATCAACGTCATCATCGGCGATGGGCGCTACGAGCTGAACCGCCTGCCCGGCGACTACGACCTGATCACCATCGACGCATACAAGGTCCCCTATATCCCCTGGCACCTGACGACCCGGCAGTTCTTTGAGGAAGTAGACGCGCAGCTCGCCGCTGACGGCGTGGTGGCGGTCAACGTGGGCCGGGCGCCGGAGGATCGCCGGCTGGTGGAGGCGATGACGGCGACGATGGCGACCGTCTTCCCGTCCATTCACGCCGTCGACGTGCCGGGAGCCTTGAACACCATCCTCATTGCCACGCGCCAGCCGACGAGCGACGCCAATCTGCAGCGCAACGCCGAACGGCTGTCGGCGGCGACGAGCGGCCCGGCGGTCGCGGCGGATGGCCTGCTGCTTGCTGTCTTCGACGTGGCGGCGGCCAACCTCGTGCCCGCCACCGCCTCGGAGCTGGTCTTCACCGACGAGCGCGCGCCGCTGGAGACGCTTGTCGATTCGTTGGTGCTGCGATACCTTCTGCAGGAGGGACCGGAGGGTCTGCCGGGGCTGAGCGGTTGACCTGACAGGCCGGCCCTGAATGCGGCGCTATCTGGAGCGTATGTGAACGAACGAATTGCCAACCTGATCAAGTGGCTCGTCGTCCTGGCGATGCCTTTTTTCCTCGGCCTCGGCGTCGTGCTGCTGGTCATTGCCAACGGCGGGCGTTACGTGCGCTACGAATACGGCAAGGCCAATTTCACGCCGGACCTCAACCGCTACAGCGAGGAGGAGCGCGCGCTGCTTGGGCTGCAGCCCTTCACCCGCGCGGAGCGGGAGGCGCTGGCCCTCGTCGCCGTGGACTATCTACAGCGACCCGAGCCGGCGGAGGAGGTCATCTACCTGCTGGAAGAGCAGCGGCTCCCCGGCAGCGACCGCCCTCTCTATAACGAGGCGGAAATCAGCCATATGATCGACGTGAAGAACGTCGTCGATGGCCTGCGGCGTGTCTGGTGGGCGAGCGCGATCGTCGTCGTCGTGGGGCTGCTCCTGCTTCTCTGGCGGCGGCAGAGCCGGCGGCTGGCGGCGCGCGCCCTCTTTCAAGGCGGCATCGCCACGACAGGGCTTCTGCTGTTCATCGCCCTGTTCATCCTGCTCGTTTGGGACGTCTTTTTTGTGCAATTCCACGAGCTGCTCTTCCCGCCGGGGACGTGGACGTTCAACTACAGCGACAGCCTGATCCGCCTCTTCCCGGAGATGTTCTGGTTCGACATCGGCGTGCTGATGAGCGGCGGCGCGCTGGCTGCCGGCCTGCTGGCGATGGTCGCCGGCTGGCTATGGCAGCGCGCCCTGCGCCGCTCACCGGCTCTCCAGCGTGACCAGCTCGCCGCGTAGCCCCTCGTCGGTGGCGATGAGCCGTCCGACCGAGATGGGCAGCGAGAAGCGGCGCGGTCCGGCGCTCCCCGGGTTCATGTACAGCACCGAATTGCGCTTCTCCAGCGCCGGCCGGTGGCTGTGCCCGGAGATAACGGCGTCGAAGCCGGCCGCTGCGGGATCGATGGCCAGCGACTCGAGATCGTGCAGGACGTACAGCGTGTACGGCCCCGCTTCCACGACCTCCGTCATATGCAGCTTTTGGGCCCACGGGCCGTGGTCGACGTTGCCCCGCACGGCAACGACAGGGGCTATCTGCGCCAGCTCCTCGAGGATCTCAGGGCGCCCCACGTCGCCGGCGTGGACGATGAGGTCGCTGCCGCGCAGGGCGGCGACAGCCTCGGGCCGCAACAGGCCGTGTGTATCGGCGATGACGCCCACAATCATGCCCGGATTGACAACCATTCGTCGCCTCCCGTACACTGGTGATCGAAACGAACTCATTGTAGCGGCGAGCATGTTAGAAGGCTGTAAATGTTACACCAGCGCTATTTTCCCAGAGGTAGACGGCTCCTATAATCGGGTAGAATAGTTGCTTATTACTGGCGTGGCGGGATGGCCCTCGCGCCCGCGAGCTGAGACAGGATCCTCCCATGAACATTCTCTGGATGGTCGGCGGTTTTGCCCTGATCCTCACCCCCATCATCTTTATACATGAGCTGGGCCACTTTATCGTCGCCCGGCTTTTTAAGATCCGGGTCGAGGAGTTTGGCATTGGCTTCCCGCCGCGGGCCGTCGTCGCCTGCCAGGGTACCGAGGGTGCCTTCTCGCAGATGGCGTGCGACAAGCTCTTCGCCTCGCCCGACATCATGTACAGCAGCAGCTTCGAGGGCGTCTTCAAGGCCGTCACGAGCGGTCTCTGCGAGTACGGCGTGGTGCCGATCGAGAACAGCCTGGCCGGCTCCGTGACTCAAGTCTACGATCTGCTGCGGCGCTACGACGTCAAGATCGTGCGCTCCCTCCGGCTGCAGATCTCCCACGCGCTGCTGGCCCGCCCCGGCACGACGCTGGCGCAGGTGCGGGAGATCCTCTCGCACGAGCAGGCGCTGCTCCAGTGCGCGCCCTACCTGAACACGCTCAAGGGCGTCAAGGCCACGGCCTGCGAAAACACGGCCTTGGCGGCGCGGCGCGTGGCCGAATCGGACCGGTCCGACCTCGCGGCCATCGCCTCGAAGGCCTGCGCCGAGCACTACGGGCTCGAGATCCTGGCCGACGGCGTGCAGGGCAACGACGGCAACTACACGCGT
>ENA-UOUL01004494-UOUL01004494.1-bioreactor-metagenome-genome-assembly--contig:-NODE-4494-length-12872-cov-7.147323_pt1 | contig 12872 bp, 13 predicted proteins | sample MGYA00249838_ERZ747220 | MGnify/ENA primary metagenome ERZ747220 (study PRJEB28778, sample SAMN05720191) | bioreactor metagenome | isolation source: Anaerobic biogas reactor | place: USA:Washington...
CGCCACAGGGCCATATTCTCTTGTGGAGAGGATCAGATCCTCCGCACCCCCAACGGGATTCGAACCCGTGTCGCCGCCGTGAAAGGGCGGTGTCCTAGGCCACTAGACGATGGGGGCCAGTCATTTCGCCAGAAGGGCTCTGGGACTTGCGACTGATTAAGAATGGTACTTCATGCCCACCCCAGATCAAAACCGCAGGCCCCGGCCCATTTCCCGGCGGGCGTCGACTATCCTGGGCGGCATGAACGACCATGACACCTGCTCGTGTCACGAGCCGAACGTCCACGGCTACAACGAGAACAAGGCGAAGTATCTCGCCCGACTCAAGCGCATCGAGGGACAGACCCGCGGCATCCACCGCATGATCGACGAGGACCAGTACTGCATCGACATCCTCACCCAGGTCTCCGCCGTCACCTCCGCGCTCGAGAACGTTGCCCTCGCCCTCCTGCAGGACCACATCTCCCACTGCGTCGCCGGCGCCGCCAAGGAAGACGGCGAGGCCGCGGAGGCGAAGATCGAGGAGGCCATGCGGGCCATCCAGAAGATGGTGAAATCCTAGGCGTCCTGCCCCTGCAGCTCCTCTGCCAGGCGCCGCGCGCGTTCCACCTGTTCTTTTATAAAGGGATGATCCTTTCCTATGGGTTTAAGCTTGTTCCAGTCAGAAGCTTTTTTAATGTCCTCTGTAACAGGATACTGGAAATAGCCATCGCACATGATTTTCAGCATATCCAGGTCGCAATCCCTCACATGATCCATGTGGGCTTTCACGCAGCCCTCTCCAATAGCCTGCTCTCCGGCAAAATGGTGCCAGAAACCGACCGGCACATGATCCACCCGCTTTTTGTCCATTGCGTTGAATACCCGTGTGCGCTTATCCATTTTTGCCCTCCCTGATCAATCCGATTTTATCTGCGTTGATTCGCTGAACAAAATATCAGTGATTGCCCGATCTGTCAACGGCATGCTCTGTCTGGAGACCGATAGATTCCTCCGCTTGACTTATCGATGCGACTGGCAGACGCCGTGTAAAGGCATCGTCTATACTGTCATTCCAGGCCAGTATGTGCTACCATACCAGGCAAACGGTGAAGCAAATCGGGAGGGACAAACCATGACCCCATTTACCGTCCCCGGCAGAACAATCTCCCTGGGCATCATCGGCCTGGGTAACAGGGGGCATCCGCAGCTCAGGCTGCTGGCCGAGATGCCGGATGTACGCATTTTAGCTGTCTGTGATGTGTATGAGGACCGCGTCCAGCGCGCCCTGAGCGCCCTGGCCGGCACCCACAGCGCGGACGCCACAGGTTTCACAGACGCGGAAAAGATGATGGACCTTGTGGACGGAATGGAAGCCGTTGTCATCATGACTTCCTGGGAAACGCACATCCCCCTGGCCATTGAAGCCATGCGCCGCTCCATCGTGCCCGCCCTGGAGGTGGGGGGCGCCAGCTCGCTTCAGGAATGCTGGCAATTGGTGGAGCACAGCGGGCGCTCCGGCGTGCCGGTGATGATGCTGGAAAACTGCTGCTATGGGCGGGAGGAGCTGGCCATCCAGAACATGGTGCGTCAGGAGGTGTTCGGAGAGCTGGTACACTGCCGGGGCGCGTACGAGCATGACCTGCGCGAGGAAATCGGCCGGGGCGATATCCAGCGCCACTACCGCCAGCGGCATTTCCTCAACCGCAACGGCGAGCTCTACCCCACCCACGCGCTGGGCCCCATCGCCAAGCTGCTGGGCATCAACCGCGGCAACCGCATGGTGTCCCTGGTATCCGTGGCCTCCAAGGCAGCGGGACTGAACGCCTGGCTGAAGGAGCACCGGACGGACAGCCCGGGCCTGCAGCAGCGCCGCGTCAACACGGGGGATGTGGTCACCACCATCATTGCCTGCGCGGGCGGGGAGACCATTTTGCTCACCCATGACTGTACCTTGCCCAGGCCTTATTCCCGCGGCGGGCGGGTGCAGGGCACCCGGGGCATCTGGATGGAGGACAACCGCTCCATCTATATCGAGGGCCGGACACCCGCCAGGCCGGGCTACTGGACCCATGTGTGGGAAAGCGACGCGCCCTACATGGCGGAGTATGAGCATCCGCTGTGGAAGGACTACCTGGAGTTTGGCGAGCGCGGCGGCCATGGCGGCATGGACTACCTGGTGCTGCGCGCTTTCATCGAAGCGCTGCAGCAGGACGCCCCTTTCCCGATTGACGTGTATGATACCGCGGCCTGGATGAGCATCACAGCCCTGTCCGAGCAATCCATCGCCCAGGGGGGCGCTCCGGTAGCCATTCCGGATTTCACTTCCGGACGCTGGCTGTCCCCGCGCGCGGCAGCGACGGGCAAGTACGCGCTGGACCAGCAGGTTTGACCTGAGTGCAAATGTGCCGCTTTCTTGCGTAAAAAGACATAATTTCGCCATCATTCCCGGATATCCTTCAATCACGGCCAACAAACAAGGCCGCAAGATTGAAAGGAGATTTCAAAATGAAAAAGACAATGTTAGTGATCCTGATCCTGGCTTTGCTGGCGTCTGTCCCGCTGTTCGGCCTGGCTGAGACCACGCAGACCCCGGACACAAACCCCGCCCCCACCCAGTCCTTTGGTCAACAGCGCGGCCGCCGCCGGGTGTGGCAGCCAGAGGCGCCTGCCGGCGGCTTTGTGGATGAAAACCAGGACGGCGTATGTGACAACTGCGGCCAGATCCCGGGACAAAACCCCCAGGCTCCCGGCTTTGCGGATGAAAACAAGGACGGCGTCTGTGACCGCTTCGGCACCGAGGCGCAGCGCCTGAACCGCCGTCACGGCATGGGCCAGGGCCGTACGCAGCAGCTGAAGCGGGGCCGCGGCGGCATGGCGCAGGCGCAAAACCGCACCAACTTGCAGGAAAAGAACTTTACAGACGCCAATCAGGACGGCATTTGCGACCTTTTTCAAAACAAAACCCGACAACAACAGCCCGGTGGCCGCGGACGTTTCCGCCGCTGATCATTCAAAGCCCGGGGGCGCCTGAAGCAGGCGCCTCCTCTTTTCCGGGGTGTGCGCACATGATATCATGATATTGCTTATTTTTTGTACGGAGGAAGCTATGGCCAAGGTGCTTGTTGCGGATGACAACCAGCAAATCGCCTCCATCCTGGAGGAATACCTCAAAAGCGAAGGGCACACGCCGTATGTGGCGCGCGATGGGCAGGAGGCGCTGGACTTGTTTGCCAGCGTTCAGCCTGACGCGGTGCTGCTGGATGTGATGATGCCCCGGATGGATGGCTTCGCGGTCTGCCGGGAAATCCGCAGGCAATCCGCTGTGCCTGTGATCATGGTGACGGCGCGGGGCGAGGACTTTGAGCGGATCATGGGCCTGGACATCGGCGCGGATGATTACATCGTCAAGCCCTTTTCCCCGGGCGAGCTGATGGCCAGGCTGCGCGCGGTGTTGCGCCGCGCGGCGCCGTCCGCCGGCGGCAAGGCCCTTGTCATTGGCAACCTGCGCGTGGAGCCGGACAATTACGCTGTGCAGGTGGACGGACAGGATGTGATGCTGACCAAGAAGGAAGTGGAGATTTTACACCTTCTGGCTGCACACCCGGGCCGCGCCTTCACCCGGGAAAACCTGCTGGAGAGCCTGTGGGGCTATGATTATTTTGGCGACAGCCGCACGGTGGATTCCCACATCAAGCGCCTGCGGGCCAAGCTGGAGGCCTTCTCGCCTCAGGGTTTTGACATCAAAACCATCTGGGGAGTAGGCTACAAACTGGAAGTGCAAGATGATGAAGCGTAGCATCGCCCTGCGGCTGATGGCTTTTTTTGCCGCGGCGCTGCTGCTGTTCGCGCTGGTCATTGCCGTGGTGTTTCGCGGCCTGTTCACCACTGCGGTGCTGAACAACAAAAAAGCCGAAATGCTGGCCCGGGCCAGCGCGCTGGCTGATACCCTCAGCAGTCAGATGAACAGCGCTTCCCCAGGCGGGAGGGGCATGGGCGGTCCCGGCGGCAGCGGCTATGGCGCGGCGGTGCACCTGGTCACGCAATCCTTTGACAATGTCTGGGTATTGGATGAGCATTTGGAGGTTCTCTCCGCCGGACGGATGATGGGCAGCAGGCTCAGCTACGACAGCCTGCCTCCGGACGCCGAACGCCTGGTGCGCGAGGTCTTTGAGGGCGGAAAGCCCTTTTCATACGGCTTTAGCGAGATGATGGGTTATCCCGCGCTGACCCTGGGCGTGCCCATCACCCAGGGCAGCCGCGTGGCGGGCGCGCTGTTGATCCACGATGCGATTGCCGGCATGGATGAGGCAACAGCCCAGGGGCAAAGGCTGCTGCTGTATGCGGGCGCGGGCGCAATGGCGCTGTCCGCGCTGCTGGCCATGGCGCTGTCGCTGAATTTCACCCGGCCGATCCGACGCATGAAGACCGTGGCAGGCCAGCTGGCGCAGGGCGATTATTCCGCCAGGACCGGGATTTCCCGCCGGGATGAGTTCGGCCAGCTGGCGCAATCCATTGACTGCCTCAGCCTGCGCCTGCAGGAGGCACAGGCTGCCAGCGAGCAAGCGGAACAGCAGCGCCGGGATTTCCTGGCCAAGGTCTCCCATGAGCTGCGCACGCCGGTCACCGTGCTGCGCGGCTCACTGGAAGCACTGCGCGACGGCGTGGTCAGCGAACCAGGCATGGTGCGCGCCTACCATGAACAAATGCTCAGCGAAACGCAGGGCTTGCAGCGCCTGGTAAACGACCTGCTGGAGCTGACGCGCCTGCAGAATACTGATTTCCCCATCGAGCGCACGGACATCGCGCTGGATGAGGTGTTCAAGGACGCCCTGCGCAGCGCCAGGCAGCTGGCGCAGGAAAAAAACATCACCATCACGGAGCGTTTGCCCGCGCAGGCTGTCCCTTATTCAGGGGATTACGCCAGGATGCGCCAGATGCTGCTGATTGTACTGGACAATGCCGTAAAATTCTCACCCGAGAACAGCACCATTTATGCTATAATGGACACAGTCGGACTTAGCATCACCGATGAAGGGCCGGGCATCGCTCCGGAGGATCTGCCCCATCTGTTTGAGCGTTTCCGTCAATCGCCAGCCACGGCCGGCAAGGGCGGCAGCGGTCTGGGTTTGGCCATCGCCAGGCAGATTGCCCTGCGCCACGATATCGGCATTGCGCTTGACAGCGCGCCGGGCAAGGGTACCACAGTGCGGTTTGCCTGGGGCATGGCGCCACAGGCAGCTCATTCAACTCAGGTCAATTAATCACATGGAAAGCGAGTGTGAAAGATGAATCAGAAAATGCAAGTGATTGTAGCCGACAAGGCGCCCGCAGCGATCGGCCCCTACAGCGCCGCAATGGCCATAGACAAGCTGGTCTTCCTGTCCGGCCAGACCCCCATCGTGCCCCAAAGCGGGCAGTTGGCGGGAGGCGGCATCGTTGAGCAGACCGAGCAGGTCATCAAAAACCTGGGCGCCGTTCTGGAAGCCGCCGGATCAGGCTTTGGCAAGGTCATCAAGACCACCTGCTTCCTGACCGACATGGGCGACTTCGCAGCCTTCAACGAGGTCTATGCCAGATATTTTGTCAGCAAGCCCGCCCGCTCCACCATAGCGGTCAAGGCCCTGCCCAAAAACGCTTCAGTCGAGATCGAGCTGATCGCCTACAGGGATTAACCCCTTCGCCTGATACAGCCTTTCCCCGGACAGTGAATGCACTGTTATTCCGCTGTCCCGGGGTTGTTTGATATGCCGAACAACAGCCTGGCTTGCGCGTCCATGTCGGCAATGACCCGCCTGTATTCCGGATTGGCCGCCTGCCAGTTGATGCGGCGGTTGGCCGGGTCATCACGGTCAAACACCCCTTCCAGGCGCAAGAGCAACAGGACGGCGGCCTCGCCGCGGGCAGAATGGAAGACAATGTTATCCGCTGTGGACAGCTTGAGGCCCTGGCGGCTGGCTTCGGCAAACCCGGCGGTCACTGCCTGACCGGGCACAAGCATATGCAGGCGCTCCTTCCACACCCGCGAGCGCTTGCCAAACAGGCTGTAGCTTACGCTGAAGCGGCCATCCGCAACCACAGCCGTCACCTCCCCCACCTGATGGGAGTCCGCCGCGACCAGCGGCAATACGGTCTGCCCGTCCCGGCTCAGATCCAGCAGCATAAACCGGTACCAGGGCGAGATTTCCTGCGGCCACACATCGCGCAGGCGCGGGCCCAGCGCGCAGAAGCTGACCGCAAAAGCCCTGTCACCCGGATAATAGGGGCGTGTGTCCATCACCAGGCCACAGGTTTTGCAAGCTTTTTCCTGCAAGCCCGGGGTAAACAACTCAGCCGGGACCGCCACGGCCCACCGGCCCGCGATGTGCTTGCGCAAAGGCAGGGCTTCGGTCTGGACAAAGTCGCAATGGCGGCACTGCCGTTCCCGCATGCCTTGCGCGGTACAGGTGGAGGCGGCAACAATCACCCATTTGTCATAGGCGTGCTTGCGCGGCGCCACAGCCTGTTCCTCCCGCCGGGCGCACCAGGCGCACACACGGTAGCGGATGCCCGCCAGCGAACAGTCCGCGCGGCGCGGTTCAATCCAGTCGCCAAAGCGATGGGCGGCAAGGGCGGTCTCGCGAAGGAGAGTCTGCCCGCATACAAGACAAGTCGCCGTTTCAAGCCCCGGCGTCAGGCAAGTTGCCGGGCGCAGCGTTTCCCAGGCGCCGGCCTGATGAGGCAGGCACGGGATAGCGCGTTTTATCACAATACCGCAGCGCGCGCAGACGCTTGTTTCCAGGCCTTCCCTGGCACAGTCTGGAGATACGCTCATCGTCCAGGCGCCAAAGTCATGCCCCGGCGCAGGCAAAACCTGCCTGCGCGTATCCCCGCACAGCCTGCAGGTCAGCACATGGCTGCCCGTCGCCTCACACAAAGGCTCCACCCGGGTTTCCTCATACTGATGGGCTGTCATCTTCAGGACCATTTCTTCTGTCGCGTGGCAGGCGCTGCAGACCCGCCTGGCAAGGCCCTCCCTGGTGCAGCTTGGCGCCTCCACCTGAGCCCATTCGCCAAATTCATGCTGCTTCAAAGCCAGCCGCTCCTGCTGGGCGCAGATTTCACACGTTCGCACCCAAAACCCGTCCACCACACAGGAGGTGGCAACTTCCAGCCGCGGCGCCCCCCAGACGTGTTCGAGCGCTTCAAGCTCTTCCTCGACCTGAAAACCACACGCGCGACATTCGCTGCGGGCCCGCCCGGGCGCCCCGCAGCCCGGCGCAATCACTACCACGGGCAATCCCATCTCATGGGGCAGGATGGGAATGGACCGGATGTCAACATCGCCGCAAACCCTGCAAACCGCCTGCATGCTGCCCGGCGCTGTGCAGCTCGCCGGGCTTGTCACCCGCTCCTCATAGTCATGCTGTCCGGGCGGCACCTGACGGGCATCCACCGCCCCGCAATTCCGGCAGGCACGGATGCTCAAGCCGCCGGTATCGCACGGCACCACGGACCATGTGCCATAATCATGGGGCTGTGCCGGGATCTCTTCATACAGCTCATGGCCACACATGCCGCAGGTACGCAGGCTCATCCCGGGTTGACTGCAGGAGGGTGCATCAATCACCGCTGCCAGGCCATAGGAATGCGGCGCAAGCGGCGCTTCGCGGTACTCCACGAAGCTGCAGCCGCTTTGCGTGCAGGCGCGCGCCATGGTGCCCGGCACAGAGCAGGTGGACGCATGGACATAGGCCCACTCCCCAAAGGTATGGACGCATCCGCCCGCCGATTCGCCGGCTGCAGACGCTGGAAAAAACAACAGAACAACGAGCATCAGGGCCGCCATGCCACAACACAAGCGCCAACCGGGCACACGCATCGGACGCCCTCCAGTCATCTGTTTTTCGCCTGCTTTATTGTAGGCGCGCTTCGCCTGCCGCGTCAAGCCAAAACGCCCGTTGGCCCGCCATTGTCCTGATGCTGTCGCTTTGATATAATCGGGCCGGACACGAACAATGAACGGAGAGCTGATGACATGCAAAAACTTGACAAGCTGTTTTTGTGCCATCCCACCTGCACCACCTGCAAAAAGGCGCGGGCTTTTCTTGACACGGCCGGCCTTGCCTATACTGAGCGCGATATCCGCCTCAATAAGCCAAGCGCGGCGGAGCTGCGCGCCTGGCACAAGGCCAGCGGGCTGCCGCTCAGGCGTTTTTTCAACACCAGCGGCGCACTGTACCGCGAACTGGGGCTGAGCGCCAAACTGCCCAGCATGTCAGAAGATGAGCAAATCGCGCTGCTGTCCCTGGACGGCATGCTGGTACGCCGCCCCATCCTGGTGCATGACGGGGGCGTGCTCGTAGGCTTCTCACAGGCAGCCTGGGAAGAAGCGCTGATCACATCATAAGCGCCCGACGCCAGACCACAAGGAGCACAAGATGCCTTTCACCATCATCCGGGGCGACCTGGCAGCCTTCCGGGCAGATGCCCTGGTCAACGCCGCCAACAGCAGGCTTCAGCGGGGCGGCGGCGTCTGCGGCGCGCTGTTCGAGGCCGCCGGACCGCAGCGTATGCAGGAAGCCTGCGACGCCATTGCCTACTGCGCGCCCGGGCAGGCTGTCGCAACGCCGGCCTTTGACCTGTCCGCCCGGTATCTCATCCATGCCGTTGGCCCGATCTACCGGGACGGCAGGCAGGGCGAAGAGGACATTCTGCGCGCCGCCTATACCAATTCGCTGAAATTGGCGCAGGCGCTGAAGCTTTCATCCATCGCCTTTCCTTTGATTTCCTCTGGGGTTTACAGATACCCGCGCGAGGAGGCGCTGCGCGTTGCCAAAGACAGCATCCGCTCCTTCCTGGACAGCCAGGAAGAGGAGGAGCTGGATGTCACCCTGGTGTTGTTCCACAAGGACGACCTGCGCATCGATGAACAGGTGCGAAGTGAAATCAGGCGCTTGATCGCGCAGGCGGCAGATGAAGACGCGGACAGGCTGAGTTCGCGGCTGGAGTACATGCGCGGTCGGCACGCGCAGCTTGATCGAAGCCCGCCATCACCCAGGCCGTCCAGGGCCGGGATATTTAAAAAGAAGCGTCCCCGGGAAAAACAAGCGCCCTTCAGCAGGGAGCAGGCTGAAGCACTCAAAGCAATGCCTATGTCAACCGAAGCGGCTCAGGCGTCCCAGCTTCAGCTGGAAGAGCTGATTGCCCGGGTGGACGAAGGCTTTTCCGCCACCCTGCTGCGCCTGATTGACCTGAAGGGCATGACAGACGTCGCGACCTACAAGCGCGCCAACCTGGACCGCAAACATTTCTCAAAGATTCGCAGCAACCCCGCCTATACCCCTTCCAAGCAAACGGCGCTGGCGCTGGCGATCGCGCTGAAGCTTGACCGGGAAGAAACCCAAAGCCTGCTGGCCAAGGCCGGCTACGCCCTTTCCCCCGCGCAGGCAGGTGATATCATCGTCGGGTATTTTATTGACCGCGGCATTTTTGACATTGATGAGATCAATGCCGCCCTGTTTGAGTTTGACCAGCAGCTCCTGGGCAGCGGCAGGCTGCACCAGGGCGGCTGATTTGTCGCCCGGCAGGCGACCATCGCCCGGGCAAACCGAGGTATCCTCACATCATCACAAGGATTGGAGGATGCCCTATGAACACGAACATCACAGAATTGGTCTTCATTCTTGACCGCAGCGGCTCCATGAGCGGGCTGGAGACAGACACCATCGGCGGCTTCAACGCCATGCTCAAAACCCAGCAAGCCCAAACCGGCCAGGCCCGGCTGACCACCGTCCTGTTTGACAATGAATACTTCCTGTTGCATGACCGTCTGGATTTGAACGCGGTCAGGCCCATGACAGACGAGGACTATTATGTGCGCGGCTCCACCGCCCTGCTGGACGCCATTGGCCGCAGCATCATGAAGGTCGACAGCGTCATGAAGGCCTGTGACCTTCCCCACCGCCCGGACAAGGTGTTGTTTGTCATCATCACCGACGGCATGGAAAACGCCAGCCACCGCTTCACGCGCGGACAGATCGCGGAGCTGGTCGGACAGCGCCGGAAAATGGGCTGGGAATTTATTTTCCTGGGCGCCAACATGGACGCGATCACAGTCGCCGGGAGCTATGGCATTGACAGAAGCCGCGCGGAAACCTTCATCAACGATTCCCAGGGCGTTGGCATGAACTTTGAATCCGTCTCCAGGGTCGCCAGCGACATGCGCGCCAGCCGCCCCATCAGCGCGGACTGGAGCCGGAGCATCCGGGAGCGCGGCCGGAAGAAAGAATAAGGTAAGCGTTGATGGAACAATTGCAGCCGGGCGCAGTGCGCCCGGCTGCGGTAAGGAGAGGCGTCACCGGCCCGCCCGGGCCAAAGCTTTGACGAAGCCCATATCAGTGTGAGAGCACAGCCCTCGGTTGACCGCCCTGCCGGCGCGTGATAGGATGAACTCATAAAGGAGGGGGCTCAATGGGTCAGCGTTATGCCTGCGAGGGCACTGTCGTCCATGAGCAGGCTGTGCGCCTGGTGCGCGGCCAGATGCTCAGCGAAGATATATTTACCGATGCCGCCAACTTTTTCAAGGTCATGGGCGACGGCACGCGTTTTCGCATCCTCTACGCGCTGGACAAGCATGAGCTGTGCGTGTGCGACCTGTCCAACCTCCTGGGCATGAGCATATCCGCCGTCAGCCACCAGTTGGCCCGGCTGAGAAAAAGCAATCTGGTCAAAAGCCGCCGCGACGGCAAGAATGTCTTTTACAGCCTGGCGGATGACCATGTCCACCTGATGCTCAAAGGCTGCGTGGAACACGCGATGGAAGACTGCCGCATCGCGTCAGACTGATCGGCAATGAATTATTGGTATATTTTGCAAAGCCGGGATGCATATAAGGCAGACCGGTTTTTTTAATGCCATGAATACTGTGAATTTTTGACAACATATCTTCAAGATATAATATTTTGCATTGATAGATTTTCCACTTGACACTTGAGCGTTCGTTCAATTATAATCCGATCAGTTGAACAAGCTTTCAAGTAAGAGGAGGCAGCATGACACAGACCTTCAAGATCCGCAACCTGGGCTGCGCCGCCTGCGCGGCCAAAATGGAGCACAAAATCAAAGCCCTGCCCGGTGTGCTTGACGCGCGTGTGAATTTTATAACACAAAAACTGACCTTGCGGACCAGCGGTACCCAAATAGACGATTTGGTCCGCCAGGCCGGCGATATCATCAAATCCCTTGAGCCGGACGCCCTGCTGGTGCTGCCCGCGCGCTAAATTCTCACAATCTGACCAAAAGAAATCCGCGACAATGAGCAAACGAAGCATCCGCCTGCCCCTGGCCCTGGCACTGCTGCTGATCGGGCTGCTGATCCCGGGAACAGCGGTCCGCGCAGCGCTCCTGCTGGCAGCCTACCTGATTGCCGGCTACGATGTGCTCTGGGGCGCCGTGCGGGGCGTCCTTCGCGGGCAGGTCTTTGGCGAAAGCTTCCTGATGTCGCTGGCTACAGTGGGCGCCATCATCATTGGCGAGTACGCCGAGGCCGTGGCGGTGATAGCCTTTTACCAGACCGGGGAGATGTTTCAGGACTACGCGGTGGACAAGTCGCGCCGCGCAATCGCGCAGGCCATGAACCTGCGGCCGGACAGCGCCAACCTGCTCACGGAGGATGGGCACAGCAAGGCCGTGGATCCCGCCGGAGTCGGGGTGGGCGCGCTCATTCTGGTGCGCTCCGGCGAAAAGATACCTCTGGATGGCATCATCGTGGAAGGCGAAAGCCAATTGGATACCGCCGCCTTGACCGGGGAAGCCCTCCCCCGCGCGGCAGCGCCCGGGGAAGAAGCCCTCAGCGGCTGCATCAGCCTGACCGGGACGCTCACACTGTGGGTGACCAAGCCCTATGACCAGTCCACAGTCAGCAAAATCCTGGAGATGGTGGAAAACGCCAGCGACAAAAAATCCAGGCGTGAAGCCTTCATCACGCGATTTTCCGCGGTCTATACCCCGGTGGTGGTCATCCTGGCGCTGCTGGTGGCCTTTCTGCCGCCGCTGATCCTTCCCGGCGCGGCGCTTCAGGACTGGGTCTACCGCGCCTTGAACTTTTTGGTGGTATCCTGCCCCTGCGCGCTGGTGATCTCGATCCCGCTTTCCTTTTTTGGCGGCATCGGGGGCGCCTCGCGCGCTGGTATTCTGATGAAGGGCTCCAACCACCTGGAAACCCTGGCCCGGGCTCAAACCTTCGTGTTTGACAAAACCGGCACGCTGACCCAGGGCCGCTTCACGCTCTGCAGCATCCACCCGCAGGGTCTGTCGGACAAGGAACTGCTGGAAGCCGCCGCCCTGGCGGAGCAGCATTCCCTTCACCCCATCGCCAGGGCGATCGTGGACGCGTACCAGCGCGCCATTGATCCGGAGCGTGTGAAATCGGTCAATGAAACGGCAGGCGGCGGCGTCAGCGCGGCGGTGGATGGCAGGCAGGTGCTGGTAGGAAGCGCAGCCTTGCTGAAAAGCCACGGTATTCAGACACCTCATACGGCAGAGGAGGGCACTGTCAGCCATGTCAGCATTGACGGGCGCTACGCCGGGCACTTGAGGTTCCGGGACCTCACCAAGCCCTGCGCGGCCATGGCGCTGGAACGCCTGCGCTCACAGGGCGTTTCCCGCCTGGTGATGCTGACCGGCGACAGCGAGCAGGCTGGGCAGAAGGTCGCGGATGAGCTGGGGATTGATGCCGTTCACGCAGGCTTGCTGCCTCAGGACAAGGTCACGCGGGTAGAGGAGCTGCTGGCGCTGCCGGGCAGAAAAGGCAGCCTGGCCTTTGTCGGGGATGGCGTCAATGACGCGCCGGTCCTGGCGCGGGCGGATGTGGGCATCGCGATGGGCGCCCTGGGCTCTGACGCCGCGATTGA
>ENA-UOUL01004495-UOUL01004495.1-bioreactor-metagenome-genome-assembly--contig:-NODE-4495-length-12871-cov-3.964671_pt1 | contig 12871 bp, 10 predicted proteins | sample MGYA00249838_ERZ747220 | MGnify/ENA primary metagenome ERZ747220 (study PRJEB28778, sample SAMN05720191) | bioreactor metagenome | isolation source: Anaerobic biogas reactor | place: USA:Washington...
ACTTGGATGCCCCACCCCTTGGGATCCTCCATTCCTGAATACCACATCTCCAGATAGATGCCGTCGTCCGCCTGGCTGAACAGCTCGCTCACGGGCGTGGTCCCCCGTGCGAAGGCCGTGTTGCTCATCCGAGCGTACGCCTTGCGCGTGTAATCCTGCCGGCGCCCATTGGCGGTGCGCGGGATGCCGAGCGCGGTCGCGGAGTACAGGTCGGTGATGCCACGGTGAAAGACGCCGTCTTCGACGATCTGGGTTGGCCCGGCCAGCATGCCCTCGTCGTCGAAGAAGTATGAGCCGAAGCCGCCGGGATAGGAGGGATCATCCCAGATGTTCACCAGGGGCGAGCCTATCTGCTTGCCGATGTGCTGGCTTGCCCGCGCCCTCTCCTTGAGGAACATGTCGGTCTCGACGCCGTGGCCGAACGATTCGTGCACCAGCGTGCCTGTGACCCAGGGCGCGGCCACGATCGTGTATTCCCCCGGCTCGATCCTTTGCGCGCCCAGCAGCTCAATTGCCACGCCTACGAGGTGCGCCAGGTCCTCATCGCTGATGTCGAGCAGCTCCCACCCGCCGGTTCCGCCGTAGAGACCGTAGTTGTAGCGCACGCCATCGGGTCCCTCCACGAACGCGGTAAGGCTCATCGCGATCCTCTGGACCTGTTGGGCCAGGTCAGCGGTCCTGTTGGCGAACGCGGAGAGTTCGGTCAGTTCCCGGTAGTTGACGACCGCGTTGATCACGCGGGGATCCACCTTGCGCAGCCGGGCCTGGATATCGCGGCACCGGTCCAGCTTCTCCTCCGTCGAGAGCGAGGCCGGCGGGATCTCCATTGGGGTGATGAAATCGCCGCGGCGTTCCGCGCCCGGATCGATGTCGCGGCCCGCGGTGCGGGAGAGCGGACGAACCAGGTCTGCGGCGGCGCGCTCCACGGGGCTGAGGTCGAAGTCGCCCGCGGCCGCCTCGTGCAGCGTCCGGCCGTCGTAAGCGGTCAGCACCGTTCCCGCGGTGCGCGGAAGCTCCTCGATGCGCTCCTCGCGGCTGTCGACCCGGATGGTCAGCCCGCCGCGCTCGGAGAGCAGTACAGCGGCATAGCGAACGGTCCCTTCCATGCCTGATACGATAGTCCCCAGGTGGGATCGCAGCCCTGCCATCCCCGGGGGCAGTACGGATTGCGTCACGCCAACCTCCTCAGGTCGTTCGATTGAGCCTTTCGTACTATTGTAGCACAAGTCATCACCCGCCGCGCTCGGAGTGTGCCGCGTAGAGCAGGCGCATCTCTTCGCTCATTGCTAGAAGTTCCTCCAGCGTCCCCTGCGCCTCCACGCGGCCGTCCTTCAGCACGATGACCTGGTGCGCGGCCCGCAGCGCCGCGCGGCGTGTCGAGACCGCAAGCACCGCCGGACGCCCAGGGACGGCAGCCAGGCGCTCCCAGAGGAGCTGCTCGGTTTCGACATCCAGCGCGCTGGACAGGTCATCGAATACCAGCAGGCTGGGCCGGCGGATGAACATGCGCGCTGCAGAGCTGCGCTGCACCTGCCCGCCCGACAGCCGTACCCCGCGCGGGCCGACCACCGTCTCCAACCCCTTCTCCAATTGGAGCACGTCCTGCTCCATTACGGCCTGTGCAACGGCTGCCGCCATCTCCTCCGGTCCGGCCACGATGCCCTGGCGGATATTCTCCTCCAGCGTCTCGCTGAAGAGCCGCGGCGCCTGTGAGGTGTACGCGCTCCGCGGAGGCCGGAAGAAGCTTGCCGGCTCGGCAACTACCTCCCCGTTCCAGCGCACCTCACCGGCCTGGCTTGGCAGCAGTCCGAGCAGGCTGCGCAGCAGAGTGGATTTCCCCGCTCCCACCTGCCCGGTCACCACCGTGAAGCTGCCCGGCGCCAGCGAGAAGGTGGCGTCGCGTATCCCGCGATTCGAGCCGTCGTGGAGGCAGGTGAGGCCGCGCACCTCGAGCGACCGGAAATCGTCGTCGCTGTCCGCTTTGGAAATGACTTTGGAGGCCTCCTGAGCGTAGGGGCGACCCTTGTGGTCGCCTTGGAGCGCAGTCGAAGGACGCTCCGCCGCAGGCGCCAGCAGCCAGTCGGTGCGCGCGTCCGAAGGCAGCGCGGGCGCCCGCTCGACGAGCGCGGGGGCACCTTCCTCGGGTGCGAGCTCGGACAGCCGCGCAATCGCCACCTCCTGCTGCTTGTAGTCGCCGACGAACGTGCCCAGGTACGACGGCAGCTCCGACGTGAACCAGAGGAAGTACGTGAAGAGTGCAAAGTCGCCTACGGTGAATGAGCCTTCGATCATCCCGCGCGCGGACATCAGCAGCATCACGCCGGTGCTGACGATCACCGCGAAGCTGTGGATCGAATAGACGAATGTGTCGAGCATCCTGGCCTGCATTGCCGTGCGCCGCCGTTCGTCGTTGAGCCTGCCGAAGTGACGCACCGCGTTGCGTTCGGCGTCTCCGCCGGCCACCTTGAGCGCCTGCACCGCGCCGAACATCTCCGCTAGGAATCCGGTCACCCGGTCGCCCGCGTCTCCTTCCAGCTTCCGGTAGAGGAGCATCCGCCCCCAGGCCGCGCGGCCTGCGCCGTACGCGATCAGGATCGGCAGGAATGCTACCAGGGTGATCTGCCAGTTGATGCTGGCCATGATCGCGACCGCGGCCACAAACGACACGAGATTGCCGGCCACATCGGGCAGCCAGGTGGGAAAGTCGCATACCTCTGCCACGTCATCACGGTAGCGGTTGACCGCCTCGCCGGGCGAGATGGGATGGGCCAGCGCGCCCGGCCGGCGCAGCAGTGTTGCAAAGAGGTTGCGGCGAACCAGCGCCGCGGCGACAAATCGGAACGTCCACCCTGCGAAGGCCTCGGCGTAGGTCGATGTCATGCGCGCAAGCCCGATGCCGGCGTACGCTGCGATGAGCGCCCACAGGCTGATGCGCAGCCCAGCCTGCCCGGTGATCGTGTCGAAGACAGCCTTCTCGACCAGCCCCGGGAGCACCCGCGAGCCCAGGTAAAAGACCTGTAGCACCGCATGCACTGCGAAGGGCCGCCGCGCATAGCGGATCAGCGCCCGGTTGAAGGCCATGACTCCCACGCCCCGCGTCATGCGAGCACCTCCTCCAGCCCTGTGCGCAAGAGCTGTGAGAACCGCGAATCCGGATCCGCGGCCAGGGCGGCGCGGGGGCCGAACTCGACGACCCGGCCCTCATGGAGGATCAGGATGTCGTCTGCGCGCTGCAAGGTGTGCAGCCGGTGCGCGATGATGATGGCGGTGCGCGGCTTTCCACCGTGCAGCAGCCGGTCGATGGCCCTCTCCAGTCTCCTCTCGGTCACCGGATCCAGCCGCGAGGTGGCCTCGTCCAGGATCACCAGGCCGGGATCCCGCAGGAGGATGCGCGCGAAGGCCAGCAGCTGCGCCTCGCCGGCCGACATGCCGCCCCCGCCCGGCGCCAGCTTCGTGTCGAGCCCCTGGGGCATCTGGAGAACCCAGTCGAGCAGACCCAGCTCTCCGAGCGCCTGCCGGATGGCCGGCTCGGGCGTCTGCGTGTCGAAGAGGGCGATGTTCTCGGATACGGTCGCACCGAACAACTGCACATCTTGGGTCACCAGCCCCACGCCGCGCCTCAGCTCGGCCAGAGGAGTCTCACGCAGGTCGCAGCCCCCCAGCCGGATGGTCCCTGCTTGGGGGTCGTACAGCCGGCACAGCAGCCGGGTGAGGGTCGTCTTCCCGCTGCCGGTGCGGCCGAGCACGCCCAGCACGCGTCCGGGCGGGAGGTGGAACGATACGTCCGTCACCACCGCCACTGGCAGTGCATCCGTCTCTGGTGGGTCCGCCGCTCCGTCGCCAGGCGAGAAGCCGCTCCCGAACGAGGCCGGCTGCTCCCGCCCGTTTCCCCCGGCGTTGTCGTTGTAGCGGAAATATACGCCATCGAATTCGACGGAAAGCGGTCCCGCGGAGAGGCTCATCGAGCCGGTGTCTCGCACCTCAGGCTCCAGGGAGAAGAGCTCGCTCACGCGATGGATGCTGGCGGTCGCCTGCTGCAGTTGCTCCATCTGCCCGCGAATCTCTTCCAGCGGGGCCGAGAGCATCCCGATGTAATAGACGATCATGAATGCAGCGCCGATGGTGACATCGCCGCGCAGGTAGAGCAGTGCGCCGGTAGCCAGTCCCAGCCCGTAGCCCAGGATGAAGAGGAAGTTGGTGATGGTGAAGCCGAGCGCGTTCGCCATCCAGCCGGCGCGCGCCTTCCGCAGCAAATTTAACATGAGCCGGCTCAGTTGCGCCAGCGCATACGCCTCGGCTCCGATCCCGCGGAGATCCTCTGTCCCACCGAACCGCTCCTCGAGGAACCCCATCTGATCCGCCCATGCCTGCCGGGCCAGGGTCCATGCGGCCACTCCGATACGGGCGACCAGTAGAAGCGCGATGAAGACCACTATCGTGTAGCCAGCGAGAAGGGCGCCCGCACCCGCGTTTTCGCGGCCGAGCAGTACCAGGATTGCCACCACCAGCAGAGCATTTCCCGTGAATTTGATGGACATGTCCGCAAAAAATTCGGCCAGGGTGGTGACGTCGCCGTCCACGCGCTCGATTAGCTCGCCGGGCGTGTGAGACTTGTGGAAGGGCATGTCCAGGCGGAGGAGGTGGGCCGCCAGATCGGTGCGGAGCCGGTTGGTCGCGGTCCACCCAAGGTTGAGTCCCGCATACGCGGCGCCGAGGTTGACCCCGCGACCGAGCAGCCCCACGAGAAGGAAGAGGCCACCCGCGAGCGTGAGTGCGCTGAGCGGGCCCCCGGCCTGCGCGGTGTCGATGAAGATGCGGATGATCTGCGGGTTGATCAGCCGCAGGGCGATCTCGGCCAGGATGAGCGCGGCCAACAGGGCCAGCCGGCCGCGCTGGGGAAGCAGGTACGCACCGAGCAGGCGAAGATGCCCGCTCATCGGAAGGTGCGTTTCTGCCCCGCGACCGGTGCTCAAATCACCCCGGCCTCCTTGAACCGCGCCAGGTCAGCCGCCCCGTATCCCAGCTCGGCCAACACCTCTGCGGTATGCTGCCCCAGGGTGGGCGGCGGCCGCCGGTAGGTAATCGCACCCTCGCGCATGTGGGGCGGAAAGCCGAGCGACCGCACCAGGCCCGCGACCGGGTGCTCCAGCTCGACGATGAAATCGCGTGCCGCGGTCTGCGGCTCTGCCAGCGCCTCATCGAGGAGATAGATCGGCCCTGAAGGCACGTCCGCCTCGCACAGTTTTTCCAGCCAATGATCCTTCGACGCCGTTTTCAGCCGCTCGATCAACAGCGCCTGCACCTCGGCCCGGTTGATGTTGCGCTGCGGGTTCGTGGCGTAGCGGGGATCGTCCCGGACTTCGGCCGGTATGCCCAGCGCGTCGCACAGCCGCACCCAGATGCGGTCTGTGCCGCCTGCGATGATGATCCAGCCGTCCGCGGTCGGGAAGGGCTGGTAAGGGGTGATCGTAGGGTGGATGTTGCCCAGCCGCGGCGGGTTCTTGCCCGTGGCAAAATAGCTGCCCGCCAGGTTGGTCAGCCACGCCATCTGCGACTCCAGGATGGACGCGTCGATGGCCTGCCCCTTGCCCGTCCGTTCCCGCTCGTACAGCGCGGCGAGGATGCCGGTCAGCGCGTACAGCCCCACCGTCATGTCGGAGATCGGCACCGGGTAGCGCATCGGCTCCCCGTCCGGCTCGCCGGTCAGGCTCATGAGGCCGCTCATCCCTTGCGAGAGGATGTCGTACCCGGGCTGGCCTGCCCGCGGGCCCGTGTGGCCGAAGCTGGTGATGCACACGTGGATCAGCCGCGGATTACGGGCCAGGGAGGCCGCGGGATCCAGTTCCAGCTTTTCGAGCGACGAAAAGCGGGGAAGGTTGTTGATAAAGATGTCCGCGCCGTCGACCAGCCGGTGAAGGATGGCCCGGCCATCGGGCGTGGTGATGTCAAGCGCCAGGCTCCGCTTATTGCGGTTAGTAGACATAAAGTAGGCAGACTCGCTGCGGCCGGGAACGCCGCGCGCGTTGACGAATGGGGGACCCCAGCCACGCGTCTGGTCGCCCTGGCCTACGCGCTCGATTTTGATGACATCCGCGCCCATGTCGCCCAGGTACATGGTGCAGTACGGACCGGCCAGCGCCTCGGTCATGTCGATGACGCGGATGCCGTCCAGCAGGGGTGACGGGTTCACCTGGCCTCCCTCCGACGCCGGTCGCGCTCTCGCCGGCGTTCTGAGATCGATGTCGCCGGACCGTTGCGCAACACGTTGATCACTTCGGCCATGATGCAGACCGCGATCTCTGCGGGCGTGCGCGCGCCGATGGCGATGCCGATCGGCGCATACACGCGATCCAGCTTGAGCGGGTCGATGCCCATCTCGTTGACGAGCAGCTGGAACACCGCGTCGACCCGCCTCTGGGAACCGATCATGCCGATGTAGCCCACCGGCCGGTCGAGCACCTCGAGCAGGCATTCGACGTCATGGCTGTGGCCCCGCGTGACGAGCACGATATAGGTGTCCTGGTCCATGGGGAGCCCGGCCACGGTCTCGCGCAAGGGGCCCGAGATGCGCTGCCGGGCGGTGGGGAAGCGCTCTTCCGTCACGAAGCTGGGCCTGTCGTCCAGCACCGTGACCGAGAAATCGCACATGGACGCAAGCTGGGCCAGCGGCAGCGCGATGTGCCCTCCGCCGGCGATGATCAGCTCAGGCGCACGGCGCTGGACCTCCACGAAGACGCTCGCCTCTTCGTACTTCAACAGCTTGTGCTGCCGCCCGCGGAGCACCTCGCGCGCATCCTCGATCGCCTGCGCCTCCATGGCCCCGAGCCCGAGGGAGCCCAGCGGCTCGCGGTCGAGCCATATGACCGCCTGCTGGCCCGGCCTGTCCGTGGTGGGGGACGCAGCGGTCCTGCTAACCACGGTGGCCAGCGCAACGGGCTCCCGGTTGAGCACCGACTCGCGCAGCGCGGCCAGCATGCCGGGCACCGTCCCGATTTCCGCCTGTGTATCGGACGCGACGCGCTCGACAAACACGTCCATGATACCGCCGCACACACCGAGGGCCTGCATGGAGATATCCTCGGTGAGATCGACATGTACGGTGGCAGGTTCGCCGGTCTGCAGGACGTCGAGCGCGGTGCGGAGGACATCAGCCTCACCGCAGCCGCCACCCACGGTGCCCACGTGCCGGCCCAGCGGGTGGATGATCATCTTCGCGCCGACTTCGCGCGGGACCGATCCGCGCACGTCCACGATCGTCGCGACCGCCACGGTCTCGCCAGCTTCGAGCATCCGGGTCAATTCAGCGTAGATGTTCTCCATAGGGCAATTCCTTGAGCCGGTCCATCGCGTCTTCCTGCGCGCCCACCAACGCCGCACGCACCGCTTCGACGACGCCGTCCAGGGGCACGATCACCTTGTCCGCCTGGTCCCGCCGCTTGAATTCCGCACCGCCCGCCTGCAGCGAGCGTTTGCCCAGGGTGATGCGCAGGGGCAGGCCGATCAGATCCGCGTCGGTGAACTTGACGCCTGCGCTTTCGCCCCGGTCGTCGTACAGGCACGGGATCCCCGCGGCCTCCAGCGCACCCACCAACGCCTCTGCTTCAGCCTCCGCGCCCGGCATGCCCACCAGGTGAACGCTGAATGGCGCGGCCGCAGGGGGCAGCATGAGCCCGTGCTCGTCGTGGCGCTGCTCTGCGGCTGCGGCCAGCAGGCACCCCAGGTTCACCGTGTGGACGCCGATGGCCACCGGCTGCATCCGGCCCGTGGTGTCCAGGTAGGCCGGCGCGCCCTTTGCAACGGAGGGCGTCTGGCTAGACCGTCCCAACACCGCAACCGTCTCGGAGCGAAGTCGTGCGCTGCACGAAGGGCATCCGTCGCCAGGACGCGCGGCCGCGATGTCGGCAACCTGCGTCGCGGTGTAGTCGCGGCCGTAGTTCGTATGGAGCAGGTGGAAGCCTTCGTCATTGGCGCCCGCCACCAGGTTGGGTGACTGCGGGATCAGCTCATCGACGACGATCAGGACACTCCTGAGACCGATGGGCGAGGCGTAGCCGGGCGTCGCACCCGCCGAGCGAATCTCTGCCTCGGTGGCGGGCCGCACTGCGCTGGCACGGAGCGCCAGGCACAGCTTGCGCTCGCTGAGGTCCATGTCCCCGCGCACGACCACGAATGCGAACCGCTCCTCGCCGGAGATCGTTGCGATCAGGAGGACGGCCTTGGCGGTCCGGGACTCCGGCACATTGAGATACTGCGCAAGATCCGCGATGGTGGCCGCATGAGGTGTCGGGACTTTTTCGAGCGGCAGGAGCGGCTCTGCGTCTGCGACCGGCCGGGCAAAGGCCGCGATGTCCGCAAGGGCAGCGTAGCCGCATGCATCGCAGAGCAGGGCGGTCTCGCCGCCGTCTGCGGTCGGGAAGAGATATGCGTGTCCGGTGGCCGGCACGACCGCGTCGCGCGCGACAATGGCCGGCACGCCGCAGCGCTTGAAGAGTTCGGCAAATGCGGCCTGGGCCGCGGTGTAAGCCTGGCTGCTGCTCGCTTCACCATCGGTGAGGGAGCACAGAAAGGCGCCCGGCGCCTCGGCCGCGTTCAGGGGGCCACTGCGCTTCCCCGCACCGCCGGCCTTCAGCGGCCCGGCGCCGAACAGGTGCGTGGGCAGTTGGCGATAGGATTGAATGTCGCTCCCGGCAAGGCCGCGGGCTGTCTCGGCCAGAGACGCGCCATCTACTGCGGCAGACAGCAACAGATCCTGGCCGGGCAGGCCGGACAGGCAGTCGCGCAGCTCGGACTCCAGGGCGGCCAGGCTCCGCTGTCCCAGCGGCAGATACGCTGTCCGTCCCATGCCAACGCCGCGCACGAACGCGGCGCGCACAAGGTGTTGGTGACCTGCGCCTTCAACATCAGCCGGCGCCTCGCGCAGGGTGCGCCCAAAAAGTCTGCTCATACGCATCATCGTATCATCTCCATCAGGCTCCGATCACGGTTTGGCCCGTTGATAGTCATCCGGCGTGTCCAGGTCCGCCAGGATGCTTGGTGTGTCGACAGTCAGATAGTTTACCACATCTGCGTTCGAGCGTAACACGTCCCGTAAGGTTTTTGATGTATTGATTATTTGCATCCACAGCGAACGCGGTAGTACAATAGGGTGGCCAGCGCGCATATCATAACTTGGAATGATGACCCTGCGCCAGCCGGTGCGCTCTGCTTCCGTGAGCAATGCCAGGACGGTCGAGATCTCCATCTGGGGCTGGTCGCCGAGACAGATGAGCGCAGCATCGATGCCAGTCGGGATTGCAGCCAGGCCAGCCTGGATTGAGCTCAACATTTCGCCGCTTTCGTAGTGTGGGTTAGGAACGCAGCGAGCAGGGGTCTTCGCAAGGACCTTTACGACTTCATCGCCGCGGTGGCCCGTGACCACGATGATTTCGTGTAGCGAAGCCATGGTGAGGGTGAGGACGACCTGCTCGATGACGGTTTTCCCCGCCCAAGGCAACATGAGTTTGAAGGCGCCCATTCGGCGGGAAAGTCCTGCGGCAACTACGATTGCCGCAACGGCCGAGGATGTGGTGGTAGATGCCTGCATATTGTGTGTCCCGATCTTGCTTGCACCATGTGCAGTGGTTGCTATCCAACGGGATTTGCATTCTGTTTTAGGCTGTGCTATAACCATATCCGTTGTCTATTTGTGACATATAGGTGCAGTGATGCCCGAATCACAACGGCCTAGTCCCAGCCGGATCATCCTCAGGCACGTGCCCGAACTGCGGGACCGCCTGGCGATGCCTGTCCCGAAGGAACGACTGGATGAACTGCTGCTGGAGCTCATCTTAATCGATACGGTGGCGTTGGTCGATCCGCGCCGGGGACCTGTTGCTGAACGTTTGATTGATCGCGTCTTATCGCCTGGTGACTATCTCCGCGTTCTCGATCACTACGATGAAATGACCGATGATACAGATGACGAGTCGGAATTGATCGCCATCTGCTTCACGCGCGCCGCCTCGAAGGATAGTCACTGGAAGTCCAAGATGTTGCGCTGGTTCACCCACATCATCGGCGCAGGCCATCCGTTGACGGAGGATGGCCTGGTCGAGGTGGCCTCGCTCGCATCGGCGATGAGTGCAGCACAGGAATGCAAGGCGCTTTACAACGCGTTCGGCATCGATCTATACGCCTGATCTACTGCGGCGAGGTCTCTATCGTTGGTTGCACGCCCGGCCCCGGCACGATGATCGTGGGTATCGTCCCCAACGGCGTGAAGATGAGCTTGTCCGTAGCCTTGAACGCGCTCGCGTTCGCTAAAGCAGTCTGCAACGCCACATATTCCGGATTCGCCTTGTAGAGCTCGGCCTTGGCAATTTCTGGGGCCAGGTCGGCCTTTGCTTGTTCGGCTGCCGCGCGCGCCCGCGCCTGGCTGATTTCGAAGTTGCGCTGAGCGGTCAACAGCTCATTGGCCTTCTGCGCCTCGATCACCATCTGCTGCGCCTGGGCTCTCTCTGTCTCCAGTTGCGCCAACGTCGTCTGCTGTCGCGCCTCTTCCTGGGTCCGGCTTTGCGCCACGCGCACTTCACCCTGCTGCCGGGCTTGTTCGGCGGCAGCTTCCGCCTCCGCCTTCAGCTTGTCCTGTGCGGCCTTCTCGGTGTTGAGCCGGCTCTGGGTGATTGCATCCAGGAGCGCCTGGGCTTCGTTCGAGAGGATGATGTTCGGGACGACGACATTCGAAATCTGCAGGCCGTAATTCTCGGCCAGCCGGCTCAGCTCCGTATCGATGCACTCGCGCAGCACATCGCGGGCCGTGCCGATGACATTGTCGTTAAAGGTGCGCTCGCCGATACAGACTTTCATCGACTGGCGCGCCAGTCCTTCGACGCGGTCCTGGAGGATGGATTCCTGCAGATATAGCTCGCTGTACTGGGCCCAGTAGGCCTTCATGATGTCTGCCTGCGACAGATTGGGCCGGAAGATATCGCCCGCCACCACCAGGCCCAGCCGCTGCTTGTCCTGGGTGATGATCTCGTCGTCCTCGACCGTGAACGGCACCGCGGAGCTCGGCACTTTCTTGAGCTCGACATAGAAGCCGACGTCCGTATAGAGACCCGGCCCCACGACATCGACGATCCGGCCGCCGCGGAACCGCACGCCGACCTCCTGCTGCTCGACGCGCTGCATGATGTAGAAAAGATTGCTGCTCGTCAATACGACAATCGCGATGAAGATCACGATTGCGATGATGATCCCGCGTACCACGTTTATGTTGACAGAGGGGCGGATACCTGAGCTTCTCATTGCCTCACCTGGTGTTGGGAAGTATCGGACAGACCAACACGGCCATTATTGCATTCCCCCAGACCTTTGGCAAGGCCGAACGCCTGACAACTCGCAGACATCTTCCCGCGCGCTAGCCTTCTGCACTCAAGGCACAGTAGCCGCGCCGCAGATTCCGTTATAGTAGTGCCAGGCGTAACAGACCTCCCCGCTCGGTAAGGTGCAGTCGCCTGCCTCCATGCCATCGGGGGTCGTGCCGGTGGCGGTGTACGTGCCACCCGTGATCGCGCAGTAACGTGCGGCTTCTGTGACATAGCCCGTGACCTTGACCCCGCCCGCGGGACACTCGCCCCGCAGCAGCGCCCATTCCTCGCACTGGTAACCATCCCCGGTAGGGGATTGGTCGTTGTCCTCGAAATAGCAGACTCCGAATTGCCCGCTATCTCCGCGTTCCTCGATCTCCAGTTGGCCGCCCAGCGCAACGCAGTTCTGCGACGCGGGGTGGGAAGTATGCCAGGTAGAAGGCGGGAACAACTCGACCGAGTTCACCCATCACCCTCGGCTCAGGTAGCTCTGCACTGCTCACGAGGCCGCCCCGCTGCAACACCTTCTGCTTCTCACCAGGGACATGCGGAAGCAGCGAACAAGCCTGCGTGCTCGCGTAGCGTGCTGTTCGCAGCGCCTCCACCCAGGACAACCTCGCTCTTAGCTTACCTGGGAGGCGATCTGCAAGGAGGCACTCAGCAGACAACCTCCGTATAGCCACAACACACCCGGGATGGCTGCGTCGCTATGGCCTCGCAATCGCAGCACGAAGAAGGCCGCCACCTCTAGCAGCACGCTGATCCCCAACGCCAACGGCGCAAAGGCCGCCAGGCCGACCATCAGCTTGCCGTCCGCCGCGCCAGCGCGCGGCTCCAGCTTCGTGGCTACGTAGACGCCAACGAAGACGGCGAAGGTCAGGGCCAGATGGTTGGTCAGGATCGCAACCGGCCAGGCGACGACGAACAGCGGCACGGTCAGCCAGTTGGAGACATGCCGGATGCGCCGATCCTGGATGGCGCACGGCAGCAACCAGAACACCATCAGCACCGATCGGAAAAGCGGATCTCGGAGCAGGTCCAACGCGCTCATCGGCTCCGCCAGATGGGCGTCCCGCGCATCGAGAATGAACCCTGACTCGCCGCGAGCGCAGCCCGAAAACGCGCCTGGCGTGCTGCGTCCGGTGATAGCGATAACCACAGTCGCCGAACCGCCGCGCCGATCAGATCCAAGACCACGAGACCCAAGAACAAGGTGCCCACTCCGGCCATGCCAGCCGTGAGCGCGACCACCAGGTGAAACTCAGTCGGCGGCATGTTGCTCTACAGGCAGACGCAGACTGCTTGCACCGACTGGATGCCGGGCACGAGGAACTCCAGGGTGAAGTATCCGGTGGCGCCCGCGGCCAGCTCGGCCAGGTCGGTCCCGAACTCCCGCGACCCGATATTCGGGTACACTAACGATTCGGCGACGTCCAGCAGGTTACCCGCGACGTCGAAGCCCGCAGCTACCACCAGCGGCTCGGCGCAGCGCGTCTCCGCAGTCACCGTGCCGCGCGCCAGGT
>ENA-UOUL01004497-UOUL01004497.1-bioreactor-metagenome-genome-assembly--contig:-NODE-4497-length-12870-cov-3.629641_pt1 | contig 12870 bp, 12 predicted proteins | sample MGYA00249838_ERZ747220 | MGnify/ENA primary metagenome ERZ747220 (study PRJEB28778, sample SAMN05720191) | bioreactor metagenome | isolation source: Anaerobic biogas reactor | place: USA:Washington...
AGCGTCTCCACTCTCGCGTCGAAACCCTCGAACCGTCCGCACAATAGCACGAGATCCCTCTCAGTCCGAGACAGCTCCAGTCCAAGACCGTGCTCGAAGGGGCGGCCCCCTGCCGCCAGCACATAGACGTCACGCGTGTCCCGCACACGCGTGGCGGGTTCCCCGAACACCTTTTCCAGCGCCGCCGCCACTATGTCAACGCGCGTCACCATGCCCGGGCCGCCTCCGTACGGAGTGTCGTCCACGTCATGATGAGGGAGAGCGCTGTAGTCCCGGATGTTGTGCACGGAGATGGAGACCGCCCCCGACCCGATGGCCGTGGAGACGGGATGTTGCGCGACGAACCAGGTGAAGGCCTCGGGCACCAGGGTGAAGACTTCGAAGCGCTTCATCTCGGGGCGTCTCCCCCGGCCTCGTCTTGGCCGGCCTCGTCCAGGAACAGCGGCTCCACCACCAGATAGCCCTCCGCCACCGCCACGGTGGGCACGGCCGCCGAGACGAACGGCACCATCCTCTCACCGCCCGCGTCGAGCTCGATCACCAGGATGGGGTGAGCCGGAGACTCCACCACTCCTGTTACCGTGCCGACGGTCGCCCCCGCGGGATCCCGCACCTGCAGGGCTTCCAGATCGAACGGGTAGAACTCGTCGTCAGGCAGTTCAGGCAGCTGCGTGGACCGGACCTCCAGGATGTACCCGCGCATCGCCTCGGCCCTGTCCCGATCCGCTACCTCGCGGAAGCCCACGATGGGGAAGTCGCCTTCGCCCCGCACTTCCTCGACGGTCAGCCGCACCTGCTCGCGCAGTCGGGATCCCGCCACGCCCAGCCTTTGAGGACGGGCGTGGAGCACGGACCCTGGAGCGAAGCGCTCCGGGTTGTCCGAATCGGGTCTGACACGGACCTCGCCGTGCACTCCGTGCGCGCGCACTATCCGCCCCACCTCGATCCACTCGGGGCGCGCCATGCGCGGCCTAGTCGACGATCTCCACCGTGGCCTGCTTGCCGTCCTTGACGGCGCTCGCCTTGACCACGGTGCGCAGGGCCCGGGCAATGCGGCCCTGTTTGCCGATCACCTTGCCCACATCCTCCTTGGCCACGAAGAGACGCAGCAGGACACCATCTGCCGACTCGGACTCTTCCACCCGCACTTGGTCCGGATGATCCACGAGCGAGCGGGCCAGGAACTCGAGCAGATCTTTCACCTAGACGATACCTTTCAGACTCAGGAGTTTCCGCACGGTATCGGAGGGCTGGGCGCCGGTCGCCAACCACTGCTTGGCTTTGGCCTCGTCCACCTCGATCACCGAGGGGTCGGTCAGGGGGTTGTAGAAACCGATAGTCTCGATGAAGCGGCCGTCACGAGCCCTGCGGGAATCGGCCACCACGATGCGGTAGGTCGGATGCTTCTTACTGCCACGGCGCGCCAGTCTGATAGCTGTTGCCATTCGTCACCTCCTCACGCTAACTAGAGTTCCCGAACATCTGGAACGGGTTCTTCGGTACACGGCCCGAGCCCAGTTGTTTCATCATCTTCTGGACCTGCTTGAACTGGGTGAGCAACTGATTGATGGTGTGGATGTCGGTGCCGGAGCCGGCCGCGATGCGCCGGCGGCGGCTGCCGCTGATGAGCTCCGGGTGGCCGCGCTCCTCCGGGGTCATGGAGAAGATGACAGCCTGGATCTTGTCGAAGGCCTTCTCGTCCACCTGCATGCCCTTGAGCTTCCCCGAGGGGATGCCGGGGATCATGCCGAGGATGCTCGAGATGGAGCCCATCTTGCGCACCTGCTGGATCTGTTCCAGGAAGTCGTCGAAGGTGAAGCTGGATTTGCGCAGCCGCTGCTCCAGCTCCCGGGCCTTCTTCTCGTCGATGGTGCGCTCGGCCTTCTCGATGAGCGTGAGAACGTCCCCCATGCCCAGGATCCTTGAGGCCACCCGGTCCGGGTAGAAATACTCGAAGCTGTCGAGCTTCTCGCCGCTGCTGGCGAACTTGATGGGCTTGCCCGTGACGGCGCGCACCGACAGGGCGGCCCCTCCGCGGGCGTCACCGTCCATCTTGGTCAGCACCACGCCGTCGAACTGGACCTGCTCCTGGAACTGGAGGGCCACGTTCACCGCGTCCTGGCCCGTCATCGCGTCCAGGACCAGCAGGATGTTGTGGGGCTTCACAGCGTGGCGGATGCGCACCAACTCGTCCATGAGCTTCTCGTCGATGTGCAGACGGCCGGCCGTGTCGATGATCAGTACGTCGCGCCCCTTGTCCTGCGCCCACTTGACGCCGTGCTTGGCGATGTCCACCGGATCGACCTGGTCGCCCTCGTCGTATACCGGCACCCCGAGCTGCTGCCCCAGGGTCTTGAGCTGGTCGATAGCCGCCGGCCGGTATACGTCGCCCGCCACCAGACCGGGGCTCTTGCCTTGGGCGAGCAGGAAGTTGGCCAGCTTGCCGCAGGCGGTGGTCTTACCCGAGCCCTGCAGACCCACCATCATGATGAGGGTGGGCGGCCGTGGAGAGAAGGTTAGCTTGGTTGTCGCCGAACCCATGAGAGCCGTCAGCTCTTCGCTCACGATCTTGATGAACTGCTGCGCGGGTGTCAGGCTCTCCAAGACCTCGGCGCCGAGCGCGCGTTCCTTCACAGTGTCGACGAACTGCTTGACCACCTTGAAGTTGACGTCGGCCTCGAGCAAGGCCAGACGGATCTCGCGGGCGGCGCGCTCCACGTCTTTGTCCGTGAGCTTGCCCTGCCTCTTGAGGCCGTCGAAGGCTGTCTGCAACTTATCGGAGAGGGAATCGAACACCTGTCACCTTGCCATCCGGCGGCGCTCCACGCGCGCCGCGCTCGAGGCGGCCCCTGCGGGCCGCGAGGGTGGGAGTTTACTAGCAGCCAGTAGTCCCGTCAAACGCGGTGCCCGAGAGAGTCGTCGAAGAGCAGCGCCGCGAAATCGGCCGCGTCGAACGGTTGCAGGCTTTCGAGCCTCTCGCCCGTGCCGATGAGCTTGATGGGCAGGTCGAGCTCGTGCGACACAGCAAGCGCTATGCCTCCCTTGGCCGTCCCGTCCATCTTGGTGATCACGACGCCGGTGAGCTCCACCGCCTGTTTGAACATGCGGGCCTGGATCAACCCGTTCTGGCCGGTCGTCGCGTCGATGGACAGCAGGCTCTCGTGAGGGGCACCGGGCAGACGTTTGTCGATCACGCGCCGCACCTTCTCGAGCTCCTTCATCAGGTTGACCTGAGTGTGGAGACGACCTGCCGTGTCGATGATGACCACGTCGGCCTTCCGGGCCTCGGCCGCCGCGATGCCGTCGTACACAACAGCCCCCGGGTCTCCCCCGCGTTCGTGGTGCACCACCTCGCAGCCCACCCGCCGGCCCCACTCCACCAGCTGCTCGATGGCGGCCGCGCGGAACGTGTCGCCCGCCACCAACAACGGCTCCCTACCCAGCTCCTTGAGATGCCAGGCGATCTTGCCGATGGTCGTGGTCTTGCCGGTGCCGTTGACCCCGACCATGAGGATCACCGCCGGTGAGTGGGCCACGTCGATGCGCGTGTCCGCCTGGCAGAAATGCTCCGCGGTGATCCTGCGCAGCTCGGCCACCAGGCTCGCCGAGTCCTTGATGGCGCCCTTGTCGGCCTCGGCCTCCAAAGCCTCCACGATCGACACCGTCGTCTCCACGCCTACATCGGCGTAGATGAGCGCCTCTTCTATCCGCTCCCACAGGCTCTCGTCGAAGCGATCGAAGAGCACTGAGGCGAACTGCTGCTGGAGGGCCTTGCGACTCTTGGACAGGCCGTCCCGGAGCTGGGCGAGCCAGCCCCCGCGAGATCTCTGAACCTCTTCAGGAGTCTGGACGACGGCCTTCTCAGCGACCCCCAGAAACACCTCCGACCAGTCGTGGCTCAAAGCTCTACGCCCCTTTCGATATCGTCAGCCTTCGCGACAGCACCCGCGACGTGCCGTCACTCTCCAGCGCCACTCCGTACAGAGTATCGGCAATCTCCATGGTCTGCCGCTGATGCGTGATGATTATGAACTGCGCCCTGTCCCGATACTTCCTCACCAAAGCAAGGAACCTGCGGATGTTGATGTCATCGAGAGAGGCCTCCACCTCGTCGAGGATGTAGAACGGACAGGGCCGGGCCAGGAAGAGGGCGAAGAGGAAGGCGATGGCCGTCATGGCCTTCTCTCCGCCGGACAGCAGACTGAGGCTGCGCGGCGCCTTGTTGGGCAGCTTCACCTCCAGGGCGATGCCTCCGGCCGCCTCCTTCTCCTCCTCCGGCTCCTCGAGCCCTCCCTCCATGTCCTCGGCCTGCCGGCGCCTTGACGCCTTCGGCTCGGTCAGTTTGAGAGTCCCCTTGGCTCCCGGGAACACCGACGCTATCACCGCCGAGAAGTGCTCCCGAGCCGCCTTGAAGATCTCCCCGAATGTGGACTCGATGTGCTCGTCGAGCTCGTCGATCACCTCTTGAAGCTGGTTGAGGGACGCTTCCAGATCGCGGCGCTGCTCGGCCAGGAAGCCCGCTCGTTCCTCCATCTCGGCGCACTCCTGCTCCGCGAGCGGGTTCACGGGCCCGATGCGTTCCCGGCGGCGCTCCGCCCGCTCCACCGCGGCCGCCAATGCCTCCACTTCTTCGCCATCCACGTCGGCGGGAGTCAGCCCCCGCGGCGACAGGTGGCGGCGCCTGAGCTCGCTCAGTTCGTCCTCCAGCAGAGTGCGCCTTTCCTCGAGCAGGGCCTCCTGCACCCTCAGATCGGCCAGGCGGGAAGCCAGGGAGTCGTGCTCGCGCTGCAGACCGGCCTCCTCACCCCCGCGGTCGCGCATGACACGCGCGGTGTCCTCCGTGCGTGTCCGCGCGGCCTCCACCACAGCCTCCATCTCCCCCGCAGCCACGCGAGAGCTCTCGGCCAGGCGCTCCGCCACCTCCAACAGGCAGCCGACGACGGGGAGGTACCGGTCCAGGAAGTCCACCCGGCGCCCGCATCGGGCCGCCTCCAGCTCCGCGGCGCCCCTCTGGTTGCGAACCCGGGAGCGCTCGTTCTCGAGCGCCCGGCAGCGCTCCCGGAGCCTGACCTCCACCAGCGCAGCCTGGCCCTTCTTCTCCTCCAACGCTGCCACGGCCTGCCGCATGCTCTCCACCCGTCCCTGCAGCGCCCGCAGCGCGGCGCGCGCCTGCTCCAGCTCCGTCTCCTTCCCCGTCATGCCCTCTTCGACCTCACGGAGATCGGTGAGCAGCCGCTCGCTCAGGCTCGTCTCCCGGTCCCGGCGGCCCTGCAGCTCGGCACACTGCGACCTGGCCTCCTCCAGCCGGCGTTCCTGCAGGTCGAGCTCACCCCTGCCCGCGATGACGCGTCGTTCTGCCTCATGCAGGCGCTCGTCCTCCCCGCGGAAACGCTCCTCAGCCTCAGCGGCCGCCGCCGCCGCGCGGATGCTCGCCTCGCGGGCGGACTCCTGATTCGCGGACAGTTCCTCGCGGGCTCTTGACACCGCCGCCAGTTCGTTGCGAGCCGTCATCAGAGTCTCGGCTCCCATCTCCCGCCGGCGCGCGGCGTGCACTCCGGCCTGGAACAGCTCGCCGTTGCGGTTCACCAGCCTCCATGCCGACTCCTGGCCTTCAACGCGCCCGGTGCCCAAGTGTTCGCCGTCCGCCGCCACAGCCGTCGGCCGGACAAGCCTCCGCAGGGTGGCGAGCACGGCTTCGGGTCCGGAGATGACGTCCCACAGATCGCGTGCACCCGCAGGTGGGACGAGGGACCGGTCGGCCGCCGGGACCTGCACCGACCCACTGATGGCCTCCACCGCGCCTTCCACATCGAACACTCGAGCGAGATCGTGAGAGGCGGGTACCACCACAGCTCCCGCCACCGGCCCGAGGGCGGCTGCGACGGCGCGCTCGAAGCCCGGCTCAACCACCAAGACCTCGGCCAGGGGAACGCAACCCTCAAGGGAGGCCACGAGCTCCCGCGCCCCCGGCGACGCGCCCTCTTTGCGCGCGAGAAGGTCGGCCAGCACTGCCTGCCTTGCTTCAAGCCCGGCGGACTCCTCCGCCAGGCCCGCTTCGATCCTGGCCGCTTCCTCGGCTGCAGCCCTGGCCTCCTCGCGCCTGTCCGCGGCCGACCTCACATCCGCCTGGGCCTCGAGCGCTGCCTTCAAGGACTGGTCCAGCTCGCTCTGCAGCCGGACCCCGTCCGCCTGCAACTGCTCCAGACGCGCCACCGCTTGGCCGGCGAGACTCTCGAGCTCGGCCCCCACCCGGCTCCTCTCCTCCACCTCGCGGCGCAGGAACTCCCTGTCCTGGAAGGCCCGCGACCGAGCCGTCTCCAGCTCGAAGACCGAGTCCTTGAGGCCGTCCTCTTCCTCCACGGCCGCTCTGTAGGCCGGGAGCGACTCCTCAAGAGCTCCCCGCAGCATCTCGGCCCATTCGGCCACCCTTTCCAGCCGCGCTTCGTCCGGCGTGGCGCCGGAGACCTCACCGGCTCTCGCGGATAGGGACTCCGCTTCGCTGCGGGCCAGCTCCAACCGCCGCCGCGCCCGGTCCGTCTCTCCTTCCAGGCGGACCAGCCGCTGCCGCAAGGTGGCGGCGCGTCCCTCCAGGTGCTCGGCGGCCGCCCTTGCCCGGTGATGGGCCGAACCCAGTCTCTCCCGTTCCTCGAGGGCGGCATTGAAGCGCTGCTCCTCCTCGGCCTTCTCTGTTCGCAGGTCGCCGAGCGCCTTCTCTATCTCGGCCCGGCGGGCATCGGCCTCCTCCAGAAGCCTCCGAGTCTCGGCGCGCGACGCCAGCAGTCCCGCGAGGTTGTGGAGGACCAACCGGCTCTTGGCCAGAGCCCAATCCTCCGTCGCCGCCGCGAAGCGTTCAGCCGCCGCCATCTGCTGGCGCAGCGGCCGCAGGGCGGTCTTGACCTCGCGCTCCACGTCCCCCACCCGCAAGAGGTTCTGCCGCGTGCGCTCCAGCTTGGCCTGCGCCCTTTCCCGGCGCTTCTTGAAGCGGCCCAGCCCGGCCGCCTCCTCCACCATGGCGCGACGGGCTGCCGGGGTGGAATTGAGTAACGCCTCCACCTTGCCCTGGCTGATGACACTGTGCATCTCTCTGCCCAGACCCATGCCCCCGACCAGGTCCTGAACATCCAGGAGCCGGCACCCGTTCCCGTTCAGGCGGTACTCCGAGCCGCTGTCCCGGCTCAACCGCCGGGTGACCTCGAGCTGGCTGCAATCGAGCGGCAGGGTGCCTGAGCCGTTGTCGAAGACCAGGCTCACCTCGGCCACCGCGCTCGAACGCTGCCCGCCCGGGCCGGAGAAGATGACGTCCTGCATGGTGCGGCCCCTTAGGTTGCCGGGGCTCTGCTCGCCCAACACCCAGAGGACCGCGTCGGCGATGTTGCTCTTGCCGCTGCCGTTGGGGCCTATGATGACCGTGACCCCGGGCTCGAACGTGAGCTCCGTGGGTCTGGCGAACGTCTTGAAACCCCGCAGTCGGATCGAATGGAGGAAGACCAACTCAGTCCCTCCCGCCGCCGGTCACGGGTGAGGGCCCGCCCCCGCCGCGCCCCCTCGATCCCCTCTCGGCGCCCAGAGAGGCCAGGGCTTCGCGCGCGGCGGCCTGCTCGCTCGTCTTGATGGTGGTCCCGGTGCCGGAGCCCCGGGCGACTCCGCCCACCGACACCTCAGAGGTGAACACCCGGGCATGCGGGGGGCCCGCCTCCTCCACCAGCCGGTAGCTGGGCTGCAGGCCGCGAGGCGCAAGCAGTTCCTGGAGAGCGCTCTTGTGATCAACGTGCCCGGTGACCGCGTAGCGGATCTGTTCCTCGAAGGCCGCCGCCACGGCCAGTCGTGTCTGCTCGAAGCCATACGTGAGAAAGACCGCGCCGATCAGAGCCTCGAGCACGTTGCCCAATATCGTGGTGCTGCCGGCGATCTCCCGGCGCTTGGCCTCGGGGGCCGGCGCCTGCTCGAGGATCAGCCCCGCTATGTCGAGCCGCTCGGCCACCTCCGCGCAACTGGCCCGGCTGACAACGAAGGCCTTCAGCCTGGCGAGATCGCCCTCTTCGCTCTCCGGGTACCTCTGGCACAGAGCCGACGCTATGGCAAGCCCCAGGACGCTGTCCCCGAGGAACTCGAGGCGCTCGTAGGACTTGGTGCGCTCGTCCACCCAGGAGGAGTGTGTGAGGGCCTTCTCACGCTGCTCGAGAGGCAGGCCGACTATCAACTCCGTCAGGGAGGACCCCATCGAGGACCGCGGCGTCATCGCGCGGGCGCCCGAGCGCGGCGGTCTCTGGAAGAGACGCGCGGGGACGGCCCGCACCAGAGCCGGCAGTCCCCGCATCTCCATCCTGTCCCGTGGGCGTGTGTTACACGCGGGCGGCGATGAAATCGACCGCCGCGCCGACCGTGGTCAGGGTCTGAGCTTCCTCATCAGTGATCTTCACGCCGAACTGGTCCTCGAGCTCCATGATGAGCTCCACCAGGTCCAGGCTGTCGGCGTTGAGGTCATCCTGGAACGAGGCTTCCAGCGTTACGTTCTCAGCCTCCACGCCCAGCTGTTCGACCAGGATGTCGCGCACCTTAGCGAGGATCTCGTCTTTGCTCATCTGCAACTCCTTGTAGACGCTTTCGGGACCACCGGGCAAGCCGCGTGTGGAACCCGGCCATTGTACCAACGGCGGTCAAGAAGCGGCAGAGCCCCGCCGCCCGGTCAGTCTGACCACTTCTTCCTCGACGGCCAGGAGGACCCCCTTGCGGAGGGCCTCGGCCCCGAAGCGAAGCGCATTGGCTATAGCCCGACTCGACGAGTTGCCGTGGCAGATCACCACCAGCCCCCGCACGCCGAGCAGATAGGTGCCGCCGTACTCCTCCGGGTCCAACCCGGCACGCAGGCGGCGAAGAGCAGGCCGCAGCAACAGGCCGCCGGTCTTTGCGCGGAGCCCTCCGGCGGCGGCCTCCTTCATCCGCGCGAAAATGGTCGAAGAGCAGCCTTCCAGAAGCTTCAAGGCGACGTTGCCGGTGAAGCCGTCGGTCACCACCACGTCGGCCGTGTTGTCGAGCAGGGCGCGGCCCTCCACATTGCCCACGAAATGCAGCCCCGACTCCTTCAGCAGCCGGTTGGCCGCTCTGGCCGACTCGCTCCCCTTGCTGTCTTCTTCGCCGATGTTGAGCAGCCCCACCCGTGGCTGAGCCAGGTTCAACACCGTCCGCGCGTAGGCGGTGCCCAGCACAGCGAACTCCACCAAGTGCTCCGGGCGGCAGTCGGCGTTGGCCCCGGCGTCGAGGAACACCACCGGGCCCCGAAGCCCCGGCAGCGGGGTGACGATGGCCGGCCGCCGGATGCCACCGACACGCTTCACCACGAGCAGGGCGGCGGCGAGCATGGCGCCTGTGTTACCCGCCGAGACGAAACCCTGTGAACGGCCTTCGGCCACTGTGCGGGCCCCCACCACGATCGAGGAGTCCGGCATGTTCTTGACCGCCGCGGCAGGCTCGTCGTGGAAGCTGATCACGGAAGCGGAAGGGACCACCTCCACGTGCGTCCGGTCTTTGCCTCTCAAGTGAGGTTCGATCACCTCAGGGCGGCCCACCAAGAGCACGCGCAGGTCGCGCGAAGCGGCCTCGAGCGCTCCGGTGATGACCTCCGCTGGTGCGTTGTCTCCACCCTCCGCATCGAGTGCGAGTGTGACCGAGGCGCCGGCGGTCTCCGGCCGCTCGGACATCGCCAGGTTTGCTTCTTGGTCGTTCAAACGGGTCTCCTTACGCGGTTCATCGTGCCATCCCCATCAGCACGAATGTCTCACAAAGTGCAGCGCCCGGGAAGGAGGCGGGGCGGCCGCGGCCAACATAGTGGACGGAACACAGCACGTGACGGAACGCAGCACCGCGTCGCGACGTCTTCTGTAAGGCGGGCGTAAAGTCGCAAGGACGGGTGTTGCGTTACGAACGTTTGTTCGCTACAATTGTGGGTAGTTTAGGAGAGGGCGACCTATTGACCCCCAGAGCGCCGCAGAGTATACTATTGCGGTTTGCGTCACGCAACGGTATGAATTGGGAAAGCATAAATCTACCATTAGGATAGCAGAAGACAGTGCAAAGAGAGAGTGACATCGCAACCATTGACGTCCGGGCCATCGTGGACGTCCAAGACCTCCTCCAAGTCGGCCAGGAGCGCGGCTACGTCACCAGTGACGAGATCATGGCGCTGGTCGAAGAGTTCGACATGGCCATGGAGGAGATTGAGGATCTCTATTCCCAGCTCTTCGATCAGTCCATCGAGATTTACGAGCAGAGCCCGGTCACCCAGGGCGTCCTGGAGCCGACCGAGCCTACCCTGGATCTTTCCATAGAGACCGTCACCCACGATCCCCTGCGCCTCTACCTCAAGGAAGCCGGCGAGATCCCCCTGTTGACCAAGGACGAGGAGATCGAACTGGCCAAGCTCATCGAAGCCGGGGACAAGCGGGCGAAGGACCGCATGATCCAGTCGAACCTGCGTCTGGTCATCTCCATAGCCAAGAACTACTACACCCAGGATATGGACCTGCTCGACCTCATCCAGGAGGGCAACACCGGGCTCATCCGCGCCGTGGAGAAGTTCGATTACCGCAAAGGCTACAAGTTCTCCACCTATGCCACTTGGTGGATCCGGCAGGCCATAACGCGCGCCATCGCCAATCAAGACCGCAACATCCGCATCCCGGTGCACATGATCGAGAAGATCAACAAGATGGTGCGCACCGAGCGGAAGCTGCTGCAGGAGACCGGCAAAGAGCCCAACGACGACGATCTGGCCGCCGAGCTGGGCATCGAGCCGGGCGAGGTGCAGGAGATGCGCAAGATCGCGCAGCGCACCACGTCGCTCGAGACTCCTATCGGCGATGAGGAAGACGCGGAACTGGGCGACTTCATAGAGAACTCCCGCACTCCTGACCCGGCCGACGAGGTCGCGACCAGGCTGGCCAAGGAGTGCCTCGACCGCGTGCTCAAGTCCATGGACGAGCGCGAGCGCAAGGTGGTCGAGCTCCGCTTCGGTTTGAAGGGCGAGCATCCGCGCACCCTGGCCGAAGTCAGCTCCCGCTTCAATGTCAGCCGCGAGCGCATCCGCCAGATCGAGGCAAAGGCCTTGGAGCAGATCAAAGCCGCGGAAGAGATCCAGGCCCTACGGGAGAGCGCCTAGGTCTTCCCACGCGCGGGCATCACGACCGGGACCGTTGACCAGAATGCACGGAGGCGCGCCGCAAGGTGCGCCTCTTCTTCTGTGAGACGATCGCCTGCACGCGGTTCGGTATTGGTTCAAAGAATGCGCGTCCCCTGCCGATTGTCTTGGAGACAACGATCATCCGTCGACTCAGCGGTTGGAGACGAGCCGTGGATGAAGAGGCACAAGCTCTAGGCCCCCTTCCCGAGGCGCCCGCATGGCGGCGCCGAGTGGCGCGCGCGATAGACACTGTCGCTGCGCTCGCCGTATTCGCGCTCTTTCTGACGCCGGTGATCGCTGTGCAAAGCCATCGGGAACCGGTCGCGTCGCTGCTTGAGACCTCCGCCTGGATATACGCGGCCATCTTCGTTGCACTCGCCATCGTGTGGGTAGCGGGCAGGAGGCGCCGGCGACCCTACGTGACGGTCGGCATGAGCATCATGAATCTCTTTCCCCTGCGAACAGGCAAGACCGTGCGTCTGGTCTGCAATGAGCACGCGCCAGCGAGCGAAAACGATGTGCGCGGCAGATCGGCTGTGACCGTCGCGGTCGTGCTGATCCTGGCCGGAGTCGTCTTCTTCATCTTCGAGCTGCTCGCGTTCACCTAGAAGCCTGCTGGGAACGTGGAGGGCTGAGGGCGGCGCCCAACACACCAGCCGCGAGTCAGACGGCCACACGCCTAATCGTTGCGAAGCCGCCCGCCAGAAACAGCATGGCGAACAGAGCGACCACCCCCGCGATCCCAGGTGCACTGAGGGTCACGAAGAAGTGGCCGACGTGGTGCCAGGCCCCCATCCAGGTGACAACGAGCGCTGCAACCACCCCCACGATCACCTGGGCGGCCATGAACGCCCACAGACCGATGAGGTTCCATCGCCTGTAGACGAGCCCGAACCAGACTCCCCAAACGAACAGGAGGGTGAGCAGCACGAACGACATCACCCAGGTGAGATACCACGGTCCGTCCAGAATGAACGGTGCGCGGAAGACCCCTATGGAAAGACCCCAGCCGTTCGTCCAGCGCTCGATGGCCTGCAGAAACGCCAGGAACAACCCGTAAACGACAGCCAAGGAGACGGCCGTCAGGACCGTCCCGAGATAGAACGAACGCCTGCTCAGGCCCAGGCTGAGACCGAGGGGCAGTGCCCGAGTGATACTGGTGACCCCGGCCACCGAGAAGGTGAGGTAGAGTGCGGCCAGAGTGCCCATGTAACGGATCGTGCTTTGTCCCCCGAACGTCGTGGCCACAACCATCACATTGACGGCGAAACCCACCACCAGGACGGCCCAAGGGACAAAGACCAAGTTGTCCGGCTTGACCAGATGGTAGCGGACGACCTTCACAAGGGTGCTCATGCGACCGTCTCCCTAGCGTAGTCTTCGGTTGTCTGGTCCACGACATGAACCATCATCTCCTGCAGGGACAACGTTCTCAGATCGAGATGAAGCTCCCTCGCCCAGAGCCTGTCGGCATCGTCCAGAACACCTCCGACAACCACCGACTCGTGCGACCTGCTTGTGGCGCGACCCCAGCTCAGTCTTCCGGCCACGAACTCCTCCACGTCCAGTGGCCGGCCACTCACGCGCGTGGCGGTCCCCCGCAGGTCGTCACTGCAGGCATCGAGCACAACACATCCGTGGTCGATCACCACCACCCGTTCGAGCAGATCGGCCACCTCGTCGACCAGGTGCGT
>ENA-UOUL01004498-UOUL01004498.1-bioreactor-metagenome-genome-assembly--contig:-NODE-4498-length-12867-cov-3.695309_pt1 | contig 12867 bp, 4 predicted proteins | sample MGYA00249838_ERZ747220 | MGnify/ENA primary metagenome ERZ747220 (study PRJEB28778, sample SAMN05720191) | bioreactor metagenome | isolation source: Anaerobic biogas reactor | place: USA:Washington...
CGCTGGCGCCGCGCGGATACTCCGACAGATTCGTCATGTCCCCGTGAAGCCAGTCCCCATAGTCGCCGCCGCGGTCGTTCCGCCAGAGATGATCCGGATTCCGGCTGCGAACAAACTCAACCCACCTTCGGGCGGCCTCATACTGCTCTTCGAGGATCCGCCGATCGCCGTAGTTGAGATATACCCGCCACGGGATCACCACCCCGGCGTCGCTCCAGGCAGGCACGAACTCGACATTGGTCCAGCGCAGCCATTCCATGTCGGCCGGATGAGGGGCAAGATTGGGAAACCGACCGTCCTCAAGCTGAGAATCGCGAAGATCGGGTATCCACTTGGTGAAGAACCCGGCCATGTCCATGTTGTAGATGGCGGTTTGTGAAAAGGCGAGGATATCCCCCGTGAAACCCATGCGTTCGGTCCGCTGCGGGCAATCGGTGGGCACGCTGGGCATGTTGGCCCGCTGAACCCACTGCACGCAATGCATGATCCTGTTGATCAATTCGTTGGAGCAGGAAAACTCACCGGAATCGCGAGCGGAAGAATGAAACACCCGGCCGAGGAGGGTGTCTTCATCCGGCGGTGCGGTCAAACCCGTAACTTCCACATACCGAAAACCATGATAGGTGAAGTGCGGCTCCAATTCTCTCTGGCCGCCGGGCCAGATATATTCATTAACCTGGGCGGCGCCGCGAAGGTTGGCGGTGCAAAGCGTCCCGTCCTCGTTGAGAACCTCGGCATGCCGAACGGTGATTCTCGCCCCTCGTGGAGCATCGGCCTTCAACCGGCACCAACCGGCCATGTTCTGGCCGAGGTCAAAAACATACACGCCCGGCATGGGCTCGGTTATCTGCACCGGCCGAAGTTCCCTGACCACGCGAATCGGTTCGTTGCATTGGCCCACAAGACCTGCCCTTTCGGATTGGTCGGCGTGCGGCAGAACTCTCACCGGCGACCATCCAGCGGCGACAAAACCGGGTTCATCCCAGCCGAGCATTTCTTTGGTCCCGTCGTACGTCTCACCGAAGTATATCCCGGCCCGACGAATCGGACCGTCGTTGGTCGCCTGCCAGGACTGATCCGTCACAATGGTTTGAGTGGAGCCGTCCGCCACCTCGATATCCAAGCGCATCAGGAGGCAGAACCGGGGATCCTTCAGAACCGTTTCAACGGTAATCGGCCCCGTCCACCAGCCGCCGTTCATCTGAGCGCCGACGGCGTTAAGCCCTTCGTGCAACAAATCGGTAACGTTGTAGGTCTGGTATTGTATGCGGTTCTGGTAGCGGGTCCACTCCGGAGCAAGAATATGATCGCCGACCTTTCGCCCGTTGATGCGCAACTCGTACAGCCCAAGGCCGGTCACGGACACCGCGGCCCGCTTCACTGGTCCTCGGATGGCAAACTCCTTGCGGACCATCGTCGCCGGCCATTCAAAAAGTTCGTCTATCCCTTCCCCATCCCCCCTCCGACCATCGACCAGATAAGCCTTCGACCAGCCTCCCGTCTCCACGGAATCGAACGCGGTTACAGCGGCGTCTTTCGCCACGTTCCGCGAACCGGCATATACCTCCATCTCCGCCAGGGCAAATCCGAAATTCCCGCCGACACGATCGACCATCCGGGTAACCGTCAACCGTACAAAACGGGCCGCAATCGGCGCAAATCGATGAATCTGGGCGTCCAGGCCGGGATTGGGCACATCGACAAGGGTCCGATCGACGACGAGTTCGCCATCGGAGAAATCAGCATTGCGGGCCGCCTCGATTCTGAACCGTATCGGAAACAGGAACCCCGGCGAACTGGGCTGCCAGCCATAAACCGGAAAACCGAGAGCCTGGGCGATGGGTCGCGCCGGATAGAGATGCACGGTGTCGATGGTATGGTCTTCACCCAGATCGATCTGCACCCATTTGCCTTCATCAGCCGATTTGCCGAGCCGGGACAAATAACCGTAATGCCGGTCCATCGGCGGTGGCGGCGCCGGATCGTCGTACGCGATCCACTGGGCTTCCCAGTCACCGCGGGCAAGCAGGCCCATCGACCATTGGGCAACGTCGCTCCACCGGGACGGCCGACCGACCTTGTCCCACACCCGAACCTTCCAGAAACACCGCATTCGCGAAACGAGTGGCCCGCCGGCGTATTCCACATGACTCGTCCGATCGGAATCCACCTTGCCGCTGTCCCATAAATCACCCCGGTCCTCGGACAGAACGTCGGGACGTGAGCCGACCAGCACCTGCCAGGCCGTCTGCCTCTGCCCCCGCTCTTCGGATTGGAGAACCCAACTCAGACGCGGCGTGACGGCATCGATGCCAACCGGATCGATCAAATACTCGCACCGCAACCGGGTCGGCCACATCGTCGCACTCCTTGTCATTGGAGAATCCCTATCGTCCCGCCTGGAAATGATATTGACCCGATCCGACGGCAAACACCGCGAAATCCCCTTCCTTGCGGATGAACGCTGCGCCCTCCGCCTCTACCGTATTGTCCTGTCCCGCCGGAACCCAGACCGTCGCGGTGGTATTGGCGGGAACTTCAATGTCCAAAGTGAATCTCCCATCGCCGATTCTCCACTCCACACCAATCGGCCCGCGAATCGATTCGTACCGCGCCTTGACCCACCTCAGATCGCCGCACGGCCGCGGCCGTAGAACGATATGCTTGTATCCCGGCTCGTTCTCATCCGGATGGATCCCCGCCAACTCGCGCCACACCCATTCGCCCACCGATCCCATCGCCCAGTGATTAAACGAGTTCATGTCCGGATGCTGAAACCCGCCCCAGGGCCCCTGCCCCTCAACGTACGCGTCCCACCGCTCCCAGATCGTCGTCGCTCCCTGCTCAATCATGTAGCCCCACGACGGCACGCTGTGAAGATTGTTCAGCCGCCACGCCTCGTCGTGCCGGCCGTGCCGCGAAAGCTCGAGCATCATCCGGTGCGTCGCCTGCATGCCGGTGGACACGTGGCTGCGATACCGGCCGATTGCCTCCACCAGATGATCCACCGCCCTGGACGCCATCGCCTCATCCAGCAAACCAAAGTGCAACGCCAAGGCGTAACCCGCCTGGGTATCGCCCTCGATCCGCCCGTCCCGTCCGACGTACGCGCGCTGGAATGCCGCCCGGATGCCCTCAAACAACCGGCCGTACCGCCACGCGTCTTCCATCCGTCCCAAAACCGCCGCCATCTTGCCGACAATCTCGGCCGAATGGGCGAAAAACGCCGTGCCGAACACCTCCTTCGGCGCCGCACTGATCCCGCGAGGATAGCCCGGAAGCGGAAGCGAGTCCCCGTTGAGCCAATCGCCGTAATCGCCGTCGCCGCGATCCTTCAGCCACAGCAGCCCAGGATTGTTGGACCAGATCAACTCAATCCACCCTTTGGCCGACTCGTAATGCTCCTCCAGCACCCGCACGTCCGCGTAGTTCTGATACATCCGCCACGGAACGATCGTCCCCGCGTCGCCCCACCCCGGCGCGCCGCGCATCCGCCGGTTCGGATCGCTCGGATGCGGCGCCGCGTCCGGAAAGTGCCCGGCATCCGACTGCGAGTCGCGAATGTCGCGCACCCACTTGGTGAAAAAACCCGCCATGTCCATGTTGAACACCGCGGTCTGTGAGAACGCCTGAATGTCGCCCGTCCAGCCCTCCCGCTCCGTCCGCTGAGGACAGTCGGTGGGAACCCCATGCAGGTTGCCTCGTTGTACCCACTCCACGCAATGCATGATCTGGTTGACCAGCTCGTTCGAACAGGCAAACGCCCCAGCCTCCGGCGCCGCCGAATGAAAAACCCGTCCCGTGATCGCCTCCAAGCCCGGTCGATACGGCAAACCCGTCACCTCCACGTACCGAAAACCGTGATACGTGAAATGCGGCTCCAGTTCCGCCTCGCCGCCGCCCCACGTGTACTCGTTGACCTGCGCCGCACCGCGCAGGTTCGCCGTATACAGCATCCCCTCCTCATCCAGCACCTCCGCGTGCCGCACCGTGATCTTCGTCCCGACCGGCGCGTCCGCCCTCAACCGGCACCAGCCGACCATGTTCTGGCCCATGTCGAACACGTACGTTCCCGGCTTCGGCTCGCTCACCGACACCGGCCGCAGTTCCCGCGACACCCGGATCGGCTCGTTCGGCTGAGCCGCCAGCCTCGCCTGCTCCACCCCGTGCGGATGCGGCAGCACCAGCACCGGCGTCCACCCAGCCGCGCCGAAACCCGCCTCATCCCAACCCGCCATCTCCCTCGTCGCGTCGTACGTCTCGCCGAAGTAGATCCCAGCCCGCCGGATCGGACCCTCAACGCTCGCTTGCCACAAACCATCGCTCACCACCGTCTGCTTCGACCCATCCGCCAGTTCAATATCAAGCCGCATCAGCAGACAGCACCGGGCAGTGACCATGGAATTGTCCATGCACCACAACGGCCCCGTCCACCATCCGCCGCTCAACTGCCCGCCGACCGCGTTGGGCCCCTCGCGAAGCAGCTCCGTCACATCGTACGTCTGGTACTGAATACGCTTCCGGTAGCATGTCCACTCCGGAGCCAACAGGTGATCGCCCACCCGCCGCCCGTTGATCCGCAGTTCATAAACCCCCAACCCCGTCACCGACACCTCAGCCCGCCGAATCGGCCCGCGAACCTCAAACTCCCTCCGAACCATCGTCGCCGGCTGATCCGCCGGCCATCCGCACCCGGGTTCCGTCTGCGCTCCGCAGCCGTCCACCAGATACTCCCTCGACCAGCCGTCCTCCTCCACCGAATCCGCCGCCCAGACCGTACACGCCAGCTTTCCCACGTTCTGCCGCACCACCGACCCATCCTTCTGCGGCCAACCCTCCAGACTCGACAAGACCTCCATCTCCGACAAGGCGAACGCAAAACCCTCACCGTCGCCACCGGCCAGCCTCGTCACCGTCAGCCGCACGTACCGGATCGACATCGGCTCAAAGCAATGGATCGGCCCTTCCTCGCCCGGATCGCCCACGTCCGCCCGCGTCTCGTCGACGACCACTACCGCATCTGAAAAATCCGATCTACGCCCCACCTCGATCCTGTACCGAACCGGAAAAAGGTACGCCGACCTGCTTGACCGATCATGCGGCCGCGCCGGACAAAGCCGCACCGCGTCAATCGACCGCTCGCCGCCCAAATCGACCACCACCCATTTCGGCGTGTCCGCCGACGAGGCGGTCCCGCTGAGATATCCATGCCGCACCTTCGGCGAAAACGGCTCGCCGCACGCAATCCACTGGGCCTGCCAGTCCGACGATGCCAACAGCCCCATCGACCACCGCGCCGGCTCGCTCCACGCCGACTCCCCGCCGTCCTTGTCCCACACCCGCACCTTCCAAAAACACCGCATCCGCGACGCCAACGCCTTGCCCGCGTACTCCACGTGGATCGTCCGATCCGACTCCACCCTGCCGCTGTCCCACAAATCGCCGCAATCCCCCGCCAGCAACTCAGCCGTCGACGCCACCACCACCTGGTACGCCGTCTGATGCTGCCCGCGTTCCTCCGACTCCACCACCCAACTCAACCGTGGCTGGACCACGTCGATCCCCAGAGGATCCGCCAGATACTCGCATCGCAGCCGCGCCGGCTGAGCTTTGCCCGATACGATCCTGTCCTGATCGCGTCCCATTCAACCGCTCCCGTCCCTCGCCAGCCTCAGGCAAAGGCCGACTGAACGTCCTGCACCTCTGGCCCGACGCCGCAGCCGGGCAAACCGCCAACATCATACAGCCGTCATGCACCGCGCCCAGCTTTTCCTGACCTTTTTCTATACCCCGCTGTCGCCCAATGCACTCTGGCGAATGATCAACTGCGGCTCAAAGACAATCGACCCGCCTCCAATGGCCTCGCCGCGACCGTGCCGCGCGAACAGGTCGCGGCACGCCCGCCCCATCTGCCCAAGCGGTAACCGAAGCGTCGTCAAAGCCGGCACGTCCGCCAACTCCCCCACCGTATCGTTCGCACCCACCACCGCCACATCCTCCGGAACGCGAACGCCTCGGGCCTGAACGTGACGGACCAATTTGACCGCCGCCTCATCGTCATAGCACAGCACCGCATCAGCCCCGGCATCGACCAATCCATCCGCCGCCGATACGATCGCCGCCTCCACCCCTTCCGTATACCGAACCAACGACAGGTCGCACGCCGCCCCGATCCGGCTGTGCGCCGTCACGTAACCGCCCAGACACGCCGCTGCGCTCCGGCCCTCGCGCCGCCCCGCCACCACCCCGATCCGCCGCCGCCCCGAAAACAACAGCCGCTGCGTCACCTTCGCATACCCGTCCGCCAGATCGACCCGCACGCTCGGATAGTCCCCTTCCGGATAGTCCGCACTCAGGAACACCACCGGATAGCCCATCTCCCGCAACTCCGCCAACTGTCCGGGCGCCACGTGCTCGACCACCGAAAACAAAAAACCATCCACCCGCCGGTGCCGCGCGCTGTCCATAAAGTGCAGCCCGCCCGCCTCCGCGAATACCGGCTCCGACCCCAATAGCGTGATTTCCATCCGCGGCATCGACTCGCTCGGCTCAGCCAGCCCATGCATCACGTGCAAAACGTACGGCGTAGGGGCCAACCCCACGCTCTTAAAGACGACAAACCCCACCCGAAATGCGTCGCGCCCGCCGGCCGACCCGCCCGTACGCCCCGATCCGCCGACCAGATAGGTCCCCGAACCACGCCGACGCCGCAGCAATCCCTCCTGCACCAACCCCCCGATCGCCTCCCGAACCGTGTTCCGCGAAACTCCCAGCACCTCACTCAACTCGCATTCCCCAGGTATCCGCGCCCCTTCCCGCAGGCGATCCGCGGCGATCCGCTCGATAATCGCCTCCCGAACCTGTTCGATCTTGCCCTTTCCGACGTCAAAATCGGCCATGACAACCCTCCGTAGACAACTTGATCTAGTCTGTCCAACAACTATTGTCCAATAACCCAGCTAACCTGTCAACCCCGTACCGTCAAAACCCCTGGATTGACCCGCGGCGTATTAATAGAATGCCGAACGCCCGAAATCCACACGCAATCGAGCCTAACCCAATGCCGCACCCCAACAGAGATAGTTTGGAAAGTCCACCCCTTTCGTGTATCATAATGCGTTAACGCTATGCACCTGCTACCACTAGCGTTATGCATTCATTAATCCCGTTATACCCCGACACGCAGAGGACAAGATCATGGCAAGAGCCCCCGGCCGTCCTTCCGCAGGGAACTCACCGAAAAAACTCATTCTCCTGCTGATCGTTCTGGTGGTCCTGGTGATCGTGGCAGTCGTCGTGCTCTTCGGACGCGGCGGTTCCGACACTCCGGCCACACCAACCCCGAACGCCGCCCCGCCGCGGGGCGCCGGACGACCGCCCGGCCAACCTCCGCGACAGACCGCAGCCAACCCGCCGCGAAGAACCACCTCGCCGAAACCTGCGCTCTCAATCCAACCCCCGCCTCCACCGTCGCCCGAGGCGCTGCAGGTCGCACAGAACGTCGATCAGTACCTCCAGAAGTACGATGAGACGGTCACACAGAACGGCCGGTGGGACGCTCTGGGCCGGTGGGCCCGCGAAAACGGCCTCTACGTCGAAGCCTATCATTGCACCGAGCCTGCCAACGTCGAACCGCCCCAGCCGTGGGAAGTCCACGACACCACCATCCTGCTCGTCTCCTCCGACAACCGCGGACAGAGCGTCGAGCACACCTTCATCGAACAGCGGCTCTTCGAATCGCAGACGGCCCTGCGACCGGATTTCCTCCGCCGGTCCGACCGCGATGAGATGGTCCGCAATCTCGAACAGCTCCAGCCCGGCGGCGGCAGCGCCAATCAATCCCGCATCGCCTCCCTGCTCGTCCAGGTCGATTCCCCCTACGGCCGGCAGCTCTACGAGCAGTGCATCAAGGAACCGCACTTCTACAACTACCTCGCCCGCGCCCTCGAGCAGGCCTACTTCGTCGGCATTCAGCCCGGTCAGGAGTGGCAGTGCAGCTGGTACCAGACCCCTCCGATGAACCTGTGGCTGATCCGCCAACTGATCGCCTTCTCGCCCACCGAAACAGCCGAACCCACCGCAACGCCCGCTGGACCGCACGGCCAGCCCGGTATGCCGCCCGGCATGCCCATGCCGCCCGGCGCTCGCCAGCGCCCCGGACAGGCCGCGCCCGATACGCCCGATGCCCAGCACAAAATGCTCATGGCCCGCATCCTCGTGCGCCGAGGCGGCCTGGTCAGCTCCAAACTCATCGGCGAGTTGTTCGCCGCGGACGAAAAGGGAACCATCGTTCAAGCCATCGCCCAGGGCCAGCTCCCTCCACAACTGCTCTGCCGCTTCTCCGGCATCTACGCCGAAGGGTTCCTCGAACAGGCAGGACAAACCCTCAGCCGCTACAAACCCGCCATGCCGGAATGGACCACTCTCGCTGAGATCCTCGCCGGCACCTTCAACTCGCGGGCCCAGCACTTCGTCTTCGCCTCCGCTGAGGCCGCCAAGGCCACCATCGGCGACGCCCTCGCCCTGCGACTGGCCGTGACCGGCCAGCCGTACCCGCTGGAAAACCTCCTCGCCTTCGCCAATTCGGGCAACCTGAGCGGACTGGACCTGCCGGTGCTCTGGTCCATCTGGACCCGCGTTGACGAAACCGCCGACGAATCGTTCTGGGACTGGATCAGCACCTACATCCCGCTGGCCTGGTCATCGGAAACCGGCCCAGCCGCCGACCTGCTCCAACCGGGATCTCCCGGCGGCATGGCAAACCCGAACGATCCGATGATGGGAATGGGCATGCCGCCCGAAGGTTACGCCCCGCCGTCAATGCCCGGCATGCCCGGCGGAACCCCTCCGCGACCCCGCGCAACCCCTCGCCACCCGAACCAACCATCGACCGCCAGAGACAGCGGCTGGCCCGTTAAAATGGCCTTCAAGCCCACCGTCGACACGCAGGCCGCCAAGCAGTTCCTCCTCGGCCTCGCCCAAACGCCCGCCGCCGAATCCGCCGAACAGAGCACCAAGAGCCAGCCGAATCGGCCCGGCGTGCCTCCGCACGGAGCCTACGGCGGACCTCCCGGAGCACGCGGCGCTCAACCCTACAGCCCAACCCAGGTCAAACAGGACGCCGTCTGCGCCCTGGCCTCGCTCTATGACAGCAGTCTGCGCGCCCCGCTGCGAGAACTCATCGGCGACCCGCAGGCCGGCGACATGGCCAAACTCGCCCTGTGCATGCTCAACGACCGCGAAGGCTGCCCCAAGATCCTCGAACAGTTCTGGAAGGAAACCACCACGCCGCCCTTCGGACTCGGACCCGCCGGCGACGGCAAAGCCGAACAAGTGCGGGCCTATCCCGGCAAACTCGCCGTTCCCCTCCTGCCCTCAGGCCTCGCCAAGACCGGCGTGACCGCCCGCGAAGCCCTGATCTACTTCGACTACAATCAGGCCTCCGAGGCCTTTCTCGCCGCGATGAACCTGCTGAACCTCAACCGCGAACCCTTCGACCAACCCGAACCCATCGCCGACGGCGCCTGCCAGGTCATCGACGCCCTGGGACGATGGCGACATCCCGACGCCGCCACCGCCATGGCCGACGTGGTCGAGTCCACCGGCGACTTCGGATTGCGCGGCCGAACCCGCAGCACCGATCCCGCCGCCAAATCTCCCGAAGCCAGCCGCGTCCGCCGCAGGGCACTCCAGGTCCTCGGACAGATCGGCAATCAGCAGGCGGTGGACATCATCCTCCGCATCGCCACCTACAACCAGGAAGACCCCGAAATGCTCCTGGCCGCCCGTATCGCCCTGGCCAAGCGAGGGGTCACAACCGCCTTCGACCTCTTCCTCGACATCCTCGACCCCGACAAGGCCAGCATGATCGAGCAGATGACCGGACCGCGAGGCAACTACAGCCAGATCATCAGCGAGATCGACCCGGCAATGAAGGACCTCACCGACGTCGCCCTCCTCGCCGCCACCCGCACCCGCATGACCGACCTCCAGACCAACCGCGCCCTCGATCTGGTGCGAAAGCTCGGCGAAACCGCGAACAACAACCGACGCGACACCACCGGCCTCCAGGAGCGACTCGTCCTGGCCCTGATCGAAAACAATGACCCGAGGCTCCTCAACCACCTGGCCGCCCTCATCGCGGAAACCCCGCAACAGGACAGTCCAGCCGGCCAACGCCTCGCCAGCCAATCGGCCGACCCGTACTACTGGAACAACCGCCAACCCAAAGACCAGGATCAGGACCTCCTCAAGATGATCCGCGTCCTGGATCAGCGCAACGGCTTCATCGACGAAAACGCCGTCTACACCTTCGCCAAGGCCGTCATCATCCGCGACGAAAGCAACCTCCTGCCGGCCGATAGCGAACTAGCCCAGTTCAAACTCGAAGACTACCTGATCAAGTTTGAGGATGCCCAAACCAACTCCGGTCAACGCCGCACGACGCCCGCCTATACCACCACGCCGCCAGCCATGCCGCCAGGAATGCCGCAAGGCATACCGCCGGAGATTCTCCGCCAGATGCAGGGCGCCCCCGTTCCCGGCACGCCCGCTGCCCCTCGCACGACGGGACGCCGCGGAGCGCCTCAGCCGCCCGTCGCGCCCTTCGCCGCCGAAACGCATGGCGCGACGACGCCGACCCTCGCCTTCGAAGCCAAGAGCCTCAACCGCCTGGCCCAGGCCCCGCAGGAGGCAGCCGAAGCCGCCATGCGCCTCATCGCCGACCTCAAGGACGCCCAATTCTACCTCCCCCAGATGCACGACCGCCCCTACTACCGCTACCACGCCATGCTCCAGGCCGGCCGACTCGGAGCCGGACAGGCCGCGGAAGACAAGCTCGTCGAATTCCTCGCCGGATGGCCGCGAGAACAGTCCTCCCAGTACCTCCGAACCGCCGCCGTCGAGTACCTCCAGAACCACGGCGGCCTCTCGCTGCTGGTGGCTCTCGGCAAGGCCGCCGGTCAGGAGAACGCAGCCGGATCGCTCTGGCGGCTGCGATTGCTCGACGCCGCCGCCATCGTGGTCAAAAACCTCTGGGAGGCGCAAATGGCCGGTGCGGGAACCCGCCTCTCCAACCCGCAACTGATTGCCCCGGTGGCCCAGGCCTACAAGCCTCTGGCCGAGCAGGCCGGCCCAAACTCCGAACTCGGAGCACGTCTCGTGATCATCCTGGCCGCCTGCCAGACCGACGCCGAAGCCATCGACCGGATACACACCCTGATCCGCGACTGCGCCCTCAAGAGCCAGCCCATTCCGGAAGATGCCGTCGGTCACGCCGTCCAGATCATTCGCGGCCTGAACCCGAGCGGCAGCATGGAACTCGTCGAACTCTACAGTGACATCCTCGACTTCACCTCCACGCAGCGCAACGACAACGTCCGCGACCTCCGCAATGCCCGCGCCACCGGCGCCGCCGCCCGACGGTCCGCACCGCAGACCACCTACGCCTACACCGCCATCGGACCGATGATCATCGACGCCCTCGCCGCCATGGACCTGCCCGAGGCCCACAACGCCCTGCTTCAACTGGCGCGATCGCGGACCGACCTGCTCGGACATATCGCCATCGCCGTCCACCGCAAGGATCCCGATGAAGGCTTGCGACTGATGGAAAAAACCCTCATCCGCAGCAGCCGCAGCGACGAAATGGTCGAACCGGCCAGAATGATCCTGGTCTACCTCGCCGCCACACCCAATGAGGAAACCCTCGGCCTGATCGCCAAGGGAACCGTCAAGGGCGACGCCGCCGTCACCGATACCGGCCTGCAGATCCTCGAAAAAATACTCGAGGCCGGCGCGCCGGGCCTCGATATGACCGATCCGGTCAAGCACATCCTCAGCGGCCTGGCCACCCAGGTCGCCCCCGGCAGCGCCAAGGCCGCCTACCTCGACCGGATCATCGCCCTCGGCCGCCAGTTCGCCGCCGACGCCGACGTTTCACGCCTGGTCGAACGACTCGAAACCATCAAGAAACGTCCCGCCGTCCAGCGGCGACGCTAAACCTCGCCCTCGTCGCCGCACAGCGGGTCCGTCAATCCCGCCTCTGCGAACGCGCGAAGGCGAATGCGGCATGAATCGCACCGCCCGCACGGACGGCCCCGATCGTCCGGGTTGTAGCAGCTCCACGTGATCGACGCATCCACCCCCAGTTCCACCGCCATCCGGACGATCTGCGCCTTGCTCTTGGCCATCAGCGGGGCCCGCACGCGAAAACGCCCTTCGCCCGTCACGCCGCTTCGGGTGCCCAGATTGGCCAAACGCTCGAACGCCTCGATGAACGCCGGCCGGCAATCCGGATAGCCGCTGTAGTCCACCGCGTTCGCCCCGATGAAAATGTCAAACGCCCCGCGCGCCTCGGCGTACGCCAGCGCCAACGCCAGAAAAACCGTGTTCCGCGCCGGTACGTAAGTGCACGGAATCTCGCTGGCCATCCGTTCCTCCGGTCGGTCCAGCGGCACCGCCGGCCCGCCCGTCAGCGCCGATCCGGCGAACAGCGACGGATCGAGCGACACCACCCGGTGATGTCGCGCTCCCACCTGACGCGCCACGCGACGCGCCGACTCGACCTCGCGGCCGTGACGTTGACCGTATACGAACGTCAACGCCTCACATGCAAAACCCTCCCGAACCGCCACCGCCAGCGTGACCGCCGAGTCCAATCCGCCGCTCAGCAACACCACCGCCGACGGCCGCACATCGTATTTTCCTTCCGTTTTTTTTATGCTCATCCGGCGACCTCTCCATGTCCGTTCACGTCACTGTGAGTCTATCATGCGCCCGGCGGTTTGGCCACATCGACACGTCCCGACGTTCGAAATGAAAAAAATCTTCAACCCCTCAGACCGCCGTCCGCCCGGCGCCGGATGC
>ENA-UOUL01004499-UOUL01004499.1-bioreactor-metagenome-genome-assembly--contig:-NODE-4499-length-12867-cov-3.289289_pt1 | contig 12867 bp, 4 predicted proteins | sample MGYA00249838_ERZ747220 | MGnify/ENA primary metagenome ERZ747220 (study PRJEB28778, sample SAMN05720191) | bioreactor metagenome | isolation source: Anaerobic biogas reactor | place: USA:Washington...
CCTCGACACGATCCTCAACCGCCTCGCGGAGTACATCGAGAAGCGGAACAAGCTGAAGGGCCAGGTCAAGAGCGCCCTCGCCTATCCGGTAGGCATCCTCATCGTGGCGCTCATCGTCATCGCGGTGATGCTCGGCTTCGTCATTCCGTCCTTCAAGGGCATGTTCTCGGACATGGGCGGCGAGGACTCGATGCCGGCGCTCACGCGCATGGTCATCACGATGTCGGAGACGTTCATCGACAACTTCCTGATCATCGCGATCGTCGCCGGCGCGATCGGCGCGGGCATCAGCTACACGCTCAAGGTCCCGAAGACGCGGCGCATCTGGCACCGTGCGCTCCTCGTCGTGCCCGTCATCGGGCCTGTGATGCGGAAGATCGCGGTCTCGCGCTTCACCCGAACGCTCGGCACGCTCCTCAGCTCGGGCGTGCCCATCCTCGAGGCCATGGGCATCGTGGCGAAGGCCAGCGGCAACATGGTGGTCGAGGAGGCCATCGACGCGACCTCGGATCGCATCCGCGAAGGCCGGACCATGGCCGAGCCGCTCATGGAGACGGGCGTCTTCCCGCCGATTGTCGTGCAGATGATCGGCGTCGGCGAGCAGACGGGCGCCCTCGACTCGATGCTCAATAAGATCGCCGACTTCTACGAGGAAGAGGTCGACGTGGCGGTCGACTCGCTCACCTCGCTCCTCGAGCCGCTCATGATGGTCTTCATCGGCGGCATCGTCGGCGTGATCCTCATCGCGATGTACCTCCCGATCTTCTCGATCGCCGGCAACATCGGGCATTGAGCGAGGCCACGATGGCGGCGCACGGAGGGCCATCGCGATGATCGAGGCGCGAGAGCCGACCGGCCGCGCGCTCCTCGAGCTCGCCTACGCGCCGAGCGAGCCCTCGCCGCGCGCGCTCGCCGCCTGGCTGGTGGGCCGCGCGCTCGCCGGCTTCGTCGTGATCGCGCTCATCCTCGTCGCCGAGCTCGAGTTCGGTGCGGGCGAGTTCGCCTTCTCCTCCACGGTCTTCGCGCTCCTCGGCGCCTTCCTCGTCGGGGGGTCCGTCGTCTCGGGCGTGCTCGCGAGGCGAGGCGTCTCACGCCGCGTGATCGGCTTCCCGCTCGTGATGATGGACCTCTTCGCGATCGCCGTGATCGTCGTCGCACCGCTGTTCCCGTTGCTGGTGGGCCATGAGTTCGAGGGGTCGGTCGAGATCGTGCGATGGCTGTCGCCGATCGTGCTGCTCCGCGGGCTCGGCCTGTACTCGCTCAACGCCCTGCTGGGACTGGGACGGACGGGCATCCGCACCGGGATCGTGGTCGCCAACGCGGCGATCGGCGTCGTGCTCTTCATCGTGCTGATCCCGGGCCGGGGCTGGGAGGGGGCGGCGATCGCCACGCTCGTCACCGAGGCGATGCAGGTCCTGATGACCTGGTCCGCGCTGGTCGTGCTCCAGGCACGCGCCGACCGGGCCCTCGACGCCTCCGAGGGGGAGCGACACGGGACCTCGGCGGTGCCGTGATCCGCGGTCGCGTCGCGGCAATGATGTAGGGCGGCTCAGTCGGCGGGTCCTCCTCGGTCCGGCGCTTCGGAGCCCGGAACCGCCCACACCATCCACCCCCTCCGAGGATCCTCATGGAGCTTCCCTTCATCACGAGCGCCCTCCGCCGCTACTGGTGGGTCGTGATCCTGGGCGCCCTCGGTGGGGTCCTCGCCGCCACGGTGCTGGCGCCCAGCGGCCCGGCCGGGTACACGTCCCGGGCGGTGCTGCTCCTCCAGGCGCCCAGCGACTCGTTCCAGTCGTACCGGTCCAACGACCCGGACCGCTACGTGAAGGGCCAGCTCAACGTCCTCAACTCGGAGGTCCTCGCCCAGCGGGTGGCCGAGCGGGTCGACCCCGACCTGCGCCCGGCCGAGGTCGCCTCCCTGGTGTCGTTCACCCACGAGCCCCTGACCGACGTCGTGCACGTGGAGGTCACCTCACAGGACCCGGAGCTGTCCCAGGCCATCGGCAACGCGTACCTCGACATCTACTTCGAGTCGCTGCGGGCCCAGATCGAGGACACCCAGGCCCCCGAGATCGAGCAGCTCGACGCCCAGATCGCGACCATCCGCGATCAGCTGAACGAGATCGACGAGGCGATCGAGGACGCCCTCGAGCCGTTCCGAGACCGCGACGCGGTGCCGTCGATCGAGCAGGTCTCCCCCCGGCTGGCGTCGGAGAAGGGCGTCCTGCTGTCGCAGTACGAGAACCTGCTCGGCACGAAGAACGAGTTGAACACCAACGCCCGTCTCCGGGTCTCGAGCGAGGTCGTGCAGCGAGCGACCCTGCCGACCCACCCCACGTCGTCGTCCACGAAGCTGTTCCGGGTCGCGGGCCTCGTGGGCGGTGGCCTCGCCGGGGCGTTCGCCGCGATCGTCATGGCGCGGATGTCGTCCCGGGTCCTCGGCGACGATGAGGTCCGTGAGCTGATCGGTCACGCCGTGGTCGGCCGCCTGCCCTACCAGCCCGAGATGCGGGCGCTGCCCGGCCACCTGGTCGACCGGCACCTGCCCGACCCGGCCGGGAGCTTCGTCCAACGGCTGTGCGTCCGCACCGAGGGCATCGGCGTCGAAGGCGACCTCCTGAGCGTCCTCGTCGTCGGGTCGCAGCGGGCCGCGGGCACGACGTCGCTGGCGACGGCCATGGCCCGGCGCTACGCGGAGGCAGGCGCGGCGGTGCTGCTCGTCGACGCCGATCTGGTCCACCGGGGCCGGCCGGTCGGGCAGGGCCGCCCGCCCGATGCCGGCGTCGCCGTCGCGTCGGGGCCGAGCGCCCAGGCGGTGTCGGCCTACGGGCGCATCGAGCTCGCGTCGATTCGCGACGTCGCCGGTCCGCAGCGCGGGCGGGGCGCGTTCGACAGCATCCGGACCGATGCGCTCCAGCGGGGCTTCGACATCGTCGTGTTCGACGGCGGGCCGCTGCTCGAGTCCTCGGTCGCGGTGCTGCTCGCGCGGCACTGCGACGCGATCGTCGTGGCGGTGCCGGAGCGACAGGACACCGCCGGGCTGGCCGCGGTCGGTCAGGAGCTGACGGGCTACGAGGTGCTGCCGGTCGCGACGATGCGGCACCAGATCTTCGACCGCATCGGATCGTGGCGGCAGCGCCGCGCGAGCGCGGCGCGGTCCGATGGCGGCGACCACAGCCCCGGCCGACCCTCGGTGCCGGCGGGGGTTCAAGCCAGGCCCGCTCCGAAGCAGCCGACGCCGGTCCGACGGGTGAAGGCCACCACCGCCAGCCAGCGCTCATCCACCAGGCCGTAGCGACCGCGGAGGTTCGGGGCACCGGACACGATCGGCGTGGCGACGAACGAGCCCTCCCCGGCGACCTCGACGCGCATCTCGGTGAAGTCGAGGAGGCGGCCGCCCAGCGCGGACCAGGCCTTGTAGGCCGCCTCCTTGAGCACGAAGACCATCCGCGCGTCCAGGTCGCCCTCGTCGGTTCGGCGGACGAGGGCCGCCTCGTCCGCCGGCATCGGCCCGGCCCGTTCCAGGTCGACCCCGAGCGCCGCCCACCGCGCGCTCGATCCGGCGACCGCGACCGCCACGGCGTCGTCGTGGGCGATCGAGCCGGTCACGTCGGGCGGCAGGACCGGTCGTCCCCCGTCGCCGACCGGGACGGCGACCGGCCGCCCGAGGGCGGCGCGGAGGGCGGCCCGGCCGGTGGCGAACTCGTCACGCCGTCGCGGCCGGGCGGCGGCCATCGCCGCCCGCTCGTCGGCGAAGAGGGACGCCCGGTGCACGGCGTCGATCGGAAGGACCTCGCACCGCACTCCGGTCGGGGCCAGCGAGGCGAGGGCGTCGGCGAGCGAGGCCGCGACGGCCGCCGCCGGGCGGGTCATCGCGCGGTGGCCCCCGCGGACGGCTCGGACACGGGGTCGTCGGGGCTCGGGCCGCGGTCGGCAGCGGCCAGCACGTCGCGGAGGTGTCCGGCGAGCACCCGGACGTGCGGTTCGAGCACGGCGCTGTCGTGGGTGCCGGGCACCTCGGTGACGTCGACCCGGTCGCACCACGGGCCCCAGCCGTTGTCGTGGAAGATGAAGCGGCGGTCGATGTTGATCTGCCGGTCGGGGCCGAACACGTGGAGCGGATCGAGCTTGGGCCGGAACAGCGTGAGCGTGCCCGCGTAGAAGCGCATCTCGTAGCGCTCCAGGGCGCGGTAGAAGGCCCGCTCGATCTCGGTCGAGTGGAGCGCTCCGGCGTCGGCCTCGTCGGTGACCGCGTCGCGGCGGCGCCGCTTCTCCTGCTGCCACTTCACGCGGTTGACCGCCCACTCCCGTACGTAGGCGACGCCCTGGCGCGACAGGTTGTCGCGCTGGATCTTGAGCCGCTCGCCGAACGTGAGGGGTGGGTTGAGCGGCGTCGGCGTGTCGAGCAGCACGACCGCGCCGACCTCCTCGCCCGCGTCGAGGAGCTGGAGCGCCATCTCGACCGCGGTGATGCCACCGCCGGAGAACCCGCCGAGCAGGTAGGGACCGGTGGGTTGGACGCTTCGGATCTCGTCGAGGTAGTCGCGGGCCATCTCGACGAAGTCCTCGTGGGGGTCCTCGCCGCCGTACAGGCCCCTCGCCTGGACGCCGAAGAACGGCCGGTCCTCACCGATGCGGTGGGCGAGCTGGCGCAGGTTCATCACGTTGCCGAACATTCCGGCCACGAGGAAGAAGGGGAGGCCGGGGCCGCCCTCTCCGGGGTGCATGGCCACGAGGTGGCGGTAGCGGGGGCGGGGCGCGACCACGACCGGCGCGCCGTCGGGCTCGTCACCGTCGTCGCCGGGTCGGGCCTCGCGGATCAGGGCGGCCACCGCCTCGATCGTCGGGGCGTCGAACAGCACCGACACCGGGAAGTCGACCGAGAACAGCTTGCGCACCCGGGCGAACAGGCGCACGGCGATGAGGCTGTGGCCGCCCAGGTCGAAGAAGTTGTCCTGCGGGCCGGCTTCCACGCCGAGCAGCGCGGTCAACAGCTCGGCCAGGTACTGCACGCGCGGGTCGGCATGGCGGCCGCCACCCGTGGCCGCCGCGGCCGGCGTGGCCTGCGCCGGCGCCGGCAGCGACTTGCGGTCGACCTTGCCGTTGGGCAGCAGCGGCAGTGCGTCCATCGCCACCACGTGCTGCGGGACCATGTAGGCCGGCAGCGTGCGCCGGAGCGCGGCCTGCAGCGCGGCCTCGTCGGGGCCGGCACCGGCACGCGCCAGGTACACCACCAGGCGCTGGTCGCCCGGTTGGTCTTCGCGCACCACGGCCACCGCGCGCGACACCCCCGGCTGCGCCTCCACCACCGCCTCGATCTCGCCGAGCTCGATGCGGTGGCCGCGCAGCTTGACCTGGAAGTCCATCCGGCCCAGGTGCTCGATCACGCCGTCCTGGCGCCAGCGGGCGCGGTCGCCGGTGCGGTACAGGCGCGGCGGCAGGCCGGTGTCGTGGTCGACCGGGGCGACGTGGTCGGGAATGAACTTCTCGGCGGTCAGTTCCTCGCGGCCGAGGTAGCCCAGGGTCACGCCGGCGCCGCCGATGCACAGTTCGCCTGCCACGCCCGGCGGGCAGACCTGGCCGCGCGCGTCCAGGACCCACACGGTGGTGTTGGCGATCGGCCGCCCGACGTGGATGTCGGGGGCGTCGCCCGGCGCGGCCTCGATCCGGGCGCAGGTGGACCACACCGTGGTCTCGGTGGGGCCGTACACGTTCCACAGTTCCGCCCCCGCCGCAAGCAGGCGCGAGGCCAGTTCGGCCGACATCGGCTCGCCGCCGCACAGCGCGCGGAACTTCCCCTGCGCACGCCAGCCCGCGTCCAGCAGCAGGTGCCAGGTGGACGGCGTGGCCTGCAGCACGGTGACCGATTCACGTGCGAGCAGCGCGGCGAGCTCGTCGCCCTCGAGCGCCTGTTCGCGCGCGGCCAGCACGATCGTCGCGCCCACCGCCAGCGGCAGGAACAGCTCCAGCACCGAGATGTCGAACGAGGTCGTGGTGACCGCGAGCAGCACGTCGTCCGCGTCCAGGCCGGGCGCCTCGCGCATGCTGTCGAGGAAGTTGAGCACCGCGCCGTGCGGCACCGCCACGCCCTTGGGCTTGCCGGTGGAGCCGGAGGTGTAGATCACATAGGCGGCCGCCTCGCGCCCGACCGGGTCGGCGGCGTCGTGCACGGCCGCGGCCGCGTCGATCACCGCCGCATCCGCGTCGAGCAGCAGCAGCCGCCCGCGCTCCAGCCCCAGCGGATCGGCCAGCGCGCCCTCGGCCACCACCTGGGCCAGGCCGGCGTCGCTGGCCATGTAGGCCAGGCGGTCGGCCGGATAGGCCGGGTCGAGCGGCACGTAGGCCGCGCCGCAGCGCCATGTCGCCAGCAGCGTGGCGAGCAGGTCGGGCGAGCGCTCCAGGCACACGCCGACCCGGTCTCCCGGCCGCACGCCGCGCGCGCGCAGGGCGCCGGCGATGCGCGCGGCGCGCGCGTGCAGCTGCGCGTAGGTCAGCGCCGTCGTGCCGAAGCGCAGCGCCACCTGGTCCGGCGTGCGCGCCGCCTGCGCGGCGAGCAGGCCATGGGCCGAGCGGTAGGGCGGCAGCGGCCGGGTGGTGGAGTTCCACTCGGCCAGGCGCGCGCGGTCGGACGGGGACAGCAGGTTGGCATCGCCGATGGCCTGGGCCGGGTCCTGGCACAGCGAGCGCAGCAGCGCCTCGAAGCGCTCGGCGATCGCACGCGCCCCCGCGGCGGTGATGATGTCGGCGTTGTAGCCCATCGCCCCCGACAGCCCGGCCGGATGCTCCAGAAACCAGATGCCCAGGTCGTTGGCCATCCCCTTCTGGAACATCAGCAGGTGTTCGTGGGACAGGTCGCCCCAGTTGAGGTTCCTCGCGCGCACGTCCTGGAACGAGAACACCGCCTGGTACACCGGCGAGCGCGAGGGATCACGCGGCACCTGGAGTTCGCGCACCAGCCGTTCGAACGGCAGGTCGGGATACTCGAACGCCTCCACCACGCCGGCCTTGACCTCCTCGACCAGGCGCAGGAACGGCATCGACGGGTCAAGCCTGCGGCGCAGCGGCAGCAGGTTGACGAAGAAGCCCATCACCTTCTCGAGGGCCTCGGTGGGGCGGTTGCGGAACGGCAGTCCCACCACCAGGTCGTCCTGGCCGCTGAGCCGGTGCAGCAGCACGTAGTAGGCCGCCAGCAGGGTCATGAACAGCGTGGCGCCGGCCCGGGTTCCGACCTGGCGCAGGGCCTCGGTGGTGGCCAGGTCCACGTGCACCCAGTCGGTGCCGCCTGTGCCGCTGGCCTTGGCCGGCCGCGGCAGATCCTCGGGCAGGCGCAGCGGTTCTGTCGCACCGTCCAGGTGCCGCTTCCAGAACTCCAGGTGGCGGTCCACCGCCCCGCCCGCGAGCGCGTCCGCGCGCCAGGCCGCATATTCGGTGTAGGTGGTCTCCAGCGGCGGCAGCGGCGAGGGCCGGCCGGCGGCGAAGGCCTCGTACAGCGCCGACATCTCGGTGTAGAGGATGTCGAACGACCACCCGTCCCAGATCACGTGGTGGGTCATGAAGTACAGGACGTGGTCGTCCTCGGCCAGCCGGTACAGCCGGGCCCGGAACAGCGGCGCGCGGTCGAGCTGGAACGGCACCGCGGTCTGCGCCTCGAGGTCGTCGTACAGCGCACGCATGCGCGCGTCCTCGGGCAGGTGCGACAGGTCGAGCGGTGGCAGCAGCGGCACGTCGACCTCGTCGAGCACCTTCTGCCGGGGGCCATCGTCGTCCTCGACGATGATGGTGCGCAGCGCCGGCTGGCGACGCACCATCTCGGCGAAGGCGCGGGCGAAGGCCTGCTCGTCCATCGGCCCGCGCAGGCGGTGCGCCGACGGGGTGTTCCAGGTCACGCCGCCCGGCTCGATCTGCTCGAGGATCCACAGCCGCTCCTGCATCGGGGTGAGTGGCGCGGTGGATGGATCGGCGAGCTTCGGGATCGTCGGCGCGGCGGCCTGCGCGACGCCGGCGCGGGCGCGCAGCAGCTCGCTGAGCTGGCGCGCGGTCGGCGCGTCGAACAGCTGGCGCAGTGACACCGTGGTCGCCAGTTCGCGCCCCAGGCGCGCGCACAGCTGCGCGGCCAGCAGCGAGTGCCCGCCTGATTCGAAGAACCCGTCGTCCATGCCCAGCTGCGGGCGGCCGAGGATCTGCCGCATCGCGCCGAGCACCTGCGCCTGCAGCGCATCCTCGGGCGGCGTGACCGCCGCCGGCACTTCGGGCTGGGCCGCGGCGATGGGCGCCGGCAGCGACTTGCGGTCGACCTTGCCGTTGGGCAGCAGCGGGATCGCGTCCAGGCGCACGAAGTGTTGCGGCACCATGTAGTCGGGCAGGCTTGCCCTGAGGTGCGCGACCAGATCGGCGTCGGACGCCCCATGCCCCGGTGCCGGCACGACATAGGCCACCAGGCGCACGTCGCCCGGCCGGTCCTCGCGCGCCATCGCCACCGCCCGCGCCACGCCCGGGTGGACGAGCAGCTGGCTCTCGATCTCGCCCAGTTCGATGCGGTAGCCGCGCACCTTGACCTGGAAGTCGAGCCGGCCCATGTGCTCGAGCTGGCCGTCCGTGCGCCAGCGGCCGCGGTCACCGGTGCGGTACAGCAGCGGCTGCGCGATGCCGGTGCCGAAGCCACGGCTGGCGTCGGCGAAGGCGTCGGGCAGGAAGCGTTCGGCGGTCAGCTCCGGGCGCGCCAGGTAGCCCAGGGTGACGCCTTCGCCACCGATGCAGATCTCGCCCGGCACGCCCAGCGGGCATGGCTGGCCGTGCTCGTCGAGGATCCAGACCTGGGTGTTGGCGATCGGGCGGCCGATGTGGATGTCCGGCAGCGCGCCGGCGGCGGCCGGCTGCACGCAGGTGGCGGTCGACCAGACCGTGGTCTCGGTCGGCCCGTACAGGTTCCACAGCTCGCCGCAACGCGCCAGCAGCGCCTGGGCCAGGTCCGGCGGCAGCGGTTCGCCTCCGCACATCGCCTTGAAGCCGGCGCTACCCTGCCAGCCGGCCTCGAGCAGCAGGCGCCAGGTGGCGGGCGTGGCCTGCATCGCCGTGATGCCGGCCTCGCGCAGCAGGTCGACCAGGGCCAGGCCGTCGATCGCGCTCTCACGCCCGGCAAGCACGATCTCGCCACCCACGCTCAGCGGCAGCATCAGTTCCAGCACCGCGATGTCGAACGACAGCGTGGTCACCGCCAGCAGGCGGTCCTGCGCGTCCAGCCCGGGCTCGGACTGCATCGAGGCGATGAAGTTCGATACCGCCCGGTGCGGCACCACCACGCCCTTCGGGCGGCCGGTGGAGCCGGAGGTGTAGATGACGTAGGCCGGGGACTCGGGATCGGCCGCGCCGGCGTCGCGGCCCAGCCGCGTGGCCGGCAGCGCCTCGAGCTCGTCGGCCAGGGCATCGAGCGCCAGCACCGGCCGCCCGCGCAGGTCGAAGCGCGCGGCATGGGCCTGCTGGGTGACCAGCGCGGCCAGGCCGGCATCGCCGGCCATGTAGGCCAGGCGGTCCGCGGGGAAGCCGGGGTCGAGCGGCACGTAGCCGGCGCCGGACTTCAGGATGCCCAGCAGTGCGGCAACCATGTCGGTGCCGCGGTCCATGGCCAGACCGACCAGGGCGCCCTTCTGCACGCCGTGCCCGCGCAGCAGGCGGGCGATCCGGTTGGCACGCGCTTCGAGTGCGGCGTAGTCCAGGCAGCCGTCCGGAGCGCTCAGGGCGAGGCGCGACGGTTCCCGGTCGCACTGCCGTTCGAACAGCTCGTGCATCCGGCACTCGCGGTCGAACGGCGTCGGCGCCGGCTGCAGCGCGGCCAGCTCGGCGAACAGTGCGCAATCCACCAGCGGCAGCCGCGCGATGGGCTCGTCGGGCGCCTCGCAGGCCTTGCGCAGCAGGCACTCGAACGCCGACAGCCAGCGGCGCACGGTCGCGGCATCGAACAGGTCGGTGTTGTACTGGGTTTCCAGCCGCAGCCGCCCTTCCACCTGCACCGCGTTGATCGACAGCTCGAAGTTCTCGTAGCTGCGCGGGTTGGTGGTGAAGTCGAGCTCCAGGCCCGGGAAACCGCTGCGCTCCTGGTCCAGCGCCTGGTCGATGTTGAACATCACGCTGACCAGCGGCAGGCGTGCGGGATCGCGCGCCATGTGCAGCTTCTTGAGCAGCGTGCCGAAGGTGTAGCGCTGGTGTTCGATCGCGTCCAGCAGCAGGGTCTGCGCGCCATCGAGCACGTGGGCGAAGCTCTGCTCGGGCGCGAGCTCGAACTTCAGCGGCAGCAGATTGACGCAGTGCCCGACCAGGTGCTCGTGGCCGTCCACCGACTGTCCCGCGGCCGGGATACCCACCACCACCTCGGATTGCCCGGCCACGCGCGACATCAGGGTCGCGAACGCACCCAGCAAGGTGGCGAACAGGCTGGCACCGCGGCGCGCGCCCAGGCGCCGCACCGCGGACACGAGCTCGGCGTCGAGCACGTAGTCCTCGCGCCGCGAGGAGAAAGTGCGCCGGGCCGGTCGCGGCCGGTCGGTGGGAAGGTCGAGCACCGGCGGGGCGCCGGCGAACCGGGACAGCCAGTACTGCTCGTCCTCGACGCTCCCCGGCGAACCGGGGCGCATCGCCTCGGCCAGTGCGTAGTCGGCGAAGCTCTCGGCCGGCGGCAGCGCGGAAGCGGCCTCGTCGCCGCGCGCATAGGCCGTCCCCAGCTCCCGCACCAGCACCCACCACGACCAGCCATCGCACACGATGTGATGCGCGTGCATCAGCAGCACGTGTTCCTGCGGCGACAGCTTCAGCAGCTCGGCCCGGAACAGCCGCCCCTGGGCGAGGGCGAACGCGGTCTCCACGCCGGCACGGCGGCGCTGGGCCAGCGCGGCCTCGCGCCCGGCCTGCGGCAGCTGCGACAGGTCGACGACCTCCAGCGGCAGCGGCGCCGGCTCGAGCACGCAGAACGTTTCCCCGTCGGGACCGAAACTGGCGCGCAGCGCGTCGTGGCGGTCGACCACCAGCTGCAGCGCACGCTGGAGCCGGGCCACGTCCAGCGGCCCGCGCAGCTGCAGCGAAACCGACTCGTTGTAGGCCAGCGACGCGTCCTCACCCAGCTGCGCCGCCAGCCACAGCTCGCGCTGCGGCTCGGTGGTCGGGACCACCCGCGCCAGCGCCCCGCCCGCGAACGGGTCGTAGTCGACCGCGCTCACGTTCCTCCCGCGCCCGTCCGCCATGCCGTTCAGGCCTCGACCTTCAGGTAATGTCCGGGCTCGCCCGGGCTCGGGACGTACCACGCCGGCCGTCCCTCCGGATCCCGACCCAGCCTGGCGCCGGGGACCACCGGCCGCGCGGCGTCCATGACCTTCCCCGGCGGAACCGCCGCGCGCGGCAGCAGCTCGGCCTCCTGCAGCTCCAGCACCGACTCCTTCCACGCCTCGGTGATGGCCCGGAATTCGGCCTCGCCATGCGCGGTGGTGAAGAAGCAGGGGAAGTTGTCGAGGATATGGATGCCGCGGCTGCGCATCATCGCGAACAGCAGGTCCTGCAGCGGATGGTCTTCCTCGAAGTGGGTGCGCCACAGCGAGGCGAACTGCTTGACCCGCACCGGTGCGCCCACCTGCTCGGCGAACGCGTTGAGCTCGGCGGCCATGGCCGCGGTGCGCTCGTTGAGCCGCTGCTGCAGCGCCGGGCCCTCCTGCTGCATGTGCAGCAGCGAGGCGTGCGCGGCCGCCAGGGTCAGCGGATGGCGGACGAAGGTGCCGGCGAAGTAGGTCACGCCCACGGTCGGCGTGGAGGCGTCGCCGTACTGCCAGGACCCGCCGTCGAGCGCGTCCATGAACTCGCGCTTGCCCGCGATCACGCCGATCGGGTAGCCGCCGCCCACGACCTTGCCGTAGGTGGCGATGTCGGCGCGGATGCCGAACAGCGCCTGGGCGCCACCGGGATGCGAGCGGAAGCCGGTGATGACCTCGTCGAAGATCAGCGCCGCGCCTGCCTGGGCGGTGATCGCGCGCACTTCCTTCAGGAACTCGACCGGCTGGAAGTCCGGGCGGCGGCTCTGCACCGGCTCGACCAGCACCGCGGCCAGCTCGTGCGCGCGCTCGCGGATGACCTGCAGCGTCTCGGGCGTGCCGTAGTCGAGCACCAGCACGTTCTCCGAGGTGTTGCGCAGGATGCCCGGGGCGGCCGGCACCGAGCGCAGCTTCTTCGTGCCGCGCACGATCACCTCGTCGTTGATGCCGTGGTAGGAGCCCGAGAACACCACGATCTTCTCGCGCCCGGTCACGGTGCGGGCGATGCGCATCGCGCCGAGTACCGCTTCCGAACCGGTGTTGCACAACGCGGCGCGATCCTGCCCTGTCAGCTCGCACACCAGGCGGCAGACTTCGCCGGCCAGCGGATGCATCGGGCCGATCTCGTAGCCGGCCTCGACCTGGGCCTTGACCGCGTCGACCACGAAATCCGGCTGCCAGCCGAACAGGCTGGTGCCGAAGCCGTTGAGCGCGTCGACGTACTCGTGGCCGTCGATGTCCCACACCCGCGGGCCCTTCGAGCGCTCGACCACGATCTGGTAGACGATCTCCTTGGTCAGCGGGCGGAAGCCGGTGACCACGCGCGGATCGGCCATGTGCGCGCGATGCTGCTGCGCATAGGCCTTCGACTTCGGCGTGCGCGCGGTGTAGCGCTCGATGAAGGCGTCCAGGCGCGCGCGCTGCTGCGGATCGAGTTCGGTGCCGCCGGAGGCGTCGATGCGCGCGATGGCGCCAAACGCCTTCTTGACGTCGTAGCGGGTGTGCGCGAGCGCGGCCTCTTCGTCGTTGGCCGGCGCCGGGGCGGCCGCGGCCGCGGCGAGCTGCACCGGCTCGGCCG
>ENA-UOUL01004500-UOUL01004500.1-bioreactor-metagenome-genome-assembly--contig:-NODE-4500-length-12867-cov-2.993041_pt1 | contig 12867 bp, 9 predicted proteins | sample MGYA00249838_ERZ747220 | MGnify/ENA primary metagenome ERZ747220 (study PRJEB28778, sample SAMN05720191) | bioreactor metagenome | isolation source: Anaerobic biogas reactor | place: USA:Washington...
GGTAGCGATTATGACGTCGCTCCCGCTGCGATCCAGATAATCGCCCACAATGCGGTCATAGACCTCCAGCATATCCGCTACCGGGTCCTCTTCGGGCGAGACATACCAAGCCGGATTGCGCAGCGAGACCACGTTGCTTATGACGCGGGAATTGAGAAAGTAATGGTGCTGGATGTGCGCTCCAGCGTTGAGGAAGAGGGCGGAGAAGCCTGGCTTTTAAAAACAGGGGGAAAAGAATACTATGCCCTTTTAAACAGAGTAAAGGACAATATTTCAGTTTATGAAACGGATTTGGATTCCGCCGGGCTTAAACCGTTTTATGCCGCTCTTTTAAAAGAATTTGACTTTAAAACGCTTACCTTTTATCAGCCGTTGTGCTTCAATGAAGAAGAAACGGGGGCTTTCAAAAGACACTTTGCAATGTCGAAAAATTTAGCGGAAATCGACTTGAATAAACCATTTCTAAACAGAGTGCTCGTCTGACTGACGGCACACAGCGTACAGCTGCAGAAAAGTAAAATTTAAAAAACATCGCCCCCTCGTTTTGAGGGGGCGTTTTGCGCTCAAATCTCAATAACTATGCTCAGCGGCTTCCGCGTCCGCTTTTGTTCTATGAACTGTGCCTTTTGGGTGTTCAGGGGGTGCATAAATCGAATATAATTTCAGCGGTCTATTGCCCGTATTGATTATATTGTGCCATGTTCCCGCTGGTATAATGACAGCATAGTCTTCGGAGACTCTCCTTTGGAAAGTTAAATTATCTTTCCTGCTGCACATCTGTACAAGCCCCTGCCCTTGTTCTATACGTATAAATTGGTCAAGGTGGGGGTGGTTCTCCAAGCCTATATCTTCTCCGGGTCTTATGCTCATCAAGGTGAGCTGCAAATGGCGGCCCGTCCATAATGCTGTACGAAATGTGCGGTTTTGTTTTGTAGCATCTTCAATATCTATGACAAACGGTTCCGGTCCATAATCCTTTAAAATGATATTGTCTGTATGGTTATCATTAAAGCAAGGATATGCTCTGTTCACTTTCTTATCAACCCCTTTTTCATGCCTATATGGCATCATATGAGCGTTGATTTGAAGTTGTGCCCCCTAAATCGTACTTTTTACGGTTCTTGTTGTTTGACACAGTGTAAGCTGCTTTCTGTCATGATCTGGTGACTGCCTCTTTCATTTGGCGTATATATTCGCAGACCGGTTTCACACAGGCTTTGCCATGCTGTTCCACTATGCGGACAATGGCGGAGCCGACTATGACGCCGTCTGCGAGATCCGCCATATTTTTTGCCTGCTCCGGCGCCGAAATACCAAAGCCAACGGCAACAGGGACATCGGTGACGGATTTCACCGTATTCACCATTGCACCTATGTCTTCTGTGATTTCGCTTCTCACACCGGTAACGCCCATTGAGGAAACACAGTAGACAAAACCCTCGGATTCCTTGGCTATTACGGCGATGCGTTTTTGGGAGGTAGGTGCGACCATGGATATTATCTCAACGCCGTATTTTTTGCATACTGATTTCAGCTCCTCTTTTTCTTCAAAGGGCATATCGGGCACGATAAGACCGGAGATGCCGCATTTCTTGCAGCGGGACATGAATTTTTCCTTGCCATAGCTCATAATGGGGTTGAGATAGGTGAGAAATACCAGCGGAACATTTACCCTTGGGCTGACGCGCTCCAGCATCTCAAATACCCTGTCTGTTGTACAGCCCGATTTAAGCGCCCGCTCGTTGGCATCCTGAATGACGATGCCCTCGGCAACGGGGTCTGAAAAAGGCAGTCCGATTTCGATGAGGTCTGCCCCCGCCTGAGCCATTGCCGGTATAAGCTGCTCAGTGAGCTCAAGAGAAGGGTCGCCCGCGGTAATAAAAGCAATAAAGGCTTTGCCGTGAGAAAAAGCTTCAGCGATTTTAATCATGGATATCCCTCCCTCTGTATCTTGCGATGGCAGCCGCGTCCTTATCTCCGCGTCCAGAGACAGTGACGACAATGACTTGATTTCTGCTCATCAAAGGTGCAAGCTTGCGGGCATATGCAACGGCATGGGCGGATTCGATGGCGGGAATGATTCCCTCGGTGCGTGAGAGGTATTCAAAGGCAGAAACGGCTTCATCGTCCGTAACCGGCACATAGCGCGCTCGCCCTACGGCATTTAGGTATGCGTGCTCAGGTCCTATGCCGGGATAATCAAGACCGGCGGAAATGGAATATACAGGGGCGATCTGCCCGTATTCATCCTGACAGAAAAGCGACTTCATGCCGTGGAAGACGCCGATTTTGCCGGTGGCGACAGTGGCAGCGTTTCTTGGAGTCTCGATGCCCAGACCCGCTGCCTCGCAGCCGATGAGCTGCACATCCTCATCCTCAAGGAACTCATAAAAGCTGCCAATGGCGTTGGAACCTCCGCCGACACAGGCGATGACGGCGTCCGGAAGTTTTCCTTCCATTTCAAAAAGCTGCTCTTTTATCTCTTTGCCGATGATTTTTTGAAAATCTCTTATAATAGTGGGGAAGGGATGCGGACCCATTACCGAACCCAAAACATAATGCGTGTCATCTACTCGTTTTGTCCACTCGCGCATAGTTTCGCTAACGGCATCCTTTAAAGTCATGGTTCCGCTCGTGACGGGATGTACCTTTGCTCCGAGAAGCTCCATGCGGTAGACATTAAGTGCCTGACGTTCAGTGTCCTCTTTGCCCATGTAAATTTCGCACTCCATGCCCATTAGGGCGGCGGCAGTAGCGGTGGCAACGCCGTGCTGTCCTGCGCCTGTTTCGGCTATGACCCGGGTTTTGCCCATTTTTTTCGCCAAAAGCACCTGCCCCAGCACATTGTTGATTTTATGGGAGCCGGTGTGATTCAAATCCTCGCGCTTGAGATAGATTTTAGCGCCGCCCAAATCTTTAGTCATTTTTTCCGCATAGTAAAGCAGGGAGGGGCGCCCCGCGTATTTTGTCAGCAGTTCTGTCAGTTCGCTTTGAAAGTCGGGGTCGTTTTTGTACAGGCCGTAAGCCGTTTCAAGCTCACTTACGGCATTCATCAGAGTCTCCGGGATATACTGCCCCCCATAGGGGCCGAAGCGTCCGCTCGAGAGCCCTTTATCCCTATAATTGCGCACAAAGTCAATTATAGTCCGCATTTTTTCGGGGTCTTTCACCCCGTCTGTCTCCGCACCGCCGGAGATGTCCACAGCCGCGGGATGGCAGGCATCGATAGCAGAGACAATGTTCCAAACGTTCAGACCGCCTGCAAGAAAAAACGGATGCTTCAGTCTTGGGATAATGTCATAGTCAAAGGGAACACCCGTACCGCCGTACTGTTTGGCATCATAAGTATCCAGAAGCAGTATATCGCAGGGCAGGCTGTCAGCTGAAATTAGCTGTTCGGCTGATTGAACGCGAACAGCGCGTATGACAGGATTAGGCACTGAGTTTTTCAACTCCGTTAGATAAGCCTCGTCCTCATCGCCGTGAAGCTGGACGATGTCAATTGTTTTATTACGGCAAAGTTCCAGCACCTGAGAAAGAGGTGCATTTACGAACACGCCGACCGCCTGAATGGAGGGGTCAAGCGCGGCTTTCAGCCTTGCCGCCTGCGCTTTTGTTAGGCAGCGCTTGCTTTCTTCCGCAAAGACGAAGCCGACATAGTCCGGCTTATACAGGTTCGCCGCCTCGATATCCTCCATACGGCATAAACCGCATATTTTAATTTTAGTCATCCTTTAGACCTCCTTTCTTTCTATGACCGAACGGAGCTTGAGGTCTGCCATCAGATCGTCAAATTCCCGCAAATTTAGCGACTGCGCTCCGTCGCAGAGGGCAGCGGCAGGGTCATTGTGCGTTTCAAGCATAAGACCGTCCGCACCAACAGCCAAAATCGCGTGCGACAGAGGCCTTACAAGGCTGCGGATACCTGTGGCGTGGCTTGGGTCTACGATGACGGGCAGGTGGGTTTTCTGTTTTAGCAGAGGAACAGAGGACAAATCCAGTGTGTTGCGCGTTGCGGTCTCAAAGGTGCGGATTCCCCTCTCGCAGAGTATGACGTCCCGGCAGCCTGAAACCATTAGATATTCTGCTGAAAGCAGGAGGTCTTCTATAGTGCTGGCGGGTCCTCGCTTTAATAGTATGGGTTTTCCCGCTGTGCCTGCGCACTTCAGCAGGTCAAAGTTCTGCATGTTCCGCGCACCTATTTGTATGATGTCTACGTCCTCGAACAGAGGAAGCTGGGTCTGGTTCATGATTTCAGTGACGATTGGAAGGCCGGTATCTTTCTTTGCCGCCAGTAAATAGCGGAGTCCATCGGCTCCGAGACCCTGAAAGGAATAAGGCGAGCTGCGCGGCTTGAATGCCCCGCCGCGTAGGATTTTTGCGCCGCTTTGCTTGACTGCGCGCGCCAGCATGATTATCTGTTCTTCACTTTCCACCGAGCATGGACCGGAGATGACCGGAAAGTGATGTCTGTCAAAGACGGCGTTTCCAACTTTAATGACGGTATCATCGGGATGTACAGAGCGGGCGGCGACTTTATACCGCTCGGTGATCCGCTTTCCATACTCGACTATGCCGCTTGTGTGGACAACATCGTCCATATCGATATTGGCTGTATTTCCGATAAGGCAGACGGCGGTGTGCTCCGTTCCGGGGCTTAATATTGCAGAGAACCCTTTGTCTTCCCAGCTTTTCATGAAAGTCTCCGTCTGTTCTTTTGATACATTGGGTTTTAATACGAATACCATAATTACTCACCCCGCAATTCATTCAGCTTTTTTTTCCTGTCTCCCGCCCGCATGAGGGCTTCCCCAACTAACACCGCGCTTATGCCTGCTTCGCGGAGGAGCGCCGCATCGGCGGCTGTTCTGATGCCGCTTTCCGCTACGAAAATGATATCGGCGGGGGCAATAGTACGCAGACGAATGCTGTTTTCAAGATCAAGGGTAAAATCCCTCAGACTGCGATTGTTGACGCCTATTATACGTGCCTTAGCCTCAATAGCTGAGCACATTTCTTTCTCATCATGTACCTCCACAAGTGCGGACATCCCAAGCCTGTCGCACATATCGATGTACCGCTTTAAAGTTTCGGTATCCAGAAGTGCGCAGATGAGAAGCACCGCCGATGCTCCAAGAATTTTGGACTCATAAATTTGATATTCGTCTATGATGAAGTCCTTGCGCAGACAGGGAACGCCCACTGCGGATGAGATCTTTCTAAGATGGTAATTTCCGCCCAAAAAGAACTCCGGCTCGGTGAGAACAGAGATGGCAGCCGCGCCTGCCGTCTCATATTCTTTTGCGATATTTAGATAGGGAAAATCTGCGGCTATAAGTCCTTTGGACGGGGATGCACGTTTTACCTCGCAGATGAAATTCATGCCCGGCTGCGATAGCCGGCGTTCAAAAGGAAAGTCTGACGAGCGGTTCAAACTCGTTGCAGCGGCTTTGATTTCTGAAAGCGGTGTCAACTCCTTCGCCACTTTGACCCGCTTTTCGGTGGAGAGGACGATTTTATCAAGAATCATGGCTCACACCTCATGCGTAAGAGCAATAAACTCATCCAGTTTACGCAGTGCCGCACCGCTGTCGATAAGGTCGTTTGCCAGCTTTATGCAGTCCCTGACTTTCAGTCCGTCGATGCCGAGATAGAGCGCCAGAGCAGAATTGAGCACGACGGTATCGCGCTTAGGTCCTATAATCGTACCCTCCAGAATTCCTCTTGTTATAAGGGCGTTTTCTGCCGGAGTCCCGCCGAGAATGTCCTCAAGCCTGCAGGAAGGAAGACCAAGATCGGCGGCATCAAGCTCATAGGCAGTCAAATTTCCGAACCGTATCTCGCAAACCTTGTTTACTCCGGTAAGTGTCGCTTCGTCCAGACCATCGCCGCATACTGCAAGACCGCGTATCATGCCGAGATTAGCGAGCACCTGTGCCAACGGCTCCACAAGCAAGGGATCGTATACTCCTAAAAGCTGCATAGTAGCTCCTGCGGGATTGGCAAGGGGACCCAGAATATTAAAAATGGTTCGCGCACCGATTTCCTTTCTCACAGGCGCGGCATATTTCATTGAGGAGTGGTATATCGGTGCGAACATGAAGCACAGGCCGCAGCGGTTGAGTACAGTCTCGTTTTGCTCTGCGCTAAGGTCGATTTTAACCCCCAGATGCTCCAGCACATCGGCAGCACCGCTCCTGCTGGACACGCTGCGGTTGCCGTGCTTTGCTACGGGAACACCGGCAGCTGCCACTACAAAAGAGGTTGTAGTTGATATATTGAATGTCCCGACCTCGTCGCCGCCGGTTCCCACAATGTCCATAACTGGGCGGACGGGGTTGATTTTGATGCCCTTTTCCCGCATCACTGCGGCACAAGCGGTGATCTCGTCGATTGACTCACCCTTCATGCGCATGGCAGCCAAAAACGCCCCCATCTGTGCTTGTGTGGCGGTGCCGTCCATCATTTCTTCCATGACGGTTTTGGCAGTATCATAATCGAGGTTTTTGCCTTCCATAACAGTTTTGATCGCCTTTTGTATCACCATAGTTCACCCTTTCTGTGTGAAATTTGATTGCATTAGGTTTTTGAAGCTATATTTGCGATTTGTACCGTATTATAAGCTCAGAAAATTTTCCATTATAACCCTGCCCTGCGGGCTTAGGATGGATTCGGGATGAAATTGCAGACCGAAAGTCGGATATTCGGTATGCTGAACCGCCATTACTTCGCCTTCGGGACCTTTTGCTGTTACCTTGAGACAGCTTGGAATTGTGTTTTCTACGGCAATAAGAGAGTGGTAGCGCGCTGCCTCGATGCGATTGGGCAAAGTTTTAAAAACGGGACTTTCCGTATTGATAGTCAAGACGGATTTTTTACCGTGCATGAGTGTTTTAGCGCGGCATATCTCAGCACCATAGGCTTCGCAGATGCTTTGATGTCCAAGGCAGATTCCCAAAATGGGGATTTTTCCGCCCACCCGGCGAACAGCCTCCTCACAGACCCCCGCATCCTTTGGATGACCCGGACCGGGAGAGAGGATGATATGGGAGGGAGCCATAACTTCTATTTCCTCTGTTGTTATGGCGTCGCTGCGTACGACCTTTACATCGGGGATTATTGAACCGGCCAGCTGCACCAGATTATAGGAAAAGCTGTCATAATTATCGATAAGAAGAATCACAAGTCCACCTCCCCGGAGTTTTTTATGGCATTTATGAGCGCGGCAGCTTTGTTAAATGACTCTTCATATTCCAGCTCGGGCACGCTGTCAGCGACTATTCCGCCTCCCGCCTGAACATAAACCCTGCCGTTTTGCTTTACCGCCATGCGTATTGCAATACATGTGTCCATATTGCCGGTGAAATCCAGATAACCCAGTGCTCCGCCGTAAACGCCGCGGGGCTGGCTCTCCAATTCGTCTATGATTTGGCAGGCGCGGATTTTCGGAGCGCCTGAGAGCGTTCCCGCAGGAAGTACAGCTTCTATGGCGGAAAATCCGTCCTCGCCGTCCCGAATATCGCTTTCAACCTGAGAACAGATGTGCATGACTTTTGAATAACGGTGTATCATCATATAGGCGCTTAGTTCAACGGAACCGAGCTTGGAGATCTTGCCAAGGTCGTTCCGCCCAAGATCGACCAGCATATTGTGCTCGGACAGCTCTTTTTCATCGCGCAGCAGCTCCTCTTTTAGCGCCTTGTCTTCCTCGTCGTTTGCCCCTCTCGGACGGGAACCCGCCACAGGAAAAGTGGTAAGACGGCCGTTTTGCAGACGGACAAGTGTCTCGGGGGAAGAACACATCAGCTCAAGGCTGTCTATCTTCATATACACCATGTAGGGAGAAGGATTTGAGGTACGCAGAACCCGATAGGCATTTAGCAGGCTTCCGTCATATTCGGCGGTGAACTGACGGGAAATGACCGCCTGAAAAATATCGCCGTTTTTGATATATTCCTTTGTCTGCTCCACGATGGAACAATACTCTTCTTTGGATACGTTGCAGCGGAACTCGGTTTTCCGCTCTGCGCTGGGTATATCGGGAATTGTAGGTGCTTTTATCAGGGCGGCAATTTTCTCGATATCGGCTACAGCTTTTCCGTAGTTTTCCATGAGACGGTCGGTCTTCATATTGACTACGATTGCAATTTTTTGCTTTAAATGGTCATAGGCTATTATCTTGTCGAACAGCATGAGGTCAAAGTCATGAAAATCCCCGCGCTTTATTGAAAGAGTTGGCTCGGCATAGGCGAACATCGCATAAGAAAAGTAGCCTATGAATCCGACTGAGAAAGGGGGAAGCCCTTTTATGCGCGGTGATTTATGGTGAGACATGATTTCTCTTAGCACATCCAAGGGCTTATCGGAGACAAGCTTCTTGTTTTTGCCGCCGCTTTCTATGGTTACAGCTCCCTTATCACAGGTAGCGCGCAATATCGGGTCGAAGCCGAGAAAAGAATAGCGCGCCCATTTTTCACCGCCCTCGACAGATTCCAGAAGGTAATACCGGCTGCTGACGGCGGACAGCTTGCGAAGCAGTCCGATAGGAGTTGTTACGTCTGCGTAAATCTCGCGGCAAATTGGAACCAGATCATAATCCTTTGCGTATTTTTCGATTTCTTCACAGCTTGGAGTTATCATGATTTTTCACCTCTTCATCTTTTTTTGCAAAACAAAAAAGACCTTCATCCCTATATAAGGGACAAAAGTCTTCACTTCTGCGGTACCACCCAAATTGACGTATAAACGCCCACTCTTTCGCGCACGATCATACGCGTTCCTTTGATAACGGACGGAAACCCCGTTGAACATTACTCAGCCTTTCGGCCTTTCTTTTCACCCTCATGAACCCATTCGGCGCTGTGTTGACTGCTGCGTTCACACCATCCGCAGCTCTCTGAAAGCCTTCAAATCAACGCGTACTCTTTTCACTCGTCGGTTTAATAATATTTGTGCTCAGTATAACATCGATATCGAATCTGTCAAGAAAAAATTGTAATAAAAATAAAGCTTAATATATAATATTCTCCAACTGAAAAATAAGTACGTATGTTCTGATTATTTCGTTGACAAACAAAAAAATGAGTAGTATTATAGTTAACACTGATAGCTATCAGCGATTACTAACAAGGAGGAAACGCTTTGCCGAAAGATAAAAGCGCGACTCGTGCCCGTATCATGCCGGCAGCTAAGAAGGAATTTCTGGATAAAGGCTTTGAGAAGGCATCTATGCGGTCTATTGCGGCATCGGCAGGCATGACTTCTGCCGGACTTTACCGGCACTTTGAAGATAAAGAGGCGATGTTTGCCGCGCTTGTACAGCCTGCAGTGGATGCCATAAAAGATATGGCGGATATCCAGACCAAGCAGGCATACCGGTATATTGATGAGGGCAATTTGGACGCTATGTGGATCGGCGACACCGATCTCTCACGGCTGATAAATATTGTTTATGAGCACTTCGATGCTTTCAGGCTCATGCTTCGTTCATCTTCGGGCACAAGGTTTGAGCATATATTTGACGAGTTCATAGAAATGGAACAGGCTGAGACTCTGCGCTATATGGACGCTCTGCGCGGGCGCGGCATCCATGTAAATGATATCGTTCCGGAAGAGCTGCATCTGCTGCTGAACGCATATTACTCCGCTTTTTTTGAAATTGTTATCCACGAATTTCCTAAGGAAGATGCTCTTCACTACCTTGAAACATTAAAAAAATTCTTCTACCCGGGCTGGCGAGCCTTTTTGGGGTTCTAAAGAACCCCATTATTTTTAAACAATAGTTAGTCGACGCTAACTTAAAGGAGGAATCTAATTTGCAAAAAGAAAAGAAACAAAATCCCATCGCTGTTCTGTTTTCCTTTGCCGGGGAGGCAAAAGGAAGGATGTCCCTTTCGGTTTTTCTTGCTGTTATCGGTGAAATTTTCGGTATGGCGCCCTTTTTTGCTGTAGCGGTACTCGCCGGCCGTTTGTATGCCGGGACGGCAACTCGTAGAGAGGCGGCACTCCTTTCGGGTACGGCAGCGGTATGTATGGCGCTGCGCGCTATACTGTGCTGGCGCTCATCTCTCAGAAGTCATGGGGTGGCATTTACTATCTTAAAAAACATCCGTCGGGCGGTCGCGGATAAAATGCGGCGGGTACCCATGGGCGTTATGCTTGAAACTCCGACAGGCTATTTCAAAACTCTTATGGTCGACAACGTAGGAAAGCTGGAGGATTCCATTGCCCATGTTGTACCGGAAGCGCCGTCGCAGATAGTGGCACCCGTATTCTGCATCGTGCTGATGTTTGCCATGGATTGGCGCATGGGGCTTGCTTCATTTGTGACTTTTCCTATCAGCATTCTCTTTATGATGGGCATGATGCGGGGCTATAGGGAGAAAATGAACCGCTACCTCCGCGCGGGAAATGAAATGAATGCCTCTCTTGTGGAGTATGTCAGCGGAATACAGGTAATCAAAGCATTTGGACGCACTGGCGCATCCTATGGAAAATACTCCGATTCTGTGAATTTTTTTCACGACAGCACTTTGGATTGGTGGCGTCAGTGCTGGTTCTGGATGGCGGGGGTCAAGGCGGTACTGCCGTCAACGCTGCTGGGAACGCTGCCGGTAGGCGCATATCTTTATATGAACGGGGATATTACCCTGCCTGTCCTTATCACATGTGTTATAGTTTCTCTGGGCTTTATTGCTCCCATGATGAAGTTTGCTTTCGGCACAGAACAGCTTACTGTTATCGCCGCAAATCTTAGACCGATACAGGAGTTTCTTGCAATTCCTGAGCAGAAGCGTCCGGAAAAACCTGTGACCCTTTCGGGCAGCACTTTTTCCTTTGAAAATGTCTCTTTTGCTTATGATGAAAAAGAGGTGCTTCACAAGGTTAGCTTTGAAACAGTTCCCGGGGCAATGACAGCTATAGTGGGACCTTCCGGTTCGGGCAAATCCACTATTGCAAAACTGATGGCGGGTTTTTGGGATGCAACATCCGGAACTGTGAGATACGGAGGAAAAGATATCCGCGAGATACCCCCTGACCAGCTTATGAGCGAGGTAAGCTATGTTGCGCAGGATAACTTTCTTTTCGATATGTCTATACGCGAAAATATCCGACTTGGAAACAAAAACGCCACAGATGCCGAGGTGGAGGAAGCTGCCAAAGCCGCAAACTGCCATGATTTCATCATGAATTTGGAACATGGCTATGACACTCTTGCGGGCGATGCGGGAGATAGGCTCTCCGGAGGTGAACGTCAGCGCATAACCATTGCCCGCGCGATGCTAAAAAAAGCATCGGTGGTCATTCTGGACGAAGCAACCGCCTATGCAGACCCTGAAAGCGAGTCGCTTATCCAGCAGGCGATCAGCAAACTTGTGAAGGGCAAAACTTTAGTCGTTGTAGCCCACAGGCTGTCAACAATCCGCAGTGCGGCACAGATTCTTGTAGTAAAAGACGGCGAAATCGTTGGGCGGGGCACGCAGGAGGAGCTGCTTCAGGACTGCCCTCTGTATGAGACTATGTGGAATGAACATATCGGTGCCGCTGACCGCATTGAGGAAGGGGTGAAGCAATATGCTTAAAATGATACGGAGAATCCTTGCCATTGCAGGAGATAGCCGCCCGCGCATATATCTGGGCATCCTGTTCAATTTTCTGAAAACGGTTTCCATGTCCATGATGCTGATGTCGGTCTATATCATTGTAAACAATCTTGAATCCCTGACACCTGAGGTGATACGCTCCGCCCTTTATGTTCTTATAGGCAGCGTTCTTGGCAGATTCCTGTTCCAATGGTTTATGGATATCTCCATGAGCGCCAAAGGCTTCGATATTTTTCGGGATTACCGGCTTGAAATCGGCGACCGCCTGAAAAAAGCGCCTATGGGATATTTTTCGGAACAGCGCCTCGGAGCCATACAAACTGTTCTTACTTCGACCATTGTCGAGCTGGAGCAGTATTCCATGCTGGCTATAATGGACCTGACCGGCGGCTTGTTCATGACGCTTGTGCTTACAGTTATGTTTCTTTTTGTAAATCCGCCGATGGCGCTGCTGTCATTGGGGGGATTGGCAGTTGGCATGATAGTTCTGCGCGTTATACAAGATAGAGCCGCAAAGCATACTCCGGTGGTATTGGCAGCGCAGGAGAACCTGATAACCCAATCCATAGAATATATAAGAGGAATTTCTGTGCTTCGCGCCTTCTCCGAAACCGAAAAAAGCGAGAGCGCGGTCTACGCCGCCTTTGACAGAAAGCGGCAGGCAGACTGGGAACAGGAATGTGCGGCGGCCGGATTGCTGAAAGGTTATATCGCTGTTTACAAAATAACCGGCTGCGGAATGCTGTTTCTGTCGTCCTTGCTCTATCTGTCAGGTACAATAACACTGCCTTACTGCCTGATGTTTCTGGTTTCGGCCTTTCTTGTGTATTCCGAATTTGAGCAGATGGGCGATGGGGCATTTTTAAGCAAAAAGATAAACACCGAACTGGATCGTCTGGAGGCTGTAACAAATATACCGGATATGGATACGACGACCTTTGAACTGAATCCCGATAGCTTTGACATTGAGATGAGGGATGTGTCCTTTGCCTATGACAGCCGTACGGTAATTGACCATGTCTCGCTGAAAGTGCCGCAGGGCAGCACCTGCGCAATAGTTGGACCTTCTGGCAGCGGAAAGACCACCCTTATGCGGGCCATCCTCGGCCACGTACAGCCTTCGGGAGGCTCGCTTCGCCTCTTCGGCACCGACGTCACTCTCGCGTCGGACGACGAAATGACGGCCCTGAGGCGCCGGTGCGCCATGGTCTCCCAGGACCCCTACGGATCCCTCCCTCCCACCCTCACCGTCCTGGACGCCGTT
>ENA-UOUL01004502-UOUL01004502.1-bioreactor-metagenome-genome-assembly--contig:-NODE-4502-length-12859-cov-3.491081_pt1 | contig 12859 bp, 11 predicted proteins | sample MGYA00249838_ERZ747220 | MGnify/ENA primary metagenome ERZ747220 (study PRJEB28778, sample SAMN05720191) | bioreactor metagenome | isolation source: Anaerobic biogas reactor | place: USA:Washington...
GCCAACACAACCGCTCCCGGACCCCGGGGGCGGTTTTTTGTGGGCGTGTGAGGAGCACTGCATGAGCATCGAAGTCGGGATTTACGGCGCGACGGGCTACACTGGCCTGGAACTGGTCCGGCTGCTGGCGGGGCATCCCCAGGCCAACATCCGCTTCGCCACCTCGGAGTCGTCCGCCGGGCAGAGCCTGCGCCAGAGTTGGCCGCTGGCCCCGGACCTGACCCTCGTGCCGTCCGCCGACGCGCCGCTGGACGCGGTGCAGGCCGTCTTCCTGTGCCTGCCACACACGCGCTCGGCGCCGCTGGCCGCCCAGGCGCTGGCGCGCGGAGTCCGCGTGGTGGACCTCTCCGCCGACCTGCGGCTCGACGATCCCGCCGTCTACGCGCAGTGGTACAAGGTGGAGCATCCCAACCCCGAGCTGCTGCCCCGCCCCTACGGGCTGCCCGAGCTGGGCCGCGACCGGCTGATCGGCGCGGAGTGCATCGCCAATCCCGGCTGCTACGCGACATCCGTCCTGCTGGCGACGGTGCCCCTCGCCCGCCAGAAGCTGCTGGTCCCTGGCGCGCCCCTGATCGTGGATGCCAAGTCCGGCGTGTCGGGCGCGGGGCGCACGCCCAAGCAGAACCTCCTGTTCGCCGAGGTGCACGGCAATTTCTCGCCGTACAACATCGGGCGGAGTCACCGCCACCTGGCCGAGATCGAGCAGGTGCTGGCCGCCGAAGGCAGCCAGGCCGGGCCGCTCGTCTTCTCGCCGCACCTGCTGCCCACCGACCGGGGCATCCTCTCGACGGTCTACGCCCAGGTGACGGACGTGGACGCCGCGCGCGCCGCTTTCACGGCCGCCTACGCGGGCGAGCCGCTGGTGCGCGTGCTGCCCGACGGCGAGCTGGCGACCCTGCGCCACGTGGTCAACACGCCCGGCGCGGCCCTGTCGCTGACGCCCGCCGGGGAAAACCTGCTGATCGTCGTGTCGGTGATCGACAACCTGCTGAAAGGTGCGGCTTCGCAGGCCGTGCAGAATTTCAACCTGATGTGGAATTTGCCCGAAACGACCGGACTAGTGGCGTGTTGACTCGCCAGAGGAAAACACCATGTTCAACACACTGCCCATCGTCATCAAAATTGGCGGCAACGATCTCGAGCAGCCCGGCTTCATCGACGAGCTGGCCCGGTCGGTGGCGGCGCTCCAACAGCAGACGCCATGCATCCTCGTCCATGGCGGCGGCCAGGCCATCAACCGCCTGCAGAAGCAGTTGGGCCTCGAGCCGGTCTACATCAACGGGCAGCGCGTCACCGATGACGCCTCGCTGGCCGTGGCCGAGATGATGCTCTCCGGCTCGGTCAACAAGGCGCTGACCATGGCGCTGCTGCGCGCCGGCGTGGACGCGCTCGGCCTCAGCGGCGTCGATCGCGGCCTGCTCCAGGTCGAGCCGTGGGGCGAGGGCATGGGCCGCGTGGGGCGCATTGTGAGCGTGCGCGCGGACGTGCTACTGGGGCTGTGCGAGCAGGGCGTGGTGCCCGTCGTCTCCCCGATCTCGCTGGGGCCGGATGGCCGCTACAACGTCAACGCCGACCACGCCGCGGGGGCTATCGCCGCCGCGCTGCACGCCGCCCACGCCACGTTCCTGACCAATGTGCCCGGCGTGAAGATCGGCGCGGAAGTGGCGCCCTATCTCACCGTGGCCCAGGCCCAGGAGCTGATCGCGCAGGGTGTGATCACCGGCGGGATGATTCCCAAAGTCCAGGCCGCGCTGGCCGCTATCGGCAGCGGCGTGCAGAAAGCGATCATCACCGACCTGCCCGGCCTCAGCGCCGGCACCGGGACGGTATTCGCCGCATAGATTCTTGCGCATCCACCAACCAGGAAGGCAGCATGTCCAACCAGACTCCCGACAAGACCGCCCGCTACGTCCTCAACACCTACGCCCGCGCCCCGTTCGTGCTGGCGCGCGGCGAGGGGATGTACCTGTACGACGAGGACGGCAAAGCCTATCTCGATTTCTCGTCCGGCATCAGCGTCAACGCCCTGGGCCACGCCGACCCGGAGATCGCGGCGGCGGTGAGCCAGCAGATCGCGCAGCTTTCGCACGTCTGCAACCTGTACCACAGCGCGCCCCATGCCGACCTGGCCGAAGCCCTGTGCGCGCGCAGCTTCGCCGACAAAGTGTACTTCTGCAATTCCGGGACTGAAGCGGTCGAGGCGGCGATCAAGTTCGCGCGCAAATACGCTCGCACCATGCACGGTCCCGGCAAAACCGGGATCGTGGCTTTTAGTGGCAGTTTCCACGGGCGGACCATCGGGGCGCTGGCCCTCACCGCGCGCGAGAAATACCAGGCGCCGTTCCGCCCGCTGATGCCCGGCGCCAGCTTCGCGCCGTTCAACGATCTGGCCGCCGCCGAAAAGCTGATCGGCCCGGACACGTGCGCGGTCTTCGTGGAGCCGGTCCAGGGCGAAGGCGGGATTCACCCGGCCACCGCCGAGTTTCTGGCCGGGCTGCGCGCGGCCTGTGACCGCTACGGGGCGCTGCTGGTCTTCGACGAGATCCAGTGTGGGATGGGCCGCACCGGGACGCTGTGGGGCTACGAGCACAGCGGCGTGACGCCGGATATGATGACGCTCGCCAAGGCGCTCGGCGGCGGCCTGCCCATCGGCGCGACGCTGCTCACCGATCGCGTGGCCGCTGTGATGGCGCCCGGCGACCACGGCAGCACCTTCGCGGGCGGCCCGGTGATCTGCCGGGCGGCGGAAGTCGTCCTGCGGCGGGTGAGCGACCCGGCCATGCTGGCGCATATCCGGGCGATGGGCGCGCTGCTGGTGGAAGGGCTGCGCGGGCTGGATCACCCGCGCATCGTCGAGATCCGCGCCCTAGGCCTGATGATCGGCGTCGAATTCGACATGGAGGTTGCGCCCCTGATCGCGGCGGGGCACGCCCACGGCCTGCTGATGATCAACGCCGGGCCGAACGTGCTGCGCCTGCTGCCACCCTTGATCGTGGAAGAGAGCCACATCGCGCAGTTCCTGAGCACGCTGGACGCCATCCTGGCGGAGATCGCAGCCTGATGATTCGCCACGCCACCCTGGATGAAATCGCGCAGATTCGCGCGCTGTTCGAGGACGAGGTCCGCGCCGGGCGCATGCTGCCGCGCAGCGACGAGGACATGCGCGCCACCATCGCGGACTGGCTGGTGGCCGAAAAAGATGGGCAGATCGTGGGCTGCGTCTCGCTGGTCCACTTCAACGCGGACCTGTGCGAGGTGCGCTCGCTGGCGGTCCACCCCGCCCACCGCGGCAATGGCATCGCCGGCAACCTGATCGAGGCGGCGCTGGAGATGGCCCGCGCCCAGGGAAAGAATCGCGTGCTGACGCTCACCCGCGCCGCGCGCGTGTTCGAGCAGAAGGGCTTCCGGCGCGACAATGTCGGCCACTTCCCCGAGAAAGTCTGGCGCGACTGCGCGCCCTGCCCGTTCCGCGACGCCTGTGACGAAGTCGCCCTCGTCTACCATTTGCGCCAGGAGACTCCATGACCATCCATCCTGTCACCGGCTTCACCGTCGCCGGGACGCACTGCGGCCTCAAGCCCAACGGCAAAGACGACATCGCCCTGCTGGTCAGCGACCGGCCATGCCAGGCGGCGGGCGTCTTCACCACCAACCGGGTGAAAGCCGCGCCCGTGCTCTACGACCAGGCCATCCTGGCCCGGCCCGACGCGGCCATCCGCGCCGTGATCGTCAACACAGGCAGCGCCAACGCCTGCACCGGCGCGCAGGGGCTGGAGAACACCCGCGCCACCGCCGCCCAGGTCGCGCAAATCGCCGGGTGCGCGTCCGACGACGTGCTGGCGCTCTCGACCGGCGTGATCGGCCTGCACCTGCCGATGGACGCCATCCGGCGCGGCGTGACAGCTCTGGGCGGGATGCTCCGCGCGGACGGCTGGGCGGGCGCCGCCGCCGCGATCATGACCACCGACACGCGGCCCAAGCTGGCGAGCGTCCAGCAGGGCGGTTATACCATCACCGGCATCGCCAAAGGCGCGGGTATGATCGCGCCCAACATGGCGACCATGCTCGCCGTCATCGCGACCGATGCCGCCGCCCCGCGCGCTCTGCTGGGGCGGGCGCTGGCCACCGCCACAGCGAACAGCTTCAACCGAATCGTGGTCGATGGCGACATGAGCACCAACGACACCGTGCTCGTCCTGGCGAACGGCGCGTCGGGCGCCGCCGTGGCCGACGAGGCCGCCTTCACCGCCGCGCTGGCGGACGTGTGCGCGCAGCTCGCCCAGGCGATCGTCCGCGATGGCGAAGGCGCCACCAAGTTCGTCACCGTCCACGTCACCGGGGCGGCGAACGAGGCGGAGGCGGTGGCCGTGGCCCGCTCGATCGCGACCTCGGCGCTGGTCAAAACGGCGTTCTACGGTGCCGATCCGAACTGGGGGCGCATCCTGTGCGCGGCGGGGTACGCCGGCGTCGATCTCGACCCGGACCGGCTGGCGCTGTGGCTGCTGGACGCGTCCGGCGCCCCGGCGATCCAGTTGGTCGAGGAGGGGCGCCCGCTGGACTACGACGAGCCGGCGGCCATCGCGCTCATGCAGGCGCCGGAATGGGGCGCCCGGCTGGACCTGGGCGCGGGCACGGCGTCCACCTGGATCTGGACGTGCGACCTCAGCCACGATTACGTCACCATCAACGGGCACTACCGGACCTGACGGGAATCGAAAAGCGGCCTGGATGCTCCGGGCCGCCCCTGTTCACCTGTCCTGCACAGCCTACCGCGCCGCCAGCCACGCCCGCGCCTGCGCGATCTGATCGTCCACGTCGCCCGCGCCGCCGGTCACCGCGCCGCGCCGCCGCACCGCCGCGTCGAAGTCGAACACGTCCAGCACATCCGCCTCGAACACGTCGCTGATCGCCCGATAATCGTCCAGCGCCAGCGCCGAGAGCGCCGCGCCTTTCGACTCGGCCAGCCGCACCACCTGCCCGGCCAGCCCGTGCGCCCGGCGGAAGGGAACGCCCTTGCCCACCAGGTAATCGGCCAGGTCGGTCGCCAGCATCCTCTCGTCCAGCGCGGCCCGCATCCGGTCCGGGTTGATCGCCAGCGTGCGGACCAATCCCGCCAGCGCGGGCAGCAGCGCCAGCAGCGTATCGACCGCGTCGAACAGCGGCTCTTTGTCTTCCTGCAAATCCTTGTTATAGCCGCTGGGCAGCCCCTTGAGCGTCGCCAGGAAGCCGCCCAGGTGCCCGATCAGCCGCCCGGCCTTGCCTCGCGCCAGCTCCAGCGGGTCGGGATTGCGCTTCTGGGGCATCAGGCTGCTGCCGGTGCTGTAACGCTCATCCAACCGGACGAAGCCCAGCGCGGGGTTGGCGTAGACGATCAGGTCTTCGGCCAGCCGGCTGAGGTGCGTCCCCAACAGCGCCAGCGCGAACAGGCATTCCGCCACGTGATCGCGATCCGCGACAGCGTCCAGGCTGTTGGGGCTAGGGTGCGTGAAGCCCAGCCGCGCCGCGAGGCGCTCGCGGTCGACCGGGTAGGGCGTCCCGGCCAGCGCGCCCGAGCCAAGCGGGCATTTGGCACGCCACGCGGCGGCGAGGCCGTCCAGGCGCTCGACGTCGCGGGCGAGCGCCCAGAAGTGGCTCAACCACCAATGTGCGGCCGCCAGCGGCTGGGCCGGCTGGAAATGAGTGTATCCCGGCATGATCGCCCCGCCCGCGGACTTCGCCTGCTCGACCAGCGCCCCGGCCAGGTCGAGCAGCGCCGCCTCCAGCGCCTCGCGCGCACCCAGCAGCCACAGCAGCACGTCGGTCGCCACCTGGTCGTTGCGGCTGCGCCCGGTGTGCAGCTTGCCCGCCACGTCGCCCACCAGCTCGCCCAGGCGGCGCTCGACGGCGGTGTGAATATCCTCGTCGCCCGGCGCGGAAGCGAACGTCCCGCCCGCGAACTCGGCGCGCACGCGCTCCAGCCCGCCAGCGAGGACCTCGTACTCGGACTCCGTCAGCACGCCCGCCCCAACCAGCGCCTCGGCCCAGGCGATGCTGCCCGTGATGTCGACATCGTACAGGCGCCAGTCGAAGCTCAGGCTGTCGTTCAGCCGGCGTACGGCGTCATCGGTGGGCCTTGAAAATGCCCCGCCCCACAGCGTCACGGACCGGGCCTCAGTCCCGCTTGAAGCGGGTGTAGTCCGGCTGGCGGTAGCGGCTGGCCCCGGTGCCGTCGATGCTGAGCATGGCATCGACCTTCATCGGCAGACCGATCATGTTGATGAAGCCCTTGGCGTCCGTCTGGTCGTAGATATCCATGTGACCGAATGAGGCGTAATCCTCGCGGTAGAGGCTGTAGGGACTCTTGCGCCCGGCGATGATCACGTTGCCCTTGTACAGCCGGAGGCGCACCGTGCCGGTCACCGTCTGCTGCGTCTCCTGCACGAAGGCGTCCAGCGCCTCGCGCAGGCGGGTGTACCACATGCCGTTATAGACCAGCTCGGCGTACTTGACCGCGACGAAATCCTTGTAGTGCATCACCTGCTTGTCGAGGCACAGGCTCTCCAGCGCCTGGTGTGCCACGTGCAGGATCGTGCCGCCAGGCGTCTCGTACACGCCACGGCTTTTCATGCCCACCAGCCGGTTTTCGACCATGTCCACCCGGCCAATGCCATTCTCCGCGCCGAGCTCGTTGAGGCGCTCGAACAGCGGCACGGGCGCCATCGCCGCGCCGTCCAGCGCCACCGGGATGCCCTTCTCGAAGCCGATCTCGACCACGCTCGACTCGTCGGGCGCGTCCATCGGGCTTTTGGAGATCACATACATGTCTTCTTCCGGCTCGTTCCAGGGATTCTCGAGCGGGCCGCCCTCGTGGCTCATGTGGAACAGGTTACGGTCGCGGCTGTAAATGCTCTTGAGCGTGGACGAGACCGGGACGTTGTACTCCTCGGCGTACTCCAGCGCGTCTTCGCGGCTGCGGATATTCCACTCGCGCCAGGGGGCGATCACCCGTAGTTTGGGGTTGAGCGCCATGGCGGTCAACTCGAAGCGGACCTGGTCGTTGCCCTTGCCGGTACAGCCATGGGCGATCGCTTCCGCGCCTTCCGCCTCGGCGATCTCGACCAGGTGCTTGGCGATCAGCGGGCGGGCGAACGACGTGCCCAGCAGGTAAACGCGCTCGTAAACGGCCCCGGCTTGCACGGTCGGGAACACGAAATCGGTCAGGAATTCCTCGCGCAGATCACGGATGTAGAGCTTGCTGGCGCCGGTCTTGAGCGCCTTTTCCTCGAGCCCGTCCAGTTCTTCCTCTTGCCCCAGGTCCGCGGTGAAGCAAATCACCTCGCAATGGTAATTTTCACGCAGCCACGTCACAATAATGGATGTATCGAGGCCGCCGCTGTAGGCGAGAACTACCTTGGAAACCGGTTGCATGGTGGTACTGTCCTTTCGTGACTGGCGTCGTGCAGACTGTCCGGCGAGTCTAGCTCCAATCTCGGGTGTGTTATTTGGTAATTTTGCCCAAAAAACAACCCGTATTGAACTATCGTTGCTATACTTAAGATAGTCGTTCGAGTCAGGATATGCTCACCGTTACCTCGCTGCCCCCGCCCTGACTCTTATTTGCATTCCGCGCGAAGTCTGATTAATATCGTGCACTACTCTCCACGAGAATACAAGCGGTACCATTACAGTCTCAGTGGAAAGGAGGTCTATCGCTACCGATCGCCCGAATGCGCTCCGAAACCTGTCCAGATATTGTCACACACTCGCCGTTATCGTTCACACACGTTAGGTAGATTGCACAAATCAACGCAGAGGAGAAAGTCATGCACCGAATCGCTCGCTCACTGGGTTTTGCCAGCCTATGCCTCCTGTTGGTTGCCGCACTGGCTCTCCCCTCGGCTGGCCGCGCCCTGGCGCAGGATGACACCAGCCTGCTGGACACAGTCATCAGCCGCGGCCGGCTGATCTGCGGCGTCAACGGGCAAGTGCCCGGTTTCGCTTTTCTCGACCCCGACACCGGCGAAATGGTCGGCTTCGACGCCGACTTCTGCCGCGCCCTGGCCGCCGCCATCTTCGGCGAAGTGACCGCCGACAACCTGGAATTCGTGCCGACCACCACCCAGGAGCGCTTCACCGCCCTACAGTCCGGCCAGATCGACGTCTTGTTCCGCAACACCACTTGGACGCTCTCGCGCGATGCCGAGCTGGGCATCGACTTTGGACCCACCAACTACTATGATGGTCAGGGCATCATGGTTCATGCCGATATGGGTGTGGCATCCATCGACGAGTTGGATGGTGCATCGATCTGCACCCTGACCGGCACCACCACCGAGCTGAACATCACCGAGGCCATGGAGTCGCGCGGGCTGAGCTATGAGCTCGTGCCGTTCGAGCAGTCGAGCGAAACGCTGGCCGCCTTCGAGGAACGCCGCTGTGACGCGCTCACGTCCGACCAGAGCCAGTTGGCCGGCCTGCGCTCCAACTCCGCCGACCCCGGCAGCATTGTGGTTCTGCCGGAAGTGATCTCAAAAGAGCCGCTCGGACCAGCCTACCTCCAGGGCGACTCGCGCTGGGCGGACGTGGTCAACTGGACATTCTACGCGACCCTCACCGCCGAGGAATTCGGCATCACCCAGGCGAACGTCGATGAATTTCTCGCCTCGACGGACGAGCGCATCCAGCGCTTCCTGGGCCAGGGCGAGTTTGCCTCTGGCTCGCTGCTCGGCCTGGACAACGACTTCGCGGTGAGCATCATTCGCGCGGTCGGCAACTACGGCGAGATCTACGAGCGCCATCTGGGCATCGACTCGCCACTGGGCCTGGACCGCGCGGGCGGGCTGGGCCTCAACCAGTTGTGGACGGATGGCGGCTTGATGTACGCGCCGGCCTGGCGCTAGGTCGTCGCGCCCATTCAGACTAGGCTCCCTGGGGACGCGCGTCCCCAGGGAGACGCCTGCATACCGCTGTCATGACCGGTCCGCGCCTGTTTGCACCGTCGCCGCCCTGTACGACTTGAGGTCATCACCATGACCGAACAGAGGCCCTCAACATTCGACAGATCGCTCCACGCGCCGGTCCCCCTGTGGCGCGACATCCGGGCGATCCAGGTCGTGGCGCAGATCCTCTTCCTCATTGCCGTCATCGTTGCCGGGTTCTGGCTGATCAACAACCTGATCAACAATCTGGAAGCGAGCAAGATCGCGATCGATTTTGGCGTGCTGGAGCGCCCCTTCGGCACCAAGATCTCCGAGGGGCAGCTCGACTTCAACCCCGGCGAGTCGTCCAACTGGAAGGCGCTGCAGGCCGGGGTGCAGAATACGCTGCGCGTGGTCGTAGTGGGGCTGGCTGGCGCGACGATCCTCGGCGTGCTGATCGGCATCGGGCGGCTCTCGACGAACTTCCTGGTGCGCAGCGTGGCCGTCACCTACATCGAGATCTTTCGCAACACGCCCCTGCTGGTGCAGCTCTATTTCATTTACCGCGGCCTGCGGCTCACCCTGCCGGAGACTCTGGCCGATTCGTACCGGCTCCCCGGCCCGATCTTCATCAACCGCCGCGCGATCAACTTCCCGCTGATCCAGGGGACCGACAGCGCCTGGCTGCTGTATGCCGGCCTCGCTGCCGGGCTGGCGGCCGGCATCGCGCTGTGGATCTGGCGGTTGCGCGTCCAGGACCGCACCGGCCAGCCCGCCCACACCCTGCGCTGGTTCGCGCCCGCCGTGCTGACCGGCGCTGCCGTGGGCTGGCTGCTGTCGGGCAATCCATTCACGGTGGATTATCCCCGGCTGGAAACGTTCAATTTCACGGGCGGCGACCGCCTGTCGGCGGAATACACGGCGCTCACCCTGGGTCTGATCCTGTACACCGCCGCCTTCATCGCTGACATCGTGCGCGCGGGCATCCAGGCCGTCCCCTATGGGCAGATCGAGGCGGCCCGCGCCCAGGGATTCAGCGGGGGCCAGACGTTGCGCCTGATCGTGCTGCCGCAGGCGCTGCGCCTGATCATCCCGCCGCTGGGCAACCAGTACCTGAATCTGGCGAAGAACTCAAGCCTGGGCATCGCGATCGGCTTCTTCGACGTCTACAACGTCGCCAACGTGATCTCCAACCAGACCGGGCAATCGGTCGCGCTGTTCGCCGTGATGATGTTGATCTACCTGGCCATCAGCCTGGCGATTTCGGCGATCATGAACGCGGTCAACTACAGCATGCGGCTGAGGAGCCGGTGAGATGAGCGGACGGACCCCCGATTTCTACGTCGCGCCCAGCGAGGCACCGCCCAGCCGCCGCCCGCCCGTCACCACCATCGGCCCGCTGGGTTGGGCGCGCGCCAACCTGTTCAGCAGCCCCGTGAACTCCATCGCGACGGTGATCACGCTCGGGCTGGTAGTCTGGTTCATTGCCGGCTTCCTGTCCTGGGCGATCCGCAGCGCGCAGTGGGGCGTGGTCACCAACAACCTGCGGCTGATCGGCAGCGGCCTCTACGACCGGCGCGAAATCTGGCGCGTCGAACTGGCTACGGCGATCCTCGTGCTGCTGACCGGGCTGAGCCTGGGCATCTGGGGACGGGTGGCGCGGGCCGCTTTCATCGCCGTGCTGGTCACGCTGGGGATCATCCTGGTCGTGCCCATCGCCGCAGCGAACATCCCCCAGCCCACAATCCACGCCCTGATCGAACCTCGCAAAGCGCCGTCCGATTTCGTGTTCGTCGGCTATAAGGGCGACACGGTGCGCTTCGCCCTCGCCCCACAGACCGATCTGGCGGCGCTGGATGAGCCGATGATCGGTTTCGTCGAGATGCAGTCGCGCGCCGAATGGTCCACGCAGGCCCGCCAGGCGCGGTCCGGCGAGCTCGATCTGGCCGCCTACAATCTGGTCGTCAGCCTGCGCCTGATCGACAGTGGGGGCCGGACCGTCACCACGCCGGATGGCCTCGCCGAGGTCCGCTACGGCGCGGACGAGCCGGGCGGCGCCCTGGAAGTCACCCTGCCGGCAGATGGGTGGTATGTGCTCAAGGTGACGCGCGACGACGAGGCCAACGGCGAGCGCGACAACAACCAGGGCTATGCCTGGCTGCGCATCGAAGGCGTCGAGCTGTTCTCCAGCCAGGAAGGGCAGACGGCCACCCGCGAAGAAGAATTCGGCGCGCCGCCGGAAATCGAGCGCCCGCTGTACGCCGAGGAAAAGGCCTACCGCTTCGAGGGCACCCGCTCCTTCGCCGAATTCATCAACCTGCAGATCGCGCCCTTCTTCGAGCGCATCGCCATGCCGCTGGTCCTGGGCACAGCCTTGTTCGTCAACGGCTGGATCATCGGCACACTCGGCAAGCGCGAGCGCGCCGTCCGGCGCTGGACGCTGCTCGGCTGGCTGGTCGCCGCGCCGGTGATTTTGATCGTCTTGCGCGGCTTTGGAGGATCGCGGGCGCTGCCGCTCGTCTCGACGTCGATGTGGGGCGGCCTGCTGCTCACCCTGCTGCTGACCATCGTGGGCATCACCGCCTCATTCCCGCTGGGCGTCGCGCTGGCGCTCGGGCGGCGCAGCGATCTGCCGGTGATCAAGTGGACCTGCACGCTGCTCATCGAGACCATTCGCGGCGTGCCACTGATCACGATCCTGTTCATGGCCAAGCTCATCGTGCCGTTCTTCTGGTCCGGCCTATCCAACATCGACCTGACGATCCGCATGATGATCGGCCTGACGCTGTTCAGCGCGGCCTACCTGGCGGAGAATGTGCGCGGCGGCCTGCAAATCATCCCCTACGGGCAGATCGAAGCGGCGCGCGCGCTGGGCCTCAACCCGTTCCTGACGACCACGTTCATCGTGCTGCCCCAGGCGCTGCGCGCGGTCATCCCGGCCATCGTCGGCCAGTTCATCAGCCTGTTCAAGGATACGTCGCTGGTCGCCGTGGTAGGCTTGTTTGAATTGGTCGGCATTGTGGATACTATTGTAAGCGGGCAGCCGATTTACCGGCCCTACCAGCGCGAGGCCTATTTCTTCATCGCCATCGTGTACTTTGTCATCAGCTATGCCATGTCGGACGTGAGCCGGCGGCTGGAGACATCCGGGGCCGGCAGCCTGCGCAAATAGGCCCATATCGAAGGGGAGCGCCTGATGGATAACGGCAATTCAAACGAACCGATCATCGTCTGCCGCGACGTCAACAAGTGGTTCGGCAACTTCCACGTGCTCAAAGACATCAACCTGGAAGTCCAGCCCCAGGAAGTTGTGGTGATCATCGGGCCGTCGGGATCCGGCAAATCGACCTTCATCCGGTGCATCAACCGCCTGGAAGAACACCAGGAGGGCCAGATCATCGTGGACGGCATCGAGCTGAGCCACGACGTGCGCAACATCGCCACCATTCGCAGCGAGATCGGCATGGTGTTCCAGCAATTCAACCTGTTCCCGCACCTGACCGTGATGCAGAACGTCTCGCTGGCGCCGCGCTACGTGCGCCGGCAGCCGCGCCGTAATGCCGAGGAGGTCGCGCTCCAACTGCTGGCCCGCGTGGGGATTCCCGAGCAGGCGCACAAATATCCCGGCCAGCTCTCGGGCGGCCAGCAGCAGCGCGTCGCTATCGCGCGCGCCCTGGCGATGCAGCCGAAGATCATGCTGTTCGACGAGCCGACCTCGGCCCTGGACCCGGAAATGATCAAGGAAGTGCTCGACGTGATGAAGGAGCTGGCGCGCAGCGGCATGACCATGCTCGTCGTGACGCACGAAATGGGCTTCGCGCGCGAGGTGGCGGACCGCATCGTGCTGTTCGACGAGGGGCGCATCGTCGAGATGGGCTCGCCCGAACATTTCTTCACCAACCCGCAGCACGAACGCACCAGACTCTTCCTATCGCAGATTCTCTAGGGGGCCGGATCATGAC
>ENA-UOUL01004503-UOUL01004503.1-bioreactor-metagenome-genome-assembly--contig:-NODE-4503-length-12858-cov-4.585244_pt1 | contig 12858 bp, 10 predicted proteins | sample MGYA00249838_ERZ747220 | MGnify/ENA primary metagenome ERZ747220 (study PRJEB28778, sample SAMN05720191) | bioreactor metagenome | isolation source: Anaerobic biogas reactor | place: USA:Washington...
CCGTGCAAAAGAGATTGACCGCCGCGAGACGGTAGGCGTTATTATTTATGAGACAATAGAATCAACGATCACTCATGGGAGAATCAAAAGCATGCTAAGAAAGAAAACGTTTCGCACATACGAAGAGCAGATCGACTTTTTAAGAAACCGCGGTATCGCAATTGAGGATGAAAAAGAAGCCATCGAGGCGTTGAGCACGTATTCCTACTACTCGCTCGTCAACCTCAACAAGCATCTCTACGGAGGCCTGACGGAGCGCCAATTCATCGGCAACCCGTCGCTTCTTGATCTTCAGTTGGCCCATATGCTGAACATGAACTTCTATCAAGTCATTCTCAAAGGCATCCTTTATATTGAGGCATCGTTCAAAACAAAACTGGCGTATTTAATCTCGCGAGAATACGGCGTGATGAGCCGGGAGAACATTGACGATCCGAACGATAACTTTCTTTATCGCGGATACTACGAAGACGCGCACCCCGTCTCGACGAACACATTGCGATCGCTCGCGGGCAAGCTCCGCTACCTTCAGTCCGAGCAGGAAGAACAATCGTATTCGCACCATTTTTTACTCGCCAACCGCCAACTGCCTCCGTGGATTTTCATCCATGACGTCGAATTCGGGATCGCCATTCAATGGTACAACATTCTCCGCGAGCAGGACAAAAACGAAGTCTGTGAAAAGATGATCTGGGGGCAGACAGGACATCGCCCTCCAAATATATCGATAGAGAAAGCGAAGACATTCCTGGCTCAAGCATTGCAAGTGCTTAGAGAATACAGAAACGCCATCGCGCACGGTCAGCGCGTCTTCCCGAGCGACATGGAAAGCTCACTTCCTGATCACGAACTGTTCATGCTGCTCCCCGAGGGTGCACTGACGAAGGGCGAATACGATGCGGGCATCGGTACGAACGATCCCTACGCCTGTCTGCTCTGCATCGTCCTGCTCATGCATGATCCCATCTTGATGATGAGCTTCCTGTCCGAGTTGCAATCGCAATTGAAATTCGCCCGCCTGATGCAGGAGACCGTGTCTTCTGCAAAGACCGATCTGTACGACATCCTCAGCATACCGCCTTTTACGATGGAACGGCTCATCGACATAAGCCACCAACGATTCGGCGAGATCTCGCGCTGCTATTTCGATCTCGGGAAAAATGCTAATACTATAAACACGACAGTGTAAATAACTGAGAAAAACGACTTCACCGCAAAAGAACCGGAGCACACATCGCCCCCTTACCACTGCCGGACAAAGCGCCCCACGCATTGCCCGACGCGATGTGTCACTTACCCTAACGCAATATCCATCACCATCATCACGACAAAGCCGATAATGAGAGAGTACGTCGCCGTCCTCTCGTTGCCTCCGCTGTGCGTCTCCGGGATGACCTCGTCTGCAATGACAAAGAGCATGGCACCCGCAGCGAAGGCGAGTATAAGCGGAAGCGCCGGGCTGAACAGCCGAACGAGCCCATACCCGAGTAGCGCGCCCAGCGGCTCGATCATACCTGTTAAGAATGCAACCCAGTATGCCTTGCCGACACGATAATTCTCGCGTATCAGGGCAAAGGCGACGGCAAGTCCCTCCGGCATATTCTGAAGACCGATGCCGATGGCGATGGGGATTCCTTGCGATAATTCCCCGGAACCGAAAGCAACACCGACGGCCATACCCTCGGGTAAGTTATGGATTGCGATCGCAATAATAAAGAGCCAAATCTTTTTGAGAGAATCTGCAGGGACGCCTTCGTGGTGTTTGTCCAGCAAATGCTCATGCGGAGCGAAATGGTCTATCAAGTCGATGATCACAGCGCCGGCTATGATGCCCGCACCCGTTATAAGAACAGCTTTAAATGTACCGCCGCCAATTTCGATACTGGGAAGAATGAGAGAGAAGCATGTCGCCGCCAACATAACACCCGCGGCAAACCCGAGCATCGCATCGAGCCATTTCCTTGTGACGTTCCTTGTAAAGAGAGCGGGCAATGCGCCGACACCGGTCAGCAGTCCCGGCAGTACGAGTCCCGCGGCTACGATCCAAAAATCCGGCATCTTGTCCACCCCCACATGATTGAGTTGTTCTATTTTACCATGCGGGATTTGCCGAGGACGTATCAAATCAACACGGAAGAGAGTCCTTCCCAATCTTCAAGAGCTTCACGGTAACTGCGATACTTCTCCTTATCGGACGCCGCGACCATGCAAATGACGCGCAGTCCCGCCCCGACAAGCGGTTTTGCCGCGGCGGAAAGCGTCGCTCCTGTCGTTAACACGTCGTCAACGAGGAGCACGGTACGCCCACGCAATGCGTCTATCAGGGGAGACTGTTTGTTGAGTTTGAAGACGTCGGCCAACTGTCGGTGTCGCTCTTTCGCGGACCGACTCTCGCTTTGGCGGCCGGTGTACACGTCGCGGTAAAGCACTTCGCCCGCGACCGATATCCCGGCTTCCCTCGCGATCACTTCGGCAAGCAGCGCTGCTTGGTTATAGCCCCGCTCCGACAGCCGCTTCTCGTGTAGCGGCACGGGGATGACGGCATCGGCGTCAATCTTATTGCGCGCCATTGTTCTATACATGAACGGCGCGATCGCCTCCGCCCGGTCCATCCTTTCGGAAAACTTCATCGAGACCATCATCTTACGCAAGGGATCGCGGTAATAGAACGTCGCAAAGAGAGGCCACGGGTAATCCCATGAACACTGTTCCCGCTCCATACGGAACGGCAGAATGGAGAGACAGTCGCGGCAAACGAACGGTGACGGAAGCGGCGGTACGACGGGTCGATCGCAGACGGCGCAATACGGGTGGTAGTAAAAATTGATAAAATGCCTGCGCAGGAGATCGCCGACTTGTCCGTTCTGCCCGCGAGGTGAGCGCTTGTTGTTCACGATAGACACTCTCCTCTCAGCGGTTTGGACTTTACAATCTTAGTCGAAACGGACGCTTATCCTAGAACAAACAGGTTCCCTTCCACCGGTTTACAAAGCCAATGGAGGAGCATGCCCCGCCGCTCATTGGCCTCATTGTTCGCAAGCATCATCTCCAATGTGCGACGGCGCGTAAGCAGAAACAGCCGCTCTTTCGCGCGCGTCACGCCCGTGTAAAGGAGATTGCGCGTCAGGAATGCAGGTGCCCCTGCAGGTATCACGAGAATTTCGACAGGGTATTCAGAACCTTGTGATTTATGAATGGTGGTCGCATAGGCAAGATCGATGTCGTCGAGATCGGCCCCTTCGATCGTTGCCATTTTCTCATCCTCGAAGAGAATCGTCACACTCTTTCCCGAGAGGCTGATAGACTGGACGATGCCCATCTCCCCGTTTACGACGCCCTTTCCCCTGATGCCTGTCCGGGGGATCGTCCACTCGAGGTCGTAGTGATTTCTCGTCTGCATCACTTTGTCGCCTGACGTCAGGCGATAACCGTGCGCTTCAACCGAAAAGAATTCTTTGCCGCGTGAGAGTTGCTGAAGTGCGCGGTTCAATTCGATGATGCCTGCTTTGCCGCGCCTGATCGCTGACAGGACTTGCACACCGTAAATGCCGTCCGTCCCGTAATGATCCGGCAAAACGCTTTGACAAAGCTTCAACACGCCGTCGTGCATCTCCTGTTCATCGGCACAATCAATAAAGATGAAATCCGATTCGAGAGACTGGTCCAGGACGAGTTCCTCTCCTCTCAAAATGCGGTGCGCGTTCGATACGATAAGCTTGTGCTCTTCCTGGCGGTAGATCTGTGTCAGCCGTGTATGCGGGAGAAACGGAGCGGAGAGGATATCGCGCAGCACCTGCCCGGGACCGATCGACGGAAGCTGATCGGCATCCCCGATCAATAAGACGCGCATGCCGGGGCGTATCGCGGACATCAGGTGCGAAAACAAAAACACGTCGATCATGGAACATTCATCGACGATCAGCGTATCGCCTTCAATCGCCTCCGCCGTCAGCCAAAAGGCGGCATCGGGGACATCGTCGTCTCGAACTTGCAGAGAAAGCAGCCGGTGCAACGTCTGCGCGTTCATCCTGCAAACTTCGGCCAGACGCCTTGCCGCGCGTCCCGTCGGCGCCGCCAGCAAGATCTCTTCGCCGCGCTCTCGCAAAATACGCGTCAAAAGCCGTACGGTCGTCGTCTTCCCTGTTCCGGGACCTCCCGTCAGCACGGAAAGCGGGTGAGTCAGCGCCATCACAATCGCTCGCGTCTGTTCATCGCCGGGTTCGAATCCCTCCTCTTTCGCCACCTGGCGAACAGCGCGCGACGCTTGATCTTCGCTCATAAAGTGATCGCCCGTACGCGGGACGGAGGATAGAAAACGTAGACGTTGAGCCAGCGATCGCTCGATGACTGCCACATCGGAGAGCGACATCAGTCCTTCAGACATGAAAGACGATCCAAGCGGCGACGGCCCGTCTGAAAAGAAACGCACGACATCTGTCGCAGAGACTCCCTCACCCGAGCTCTGATCTGCTTCGCTTAAAACCTTGACAATTTTCCTCTCAGCCAGAAGAGCGGCAATCGCGTCCCTTATGTTATCCGCCGGCACTGCAAGGCGCTCCGACAGATAGCCTGCGACGCTGTCCTCGTGGATGACCGTATTGCCGTTCAGGAAAAGCGATTGATTCATCGCAAAGAGGACGGCGCCTTTGAGTCTCGCCGGGTGGTCGCCTCTGAAACCCAATTCAACGGCGAGACGATCGGCTGTTTGAAAACCGATACCCGGCACGCGTTCGGCGAGAAGGAATGGATTCTCCCGGATGAGCATCTCCGCCGCCATACCGAATATCGCATAAATACGGTGGATGCGTGCCGGCCCGATGCCGTGCGGCAACAAAAAGAGCGATAAGTCCTGATACGCGCGGTCGTCTTTGAGCTGTTTGCTGAAGCTCTCGGCTTTTGCCGATCCGATGCCGCGAATCTTGGCGACGCGCTCGGGTTCTTGGCGCATAATCGTCAATGTGTCGTCGCCAAAAGCTTGGACGAGCTTCCTGGCTGTTGCCTCACCGATGCCTTTTACGGCTCCGGAAGCGAGATATTTCTCAATGCGGTCACGTTCACGCGGCTCGTCTCTGCTGATCTGGCTTACGGCAATCTGAGGCCCGTACGTCGGATGATCGCGCCAAGAACCCTCGCCAGACACCATATCTCCCGCCGTGATATGCGGCATCACGCCGGTCACGGTCCACGCGTCCCCCCGACCTTCGATATCCAGAATGGAATAACCGTTTTCGTCGTTGCGGAAAATCACGCGCGTCACGACACCTGAAAAAGAAACAGGTTCACTATTCTTTAACAAGGACTGTCGCTGATCGCGCATGCGTGTTTCAACCTTTCACACCCGGGGTTAGAACAGATCGACGGCGTCGAGTCGCTCCCAAGGCAAGTCGAGCTCAGGGCGTCCGAAATGACCGTAGTTGCTTACCTGCGTGTAAATCGGTCTCCTCAAGTCGAAGCGCTCGATGATCGCGTCGGGACGGAGATCGAACTTCGATCGCACGAGATTGCTCAAATACTCATCCGAGTATCTTCCGCACGTGCCGAACGCCGTGACGGTCACGGAGACAGGATGCGAGACACCGATGATGTATGCAAGCTGAACCTCGCACTGCGAACAAAGACCCGAGGCGACTAGATTTTTCGCGATATGGCGCGCTGCATATGAACCTGTCCGGTCTACCTTTGTCGGGTCTTTGCCGGAAAAGGCACCTCCTCCGTGATGACCGAACCCGCCATACGTATCGCAGATGATCTTGCGCCCGGTAAGCCCTGTATCACCTTGCGGGCCGCCGATCACAAAGCGTCCGGTGGGATTGATGTAGATCTTCGTTTGACTGTCAAAAAGATCTCCCGCGAGAATCGGGAAAATAACGTGATCCTCGACTTCGTCGCGCACCTGCTCAAGTGTCGCCTCCGCGTGATGCTGCGTCGAGATGACGACGGCTTCGATATGTACGGGGCGGTCGCCCTCATAACGCACCGTCACCTGTGATTTGCCGTCGGGACAAAAGGACGGCGCCTGGCCGAGCTTTCTCGACTCAGCCATTTTACGTGTGAGCCTGTGCGCCAGCGTAATCGGGAGAGGCATGAATTCAGGCGTATCCGTGTTGGCGAATCCGAACATCATCCCCTGATCTCCGGCGCCCAAATGATCGCCCGTTTCACCGGCCCTCTCTTCAAAAGAGCAATTAACGCCCATCGCAATATCGGCCGATTGTTCATCAATTGATGTCAGAACAGCGCACGAATCGGCATCGAAGCCGAACTGACTGCCCGTATAGCCGATTCCCCTGATCGTCTCACGGGCGATATACGGAATATCGACGTAAGACGTCGTGGTGATCTCGCCCATCACGAGCACCAAACCCGTCGTCGTCACGGTCTCGCACGCAACGCGCGCGTAAGGATCGTGTTCAAGTATCGAATCTAAAACGGCATCGGCAATTTGGTCGCAAACCTTGTCGGGATGACCTTCCGTCACCGATTCCGATGTAAAGAGCCATGAATCATTTGTCGAGTTGAACATAGTAATTTCCCGTCCTTCTTTAGATTTCCGAGTCAACCGAGCAACTGCTCCAATAAAAAACCTCCCGCGGGGAGGTCTGGAAAGTATCATCTCTCAGACCGCTCCGGTCTGCAGGATTTGGCACCGATGCGATCACGCCGGTTGCCGGGCTTCATGGGGCCTGTCCCTCCGCCACTCTTGATAATCATTGTATTCATTTTTTCATATTGTACCACAGAAAAAAACGGACCCGCCGTTTCATATCCGACAAAACCGCTCATTCTCGACAGCTCATGACACATTTTTCTTTTACCGGATCAATCGGCCCGGGCCTGCGATAAATCGAGCCCGGCAAGGCAAAGTCGAGCCTTTTGAACGTGGATGAAGGAGCGGATATGAGACCTGTTGTGTTATACATCGACGATCATCGCGGTTATCAGTCGCGGCTTTCGAGACGTTTGCGCTCATTGTCGGACGGCGCCTACGAGGTCATTTCCATAGGCGCCGAGGATGCACGCGAGAAGCTCAGCGCTGTCGATGCATTCGCTCAGGAGACACTGCGCCGTATTGTTGTTTCCATCGCCCCGCAGTCTCTCCCCGTCGAAACCACGCTCGCCCATCTCCACGCTTTGGCGCTCCATATCAACTTATGCGAGAGCGAGAACAAAGAAGGCGCCGATACGCCTTCATGCCTTTCTCGCGAATGTCCGGCAGAGAGAGATTGCAACGTCCGCACAGATAACCTTATGAGAGCAAAACCTCTTGAAACCCTCTCCGTTTCCCGGTTCGTGCGAGCGTCCCATATGGACGCGATCATACGGCGTTACCTCACAGCCGACAATCCGTCCCTTTCGACCGGCACCCAGTGCGCCAACAGCATCGGAACACATCTGTCCTTTTCACATGAGGCGGGAACGCGCGTCACGCGCTATGTGATCGGAAGGGAACAGTCGCTCGGACACACGGTCATTTATCTTCCGATCAAACCTCTCTATCAGATCGAGAACAGCTTCCGCCGCGGCCACGGGCTGACATTCGGTGATCTCATTTACCGATTCTCTGTCGGTGATATTCCCGAAGTCAACGACATGGGGCGATGGCTGTATATGCACGAGGACGGCTACTACACATGTTCCATGCCGGAGCGGTCGGACGATATGATTACGTGCGATATCGGGACATTGAGACAGATCACGCATGCGTGGCGCGAATACACCCATACGAGATCGCAGCCGACAACATTGTGGGTTGACATGGAAGGATTGCCGCTCGGCGATATCCTCTCCCTCTCCGTCTTGTGTGATTTTATCTACGTGGATGCCCCTGTCGGAAACTCAGATAAAGAGTTGGTCGCCCAACGCGAGCTCGGACTGTTTCTGGCGAAACTCCCCCATGAATGCCGCATCCTTGAACTTCCGCATAGACGCCAAACACTCAAAGAGATTGATCACATCACGTATAGCGAGGTGCCGGGCATTGCTTCCGAGTTATAAGGAAAAACAGGTATGGATTCGACGCATCGCATCGCGGCTCGAGCCGGGGGCGGAGCCGACAGATGAGGAACTGCGGCGCATGATCGCGGCGGAGGTGTCAATGCGGACGCAAGGATCCCATTTGACCGTTCACGAAAAAACACACCTGATCCGCCACCTTTTTGACGCGATGCGCGGACTCGACATCCTGCAACCGCTCCTGGACGAGCCGTCCGTCACGGAGATTATGGTCAACGCACCCTCGCAAATCTACATCGAACGAAACGGCAGACTGGAAAAAACCGACTACTCCTTCGATTCACCCGCTCATCTCACGCACGTCATCAGCCGCTATTTCGGACGCGCGAATAAACTCGTCCACGAGCGCTCCCCCATCGCCGACATGAGACTCGCCGACGGCTCCCGTGTCCACGCGATTTTGCCGCCCGCAGCACCCGACGGCCCCGTCCTCTCCATCAGAAAATTTACGGGGATTATGCCGACAATGGAAGCACTTATTGACAACAGCACACTGCCCGCCAAAGAAGCGCATTTTCTGATCGAATCCGTCAAAGAACGCAAAAACATTTTCATCAGTGGCGGTACGGCATCAGGGAAAACGACATTTTTGAACGCGCTCGCCGCCTTTATTCCCGAGCACGAACGCATTGTGACAGTTGAGGACGCCTCCGAGCTCGACCTTACCGGCAAACATAACCTCGTGCGTCTGGAGGCGAGAGCGTCCGCCGTTGACGGAGGAGGAGCGATTTCTCTCTCCGATCTTATCCACTCCTCCTTGCGCTTGAGACCTGATCGCGTCATCGTCGGGGAAGTCCGCGGTTCGGAAGCATACGACATGATCCAAGCGATGCAGACGGGTCACCCGGGATCCATGTCGACGGGACACGGAAACAGCACGGTCGAGATGCTCAACCGACTCTCCCTGTTGCTTATGACCGCCTCCCAGCTCCCATGGGAAGCGTGCAGAAGGATGGTCGCCTCTTCCATCGATTTGATCGTCCACCTCGTTCGTTTAGCGGATGGGCGCCGGCTTGTCCGCGAAATCAGCTCCGTAAAGGGGTTCCGTGAGGATGCCTTTCAGCTGGAAACTCACTATTCACTGCCATCGGAAACATAACACGAGACAACACCGTCATCATCAACAGACAGGAGACATCATGACCAGAGACGATCAACGCAAGAGAAACCGTACTACCCGAATCATGGTAACGTCGGTACGAAACAGGGCCGCGGCCGACCTCGGCAGACGCGGAGCGGCCGCTCTCAAGTGGATCCTATTCGCTATCATTCCCTCACGACTCGCTTCCATCGCTTTTCTCGGGTCGACACCTTCCGGATGGTTCGCAACCGTCCCCGGAGCCTTATTGCTTGGGCTCGGGCTTGCGCATCTCTTCCATTTACGCGAAGGCAGGCTCTTGCTCACGCAGTACCAACACCTCTTGGGATACCTTGCCACGCGCCTGTCCGCAGGCGTTCCTCTTGAGTCGGCGTTATCGGAATCCGTCAAACCTCTGACGGAACAACTGGGAAGACACAATAAACTCATCCGTTCCCTTCTACGGCTAAAGAAGAATTTGGAAGCGCAAATGTCACTCCACGAAGCACTCGCGGCATTTACGCGTGAAGTCGGACTTCCGGTCTGTACGCGCGACATGACCATATTGACGCTCCTGTCGAGATCAGGAGGGCGCATCGACGTCTTTGTCCGACAGAGCCACGACGATCTGTCAGCACAAATCAACATGCAGAGCGAAGTCGCCAACGAACGCAAAGGTCAAACGAGCGAAGCGGCGATTTTGTCGGTCATTCCCTTTGTTATGGCGCGCTTTGTATTCGGCGGCGCAGTTTCCTACAGCCGAAACGTTCAACAGGACGGGAATATGTTTATTCCCCTCACAGCCCTTTATCTCCTCTCCATGTTTGCTCTCTTCGTTCTTCTTCTGTTGCTCGCGCCGGAAAAGAGCAAAGGCAAAACGCGTCTATCCAAAAGACAGGAGAAGCGGACGAGAAAACCGCCTAAGAACAGGCGCGCGGCAACCTTTTTGTCGCGGATATACCTGGACTGGCTACCGGGGCAGATCGGCATGACGATTTCATCATCTGTTCAGCTGCTCGCAGAAGACAAGAACGATGCATGGCTTCATTACATGGCCGGAAAAGTGGGCGATTTGGCATTCGGCTTTCTGGTCGCGACGATCCTTTTTCTGTCGGGTCGCGCCTCCACATTTATTGTCGTCTTAGCGATCGTATCCGTCTCCATCGCACGTGATATCGAAAGCTGTTCAAAGGCGGCAAAGCGGCGGGAGAATTATCGTTTTTATTATCCGGCCGCTGTCAACACACTCTATATCCTCCTCAAGAGCGGGCTGACATTTGACCGGGCCCTTCGCATGGTCGCAAAAGTCAATCTCGTCAACAGACAGACCGACGACCCCGTCGCAAACGATCTGAATAAAGCCGTCATTCATCTTGAGACGGGTTACGACAGCGTGATGGCTGCGAACTGGCTCGCGGAGCACTGCCCGTTACCGGAAGTACAATCGGCGTTGCGCCTCATGGCACGCTATGAACGAGAAGGCGGAAGAGAAATCCTGGAACTGATCCGCATGCAGGCCGAACACGGGCGACAACTTTACCGCGATGCGATGCGGGGTCGTGCCGAACAACGCTCGCTCAAGTTCGTCTTTCCGATGGCGATCGACCTGATTGTCGTTATGGCGACGGTCATCCTCCCCGCGATGACACAAATGGGAGTTTTGGCCTGAGAACGTCGATGTCTTTCTGTCAATTTTGACATGATCGGCGGACATCTGCATGGAAGTGTGATCACGCGCAGCATGCACTGAGACAACAATGGTATTACGCACAATAACAAGGAACGCGTATGAAAGGAGCCACACTATGAGACGATTAAAAAAGAATAATGCACCGGAACGGGTCGCTTGGAGCGGCTTCGGAACACTCGAGGTCATTATCATCATCGCCGTGCTTATCACGGTCGCCCTCCTGTTCCGAGAAAACATCATCGCTTTTGCCAGAAATCTCATCGACAAAGTATTCAGTTCCTCCGTCTATGACCAGATATGAGTCGGGAAACAACATGCGAGGAGACGGAACAACATCCATGCAGCTGAACAAAACGGACACACGCGCTGTATGGATGTTGGCCGCTCCGAACCGGACGCCGTATCCGTCCATCGACACGCTGGCGGATACGGCGTTTTTGCGGCACCGCCCACACGCCGTTTCTCCCGTTTCCTGGTTCAGAGCCGATCGCACCTCATGGAAGTTCACTGTGCCGCAGCGCGGGAGATTGCCGTTGGCGGAAGCGGTACATACGATGCCGACGGATGCGATCACGGGCTTCAGGGTCTTGTGCAAAACGATGGAAGCCATTGAAACGGCAAGTGACCATCTGCTCCCGATCATCCCGGTATTGCTGCATCCCGAGCTGATATTCGTCGAGCGCTATGCAGAAGAGCAGGCAGACCTCACGATTCAGATCGTCTCGTTGCCCCTCAACAATCCGGAACATATGAGGTGTGATCAGGAACCCACGTTGATCGAATGGATGGGCGCGATCTTCCACTGGGATGCGTCGTCGATCTCACAATTGAGCGAATTATTTCGGAAAGAAGCTTCTTTCGATCTGTTGCTTGAGTCAAAATCATTATGCGGCGAAACCTATGACCATGCGCAGGAGGTTGAATACAGCACGGTGAGTGCGCACCGGCAGCTTGAGCATGCCCGCCCCCCCTCTGCTGCAGACCATGCACGGATAATGAACGAAAGAGGTGGGACGACCGCAGATCAAAGCTCTATCGGTGAGCGCGTGATGGCAAAGCTAAAGAAGTTCGGGGATGCCCTTTTCGGCTATCAAAATCACGAGACCATCCACGAAGTGACACAAGAATTAGATCTCACTTCCGACCGGTTCAAAATCGCTCAACTTTCCGAAGGTCTGCCGGGCACACCCGAGGAGGAACTCGGCCATCACGCGTATATCCTTACGGAGGAATTCGCAATCGGGCGAGATATGGGTAAGGCGGATTTTTGGATAGATTCTTATTCCGTGAGCCGCCGGCACGCCGTCATACGCAGGCGCTCCGGGAGTTATTTCATCGAAGATCTCGGATCGAAAAACGGGACGACACTGGACGGCATCAAGCTGCCGAAGCACCGCGAACATCTTTTACCGGACAAATGTAAAATCAGCTTTGCCGATCATGTCTACTATTTTCGATCGGCTTAGAGGAAACGGCTCCCGCCGCACCCGGTCGGGTGCGGCGGGAGCAAAAAATCAAAAAGTAATTACTTCGTGCCGAACAGACGGTCTCCTGCGTCGCCGAGACCGGGCACGATGTAGGCGTGCTCATTGAGACCGCCATCAAGTGCCGCGCAATAGATCGGAATCTCCGGATGCGCGTCGTGGAAATGCTTAATGCCTTCAGGCGCGGCAACAAGGCAGACAAACTTGATATCTTGAATATCTCTCATTTTGAGAAAATCGACAGCCGCTGATGCCGAACCGCCTGTCGCGAGCATGGGATCAAGCAGGATCACGTCCCGGTTCTGGATGTCCTCCGGCAATTTGCAGTAATACTCAACAGGCTCAAGCGTGACGGGATCGCGATAAAGTCCGATATGCCCGATTTTTGCCATCGGAATAAGGTTCGTCATACCGTCAACCATCCCCAAGCCGGCACGCAGGATCGGAACAAGCGCCAACTTCTTCCCTTCCAACATATGGCAATGCGCCGTACTAATGGGCGTTTCGATATCGACAGGACGTAAAGGCAGATCGCGCGTGACCTCATACGCCATAAGCATCGCCACCTCGCTCAACAGATCTCGGACGTCTTT
>ENA-UOUL01004506-UOUL01004506.1-bioreactor-metagenome-genome-assembly--contig:-NODE-4506-length-12844-cov-2.850474_pt1 | contig 12844 bp, 11 predicted proteins | sample MGYA00249838_ERZ747220 | MGnify/ENA primary metagenome ERZ747220 (study PRJEB28778, sample SAMN05720191) | bioreactor metagenome | isolation source: Anaerobic biogas reactor | place: USA:Washington...
CGAAGGGGATCATCACAAGCACGGGGCCGAAGATCTCCTCTCTCGCGATACGCATGGCGTTGGTCACATCAGCGAAGACGGTGGGCTTCACGTAGTATCCCCGGTCCAGTCCCTCGGGACGGTCGGGTCCCCCGGCTACGACCCGGGCGCCTTCGGCCAGCCCTGTCTTGATGTAGCCGGTCACCGTCTCATACTGCTTCTTGCCGGCCACCGGGCCCATGAAGGTGTCCGGATCCTGCGGATCGCCCACCCGCAGCTCGTCGGCGGTGCGGGCGGCGATGTCCACCGCCTGCTCGTACACCGTCCGCTGGACCAGCATGCGCGTGGGCGCGTTGCAGCTCTGCCCGGAGTTGCGCATGCAGTTCCGTACTCCCGCGCCCACCACCTTCTGCAGATCGACGTCGTCGAACACGATGTAGGCCGACTTGCCGCCCAGTTCCTGGGACACCCTCTTGACAGAACCGGCCGCCGCGCGCGCCACCGCCGCTCCCACCTCGGTCGAAGCCGTGACCGACACCATGTCCACGAGAGGATGCGAGGCCAGTGCGTCGCCCAGAGCGGCCCCGGCACCGTTGACCAAGTTGAAGACTCCGGCCGGTATCCCGGCCTCGTGCACGGCCTCGGCGAAAAGCAGCGTGGAGAGAGGCGAGTACTGGCTCGGCTTGAGCACCATGGTGCACCCGGCCGCCAGCGCGGGCCCCACTTTGACGACCACCTGGTTCATGGGCCAGTTCCACGGCGAGATCAGGGAGCACACGCCCACCGGCTCCCGTACGATCTGCGTGGTGCCCCATTCCTCCTCGAACGGGTAATCGCGCAGCACCTTGATGTCCGTCTCCAGGTGCCACTCGCCAATGCGCGCCTGGACCTTCTCGGAGAAGCTCCTTGGAATGCCCACCTCGGTGGTCATGGCCGCGGCTATCTCGGGGAGGCGGCGCTTGTAGGCCTCGAGAAGCCCCTCCAGGAGCGCGAGACGGTCCTCGCGGCTGCTCCGGCTGAAGCCGAGGAAGGCTCGGTGAGCGGCCTGCACCGCGGCGTCGATGTCGGCTTCGGTGCCGGCGGCGACCTCAGCGACCACTTCCTCGGTGGCGGGATTGACAACGGAGAGCCGGTGACCGGGTTGCACCGGATCGACCCATCGCCCGTCGATGTAGAGCTTGGTCTCATTGCCCACGTGATCATCTCCACGTCTTGGCGCCGGAGCAGAAGCGCTGCGCCGGCTGGGTTATCCAGCGCCGCGAATGATATCCCGGCAGGAGCAGGCGGGAAAAGGTCAGGGCCGGGACTGAGGCCCCGACGGTCCCGTTCCCGAGGTCGTGGAAGGCTTCGTCTCGGAGGAGGCGCCCGACGCGCCGAGCGGGTTTGACTCGCCCGGCGTACCCGATCCTGAGGAGGCGTCCGACTCGCCCGGCGAGGGCGCCCCGGAGGCCGGCGACGCCGGTTCCTCTGGGAAGCAGACCGTCTCGAGACAGAGCCGCCTGCGCACCGGGAAGAGGTCGACGGCCCGGCGTCTCACGAAGCTGCCCCACAAACCCCGCTGGGCGAAGACCACGACACCCGCCGCCAGCGCCCCGATGAGGATGAGATACCAGGTGCCGTAGTCCGCCAGTAGTTGCTGCAGGACGAAGAAGATCACGGCTCCGATGATGGGGCCTTCGATGGTGCCCAGCCCCCCTATGACCACCGCGAAGATCATGAGAGCGCTCCACTGGAGACTGAAACCCGCCTCCGGCTGCACCCGCAGGAGATTGAGATAGATGACCGCCCCCGTGACGCCCGTGCCGAACGCCGCCAGGATGTACACCCACAGCTTGGAGCGGAAGACGTTGACGCCGAGGCCCCGGGCGCCGGTTTCGTCGTCTCTGATAGCAGTCAAGGCAAGCCCGCGCCTGGAGCGGAGGAGCAGGTAGACCAGCGCGATGGATCCCACAGCCACGGCCAGAGCCAGCCAGAACACGACCGCCTCGCGGGTGCCTCGTTCCACCTGCCCGGCGCTGTTGATACTCACGCCGGATCCCCCGCCCAACCATCTGATCTGTGTCACCAGCAGGCGGTACACCTCGGCGATGACCCAGGTGCCCACCGCGAAGTACCCGCCCCGAAGCCGGAAGGCCAACCCCGCAGTCGGTACCGCGAACAGAGCCGCGACCACCCCGGCTATCGGCACGCAGACGAAGGGGTTGATGCCTACCTTCTCAGCGAAGACCCACAGCGAGTAGGCCCCTATACCGACGAACGCCTGCTGACCCACGGAGACCAGCCCCGCGTAGCCTGCAAGCAGATTCCACATCTGAGCCAGTGCCAGAAGCGTGAGGAAGGTCACGCCCTGCTTCATGATGCTCGACGAACCCCAGGCCGGTATGGTCGCCGCGACGATCACCACCACGGCGGCCACCGGCAGGGCGATGCGGCTGGGCCGCGTGTGTCTCTCGACTTTCAACGGTGTGGCCATCACTGGGCCTGCTTTGCGAATAGACCTTGAGGACGGAACGCGAGGATGGCGAGGAACACGAGATGCCCGGCCAGCATGCCCCAGCCCTGCTGGGCGTGGTCACCCAAGACCTGGGCGATACCGAGCACCACTCCCCCCACCAGCGTGCCCCACAGAGACCCAAGCCCCCCGATGATCACCGCCTCATACGCGAAGATCAAACGGAGAGGGCCGGCGCTGGGATTGAAAGTCGTGCGGATGCCGATGAACACCCCGCCGATCGCCACGATGGCAAGAGCGAACGCCATCGCCATGCCGTAGAGATGACGGTTGTCGATGCCCATGAGCTGAGCCGCCCGCTGGTTGTCGGCCGTCGCCCGGAAGGCGCGGCCCGTGCGGGTGCGGCTCAAGAACAACTGCAGGCCGAAGAGGACGACGACGGACACGATGAGGGTCGTGAGCGGGAACCAGCCGATAGCCACCTGGTCGCTGATCGTGATGACGGCGTTCTCGATGCGGCCGGCGTCCAGTCCCTTGCTGTTGGCTGTGAACCCCTCCAGCAGGAGGTTCTGGATGATGATGGCGATGCCGAAGGTAGCGAGAATGGCCTGCATCGGCCCGGCGTCCATAGCGAAGTTGAACAGCCCCCGCTGGATCAGGTAGCCGAACAGGGCCATGACGATCATCACCAAGAGGAGCGTGTAGAAGGGGTTGACCTTGAGAGACCCGACGATCACGAGCGCGATGTACGCGGCCATGATGCTGAAGTCCCCGTGGGCGAGGTTCACCAGGCGCATGACGCCGAACACGAGAGAGAGACCCGCGGCGAACAAGGCGTACAGGCCGCCGAGCAGGATCCCTTGGATGATGTCGTTCACCCAGATCATCTATCACACACCGAAGTAGGCGGCCACGATCTGATCCTGGCTGATCTCACCGGGGGTCCCCTCCAGCACAAGGCGCCCCTCCAGCATGCAGCTCACCCGGTCGGCGAACGTCAGGGCCTGGCCGACGTCTTGCTCCACCAGGAGCACGGTCGTGCCGGCCGACGCGATGGCGGGCATGGTCGAATAGATCCTCTCCACCACCACCGGCGCCAGACCCAGCGAAACCTCATCGAGCAGGAGGAGCCGGGGATTGGCCATGAGTCCGCGGCCGATGGCAAGAGCCTGCTGCTCGCCTCCCGACAGGCTCAAGGCCTGTCGCTGCCGCAGCCGGGACAGCAACGGGAACAGCTCGTACACCCTGTCCACCGTCCATATGCCGGACCGCTTGGTATGAGCGCCGACCAGCAGGTTCTCGTGCACCGTCAGACTCGGAAAGACCCACCGGCCCTCGGGCACGTAGGCTATGCCGAGGTTCACCCGCTTGTGGGGAGGCATCTGCCCGATCGGCTGTCCGTCGAAGCGCACCTTCTCCGCGGCGGTGCGCAGCAGCCCGCAGATGGTACGAAGAAGCGTGGATTTGCCGGCTCCGTTCGCGCCGATGATGGCGTGCCTCTCCCCCTCTTCTATCTTCAAGGAGATGTTGAAGAGAGCCTGGAAGCTGCCGTACCCCGTCGAGATGTCGTCGAGCTCGAGCAGGCTCATACCATCAGGCTCCCCATGTAGACGTCTCTCACTTCGGGGCTGTTGATAACGGTCTTGGGGTCGCCTTCGGCGATCAGGTGGCCGAAATCGATGGCCATCAACCTGTCCACCACGGCCATGAGCGCGTGGACGATGTGCTCGATCCAGATGATGCTGATCCCTTCCGCCCGAAGCTGCTTGATGGTCTCGATCACCGACTGCACCTCGCGCTCGGTGAGACCGCCGGCGATCTCGTCCAGCAGCAGCACCTTGGGCTCGGTGGCCAGTGCTCGGGCCAGTTCGAGGCGCTTGCGCTCGAGCAGGCTGAGCGATTCAGCGAGCACGTTCGCGCGTGGCAGCAACGAAGCCCGGTGCAGCGCACGCGCGCACAGCTCGTACGACGCCTTCTCTGGACGGCCCCGGCCGTAAGTGCCGCCGACCAGCACGTTCTCGAACACGGTCATGCCTTCGAAGGGCTTGGGGATCTGATAGGTCCGCCCCAGGCCGGCCAGGCACCGCTGGTCCGGGGGGCGACGGGAGATGTCCGCTCCATCGAAGATCACCCTGCCTTCATCGGCGTGCGTTATCCCCGTGAGCAGATTGAGCATGGTGGTCTTGCCGGCGCCGTTGGGGCCGACGACCCCGAGCGCCTCCCCCTCTTGGAGGGAGACGCTCAGGTCGTCGACCACCCTCACCGCCCCGTAGGACTTGGTGAGGTGCTCGGCCTCGAGTATCACGGCCACCGAGGCACCGTCTTCATTGATGACACGCCAGACAACGGTTCGTGGGCCGTCTCTAGAACGTGGTCAGGTCTTTGATCTCACCGGTCTGCGGGATCTCCGGGTAGTGGGAGTTGTCCACCACCAACCGTTGCCAGGCGCCCGTCTTGCCGATCCACTGGCCGCCCACCAACGGGGTGATGGCGCAGTTCGGCAGGGCCCCCGAGAACTTGATCGGTCCCACGATGGTCTGCAGATCGGTCGCCTTGATCGCCTCCACGTACGAGGCGGGGTCGTCCAGGTCGGCCGTCCGCTTGACGACGTCGGTGATCACGTCGAACCCGGCGCCCCCGGTCAGACCCAGAGCGGGGCTGAACGGAGTGCCCTTGGCCGCGTCCCACGCGTCGACGATGTCCTGGCAGGCCAGGCCGGTCAGCGAGGACTTGAACGGATGGGTGTTCTCCCACCACACCTCGTTGCAGAGTCCCTGCCCTATGTCGCCCACCGCGTCCATGTCGGGGCGGGTGAGGATTGCGCGACCGATGGCGGTCACCTTGGGGATCCAGCCTTGCTGCTTGGCCTGCTTCCAGAAGTTGGCGAAATCCGGGGGGTTGAGCAGTGCGCTCAGGCACTCGCAGCCCTCGGCCTTGAACTGGTTGATGACGCTGGAGAAGTCCTCCGTGCCGCCGGTGACCAGTCCCGGATCGAGCCAGGTGTAGCCTTCCGGCTGCAGAGCACTGGGGAATCCGGTGGCCTCGTCGGCGGTGGAGCTGCCGTCCGGGTCGTTGGCGTAGAGGCAGGCCACTTTCTTGTTGGTCTGGACTTTGTTGAACAGCCCGATGTATACGGCGTTCAGATCGGCGATGGACCAGAAGACGTTGAAGGCCCACTTGAAGCCTACCGCCGGGTCGCCGCCCATGCCGAAGAACCACGGCTCCATCGGGCAGCCGTAGGTGATGCAGGGCACACCGTTCGCCTCACACTGCTGACCCACCGGGATGTTGACCACGGGCGTCATGCCGGCGAACACGATATCCGGCTTGTCGCTCGTGATGAGTTGGCCCGCCACCTCGGCCGCCCGGTTGGTGTCGGACTGGCTGTCCTTGACCACCCAAGCGATGGGGTGTTTCTTGCCGTCCGCGCACACCATGCCGTCGCCGATGGTGTCCTTCGCCATCTGCAGCAGGAAGTCGTCCGGCTCGCTCAGGCCCGCGTAGATGCCGGTGGTCATGGTGACCCAACCGATCTTGATCTCGCGGCCCATCTCCGCGCCGGTCGCCGCGGTGGTGGTGGTCTCACCTGCGCCCGTGGTGGTGGTAGCCTCACCCGCGGTCGTGGTGGCCCCGGCCGTCGTGCTGGTGGCTTCTCCGTCGTCGCCGCAGGCCGCGAGCAGCCCTCCGAGACCGCCGCTCACTCCGATCGCGGCTCCGGCGATGCCCGCGTATTTCAGGAACTCTCGCCGGGAGACCGGCCTAGCGAACGTCCCCGTGTCCTCTACTTCTTTGTGCTCGTCCTGCTTGTCGGTCATCACAACCCCCTACACTCGCGCGGGAACGCTCCCGCTTGCCCATTTCACGCCCAACGTGATCGCCTCGCGGTCGATCGCAATGCTCCCCCAGCTCTCTCCTCCTTCTCCCCGTCTGTCGGCTGGTCTCAACTCCAACTCGTGGTGATCATCGCCCTTGCGGCTCCCAGGTAGTCTCCCGATGCGACGAACGGTTCACCGCGGACCGGCCGCGGGTCGCCGGACGCCCTCCATCAAACCCTGACAGATGCGGACGCCTTCCATGGCGTCCGTCGTCCAGTAGTCGGCCCCGATGTAGCGGGCCGCGACCTCGTCGATAGTCCCTCCCCCCACGATGGTCACCGGCACCCGTGGCAACTCGTCGGCGTGACTCTTGATGAGTGCGACCGTGTCGCGCATGGAGGTGAAAGCCGCGGAAAGAAGCCCCGACATGCCCACGATGTCTGGGGAGACCGCCTTGACCGCCTCCAAGAACCGCTCCGGCGGCACGTTGATCCCCAGGTCCTCGACGGTGAAGCCAAACATGCGGAAGGTCAGTGCGGCCATGTTCTTGCCGATGTCGTGGATATCGCCCGCCACCGTGCCCAGGAGCACGTGTCCGGAGGCGTCGCCGACCAGTTCGTTCTCGAGGCCGGGTTGGGCCAGGTCCATGATCCCGCGGAAGATCTCTCCGCCCATGATCAGTCCGGCAAGGAAGATGTCCTGCCGCTCGTAGCGGAGGCCCACGGTCTGCATGCCGTCCTGGGCGGCCCGCACGATGCGAACGGAACTCTCCCCGCCTTCGAGGGCTTGCTTGACCAGGGCGATGCCCTGTCGTTCATCGAGAGCCGCGACGGCAGCGGTGATGCCGGCCAGGACGTCCTGTGTCACGAGTCGAGTCTCCTCTCGCCACCCGCGCGGACTATGCGCGGACTATGCGCGGCCTCGGCGGGACTCACCATATATAGATAGGAACGGGGCCCGTGTCAAGAGTAAACTACTCTCCGTTAGGTAAGACCCCGATATGAGTGGTGAGCCTGAACTGGTCGCCGCGACAGAGGAACACCCCTCCACTGATCCGCCGTCCGTCGAAGTCGCTGAAGATGTGCGCGAGGCGGAAAGCCGGCGAGCCTTCGGGAACCCCGAGGATGGAAGCTTCCTCCGTCGTGAGGTTCACGGCCTCGATTGTGACTTGACCGCTCGGGATGCCCGCGCCGCGAGACGAGCGGAGCAGGCCGTCGAGCGACATCACCTGCAGTTGCGACTCCACCAAGGGCCGGTGCTCGTCGTAAAGGACGTGCTCCAACTGATAGATGAGCGGCATCCCCCGGCGTCGGATGAGCCGCCGCATGAAGACCGTGGGGGCGCCCGCCGCGCACTCCAGCATGGCCGCCACCTCCTCGGTCGCCCCCGCTATGCCGGCTTCGAGGAGCACTACGTCGACGGAGTCGTCACCCATCCACATGTCGGTGATCTCCTGAAGCCTGAACACGGCCTCTCCCAGATCGAGCGCACGCACAAAGGTCCCCTTGCCCTGGGTGGTCGTCACCAGACCTCGGTCGAGAAGTATGCCGATGGCCCTGCGCACCGTCATCGGGCTGACCCCGAACTCGGCGCGCAAGAGCGCCTCAGTGGGCAGTTGGTCGCCGGGACGGTACACACCCGCCCCGATGCGGTCGGCGATCACGTTGGCTATGTGCAGGTAGGCAGGCTCGTGCGAGGTGCGGCCCCGGTACCCGGCCTGCGCCACTCGCGTGGATACGGCGGCGGTCTGAGGGACAGGCCCCCCTGCCTGCGGCGGCGTCGACCCGCTGACGGCCTCCGGCAGGTCGGAGCCACCTTTCTTGTTCCCTCTTCGGTTCCCGCCCTCCGTCAACGCGATACCCGCCTCTTGCGAATTTAGCTATATAACTATAGTATATTTCGAGAACCCTGTGTGAGGGCCGTCGCCGATGGGTAGAAACAACCCTAGGGCCGCCCCTTGCCGCGTCGCGGTGAGACGGGCACTGAAGAGACGATACCAGCCATGACGGCAGGCAATGCAGAGATCTGACACCAGCGACGTGATAGGAGCCAGCGAAGCATGAAAAGCGACATAGAGATCGCACAGGAAGCCACTCTGGTCCCCGTGACCGAGATCGCCCAGGGCCTGGGGCTCGAGACGGACGATATCGACCCCTACGGCAAGTACAAGGCCAAGATCCACACCGACGTCCTGGAACGTCTGAAGGCTCGCCCGGACGGCAAGCTGGTCCTCTGCACCGCCATCACCCCCACTCCGGCGGGAGAAGGCAAGACCACCACCAACGTGGGTCTTTCCATGGGGCTGAACAAGATCGGCAAGAAGGCCGTCTGCACCCTTCGTGAACCTTCTCTCGGGCCCTGCTTCGGCATCAAGGGCGGGGCTGCCGGCGGCGGGTATGCGCAGGTCGTGCCCATGGAAGACATCAACCTCCACTTCACCGGTGACATCCACGCCATCAGCACCGCCCACAACCTCTGCGCGGCGGTTCTCGACAACCATCTCTTCCAGGGCAACGACCTCAAGATCAACCCCCATGACGTGTCCTGGCCTCGAGTGGTCGACCTGAACGACCGGTCGCTCCGTCAGATCACCGTCGGCCAGGGGGGCGAGGGTGTCGAGCGCAACAGCCGGTTCGACATCACCGTGGCTTCCGAGGTCATGGCCATCCTCTGCCTGGCCACCGATATCGAGGACCTCAAGGCCCGCCTGGACCGCATCATCGTCGGCGCCACCCTGTGGGGTCGCAAGGTGACCGCCCAGGATCTGAAGGTCTCGGGCTCCATGGCGGCGCTTCTCAAGGACGCCTTCATGCCCAACCTGGTCCAGACTTTGGAGAACACGCCGGCCATCATCCACGGCGGGCCGTTCGCCAACATCGCTCACGGCTGCAACTCGGTGCAGGCCACCCGCATGGCCCTCAAGCTGGGCGACTACTGCATCACCGAGGCGGGCTTCGGCGCGGATCTGGGCGCCGAGAAGTTCTTTGACATCAAATGCCGCTACGCCGGCCTGGAGCCCGACTGCGTGGTGCTGGTAGCCACCATCCGTGCTCTTAAGATGCACGGCGGCATCCCCTTCGCCGATCTGAAGCAGGAGAACCTCAAGGCTCTGGGCGACGGCATCGAGAACCTGGAGAAGCACCTGGAGAACCTACAGTCGTTCGGCGTGCCGGTCGTGGTGGCCATCAACCGCTTCCCGGACGACACCGAGGCCGAGATCGCGCTGCTGCGTGACCGGGTGGCGGCATTGGGCGCCAACGTGGTCCTCTCCGAGGTCTGGGCCAAGGGCGGCGAGGGCGGCATCGAACTGGCGGAAGAGGTCGTCCGTATCTGCGAGGGAGGCGAGAAGCCGGAGCTCAACTTCGCCTACGAGCTGGGCATGACCATCCCGCAGAAAATCGAGGCCATCGCCACCAAGATCTACGGCGCCGACGGCGTGGACTTCCACTACGAGGCCAACGCGGCCATCGAACGCTTCACCCGCCTGGGGTATGAGACCTTGCCGGTCTGCATGGCCAAGACGCAGGCTTCACTCTCCGACGACAAGACCAAGATCGGCCGGCCGCGCGACTGGAGGCTCACGGTGCGTGAGATCCGCCTGTCTGCCGGTGCGGGCATGGTCGTCCCGGTCTGCGGAGCCATCATGACCATGCCCGGTCTGCCGAAGCATCCCGCGGCCGAGAACATCGACCTCATCAATGGCGAGATCGTGGGGCTCTTCTAGCACGCGGTTCTGATCGGCGCCCCAGCCAAGAACGACAAGGAGATACCTGTGAGCGAGAGAGCGTACGTGGAAGGTACAGTCGAGTCGTACCTGAACAAGCTCGCGAGCGCCGACCCCGAGCCGGGCGGCGGCAGCGCGGCCGCCCTGGCGGGCGCGCTGGGCGCCGCGTTGGTGAGCATGGTGGCGAACCTGACTCTGGGCAAGGAGAAGTTCGCGGCCGTCCAGGACGACGTGGCCGAGCTCAAGAAGAAGTCGGAGGCGCTGAGGGCCGAGCTCGAAGAACTCGTGACCCTGGACGCACTCGCCTACCGTGAAGTGGCCGCGGCAATGAAGATGCCCAAAGACACCGACGAACGGAAGGAGCAGCGCCGCCAGGTCATGCAGGTCGCCCTCAAAGGGGCCGCGGAGGTGCCGCTGAAGGTAGCGGAGGCCGCGGTCGAGGTGGCTCGGCTCTCGCTCCCGGCCGCTGAGAAGGGCAATCCCAACGCAGTGTCCGACGCCGGGGTGGCCGTCCTTTTGGCCGACGCCGCGGCGCAGTCGGCCGCGCTTAACGCGAGGATCAATCTCGTGTGGATCGAGGACGAGGACGTCAAGCGCGGCACCTGGGCCCGGATCGAGGCCATACTTTCCGAGACCGGCCGCATGCGCGACGTCGTGCTCGCCGTCACATACAGCAAGATCTGGTAATCGCCGCTAACAAGGGGAGGAATCCGTGACAGCAAAGATCATCGACGGCAAGGCGATCGCGGAGGAGCTTCGCCGCGAACTCGCCGGCGAGCTCGAGGAGCTCAAGGCCGCAGGCGCTCAGCCGGGCATAGCCACCCTCATGGTGGGCGACGACTTCGGCGCCGGCATGTACCGCGGCGCAGTGGAGAAGTTCTGCGGTGAGATGGGCCTCGGGTACCGCAGCGAGTTGCTGCCGTCAGACGCCACCGACGCGGCCGTCGTGGCCGCCGTGCAGAGTCTCAACGCCGATCCGGCCGTGTCGGGGATACTGCCCCTGCGGCCGTTCCCTGCCCAGGTGCCCGATTCGCTTGTCATCCAGGCCATCGTCCCCGACAAGGACGTGGACTGCTTCCATCCGTTCAACATGGGCCGCCTGGCGTTGGGCGAGCGCACCTTCCCCCCCGCCACGCCGCGCGCCTGCATGGAGCTCCTGGAGCGCTTCCTCACGGCGGAGGGCAAGGACCTGGCCGAGGAGCTCGAAGGAGCCGAGGTGTGCGTGGTGGGTCACTCCAACACCGTGGGCAAGCCGTTGGCCCTGATGCTCCTCAACCGCAACGCCACCACCACGGTCACGCACGTCTACACATCCAACCGGGGCAACCTGGCCGAGCACACCAAGGGCGCCGAGTATCTGGTCGTCGCGACGGGCGTGCCGCACCTGATAGGGGCCGACCTGGTCAGGGAGGGCGCCGTCGTGCTGGACGTGGGCATCAACCGCGTGGTGGTCTGCCCCAAGTGCGGCGCCCTCAATCGCAGCAAGAAGAGCCCCTGCAAGGCTTGCGGCGCGGACCTCGCCGAAGCCCAGAACAAGACCGTGGGCGATGTGGATTTCGACGCCGTCTCCCAGAAGGCCGCGGCTATCACGCCGGTCCCGGGCGGCGTGGGCGCCGTCACCAACATGATGCTCGCCCGTAACACGCTCAGGGCCGCCCGCCTGCAGCTCGAGAAGAAGTAGCCATCCCCCGGGGTAACGGAGGTAACGCGAGTTGATCATTTCCAAGAAGAAGCCCGCCGAGGAGATCATCAAAGCCCTGGAGGGCGAGACGAAGGTCATCATCCTGGGCTGCGGCGAGTGCGCCACAGTCACGCAAACGGGCGGAGAGAACGAAGTGGCCGAGATGAAGGCCATCCTCGAAGAGGCCGGCAAGGAGGTTCTGGCCACCGATGTTGTGCATTCCGGCTGTGCGGAGCTCGACGTGAAGCGCGTCCTGCGCCAGCACAAAGAGGCCGTGGGGGGAACGGAGGCGTTCGTCGTCCTGTCCTGCGGCGCCGGCACCCAAGCCGTGCGCGCGGCGACCGATAAGCATGTCATCCCCGGCACCGATCCCCTGTTCCTGGGCAACATCCGCCGCTCCATGGACTTCATCGAGAAGTGCTCTCACTGCGGCGCCTGCGTCATTGACGAATACGGGGCCATCTGCCCGGTCACCCGCTGCGCCAAGGGCCTTCTGAACGGCCCTTGCGGCGGCACCAACCACGGAAAATGCGAGGTCGACCCCGAGATGGACTGCGCTTGGGTGCTCATCCATGAGCAGTTGAAGAAGGAGGGGCGCGAGGACAAGCGCACGCGGCTCCATGAACCCAAGGACTGGAACGTGATACGGCATCCCGGCGAGTTGGCCGAAGCTCGCGAGAAGGTCGGCGCTGCGAAGTCGGGGGGTGAGTGATCGTGGGCACCTACCGCGACGCCTGTGAGGCCGGCAAGTTCGTCATCTCCGGTGAGATCGGACCGCCCAAGGGCACCAACACCGAGACCATGCTCCATCACATCGACATGCTCAAGGACAAGGTCGACGGGCTCAACGTCACCGACAACCAGAGCGCCGTCATGCGCATGGGCTCCCTGGCCGTGTCGGGCGAGATCGCCCGCCGGGGCGGCGACCCCATCTTCCAGACCACCTGCCGCGACCGAAACCGTCTGGGTCTGCAGTCGGACCTGCTGTCGGCGGCCTTCTTGGGCATCACCAACGTGCTCTGCCTCACCGGCGATCACCCAGTGGTCGGCGACCATAAGCAGGCCAAGGGCGTCTTCGATTTCGACTCCGTCCATCTGATCCAGTGCTGCAAGAAGATGAACGCCGGCTCCGATTGGGAAGGCAATGAGCTTGACGGAGCCACCGACTTTTTCGTCGGCGCCGTTGTCACACC
>ENA-UOUL01004507-UOUL01004507.1-bioreactor-metagenome-genome-assembly--contig:-NODE-4507-length-12842-cov-7.003447_pt1 | contig 12842 bp, 8 predicted proteins | sample MGYA00249838_ERZ747220 | MGnify/ENA primary metagenome ERZ747220 (study PRJEB28778, sample SAMN05720191) | bioreactor metagenome | isolation source: Anaerobic biogas reactor | place: USA:Washington...
GATGGCCATTAAGCTGATCGAAAAGGGCAAAGCCTACGTGGACGAGCTTTCGGCTGAAGAGATGCGCGAGTACCGTGGAACACTGACCGAACCCGGCAAAAACAGCCCCTGGCGCGACAGACCCATCGAAGAAAACCTTGACCTCTTCAAGCGCATGCGCGCGGGTGAATTCCCGGATGGCAGTAAGACCCTGCGGGCAAAGATCGATATGTCTTCGCCCAACATGAACATGCGCGACCCGGTCATGTACCGAATTTTGCACGCCGAGCATCACCGCACGGGCGACGATTGGTGCATTTACCCCATGTATGACTTTGCCCACGGGCAGTCTGACTCGCTTGAGGGTATCACCCATTCCATGTGTTCGCTGGAATACGAAAACCACCGTCCGCTTTATGACTGGTTCCTGGATGAGCTGGAGATGTTCCATCCGCAGCAGATCGAATTTGCCCGGCTGAACCTGACCCATACCGTCATGAGCAAGCGCAAACTACGCCGCCTGGTGGATGAAGGCTATGTGGACGGCTGGACCGATCCACGCATGCCCACGTTGGCCGCTATGCGCCGGCGCGGCTACCCTGCCGCGGCTATCCGCGAGTTTGTGGATACCATCGGCGTTGCCAAGACCGACAGCTTTGTCGAGGTGGAACTGCTGGAGCACATTGTCCGCGATCAGCTGAACAATACTTCTCCCCGCCGCATGGCGGTGCTCGATCCACTCAAGTTGGTCATCGACAACTATCCGGATGATCTGGTGGAAGAGTTTGAAGTGCCTGATTTTCCGCATGATCCTGAAAACACTACCTTCCGTAAAGTGCCTTTTGGCAAAGTGCTCTTCATCGAGAGAAGCGACTTTGAAGAAACGCCACCTCCCAAGTATTTCCGCCTCTCTCCGGGTCGCGAAGTGCGCTTGATGAACGCTTATTATGTCACTTGCACCGATGTGATCAAAGATGAGCAGGGCAACCTGACCGAGATACACTGCAGCTACGACCCAGAAACCCGGGGCGGGATGTCTGCTGACGGCCGCAAGGTCAAGGGCACCATCCATTGGGTGTCAGAAGCCCACGCGGTGGAGGCAGAAGCCCGCCTATACGAGCAGATGTTGAGCGCCGAGCATCCGGAAGATCTGCCCGAAGGCGAGACCTTTATCCAGACTTTTAACCCCGATTCCAAAAAGGTTGTTACAGCTAAATTGGAGCCATCTTTGGCAGAGGCAAAAGTTGGCGAGGTCTTCCAGTTTGTGCGCAACGGTTACTTCACGCTTGATAGCCAGGATACCACAGCTGAAGCGCTGGTCTTCAACCGCACTATTGGGTTGGTGGATAGTTGGGCTAAGACCCATAAAGCCTGAATCTTGTTTGTAACTGGCAAAGCACTCTCCACATCCGGGGAGTGCTTTTTTACAGCTTAATGCTTGCAGGGGGAGCAGACTGGCGGGTGACTGGGGTTTGAGGAGGGGATGAAAAACCCTTTTACCAGAGGAAAATCTTGATGTAAAATCATCAACAGAACGCGATAGTTCTGGTATCATTGTTATTCCTCAAGGGCCTGTAGCTCAATGGCGGAGCAGGCGGCTCATAACCGCTTGGTTGAAGGTTCGAATCCTTCCGGGCCCATTTTTTTGTAGGCCGGATTCTGAAAATAAATCCGGCTTTTTTTAATTGTGCCAGCCTCCCGGAGTCATCAGAGGAGTATAATCATCATTACTGTTCATATAGGAGGGGTATTGTGAAAAAGGTTATCGTATTAATCGTAATTGCTCTGACAATAAGCGCTTGTGTGCCTTCGATAGCTACTATAAATACCGAATCCCCTTTGGAAGAAACAAAGTCAGATGACGCGGTAACAACTTCTGTGTCGGATATAGACCCTGAAGCTATCATCATAGAAGAAGATCCCACTTCCACCTCAGAACCAAGCTTAACACCTGAACCAACAGCGACTCTCGAACCGACAAATACACCCGAGCCAACAAATACCCCTGAACCAACGGCGACCCCCATCCCAACAGAAGCCCCTGAACCAACAGCAACTTTAAACCCATACCTATTTTCTCCAGGCACGTACCTGGTAAACAGTGAAATCCAACCGGGGATTTATCAGGGCAATGCGGGGAATGGCATCTGGGATACTTGTTATTGGGAAAGGTTAAGTGATCTCTCCGGTGGTTTTGACGCAATTGTTGCCAACGAAAACAGCGTGGGTAATTTTTATGTTGAACTCAAAGAGACTGATTACGCCTTTACTGTCCGCTGTTCAGTGGCTCTGATCGACAGCCTTCCTGAGCCTGAAGAATTCCTGACAACGCTTGAGCCTGGTATGTACATCGTAGGACGCGATGTTCAGGCTGGCATTTATCATGGGCAGGCCGGTTTTGACATTGGCGATTCGTGTTATTGGGAAAGAGTAAGCGGCGTTTCAGGAGACTTTGATGAAATTATCGCCAACGATAATAGCGTCGGGTCTTTTTATCTTGAAATTAAAGAGACTGATTTTGCAATTAATGCTGGCTGTTCGCTGGATCCTATTGGGAGCATTCCTGCGCCAGAAGAATTCCTGACAACGCTTGAGCCTGGTATGTATATCGTTGGACGGGATATCCAGGCGGGCATCTATAAAGGTCAGGCAGGTGATGACATTGGCGATTCGTGTTACTGGAAAAGGGTAAGTGGAGTTTCAGGAGGATTTGAGGAGATTATCGCCAACGATAATGCTGTGGGGCAATTTTATATCGAGGTCGCTCCATCAGATTTTGCCCTGAGTGTGAATTGCCCGGTTGAGTTTGTTTCGGATTAGGTAAACCAGGGTAGCTCTTTGTAGTCTGCCTCGAGCAGAGATGGGCTTTAGTCCATTCGCATTGGAAGTTAGAGACCTGCGGTCAAAGACCTCGCGCGGTGAGAACACCAACGAGAGCGGTTCATATGGGGCTGGCCGGCGCTAGGAGCAGTATAGTACAGACCGGCGCGCGCAGGAGGAGGCCGGCACGGTCGGGAATAAATTACGATCAATTTTATTTTCTTGATTTCTTGCCAAATCGAGATCGTGATTTCTTCCCAAATCAATTTCTAGACTTCTACCCATTGCTCATTTTGCTTCCCTCGTCCAGCTATTCCAAACCTTAAACAAAACAAAATCCACAGCTCCTGGACTCTTATAATAGATCAAAAGAGCAATTGGGCAGGTAGTACAGAAAAAAACCAAGCCCTCTTGAAGCAAAAAATAAAGAGCAGGAGTAGTAGCAGTTATGAGTCAAACAGCAATAGTAGCGGGGGGATGCTTCTGGGGTATGGAAGCCAAATTCCAAAAGTTAGCCGGCGTACTTGACACTGAGGTTGGCTATATCGGCGGTCATGTTGAAGATCCGACCTATCGTGAAGTTTGCCAGGACAAAACAGGGCATGTTGAGGCAGTTAAGATCGAATTTGATCCGTCTGTCATCTCTTACACAGAATTGATCCAGGCCTTTTTCGATTTCCATGATCCCACCTTATGCGACGACAACTGCCGCTCACAATCTTCGCAATATCGCTCAATCATTTTCGCAATGGACAAAGAACAAGAAAAAACCGCTCAGACGGTTTTGTCCAAGATCAAAAATTCCGATAAATTTGAGTGCAGGGTCGTGACCACCATCCGCCCGAGGACAACTTTTTACCTGGCGGAAGAATATCATCAGGATTACTATAAAAAGCATAATCTGATGGAGGACCACAACGAAGTTTGTTGAGGCTTAAAGCTAACGGAAAGCAGTTATAATGGGGGTATGGACAATAATAACGGAACCCAAAACGACGTGAGGGAAAAACGTATCGCCATCTTGATCGACGGTGATAACGCTCAAGCGTCCTTAATCGAACAAATTGTGGTGGAATCCAGCCGCTACGGCAACGCCACCATCCGCCGCATCTACGGCGATTGGACCTCAACCAATATGAGGTCCTGGAAAGACACACTCAACTCGTACGCCTTCCAGCCTTTTCAGCAATTCAGCTATTCGGTCGGCAAGAATGCCACCGATTCGGCCATGATCATCGACGCGATGGATATTTTGCACAGCAACCAGGTGGATGGATTTTGCCTGGTCTCCAGCGACAGCGATTACACCCGCCTGGCCACCCGCCTGCGTGAAAGCGGCAAGCTGGTGGTGGGCATCGGCAAGCACCTGACCCCGCGCGCCTTTGTCTCTGCCTGTGATGTTTTCATTTACACCGAAAACCTGGAAAAGAAGGAACGCCAGAAAAAGCAGGCGGCAGCCAAACAACAGATGAGCAAGGAAGAGCAGGACCTGATCGATAACATCGAAGACGCGATCGAAACAGCCAGCACGGACGATGAAGGCTGGGCACGCCTCTCGGATGTTGGCAACTCCCTGCGTCGCATCGACCCCGGTTTTGACCCGCGCACCTATGGCGCCAGACAACTGGCTTCGCTGATCCGGACCAAGAAAGATTATTTCGAAATCAAAAAACTGGCTGGCAAATCAACCATTGTTGTGCGGTCCAAAGACCAAGCCTGAATTCAGTTTTTACCAGCAATCATAGACCGGCTACTCCTTTGCGGGATAGCCGGTTATTTTTTGTATATCTTCATAAAGCGGCGAGAGCCGTTTATACATCTTGAGATAGACGCGGTTGTAAAGCTCATCATAAAGCTTGTGGTTTTTCTCGTCGGGCTCAAAAGTATCTTGCAGGTGGGTCATCTCCGCCACCGCTGTTTCAAAGGATGGCTGCAGCCCAAGCCCGACCGCCAGGTCGATAGCGGCACCGAGACCGCTGGCCTCGTAGACGTGGGGACGGCTGACCGGCATACCGAAGATATCGGCGGTGAGCTGCAGAGCGGCATTGCTCTGAGAGCCACCACCAGCCACGCGCACCTCAGTTATGGGAATACGGCTGCGTTTGCTGGTGCGTTCAGCTCCTTCCCGCAAGGCGTATGCCAGGCCTTCCAAAATTGAACGGTAAAAATGCGCCCGTGTGTGCACGCCGCCAAAACCAATCACGGCTCCTTTGGCATCCGGACCAGGTGATTTGAGGCCGGGTGCCCAGTAGGGCTGCAGGATCAGACCTTGCGAGCCAGCAGGGACGGAGTTGACCAGATCGTCAAACAAGGCTTCAGGCTGAACTCCCCGCTCTTCAGCAATGCGCTGTTCGTTGTGTCCGAATTCACGCAAGAACCAATTGACCATCCAATAGCCGCGGAAAAGCTGAATCTCAAGCGAATAAGAACCAGGTACAGCCGCAGGATAGGGCGGGATGAGGGGAATGACTTCAACATAGCGTTGGTGAATGGTGTTGATGGTTGAGGCAGTGCCGAAAGAAAGACAGCAAATGTTGGAGGCAAGCGTGCCAGACCCCAGGACCTCGCAGGCTTTGTCGGCGGCTGCCGCGATGAAGGGCAGACCAGCTGGGATACCTGTGGCTGAAGAAGCTTCGGGTGTGATCTCGCCCAGCTGCCCGGCTGGTGGAACCAGCTCAACCAGCATGTACGGTTCAACCGGGACGGCCTTCCATTTCCAATCAGAACTAGCCGCCCATTGGTGCTTTTTATAATCAAAAGGCAGATGAGCCACCTGGCAGCCAACCGAATCTGCCAGGCGGTTTGTCAGTTTGTGGGTCAGGTAACCGGAAAGCAGCACAATTTTGTCGGTCTGAGCCCAAATCTCGGGCTGGTTGAGGCGGATCCAGTTTGGTTTTGCTTCAGCTTGCAGATAGCGGATGGTGTCTGTCATGCCGGAAACGGCAAAAAGAAAACCCCAAATTCCACCAACATTCGGCTGCCCAAGCGTTTGGCGCTGGTCGGACCAGTGGATGGAAGGGCGCAGCGGCTGAGCGTTTTTGTCCAGGTTAATGATGACATTGCGCTGGGTCGTCAAGGCGACTCCGGCGATGGATTGAGGGTCGGCGTTGGGTTGGGTCCAGAGCTTCTGGCAAGCCTGGATTAGACTTTCCCAAAAGAGGTGGGCTTCAAGCTCTGCCCAACCGGGTTTGGGGGCAGAGTACCTGGGCAGCGGGATCTGGGCTTTAGCCAGCAGCTTGCCCCGCAAATCAAAAATCAGAGCCCGGGTGGATTGTGTGCCTACGTCGATAGCCAGTAAGTGCTCTTTGCTCATTTACGCCTCCAGATCTTTGCTCCAGACTTTCGCCTTTTGCGCTTCGTTCATGTCCAAGCCCAGTGTACCACCGGGATTCATGATGTTGTTAGGGTCAAAGTGATTTTTGAGCAGGCGGATAAGGTCCATTTGCTCTTTTCCGATTTGATCTTCAAGCCAGGGGGCAGTCTGCTTGCCGACGCCGTGATGGTGGCTGATGGACGCGCCAGATTGGGCGATGGCCTCAAGGATACTGTATTGTAAGTCCAGATATTCGCGGATGGTATCGATTTTGGCGATGAAGATGAAGTAGAGGTTGGCTCCCTGTGGATAGGCGTGAGAGATGTGGGTCATGCAGACTGTGTCGGGTCTGGATTTGACCACCGTCCTGACATCGGCATGCACCTGGGGCATTTGTGACCAGGTAACGCCGCATTCGAGTGTATCGATCAAAATGCCGTAGTCCTGCAGGTCCTCGCGCATGTAGGGATCGGTAAAACGGCTTTTTTCCCATGTTTTGGTCACGCCGGCGAAGCTCAGCTCAAATGCACCATAGCGTTTGAAAATACGGCGCATTTTTCGGTCCAGGTTGCGGCAGAAGCCGCGCTCGCCATCGGTGAAACCGAGCATCAAGCATTTTTGCATGGGCTGGAAGCCCAATTTTTGCAGGAGCGTATCGGCAAGGCTGTCTTCGATGTGATAGAGCTTCATCATCACATCCGTCTCTTCAGGGTCCGAAATGCGAAAGACGGAGGGGAAACCAAATTCGCCCTGCATCACTTCCCGGCAGGCTGCCTGGGCGTCTTCCCAGGAATGGAACATGTAGCTGAAACGGATGCGGTTTTCGGGCTGCCAATGCCACAAGCGCAGGGTGACCTGGCTGAGTATGCCAAAACTGCCTTCGCCGCCCATCATGACCTGGTCAAAATCGGGACCAGTGGCCGCGCGGGGGTGGGGGCAGGTTTTGAAGATACCTCTGGGCGTGACGTATACCTGGGAAATGACCATGTCTTCGATCTTGCCGTAGTAAGTCGAGTTTTGCCCGGCACCACGGGTGACCACCCAGCCCCCGACGCTGGAATACTCAAAGGATTGAGGAAAATGACCAACTGTGTAGTTCCGCTTTGCGCCCAGTTTTTCAACCGCGTTTTGCAGCAAACCCTCCAACTGCGGTCCAGACATGCCGGCTTCGACTGTGACGGTCTGGTCGATCTCGTTCAGTTCAACCAGCTTGTTCATGTGTACGGACATGTCGATGCAGATGCCGTTTTGGGTGGCTTCATACCCACGGGTGACGGTAGAGCCGCCACCAAATACGTAAAGGGGCAGGTGGTGTTCATTCGCGTAGCTGACGATTTTTTCGATTTCCACTTGTGTCCGCGGGGCTACGACCGCCCCTGGCAGGTTTTCGACGATCTTTCGGCGCAAGCGCAGTGCGTCGATCATGCCCTGACCGTAAGAACGGGCCATTCGAGTGTAGGTGTCAGTACGCAGGTTCTCCTCGCCGCATGTTTCAGCTAGAAAATCGAGGTGCTCCTGGGCAAGGTTGACAGGGACGTTGTCGGGGATCGGGTCAATAGCAAGTTGTCCGGGTTTGGAGAGGATCTCTTCCGTCAGGCCAAAACGATCCATGATCAACTTGGTCAAACCGCTGTTGGGGTGTTTGAAGGCGGCAGGATCGCCCCATTTGAAAAGGGAGCGCCAGCTGCCCTCTGGGGTGGGGTCTTCATACCAGGCGGGGGTGAAAGTGAGTTTTTTGGCCATGTTTTCTCCTATTTAGGCAATTTGCGCTTTGGGGCTGTACGCCTGCGAGTAGATTTGTTGGTAGCGGGCAAGTTCTGCTTGCCAGGTTTGATCCGTCCAGCCCAATTCGGGTTGGACCAAGGCACGGATTTTTTCAAAGTGCTGGCTGCCTCCGTCTTCGAGCAGCAAGCCCAGGCGGGTACGGCGCAGGAGTAGATCATCCAGATGCTCGACCATGCCGTGGCGAGCATTGTAGGGCAGTTCCGCCCAATGGCAGAAGAGGTCATCGACGCGTGCCAGGTCAGCCGGGTTGGATTGGCTGAGCAGCTGCTCAACACTATTCCCGTAGCGCCCAAGCAAATAATGGGAGCTTTCCGGTGAAAGATGGGTATTGGTTGAGCTGAAGTCGGCTTGCCTGAACCAGGCCTTGATGGGTGCCAGCTGTCTGCCAATCAAGGGCAGAGCGGCTTTGAGGGCGTCTTCCGCCATGATTTCAAAGATGGTCAGCTTGCCGCCGGTGATGGTGATCAGTCCGTTTTCTTCCAGAACCAGGTGAGCCCGGGATTCGGCGGAAGGGTCGCTGGCGTCGCCGCGTACGATCGGACGCAAGCCGGCAAAAGACGAGATGATGGAGGATTCGTTAATGTGAGCATCAGGGAAAATGGCGTTGACAGCTTCCAGCATGTACTCTGTTTCCTGGTTGGTACAGTAGGGCTCTTGCTCCAGGGGTAGAAGGTGATCCAGGTCGGTGGTACCAAAGATGGTTCTACCTTCCCAGGGGATGGCAAACATTGCCCGACCATCCTTGGGATGCATAAGTGTTACCGCGTGCGGCAGGGGCAGATCCTCAAAACTGAAAATCAGATGAGAGCCCCGCAGCGGGCGGACGCGATCTGGTTTACCTAGTTGTGCTCGTAATTCGTCCGTCCAGGGGCCGGTAGCGTTGATGACGGCTTTGGCAAAGATCTCTTTGCTGCCAAATTGCTGGCGGGACTGATCCTCAAAGGCAACACCGCAAACCTGCCCGTTGTTTTTCCTCAGCAATTTAAGAGCTTTGGCGTAATTGACCGCTGTGCCACCATCAGGGATAGATTCTTGGATTAATCTGAGTACCATCCGGCTGTCATCCAGGCGGGCGTCGTAGTAAAGGTAAGCTCCCTCCATATCTCTTGGTCTCAGCAAGGGCATGGAAGCGCGCAGCTGATCCAAAGAGAGATGCTTATGGCTCCATTTGGGCGCCATCAGATCATACATGATCACGCCAAGCTGAAAAGCTTTTTTATGCCCGTCAGATTTGTCATATGGCAGAACAAAGCCAAGGGGGGTCACCAAATTTTTTGCCTGCTTTAACAGCTGCTCACGTTGGCGGACGGATTCAAAGGTCACATCATATTGGCGATTGCGTAGGTAGCGGAAGCCGCCATGGACCAACTTGGAGGATTTTGAGGAAGTGCCACTGGAAAAATCAGCAGCCTCGATCAGGAGCGTTTTCAACCTACCGCTGACGGCCCGGCGAAAAATCCCAGCACCCGTGATCCCGCCACCGATGACGATCAGATCCCAATCCTGATCGAGTTGCGACCAAAGTTGTGAGCGGGTTAGTGGCTGTTCCAATTTTCCTCCTGATCTCTTAGCGAGTTGATCCAGTAAGTCAAACTGGCGGTGGTGACATCAGCGGCGCGTTTTTCGGCGCTCAGATAATCTGCCTTCTTTGCGTCTTCCAACAGACCCAGGTAGAAAGCTTTTGAATAGTCGCGGGCGTCTTTGGGGTGGAAATAAGTCAGACCGGCCTGAAAGGAAATCTGGCGGAAACCGTTATAAATCAAAGAGTAAATCGGGTTAGCGGAAAGCACCGTCAACTGATGGTGCAGGTCTTGATCGGCCTTCGAGTAGGCTTCCGCGGTGTCAGGTAGTCGGGTGAGGGGCTCTAAAAAATCCACAAGCTCAGCGGAGGCGTTCTGAAAAGCTGCTCGAGTGTAGGCTGGAGCCAAAGCTGCCCGGACCTCCAAGAGTTTGGTAATAAAGTCGGGTGAGAGTTTTTCAAAATCCTTTGCCAGAGCGTTGAGCATGATCAGGTTGCCCTCACGCCAGTAATCGTTGACGATGGTGGATTTGCCCTGCTGGATGTGGATCCAGCCATCCCGGGCAAGGCGCTGAAGCGCTTCCCGTAGAGTTGGGCGGGTGACACCAAGCTGGCTGGAGAGCTCACGCTCGGGTGGAAGAGGACTGCCAACCGGGTAGGTGTTGTCCAAAATCGCGTCAAGTAAGCGGCTTTCAGCCAGATCGGCTGGTCTTTGGATGGGGAAATAAGTTGCTGTCAAAAAATCCTCCTTGGGTGAGTGGTAAGAGGTCTGACCAGTTAAGCTATTTTACTATGATTATTTAATTTTGACTATGCTGATTTTTTGTATGTTACAGTATCAAACTTGCATAACTTAGGAAATTAGCACACAAAAAGGAGAGTTCCATCCATAATTAGTTTGCCAACAAAAAAGGAGGAACTCTCACATGACAGGACAATCTGTCTCCATCATTATAACTTTAGTTGTCGGCCAGGAAAGGCAAGAGATACACCGGTCAATTGAGCCAGAGCGACTGGAAGAAACGATCAGGGAATTCAGTCAGGAAATAGGACAAGCTTTGCTGCAAACGGCATTAGATGTATTGGATGGAAGTTTGAGAGCGGAAGTGCCAAAGGGTTGGAGAAATGTTGGCACGGCCAGCCGGACTGTTGTATTTGAAAGCGGACCGGTCAAGTATCGAAGACGGGTCTATCAGGATGAACACGGGCGGCGATGGAAGCCGTTGGATTTATTGTTGGGCATCGCCCCTTTTGCACGAACCAGTCTGAAAGTACAGGAAATGGGTTGTGTTCTTGCCAGCCGGAGCACTTATCGCAACGCATCGGAGATGTTGGCCTATGTGCTCAGGACAGCCATCAGCCCGAGCAGTTTGCAGCGGATGGTCAAACGTTTTGGGGAACTGATTGAAGCCTATGAACTAGACTGGCGTGCAGAGACAGAGCCGGGCAGGATTCAAACTGATACGCTTTATGGAGAAAGCGATGGGGTATGGGTGCATTTGCAGCAACAGGATCAAAAGCGTGCTGAAGTCAAAGTAGGCCTTTTATATAGTGGCAAGAAATGCATCGGAATGGGCAGGTATGCCTGTGAAAACAAAGTGGTGATGACCCAACTAGGCGGTTCCAACGAGGAATGGCAGATCAAAGTGCGCGAATTGGCTGATCGCCATTTTGATCTTTCTGAGGTAAAGCATCTGGTGGTCGGCGGGGATGGCGCTCCCTGGGTCCGGCATGCTTTTGACTTGCTCAATTTGCCTCAGGTGCCTGTCTTGGATCGTTTTCACGTCTGCCGGGCAGTTCACCGCAGTCTTGGAAAGATGCTCAACAGCTGGTCTTTATTGGATCGCTTATTCACCACACCTTTCGAACAGATAAAGCCTGAACTGCTGGCTTTGCAGGCTAAGGTCAGGGGAAAACAGGCTCTAGAGATCCAGCATCTGATCCGATACCTTGAGCACAATCAGGATGCCCTGTTGGACTTGGACAAGCGCGGTCTCCCTGACCTCAAACCGGCCACCCTTGGCGCTGCCGAAGGAAATGTGGACAAACTGGTCCGACAAAGAATGCGCGGCCGAGGTTTATCCTGGTCACCCTCCGGAGGACAATCTTTGCTAACTATCTTGAGACATAGAGACACCCTGGCTAAGGATGCCTTCGTGCGTCAATCTGCTAAACCTAAAAACCAACACATGAAGACAAAAGGAAAGACCGAGGTTTACAAACCAATATCAGCTTCAATCCCATTGTTTAGGTCTGTTGATAATTTACAACCATGGGTACAATTGCTGAAGAACAGGATGAACAAAGAGCTCTCCTTAACTGCTCTTTTCTAAATTCTATGCAAAATTGAAACAGTATCGGATTGCGATGAAATTGCAGCGATTTTCTTCTGTTTTTAACCGGTTTATAATTGCTGCATGCGCAGAAGGAACGCGATCATCAGTTGGGCAGCCCTTGGGCTGATTGTCATGGCCAGTTTTTTGGCTATTTTGCAGTTGGTCCGCTATGCCCGCATCCGTGCCACCTTCCCCACTGGTATGACCATTGCCAGCATCCCGATTGGCGGCTTGGAATTTGAGACCGCCTCCCAGCGTCTGGTGCAGGTCTACATGGCTCCCATCGAGTTGAAATACCACGGTGAGCGCATCCAGGTCCGGCCTGCCACACTTGGATTTGAACTACAAATCAATAACATGCTGGCTCTGGCAGACAAACAGCGCACCAGCGAGCCGTTTTGGACTGGTTTTTGGAATTACATATGGAACAGACCCATGACCACCACTGCCATTCCACTCCAGGCACGTTTTGATGAGGAACGCATCCAGGCTTATCTTGAAAATGAGATCAGCATCCGCTACGACCTGCCCGCCACCCCGCCCATGCCCATCCCGGGTGAGAGCGGTTTTTACCCGGGGAAAGCTGGCACCGCCATGGATTATCCTGTCTCTGTGCAGCGCATCAAAGACGCCTTATCTTCCAGTTCCCGCCGTTCGGTCAATTTGGAAGTGATGGAAACCAGACCGCAAAAACCATCTTTTGACATTCTTGAAATCATGCTCAAAGATGTCATCGACGATGCCACCTTCGATGGTCTGATCGAGTTCTATTTCAAAGATCTGCAAAATGGATTGACGATCCACTTCGCCTACAGCCGTATTGGTGAAGAAGAGATCCCGGTCAATGTCGCTTACTCTTCCTGGAGCACGATCAAAATACCTGCCCTCATTACACTTTTCAAGAATCTTGAAGCCCCTTACGATCAGGAGATTCTGGCTGAAATCGAAGGTCACCAACGCCGCGTCGGCGCAGGCGGGGTCGAACTTGTCGGCCTCGTCGAGCTGGCGCTCGTTATCTTCAAGCTGCACCTTGAGATCCAGCGATTTGGCCTGGAACATCTGCTCGTCGATCGAGCCGGCCAGATAGCCG
>ENA-UOUL01004509-UOUL01004509.1-bioreactor-metagenome-genome-assembly--contig:-NODE-4509-length-12842-cov-5.040423_pt1 | contig 12842 bp, 8 predicted proteins | sample MGYA00249838_ERZ747220 | MGnify/ENA primary metagenome ERZ747220 (study PRJEB28778, sample SAMN05720191) | bioreactor metagenome | isolation source: Anaerobic biogas reactor | place: USA:Washington...
AGAAAAGCAACCCTTAAAACCGCAGTGTTTCGGGCAGCATTTCCTTGACGCGGTTTAAGAGTCCGCTGCGTTCGGGCGGTTTTTTTTCGTCCCGCGGCGGTTCGGCCGGTGCGGTCGACGCGGCGACCGCCGCGGCCTCGGGCGGGAGCGGAACGTTCGCTTCGAGAAAACGCGGCCAGTAGCCCTCCAACAGACGAATGCAATCGCCAACCTGCCGCTGCTGGAGCTTGACGTCGGCGAGCGCAATCAGCTTCGACAATTCGACCATCTCGGCCTTGGTGAAGGCGAGGGTGAAGGTATGCACGTCGTCGATCCAGACTTCGCCCGCGCCCATCAGGTCGAATCGCACCCGCAGCGAGGCGAGACCTTCCAGCGGGAGATCGTCGACTTGGAAGACGTATTGCCCCCAGTCGGCCAGGATGGGTACGACCGGCCGGTCCGGCCCGGCCGCCGAGCCGACCGGTGCATAGCGGTAATAATCGCGGCCGTTGAGTTTCCCTTCGAGTGCCAACCGCAAGGGCGGCTGGCGCGAGCGGTCGGAGGTCCGCAGCCAGACCGCGACGGTCAAGCGGCCGGTCGCGGGCGGGGCGAACGGTCGGCTCACTAGGCACGCCACCGGCCCGACGCTGGCGAGTTTGACCGATTGCCGCCCGGCGCGCTGTTGCGAATCGTCGAGTCTGATTTCGACGTCGCTGCGGTTGGTGACGGCCCAATCGGGGATGGGCGCATCGCCGTCGGCCGGGCGCTCGAAATCGGGGTTCGCCACTAGTTCCGCGGGGATCGGGTTGCGCAGCGCCGCCGCCCGCGCGCCAAGCAATCGGATGCTCACGGCCAGTTGCTCGTCGATGGCGGTGGGCCAAACGGCGCGGGGATTCGAAAATCGCGCGCCGGGATCGGAAAGACGCACTGCGACCAGCTCGTACGGCGCCAAGTCTACTTCCCAAGACATCCCCGACTCGGCTTCGGACTTGAGCGGTTCGATCGTGCGCCGTCCGGTAAGTTCCTCGATGCGGCATTCGGCGTCGGCCGCGACGTGTATCCGCGCCGAGGTTGGAAACGGGGCGTCGTTGACGGCGTAGAGATAGGTGCGCCCGCCGTGCGCGCACCACCGGAAGACCGCCGGTTGCGAGGCGTCGGCCGGCCGGTCTCCGCCGACGGTCTGGAAGCGGACGTCGGGCAGGGCGCGGTATGCGGCGGCCAAACCGCGCAGGGCGTCCTCGTCGCCGCCGGGAAGCACCCAACCGCCGTCGACCAGAACTTGTGCATCGAGGGCGGCCAGTCCGCGGACGAAGCGGCGGCGATTGGCCGCGTCGGCCGGGGTGGGCTGCGAGACGATCCAGGCATTGCCCGACTCGAAGGGCGACTTGCGGTCGAACGATTCGATTTGGATTTCGCTCGGTCGGTGATTGAAGAAGCAGCCCGCCGCGTCGAAATCCTGAAAGTAAGCGTCGAAATCGGCCATTCGTCCGATTTCCAATTCGGCGGCGCGACGGCCCATGTCGGCGTGGGCGAGGATTTGGTTCGGTTGCAGGAGGACGATGCGGCCGGTCTCGTCGCGCAAGCGGCGGGCGTCGATCCCCACCCGCAACAGCGCGGCGGCGATGGTGCTCTGTCTGGGGAGCGAGGGGCGCAGGTCGGCCTCCAGGGCGGGGCCGTCGAGCATGTCGGCGCCGAGCAGATAGAGCCGTCCCTCGGGCCGGATCGAGGCCAGTTCGGCGGCGGCGCGGCGGTAGAACTTCGCCAGTTCCGCCGCCCGCCACTGGAGCCACTCGCGGCGATGCCGCTCCTCGGCGAGCATGGCGCGGCGTTGGGCGAAGCGGTCCGGCCCGCCGGCGGGCACGCGAATGTTCGTGTCGCGTTCGAAGCGGGCCATCGTGGCGTCGTCCAGCCCCCACTCGGGTCCGGGCAGTTGGGCGTAGCCGCCCGCCGAAATCCGCACGGCCAGCCCGCTAAACGACGGATGATGCGCGTAGCGCATCAGCAACTCGCGGAGCACGCCGAGCATCGCATCTTGCACGCGCGGATGCAGCAGGTTGTAGTACGGCGCCAGGCCGCGCCGCGAGGGCCGCACGTCCGCCCACGTCTTGCCGTCGGGACCGATCCAGGCGATCCCCTCGGCTTCCGCGCCGCCGCGGCGGAGAACTTCTTCCAACTCGGGTAGCGGCGCGGCAAACTCCACCGTGGGAATCAGCCGCAGATTCTCGCGGTCGAACAGCCGCAGCAACATCTCCAACACGTCCTTGCGCACCGGGTCTTGCGCCGAGGCGAAGAACGCGCCGGTGTCGTATCGCGGGGTGGGCTGCAATCGCTTGCTCGGATAAATCGAACTCCCGTCGGAAAGCACGGAGAGCATCAGGCCGTTGTAGCCGGCGTGTTGCAGATATTCGACCAGTCGCACGCCGCTTTCGTGGAACGTCCGCCAGTCGTGCAGGCAGCGGCCGCTCCACGGGTCGAGGCTCTCCTCGCCCGAAAAGTTTTCGCCCAATAGCGGCCGGTCGAGATACGCAGCCAGCAGACGGCGGTTCGACTCGAACGGGCCTGGCAGAGCGGCGGGCAAACGCTCGTCGAGCTCCAACACGCGAATCTTGCCATACACGGCGGGCGAATGGTCGCGGCCGTTGGCAATCAGCAGCAACGGCTCGGACGTGCGGGGCCAAAACACCATCCGATAGCGCTGTATTCGCGGCGACGATTCGACGATCTGATCGGGATTGTCGAAGCCGGCGCCCGCCGTCAGCGGCGCCAGCCGCCCGTCCGCGCTCGGCTCCAAGACGCCGATCCGCACCGTCTGCGGCACGTCGCTGGGATACTCGACTTCGAGAATATGCGGCCGGCCGGGATGGGCCAACGGCAGCCAATAAGCCTCCCAGCTAACGTCGGGCGACTCCTCGTTCGGCTTCAACTCGACCAGCTCGCCAAGCGCGTGGGAACGAGGCCGCTGGCAGCCGTTCCCCAACGGGCCGCGCCACGACTTCGGCAACCGCGCTCTGGGCAACTGCAACTGCGGAATCTGCAGCTTCGGCAGCTTCTCGTACCAGCGCGGATTGGCCGGATCGATCTCCAACACCGCCGCGCGCTTGCCGCTCGGCGGGCCGGAAGGCGGACGCCGCGGATCGACGACCACAAGCTGCACGCGCCGCTCGGCGATCGTCTTTCGCCAACTGAGCGGCTGGCGGACGGCCTGCGACCAGTTGGCGCTTGTCGCGGCGGTGATGACGACGTCGTACACGCCCTCCTCGCCGGGAACGGATTCTTCGAAGGCGAGCGATGCCGCGTCGTCGGCCCATGCCTCTTGCTGCCGCGACCAGTATTCCTTCTTGCCTGCGGAAAGCTTGGCTGTGACGCGAATCTTGTCGTTCGGCGACAGCGGCATGCCCCGCGGATCGACCTTGAAATGGAACGCTTCGCCGGGCGCGAAGACCAGATGATCGCGCGAGAACCCGACGCGGAGCAGATCGCCCGGAGTCCGCATGGCCAGCAGGCGGTTGCCCTGCTGGTCCAACTCGCGTTCGACGAACTCGCCGGAGAGGTCGGCCAAGGGGATTTCGATGTCGATCGAGCGGTCGGGCTGGTCGGCTGCGGTGTATCGCAGCATCAGCTTCGCCGCTGCCGGGGCGAAGACGCGCAGATCGACGCCGTCGTAACCCCTCGGGCTGCGCTGATGGAAGCGGAGCATCGAGCCGCCGTCGGGCTGGTCGCCATCGATCCACATCGATCCCGGCTCGTCGGCCTCGATCCCCAGCGGCCTGGGTTCGGAGAGCGTTCCTTCGCTGACGGCGATTGAGCCGTGCCAGAGCCGATTTTCGCCGCCGCCCCAGGCGATGCGCACGCGAACGTCGTCGCCCCGAACGGTTTGAACCGCAAAGGCGGCGAACAACGCCAAACAGGCGCTGAGAAGAAGCGTCGGCGCGCGTGGAACGAAACTCGCCACGGCCGCGAAAACGGCCGGCCTGACTCCAGACTTCGATGTCTTCGGACCTCCCTGTCCGACCATCGTGATTCCCGCGCGGTATTGAGGTGCGAATATTGAACTGCGGCGATGCGGCCGCCGGGCAACGGCGCAGCCGCGCCCCCGGCCGACGTCGAATGCGTCATTCTCTTATCACAAACGGGGATTATAATGGCACGGTCCGAAATTCCCTATGCCGATTGTGCTTATATCGAGGCCGGATTGGTTGCCCCGGCGCGTGAAGATGGGGGATATGGCCAAGATCGGCAGCAGCAGGCCACCGATGACACATGACCAATAACGATATTTCCGCCGTTTTCGAGCAAATCGCCGACCTGCTGGAGTTTCAGGGGGCGAATCCCTTCCGCGTTCGAGCCTATCGCAACGTCGCGCGGACGATTAACGACTTGCCCGAGTCCGCGGCCGACATCGCGGCCGATCCCGAGCAATCGCTCGAGCAATTCGAAGGCATCGGCAAAGACCTGGCCGAAAAGATCGGCACGCTGATCGAGACCGGCTCGCTGCCGATGCTCGAGGAACTCCGGGCGGAAGTGCCGGAAAGCGTAATGGCGTTGCTGCGTGTGCCGGGTTTGGGGCCGAAAAAAGCGGCCGCCCTACACCGAGAGCTGAACGTCGCCTCGCTCGACCAGCTCGCCGAGGCCTGCCGCGCGCACAAGGTCCGCGAATTGAAGGGGTTCGGCGAGAAAACCGAGGAGGCCATCCTCAAGGGACTCGACGTCGCCGAGGAGGCCAACCGGCGAATCCTTTGGATCGAGGCAGACGCGCTCGCGCGGGAGATTCTCGACTACATGCGGCAATCGCCCCACGTGGAGCAAATCGCCGCCGCCGGCAGCTATCGGCGGGGAAAGGACACCGTCGGCGATTTGGACTTTCTCGTCGTCGCCTCTGATGCGGACGCGGCAATGGACCGGCTGGAATCGTTCGCATTGGTCGATTCGATCATCGGCCGGGGTAAAACGAAGCTGTCGCTGCGGCTGCGGCCGGGGCTTCAAGTCGATCTACGCGCGGTCCCCGCCGAGTCGTTCGGCGCGGCACTGCAATACTTCACCGGGTCGAAGGAACACAACGTCGTGCTCCGCGGCCGGGCGAAGGCGCAAGGCTTGAAGATCAACGAATACGGCGTTTTTCGCGGCGAACGGTCGATCGCCGGGCGTACGGAGGAAGAGGTGTACGCGGCGTTGGGGTTGCCCTGCTTTCCGCCCGAACTGCGCGAGGCCCGACGCGAGTTCGACTGGGCCGACGCCGGCGAATTGCCCCGTCTCGTCGAGCTTTCGGACATCCGCGGCGACCTGCACACGCACAGCACCTACACCGACGGCGCGGCCACGATCGAGGAAATGGCCCTCTCCGCCAAACAGCGGGGACTGAAATATATCGCCGTCACCGATCACTCGAAACGCGTGTCGATGGTCGGCGGGTTGGACGGCGGCCAGCTGCTCGAACAGTGGGACGAAATCGAGCGGCTCAATCGGCGGCTGCGGGGCATCGCCGTGCTGAAGGGCATCGAGGTCGATATCCTCGAACAAGGCGGCCTCGATCTGCCCGACGACGTGCTTGCCCGGGCCGATTGGGTCGTGGCCAGCGTCCACTACGGACAGCGGCAATCGCGGGACCGGCTCACCCGCCGCGTGATCGAAGCGCTGGAGAACCCGCACGTTTCGGCCATCGGCCATCCGACCGGGCGGATGTTGCTCCAGCGGAAAGCCTACGACATCGACCTGGAGGCGGTGATGCGGGCCGCCCGCGACAACGGAAAGTGTCTGGAGTTGAACGCCCACCCCGTGCGGCTCGATCTGGACGACGTGGGCTGCGCGATGGCGCGGAGCCACGGCGTTCGGGTGGTGATTTCGACCGATGCGCATTCGCCCGACGGTCTGGACGCCATGCGTTGCGGCGTGCAGCAAGCCCGGCGCGGCGGATTGACGCCCGCGGACGTCGCCAACACGCGCCCCTGGCGGGAAGTAAACCCGCGGAAATAATCGGGCTGAAGGTGAACCGGGAACTACGCGGCGGTCTCTTCCCGCTCCGCGTCGTGAATGACTTCGGCCAATTCGCGGCGGTTGCCGACGTAATAGAACGCGCCCGACGCGGCGATCAATACCGTAATCAGCCGGTAGACGAGCGAGACGACCAGCCCTTGCCCCTTGGCAATCGCCGGCCCGGCGACCGGCACGTTGGCGTAGAAGTAATCCAGCGCGGCTTCGGTCGGCCCGACCGGGAGCGGGATTACCTGCATGGCGGCACTGAGCGGCATGATTACGAAATGCTGGAGCAGGTCGGGATGGTTGCCCGGCAGTCCGCAAGCGATTAGATAACAGCCGATGGCGAAAAAGCCGTGTACGCCGACGGTGATTATCGAGGAGACGATCAACACCTTTGGCCGGCGGAACATGCGAACCGCGTGGATGAGGCTTTTCAGCGGCGGGCCGGCGCGGGGAATGCGGCCGATCGGTTCGATCACTTTACCCACCCACGCCTCCGGCCCCATGAAGAAGGCGAGGCCCAAACCGCCGAGGACGGTGATGGCGTGGGTGGCCCAACAGATATTTTTGATGTCGGGCACTTCGATCCGCTGGAAACCGCTCAGCAGAATCGCCGCCGAGGCCACGATGAAAAGTATGTACAGTCCGATCACTCGATCGACCAAGACCGAGGCGAGCGCCTTGGCGCGGTTTTTGGGATGCTCGCGATCGAGCATGACGGCCTTGACCAGATCGCCGCCGACGATGCCCAGCGGGGCCAGATTGAACAGATAGCCCCAGAAGCTGATGCGGATGGCGGTCGAAAAGCGGCAGGGAATTTCCAGCGTTCGCACTAGATACCACCAGCGGATGAAGGTGAGCAAGACCGCCGCGAAGCAGGCCGCCCAGGCCGCGGCCAGCATCCCCCAGCGTTTCTGTTGCTTGACGAGATTGTCGAATACGTTTACGTTCCCCTCGCCGCGGGTGGCGTCGTAAATCAGGTATCCGATAATCGCCGCCGAGACGGAGACCTTCAGGAGCGTGACAAGCGTCTTTTTCAAGTGGCTAGTGGTTAGTGGCTAGTGGTTAGTGGTTAGTGAGGCGCGGGCGCTAGTTTGCATTTTGGTAACACTTCAGCCGTATGAAGCAAAATACTCCTCGTTCCCATGCTCTGCATGGGAACGCACTGCACGAACGCTCTGAGGTTGTGAAAAAACTGTAGGGTGCGTGAAACACACCACAACCGGTAGTGCATGGTGCGTTTCACGCACCCTACATATTGTGTTCGCAATGAATGGAAATCAATTTTTTCACACGCTTTCTGCGTTCGCCCCGGCACGCTTCGCCGACGCAGAACGTCAGGGCAGTGGGTTCCCAAGCAGAGCTTGGGAACCAGGTGGCTCGATTCACTTCAGATGACTGAACGGTTACGCATTTTGCATTATGCATTATGCAATTCGTTTTGATGTGCCCGTTGGCCGCAAACATGGAGCGGCCCGTCTCGCCGCCCAATTTACCATAAACCGAGGCTCCACGTCACCGACGCCAGCCAGCAGGCGCCGCAGATTTGCATGGAAATCGAGCGGTATGCCACTTCGACGGGCGAGCCGCCGACCCCCTCGACGTGGGCCATGCGGAGGTAATTCAGGATTCCGTAGGCGACGAACGGCATGGAGGCCATTTCGCGGCCGGGACGCAATTCGCCAATCTTCTCGATGCAGTACAGGGCGTAGGCCAGCATCGCCACGCCGGCGCAGATGCTCACGGCCCCATCGAGAAACGTCTTGTCGTAGCCGCGAAGGCTCGCCCTGTGGTCGGCGCCAAGCTGTTCGCTCAAATCCGCGCGGCGCTTGGCGAAACCCAAAAACAGCGCCAGCGTTCCGGTGCAAAGCAGCAACCAGGGCGAAGGCGCCGCGGCCACCAACGCACATCCGAGCAGCACGCGGATCACATAACCGGAACTGAGCATGAAAACGTCCATCAGGGGAATGTTCTTCATGCCCAGGCTGTAAAACAGATTGATTATCAAATACACGCCGGCGTAGAACAACGCGAGCGGTTTGCCCGTGAAAAAACTCGCCGCCAGCCCGGCGTAGAGCAGCACGGTCATTTCCGCGACGGCGGCCGGACGCGAAACCCGGCCGGAGGCAATCGGCCGATTGCGCTTCCGGGGATGCAAGCGGTCGGCCTCGGAGTCGCGGAGGTCGTTCAACACATAAACCGCCGAGTTTATCAAACAGAAGCCGAACAGACCGAGCGCGAACATGGCCCAATCGACGCGGTTCGCTTCCGCCGCCAGCGCGAACGGCACGGGCAAAATCACGAAGATGTTTTTGACCCAGTCCTTCGGTCGGGCAAGTTGTATGAGGGCGGATAGCATGGAGCAGCAGTGGTTAGCGGCGAGTGGTTAGGCCTGGCAAAACAATTACTGTCGGATTTATCGTGGGGCAGGTTTTCAACCTGCCGTGTTTTTTTCAGTTCGAGGCAGGTTGCAAACCTGCCCCACGACACTTATTGATTCGGCGGTCCTTAGCGGCATGTGGTGAGAATATTGTCTGCGGTTTTTATTTCGCTTGCGGCTTCGCATGTATCTCGGGTAAATGTTAAAACTCAATCTTCCTCATAACGCATCGGGGCAACTTGCGAATCGCGCACATCACCCAGCGCCACGCGGCGGGGGCGTAAACCACCGGCCGGCCGCGGTCGATCGCCTTCAGCACTCGCCGGGCGACCGCCTCCGGCTCGCCGGCGAACGGCGGCGGTTTCAGCCCGGCCGTCATGCCCGTCGCCACAAAACCCGGTTTGACGCAAACGGTTCTCAGCCCCGCCGAGCGATACTTATGGTCCAATCCTTCGAGATATTGCGAAAGCCCCGCTTTGGCCGCTCCGTAGAGCACGACGGGCTTGCGGCCGCGATCGCCGGCCACGGAACTGAACACACAAAGCGTTGGCGACGGAAAAGGGGCGCCACTGCCGGCTTGCCCAGCAGTGCGGGTGATATTCCCCGGAAAAACACTGCTGGACAAGCCGGCAGTGGCACCCGTATTTTCAGAAACCGACTTATTTGACAAGCCGTAAACAGCCAACAATCTTTTCCTAGCTTCCTCGCAAAACAGAACGGTGCCGGTAAAATCGGCCGATAAAACACGATTGGCAAGTTCGGCGTCGTTTTCCATTTCTTCCTGTTTGGCGAACAATCCGGCCGTGACCACCACTGTATCAACGCCGTCCATTGCGCGAAATGCCGCGTCGAGCGCCGGGGCAAAACTCGCCGCGTCGAGCAGGTCGCAGTAGGCCGTTTCCACGGGCTGGGGCGCGCCGCGAATTTCCAAGTCTCGGCCGGCCGTCTTCAGATCGTCCGCATTCCGTCCGAGCAGGAACAGGCGGTCGCCGCGTTCGGCCATCAGCCGCGCCAGTGCTCGGCCCATGCCCTTGGTCGCCCCCAAGAAAACGGCTTTCATGCGTCGTCTCCTAGCAATCGGACGGATTGAGCGCTGCGGATGCGCGACTTCGGATCCCACCGCCGCCGGACTTGGTTGAACCGGTCGATCCGCGGCTCCATCGCCCGGAAATGTTTCGCCCTGGTGAAGGCGTCCTTGGTCAAATAGATGCGGCCGCCCTCGGCGATTACCAATTCGTTAAGGCGATGGACCAAGGCGGGGGTTTTTGCCGGCCGGACGGGAAAGTCCATTGCTATCGAGATTCCGGGCCGGGGGAACGAAAGCATTCCCTTCCCCTCCGCGCCGCAGTCCTTGATGACGCAAAGGAACGCCTGCCCGCCGCCGGAAATGAACCGTTCGAGGAACCGCCGCGAAGGGCCGTTGTCGTCGGCATGGGGCAACACGCACTGATACTGCGTGAAACCGCGCCGCCCGTAGATCAAGTTCCAATCGTCCAATGCGTCGAGCGGATAGAAAAACGAGTCCGGGTGTACGATCCCCCGACGCAATTTCTGAAAGTGTTTCCAATAATAGGCCAGATTGAACGCCTTCATGTTCGGTTTGCAGAGCGCGACGCCGGGCAGTTGGAACGGCACCCGCAGACGCCGCTTTACGACCGGCGGTTTTCCGGGCGCTTGGTTCGGCGTTGCCCAGCGGCCTTTCATCAATATCCCTCGCCCCAGCTTCTCGCCGCGCGCCAGACAATCGACCCAACCGACGGTCATGGGCCAATCGCGGGCGGCCTCTTTCAGCCCGGAAACCATGCGGTCGAGATTTTCGATCCGCTCCGATTCGCTCCAAATCCAAGGCGATGGAATCTTCCGCATCGGGAATTCGACTTCCAAGACGTGGCCGGTCAAGCCCATGCCGCCGATCGTGGCGCGGAACAGTTCCGGCTCGCATCGGTCGGAGCATTCGACGATTCGGCCGTCGCCCGTCCGCAGTTTCAGACTCGTTACATGCTCGCCGAAACAGCCGTCAACGTGATGGTTTTTGCCGTGAACGTCCGAGGCGACCATGCCGCCGAGGGTGACGAATTGCGTGCCGGGCGAGACGGGCACGAACCAGCCGCGGCGGAGAAACACCCGATTCAACATGAACAGCGATGCGCCGGCCTCGGCCCGCAACGTGCCCGAGGCGGGATCGAACGAAAGCAGCCGGTCGGCCAACGTGGTATCGAGGACGGGCCGATCGGCGTCGGCCGGCAGCGAGGAATCGCCGTAAGAGCGGCCCAGTCCTCGCGCCAGCGAGGCCGTTTCGCCGCCGGCGGCCAAATTTTCGGACTTCAAGAGCAAACCGTCCACGACGGGGCACCGCCCCCAGCCGCTGAGTCGCGCGTGATAGGGTTTGAGCGTCATGGAAAGTGTTAAAGTATAGAAAGCATGGAACGTGCGGGTCAATAAAGCATAGACCGTGCGGGTCGATACAATTGAAAAAAAGCGGCAAGTTGGCAAAATATCTTGTGGTATTCCCCCCGGTTGTGGGCTATGATGGTATAGCGTCTTGGGTCGCAACAACCGCGCGCCGTGCGGAGCATAATTGCAAGCCTTTATGTGGCAAGAGCTTAGGCCGCTCACAGCCGACCATGAATCACGCAACCAACTATTCCGATCGAATCGACGAATTGCAGAACCTGCTCGGCACGGAGTTGTGCTGGGAGTTGGGCATTTATCCCCTGCCAGACGACTTGAAAATCTCCGTCGTCGTCCCCATCTACAACGAAAAATCGACGGTCGAGGAGATCGTCCGCCGCATCCGGGCGGTGCCGATACCCAAGGAAATCATTCTCGTCGACGACGGCAGCACCGACGGCACCCGCGACGTACTGGCCGCGATGGATTGCCGCGACGACGTGCGGATCGTGCTGCACGAAAAAAACAGCGGCAAGGGCGCCGCCCTGAAGACCGGCTTCTCCCTGGTCGCCGGCGACATCGTCATCGTCCAGGACGCCGATCTGGAGTACAACCCTTCGCAATACCCCCGGCTGATTCAGCCGATCGTCGAAGGCGTGGCCGACGTGGTCTACGGCTCGCGGTTCGTGCCGGTCGGTCCGCACCGCGTGTTGTACTACTGGCATTATGTGGGCAACCGCCTGCTGACGATGCTCTCGAACATGTGTACCGATCTGAATCTGACGGACATGGAAACATGCTACAAAGTTTTCCGCCGCGAGGTGATCGACGCCATCGCGCCGACGCTGAAAGAGAAGCAGTTCGGCATCGAGCCGGAGTTGACATGCAAGATCGCCCGGCGAAAATATCGAATATACGAGGTGGGCATCAGCTATTTCGGCCGGACCTACGATGAAGGGAAAAAGATCGGTCTTCGCGACGCTTGCCGCGCGTTCTGGTGCATTTTGCGATATGGCTGGGGAGATTAGGTAACGAGCGGCTCGGTATGCGAAACCGCAAGCGAAATAAAAAGTGCAGAAAAAGTTCTAACCACTCTCCACTAACCACTAACCAACTGTGCTTCGTCTGTTCACGCCGCACTACCGGATCGGACGAGTCTGGGATCTGACGCCCGCGCGGCTTCAGCAGTGGGGGCTTCATGCGTTGCTTTTGGACGTGGATTGTACGTTGACCCGCTACAGCCAAGGCGAAGCGCTGCCCGAGGTGGCCGCCTGGATCGAGCAGCTCCGGCTGTCCGGCTTTAAGCTGTGTCTGGTTTCCAACGGATTGGGACAACGCATTACCGAGTTTGCCGATCGGCTCGATTTGCCGTTCGTTGCCCGGGCGATGAAGCCCATGCCGCGTGGTATTCGCAAGGCATTGACTCTGATCGGCGCCGAGCCGTCACAGACGGCCATAGTCGGCGACCAGTTGTTCGCCGACGTGATGGCCGGACACCTCGCACATATCCGCACCATCCTGGTCGAGCCGATCCATCCCGAGGAAGAGCCGTGGTTTACGCGCGCGAAGCGCTTGCCCGAGCGGGTTCTGCTCGCCCGCATCGAGGCATATATGGTCCAGCAACCGTCCGACAACGGCGTTGAATGAGACCCAACCCGTGACGGGGGGGCGGGGGGCTTGCACAAACATTCGCCTAGCGGCATGGCAATGGACCGATTCTCCCCCCCCCTGTAGCTGCCGTGTTATCGCGGCGAAAACGACTCTTTCAGTCGGGACGATTACCGGCGGTCGCGATTGTGGCAGTCCCTCGGAACGGTAATATTCCGCATTTTGTGTTTTTACGCCAAAAAACTATTGGCAATATTCCCAAAATTGCGGATAATCAGTGTGTTGAGAGAGGGGGTTTGGTCTTTGGGGTCGAATGGATTACCCCAGTAATTTTTCTTCTCGGTTTTATATTACGGGAGTTTGCCATGAAACGTAGCGAGAGGAGTGCGTTTACACTGGTCGAACTGCTGGTCGTCATCACCATCATTGGGATATAGATTGCCTTGTTGCTCCCGGCCGTGCAAGCAGCGCGCGAGGCGGCGCGGCGGATGCAGTGCAGCAACAATCTCAA
>ENA-UOUL01004511-UOUL01004511.1-bioreactor-metagenome-genome-assembly--contig:-NODE-4511-length-12837-cov-3.352743_pt1 | contig 12837 bp, 10 predicted proteins | sample MGYA00249838_ERZ747220 | MGnify/ENA primary metagenome ERZ747220 (study PRJEB28778, sample SAMN05720191) | bioreactor metagenome | isolation source: Anaerobic biogas reactor | place: USA:Washington...
ATATGTGAGGTTTGGAAAATCTTGCGTTATATGCAAATGATGACCAGGCGCACTTTACCCCTGTTTTCGTGCCTGGTGGGGCCTATAACCTGCCCACCAGGCGCGTTTTGGGGTGTTTTCGTACCTGGTAGAACAAATTAAAACCTATTTGTTGTGTTTTATCATGGCACAAATACATAGTACCGTGCTAAGTAAAACTCGGAACATATTTCAGACGCCGGAAAGGCGGGTTTGCAGGTCCAGGAGGAATTCCAGCTGCTGTTTGCGGAGGCGGCGGATCCTGCCGGCGGTGAAGAAGGAGACGAACAGTCCTATGGGCAGGGCCACCAGCAACCCGGTAACCGACTCGGCATTGTTTAAAACTTCCGGGAGGGGTTTGTATTCGAAATACACGTGAATGGAAAGCAGGATGCTGCCTGAAGGTACATAATTCAAAAATAATTATTAGGTTTGTATTACAAACTTGTTTTATAAATCATACTACTATGGATGCAACCCATAAAGAATCGAATATTATTGATGAAAATCAGTCTTTTACGGTGATCAAAGAGATGATCGCGGTTTCCAGGATCAAGCTCAGGCAGGACGGGATCTTGTTTATTGTATGGGGGTGGGTGCTCTTTTATGTGTCATTCAGCGGGTTTATCACCCGGAGTATTGTGCTGACTTACCAAATGAACAGAATTATCAGCCGTCTGGGGATCATACTGGGTGCCGCTGCTGCCCTCTTTACGATATACTACCTGATAAAACAGCGAAAAAAAGTACAGACATACATAGGTGTATCGCTGCGATATGTCTGGACATCTTTGTTTCTGTCTACGGTACTGGTGAACCTGATCCAGATGAATGTGCTCCACAGCATCAATTTTGAGTTGCAGCACCCGCTGTTTATGGTGCTGATGGCCTTTGCCGTCACCGTTACCGGAGGGATCCTGCGCCACCGGCTGATCATCATTGGGGGTGCGGTATTCGGAGCACTGGCGCTGACTGCCTCCTACCTCGGCTTAAAGGAACAATTGCTTTTGGAAGCCGTTGCCTGGGTGATCGCATTTATTGTCCCGGGACATATATTGTTTGCCAAACGTAACAAGTAACGCTTTGCCTGCCATGTTTAAAGAATTGGATCCGTTGTTGCATTCTCAGGTTCGTCTGGCCATCATGTCGCTTTTGATTGGAGTCAAGAGTGCCGAGTTTTCCTGGCTTCTGGAGAATATCAGCACCACCAAAGGGAACCTGAGCTTCCAGATCGGGACGTTGAAAGAGGCCGGGTATGTTGATGTAGATAAGTCGTTTAGGGGTAACTACCCATTGACCACCTGCCGGATCACGGACAAAGGGACGGATGCTTACCAGGAGTATGTAGCTGCTATTGAGGAATATTTCAAACAAATAAAAAAATGATCATGAAAAAACTATCTGTTCTCATGTTTGCCTTGTTGCTGACGACATACGCCTGCAATAACAATCCCAACGGGGATGAGCCAAAAGTATCCTTCGGGATCTATGAGACGGTCACGGATTCCCTGTCTACGATCGTTGCCTATGCGCACGTTGACTCGGCCTTTTCAATGACCGTTCCGGCGGACGATCAGGTCAAATACCTGCGTACCGCAAGTCCGGTGGATCCGGAGGGACACTATTATGCCATTGTGGCGGTTAAGGCGCAGCCGGTCATTACGGGCAGTGATCTGAAAACCGCCAAGCCCGACAAAGACGTCGTGGAGATCACTTTCAATTTGAAAGGGGCAAGAAAATGGGCGGAAATGACACGGAACAATATCGGGAAAACGATCGCCATTACCATTAATGACCGGGTTTACGCCCTCCCGACGGTCATGGCCGAGATCCGGGAAGGCAGAGCCATGATAAGCGGGCTGGAAAGTGAAGAAACGGCCTTGAAGATATCGGAGGCTCTGAATGGTGGTCGATAGATGTATTTGATTACACAACCAACCGATTTCCAGAGATTATACATAAAAATTCGTTCTTATTTTCAGCTATCAGGCGCACATTTACAGCTATCAAGCATCTGGTCTGGCTTGAAACGAACCCACCAGGCGCACTTTTGGGGGTGTTTTCGTACCTGGTGGGGCCTGAAATAGCCTCACCAGGCGCACTTTTGGGGGGTTTTCGTACCTGGTGGGGCCTGAAATAGCCTCACCAGGCGCACTTTTGGGGGGTTTTCGTACCTGGTGCTTGCAGGGCATATAATAGCAACTTTATAAGTGGCTCTATATGTGAGGTTTGGAAAATCTTGCGTTATATGCAAATGATGACCAGGCGCACTTTACCCCTGTTTTCGTGCCTGGTCAGCCTAAAAACATGCCCACCAAGTACGTTTTAGGGGTGTTTTCGTACCTGGTGGGGTTTAAAACGTTCCTTTCAAAAAGCTCCGACGTTTGGTTTCTTCCATTTTTTCAATCGCATACCTGAGCGCTGTCCGGGGAATCTGGGAGTAGTGTTTAATCAGGAAGGTTTCCACCGCGGCCGAATCTTTCTTCCAGGCTTCGCGGAGCATCCAGCCAACAGCTTTGTGCATGAGGTCGTGGCGATCGGCAAGAAGCAAACCGGAAAGCCGGAAAGTGTGCTCCAGCTGTCCTTTGTGGATGAAGTACATGGTGGCGATGATGGCGATGCGGCGTTCCCACAGAATGTCCGAAACCGCCAGACGGTCAAGGATTTCCACCTCCTGAAGACCTTCGTGGATGGCCCTCCCCAATATCTTGTGTGCCGAGCAATCCACCAGGTCCCAGTTGTTCACGTATTGCCTGTTGCGCAGGTAAAAATCCAGAATGGCCTTACGCTCCCCACCCTTTTCATACCGCTGCACCAGGATGCTCAGGGCGCAGCTGCGTTCTTCGTGGATGGGCGAGGCAATGAGTTTCTGCAACTCGGCAAAAGGAAGGTCCCGGTATTTGCGGGAGACCCTGCGCATATCCGGTGAGGAAACACCCAGGAAAATATCCCCTTCGCCATACTGCCCTTTTCCGGTCTTGAAAAACCATTCCACCGCTTTTTTGCGTTCTGCCGAGGCAAAGACGCGCAATTCTTTTTGTACGTTTTCTGCAGTCATCCTGTGTTATGTGATTTTCGTCTGAATATTTGTCCGAATTTTTATCCGAATTTGCCCTGATCTTTGTGCTAATCTTTGTGCTAATCCTGGTGCTATTTTGGTCCTTATAATTGTCCGAATTATTGTCCTTTGAACTCCTTTATGGCTTTGCCGAGGCTTTCCCAGTAGCCTGGGGTGCGGTCGATGTTTTCCAGCGAGAAGAAGCAGATGCCGGTGGAACCGCCGTCCTGTGTGAGCTGCATGAATTCCTGGATCCGGTCCGCAGGTACGTGCCCGACGAACAATCCCGAGCAGAGGATGCCTTCGTTGCCGGCATCCTGCAATTCCTGCACGCCTTCAGCAGTAGCGGTCATTACGGCCGGGTCCTCCCAGTTGAAGAATTTGTGGTAGATCATGGGAAAGAAGATGTCCACGTTTTGGAAGCGCGGCCAGTCCTGGCGGACCAGCTTGCGGGATTCTTCGGGATTGGCGAAAACGGCCACCGAAGCCACTTTCCCGTGCTTTTTAATCTCGGCACACACCTCGCTCGCCACGGCCGAGAGGGCATCCCAGCGGTATTGCATCCAACGCGGATCGGAGGTCGGGTCTTCCAGATCCATGGGATCCACGCCGGTCAGCGCTTTGAAATTGACTCGGCAAACATCACAGTAACAGAAGTCCCACAGCGGGTACACACGATCCTGGACCACGTTGCGGGATTCGTGCAGGCCGTAAGGCAAAATGGCGTCCGGGTAGCGGATGAAATCCAGATGGACACCGGCCAGACCTTCGATCTGCGCCAGCTCGGCCACACGATCCTTCAGGTATTGCGTGGTTTCGGGACGAGACGGGCACAGCCATCGGTAATGCTCACGTTCATAGAGTTTTATATCAAGACAGGACTGGCCCAGGGCGTTCACCTGGTACCAATCGGGATGTGCGTTCCGAAGGCTCATTTCTGTCCTATTAATTGTCCAGATCCATGCATGCAGCTCAATCCCATACTTTTGCGCGAAGGGCAACGCTGCCTTGATGATGTAAATGGCCGCATTGTCCCGGAAAGAAGGATCAGCAGCTGCAGTGGCCGGGACGGTGTCTGGGGTCGTTTCCTGGTTAGCAATTGCAGTCTCGCTCGGGGATGCAGTTCCGGTCCGGGATGTGGAGGTTGCTGCGACTGATGTAGAGGTTGCTGCGACTGTGGCATACGGGTCCTCAGGCACATCCTCCATCGCCTCCGGGTAGCCCCCGTGGCATTCCAGTAAAATGGCATCGATCCCCGCCTCTGCCGCATGTTGGAAATAATAATCCCATTGCTCCGTGGTCATTGTGGTTTTGCCTGCCATCCAGGCCCATACTTTCTTCTCGGGATTCACGCGCGGTGTGCAGGAAATGAGTGCCATAGCTATAAACAGATAGATGATTTTCATAGGTGTAAATGTAAGCATCTTCAAGATACCGCGCCACTTTGTTTCCCGAAAAATCATAAAACACTGTAATTGTGACTTTTATATTTTAACATCAAGTAATGTGGCGCGGCAGCTTCAAGATGCAACGCTGGCAAAGCAGCCTCAAGATGCAACGCTGCTGCCGCTGGCACCAGTGCTGAACACGTTACTGATACCAACGCTACCAACGCAATACGTTACTGATTCCACCGCTATATGTCACCGTCAAATGATGCATGGCCCGGGTGACGGCTATGTAGAGGAGGCTGCGGTCCAGGTCTGTGTGGTAGTTCTTGGCGTTCACGTGGGGGATGATGACCTGGTCAAATTCCAGGCCTTTGGCCATGTGGGTGTAGGTTACCATGATGCCGTGTTCGTACGAGGTGCTTTGATAAGACAGGAAAATGATCCCGGGATGTTGCTCTTTCAGTTTTTCGTGCAGGGCGCGGGCGTGCGGCTCGTCTTTGCAGATGATTCCCAGGGAGCGGTAGCCCGAGTCCTTAAACCGGGTGATCAGTTGCCCGATCCCCTGCACTTCTTCTTCGGCGGTCTTGTAGTGCAGTATTTGGGGAGGCTCCCCGTGACGATCCACCACTTCGGCCTGATTATCGGGCAAAACGGTACGGGCAAAAGCGGTGATCTCCCGGGTAGACCGGTAGCTTTTGTTCATATGTACGATATGCCCGTTGTTCAACGCTTTCCGGATGGTCTCGGCCGTGGCCGAGCCGAACGGATTGACCGACTGCCCGGCATCGCCCAGGATGGTTTTGGCACAGGGATAGATCTTTTGGAGAACGCGGTACTGTATGGGCGTGTAATCCTGCATCTCGTCCACCAGCAAGTGCTTCACATCCGAACGGGCACTGTACCCTTCAAGGGCCATGTGCAGGTAAGCCAGCGGGGCAAGATCCGCGTACTCCAGGATGCCTCTCCCGCGCATTTTGAACATTTCCGGTTTCCCGGCCCATTCGTAAAATCCTTTATAGGCCTGCATATCATTGTTGGCCGTGAACATTTTCCGTATGTGTTCCCTGACCATGTTGCGCTTGGCCCCGTCCACGGAAACCTTGTATTGTGTCTGCGCAATTTGCAGGATGTAGTCGGTCATTACCGTATACCGACGACGAACGGGATACCGGTGAAAACGCCGGAACTGTTCGGCGATATACTCGGCAGGAAGCGTTATCAGGTGGTTCAGCGGCACGTCATGCGGAACAAAGCACTGATTTTCAAGGTACAGGATGTACTGGTCCAGCAAGTTCACAAAATCGAAAGTCGATTTGAAACGCACCCGTTCCTCAAAACCCGCCGGCGGCTTCCCGATCAACTCGGCAACCTGGTCAAAAAAATCACGGTATTTATACCTTTTGTCCAGTATGCCCGACAAAATCTGATCCATGCTCGTTTCCGGAACCGTCTCTTCCCCGAGCTCCGGCAGCACGTTGGAAATGTAGTCGGAAAAGACCTTGCTGGGCGAGACGATCATGATGTCACTTGCCGAGATTTCCCCCTTGTGCGCGTAAAGCAGGTAAGCCACCCGGTGCAGGGCCACCGAGGTTTTTCCCGAGCCGGCCACGCCCTGGATGATGAGCACCTGCTCTTCTTCGTTGCGGATGATGGCGTTCTGCTCGCGCTGGATGGTGGCCACGATGTTCTTCATCTTGTCGCTGGCATTGGCGCTCAGCTCCCGGCGCAACACATCGTCCCGGATGGTCAGCGAGCTTTCAATCATGTACTCCAGGATTCCTTTGCGGATCTGGTACTGGCGCTTGAGCGAAATGCGGCCTTCAATGCGGCCCGACGGTGCCTCGTAAAAAGCATCCCCCAATTCGTGGTCGTAAAACATGCCGCTGACAGGCGCCCGCCAGTCATACACCAGGTTTTTCCGGTTTTGCAGGTCGTACAAGGCATGAATGCCAATATAAACAGGCAGGGTCTTGTTCAGAGGACCATCCGGGTTCTGCGGGCCATCCGGATTCTGCGGGTAATACGGGCTCTGGGGATCATCCGGATTTTGCGGGCTGGTGAAAGTCAGCGGGCTATCCGGGTTCTGCGGGCTGGCCGGCGTAAAATCAATCCTGCCAAAATAAGGTGAATCGTACTGCTTTTCCAGCCTGCCACGGGCAGCTATCCGGTTGTTGCCCACAGCCAGCAGGTTCAGGATGCTTTCCCGCATGGACCTTTTCTCTTGGGCATCAATGTCTTTGTTGTTCCACAGGTACTCCTTATACTCCTTGAGCGTCTGCACGTGATCGGCCACGGATTCACCGGTACTGTCAATCCCGGCGCCAATGATGCTCCTGATCATTTTGAGGTATTCCCGTTCCTGTTTCTCAGTGCTGTTGAACATAGGTCGCAAAAGTAGAAAAATCTCCGAGATTTTCTACCTTTGATCTGCTATGAACAATACACAACGCCTGATTTATGGGCTGGCCATTACGCTGATCATATTTGCCATTGCAAGCATTGCCGGCAAATTTATTCCGTTGGGAAGTGATTTCTTCCCCGATTCTGTCATCACACATTCCGTGATGTTGACTTTTTCCCTGGCCGTGATCATATCACTCAAAAAAGTTGTACCCTTCCGGATCGCCTGGCCCCGTTTCAGAACCATATTAAAACCCGCCTTTTTCGGCCTGTTGACGGCCATCGTGATCAACATCCTGCTGACCGCCCTGACCCTTGCCACCGGGGGCAAAGCCGAGGCGCATCCCCTGTTGGAGGCCTCTACCCCGCTCCAGACCTTCCTGTTCGTCTTTATTTTTGCGAGTCTTGCCGAGGAGATGCTCCTGCGGGGTTTTCTGCAAAACATCCTCAGTCCGCTCAGTGTCCGGGGAATCCGCGTGTTCCGGCAGAAGCTCAGCCTTCCGGTAATCATCAGTGCCGTGGTTTTTGGCCTGATACACCTAATCCTTCTGACCACCGGTGCAAGCGGCCTGTTTGTCACGCGGATAGTCATATTCACCACCGTTTTAGGTCTTTTTGCCGGTTACTACCAGGAAAAACACAACAACTTCTCCCATGCTTTTGTTGTCCACATGGCCGGAAATTTAATGGGTTTGGTGGCTGCTTTTATGTGAGGCAGGCTGCCAGGCGGGCGGGCCTGCATCTTCAAGCTGCCGCGCCACTGCGATTTTTGCAAAACCGCATAATACTGTAAATAAGCGCATTGCACTTTTGCCTTTGGCAAAGTGGCGCGGCAGCTTGAAGATACCGCGCCGCTTGCGCCGCTCAGCACGCCACGCTGCCACCCGCACCGCACTTAAAACTGTTCCATATACAGATGCAGCAGTTTCCTGTTTACCGGTGGGCATTTGATGCCGGAGTGTTTCAGGAAAGTGAATGTATTGGTCATGTCAAAACGGGGCTGCAGCGAGCCGTAACGCATCACCAGGCTGTGGTCGTTACCTGCCTGCCGGGAATCTCTTTTACCGATGTCTGGTTTGCCGGTATCTGGTTTGCCGGTATCTTTGTTGAACAGTGAGGCCAGTATCCGTAGGGGGTTTTCCCTGATATCGGTTTGCAACAGTTCCTGTTTCCAGCGCTCGTACGGGATAATACTGATCTTGTATCCTTTGCTGCGAATGGCTCTGACCATTTTTTTCACGGTGAGCTTCCCTGGATTCAGGATATTGAAAGCCAGTCCGCAAGCCCCTTCCTGCCGTGAAATATGGGCAATGGTATCTGCCACGTAATCCACGGGGACCATTTGGAACCGTGTATTGATAGCGGGGGCTTTTTGCATGAGGATACACCCGGTGATCAACCGGCTTAACAGGTCCTTGGTTTCCCAGATGCCGTGTACGGTATCCCCGGCAATTTCTCCCGGACGGTAGATGCAAGCCCTCAATCCGCGTTCCCGTGCCATTTGCACCAATTTTTCCGATACCCATTTGGTTTCCGAGTAGCCCAGAAAATAGCCTTCCCAGGAAGTCAAAGGATCGGACTCGTATACTTTCTTGCCGAAATGAGAGGGATTGTCATACACGCTGTATGAAGAGATGTAATGGAAATACTTGGCTTTCCCGTGAAAGGCAAAACGCAAGCATTCCCGGGTCCCGTCCACATTGGTCCCTTTCAGGTAGCTGTACGGGTACAGAAAATTCAACAGCGCCCCGTTGTGATATACCGCATCCACCTCCCGGCTCAGACGCTCGTACACATCTTCTTTCATGCCCATCAGCGGTTTGTCCAAAGATCCCGTAACCGCTTGAATGCGTTTGGCATACTCCTCTTTCCAGCAACGGTAACGCTTCATGTTGTCTACGATCCGTTTCAGGCCCGTTGCCTCGTCCTTTGCCCGTACGTGGCAATAAATGGTAATGTCCTGCCCGGCAAGCCCGGCAAACTGCTCCAGGAGCGACCGGATAAGAAATGCCCCCAGGAACCCCGTGCTCCCGGTCAGGAACAGCCGCCGGCATTCACTCACCGAATGGGTATACCCCGCATCCTTATGCGCACCAGTATACATAGCAGCATGCGCATTTCCGGCAGTAGCAACCGTGCCTGTAGCAGGTGCACTCTCACCGGAAGCGCGGTTTCCAGCATGCGCACTAAAAGTAGCGGCCGGGCCGGCAGCCGGGACAACAGGTGAGTCCAGATAACATTCTTCCTGTAAATTGATCTTTTTACTGTTTCCGCTCCCCTGTAGCATCTTGTTCTGAATGTATGCGGCAATCCCGTTGACCGAGGCATTCGTACCCATCTCGGTGATATCCAGCCCTATATTGAAGGCTTCCTCCAGGTGGTAAACACATTCCACCAGCTTGAGCGAATCGCCTCCTAGTTCCATGAACCCGGTATCGAGATCGTAATTCTGGGTCTCCAGAAGGGTGTCAAACACTTCCCGGACTTTGGCATGAATCCCGTCCGGCGACGTCTCGGGAACCGTTGTTTTTTGACGGGCCGAGGCGTTGTTCCTGCTGCTGAAGAGCATTTCCAGGCGCCCCTGCAGGTAGTGCTCCCGGACCTTGTGTGTGCGGATCTTGCGGTTGTCCGTCCTGGGCAGGCTGTCCTTTTTGACAAACACCACATCGTAGAACGAGAATTCAAAATGATCGGCCATCACATGATTGATCCGTGACGCGATGGAAGCAAACTCCAAATTGACGTTGTCGGCTTCCAGACAAATAGCCACCGCTTCCTGCTTGTTGGCTTCCACAGGAAAAAAGACAGCCGATCCCATGGGCACGGCCGGTATGTTTTTCTGTAAAACAGACCGTATATCGCCCGGGTACACGTTGTGCCCGTTGACAACAATCAGTTCCTTGATCCGCCCGGTCATGTAAAAATTCCCCTGGTAGATGATTCCCAGGTCCCCGGTTTTATAAAATTCCCCGCCGAGTCCTTCCACCCGCGCCCTGAAATTCTCGTTGTCTTTCACGTTGCCCCAGTAGCCTTGACTGACGCTGTCCCCCTGGATGTAGATCTCCCCTATCCGGCCTTCCTCGCACGGTTTCCCGCTTTCCGGATCCACGGCGACCATGGTCAGGCCCTTTACGGGTTTGCCGAGACTGACGATCTCTTTGCCTTCCCCGTGCTCGCAGGGAACAAACCGGTTCTTGCGCAACGCATCGGCATGGATCCGGACGGTCCGGTAATCCCGATGAGCCACCGTAGCCAGACAAACATTCTCGGCAAGACCGTACCCCGGAGCGAAGGCATCGGGACGCACAGCGAACAACTCGGCAAAATTTTTGATGGTAAGCGGATCCACAAACTCGGACCCGTTGATGAAAAGGTTGACGTGCGAAAGGTCGAATTCCGCGGCACTCCGGCTGTTCAGGATGTGTTGAAAGACGGCATATGCGCTGTTGGGCCCGGCCGTGATGTTGATTTTGTATCGGGCAAGCATGCTGAGCCACAACGTCGGTTTTTGCAGGAATTGCAGGGTTGGCAGGAAATACGCCGTTCCTTCCAGGGCCATGACGGGCAGATAAATGCCTATGAGCAGGCCGAGGTTGTGAAAAAACGGGATCCACATGGCCACGTTGTTTCCGGTAGAAAAATCATACACATCCATGACCTGGGCAATGTTGGTCATCAGGTTTTTCATGGTAACCATCACGCCTTTGGGATCGCTCGTTGAGCCCGATGTGTACTGCAGGTAAATGACATCCTCGGGAGCGGCAGCATGCATGGCAAATGGGTCCGTTCTATTTGGCAGGCGATCGGTATAGATCCGTTTCAGTCCCAGTGCGGGCAACAAGGCTTCCCTGGCCAGGCGCTTTTTCACATCAATTTTTGCGTGTTGCGCATGTTCCAGGGCGAAATTGGAGATCAGGAATTTGGGTTTGCAGGATTTGACTACCGATATGAAACGCTGCACTTTTCCTTCGTCAATGGGCGGCGGAATGATGGTAAAGAGTGTCCCGGCCATCATGGCCCCGTAAACGGCATACAAGGTACCGGGGTCCTGCAACGAGAGAATGACCACCCGGTCTCCCTTTTTAGCCCCTTTTGCCAGCAACTCGCCGGCTAAGGCTTTGGCGTTGTCAAAGAGCATTTTGGTGGTGATCTCATGGCCGGTCGGCTGCTTCGTGGAATAATCCAAAAAGTTGTAAATGACCCTGTCCGGAGACTCGGTTACCCTTTCCTTAAGTATATCTATAATGCCTTTCATGCTGCTTTCTTGTGGTGCTGCTTTCTTGTGAGGCTTCTATCTTGCTATCTTGTGAGGCTACTTTCTCGTGAAGCTGCCCGTTCACAAATTCCCGCATGTTCTGTTTCATGGCATCAAACAGATGCATGATCTTTTGGCGGTCCTGATGGTTGCCTTTTACGGCTGTTGTGAAATAGAGTGCATCACACATCATATGTATGTAAACGGTAAGGTAAGGCTTGTACTGTTGCGGCCCCACGAACAAGCTTTCCACAACCTTAAGACCGGCCAGATGAAACAGTTCCTCCTGAATAACGCCCATATTGCTGAATCCCAGTACAGGATTCAGAAACCAAAGGGATGTTCCCGGTTTGACCATGAAGAAGGGCAAATGATATCCGAGTCTGATAAGGGGTATCCCTGAAAGCCCGAAGAACCGTTTTTTCTTTTCCAGAGCAGTGGCTTTGGCAATTTTTGCTGCGGTTTCTCCAACAGTTGAGCCGCAACGATCCATCCTGACCTGCATCAATCCAACGTGATTGGTCAAACCGGTCGCTTCTGTTTCCTTGATATACCTTCTATTATCTACCATACAGGTAATGGTCAGAGGTTTTTCTTTTGGAAAGTCACATGTTTGGTAAAGTGCATGGGTGTAAAAAGCCAGCAGTACATCATTAACGGTAGCCCCTGTCTTTTTGTCGGTTTGCTTTATTTTTGAGAATTCCCGGATCGCAGTAGGTTCTTCGGCAGTCCATTTTGCAGTTTCCCGGTTCTTTAGGGTTTCCCGTATCTTTGAAAATTCATCAGCCGTCCATTTTGCGGTAAGCATCAATAAGTCGTCTGAAGGATCTTGTGGAGTGTATGCAAAGGATCGTTTTTCTTTCAATCGCGTAATGTTTTTCAGCAGGAACCGGGCTGCCAGTCTGTTCCGTAATGTAAACCCGGTATAGATCTTTGCATGAGCCCGGCTTCCGCTTTTGATTTCAGGTACGGGCAGGTTTTCGTGGATCTTGGAATAGGTTGTTGCAATCTGGTTCAGCAAGGTCTGAACTCCACGACCATCCACGCACATGTGGTTGATGATCAAACTTAGTGAGGATCTTTCCTGCTGGTTGATTACGGCAATCTTGTACTGGACGTTGCTGTCTGCGGGGATGACCTGACGCATAAACCGTTCCTTTGCCTGTCCCGGGTTGTCGTCTTCTGTCACCGTAAGGATATCGTCTATGGAATAAGGTTGTACTTCCCAGTAAGGTCTCAGGGGATGGTCCCTGAACGCGCTATGCAGGATAGGATGTGAGTCTGTTACATGTTTTAGGGCTTTTTTCAGAATATCGGTCCGGATCAACCCGTCATACTGCAACTCAATACGGATCATCCGGTCGGTAGAATGACTCAGGATATAATGCAGCTTGTCCCACAATTCAGCGCGGAGCCTGGTTTTCATGGGACAAAGATAGGAATCTCCGAGATTCTGCGCCATTTCACTTTTTGAAAAATCGCATAATGCTGTGAATGTGATGATTGCATTTTTAGAGCAGACAAAGTGGCGCAGAATCTCGGAGATTACGCGCCAAAAAAATGTCCCAGATAGAGATGCAGCAGCTTCCGGTTAATCGGAGGGCATTTGATGCCGGAGTGTTTCAGGAAGGTAAATGTATTGGTCATGTCAAAACGGGGCTGCAGCGAGCCGTAACGCATTACCAGGCTGTGATCGTCACCTGCCTGCCGGGAAT
>ENA-UOUL01004512-UOUL01004512.1-bioreactor-metagenome-genome-assembly--contig:-NODE-4512-length-12834-cov-20.287764_pt1 | contig 12834 bp, 15 predicted proteins | sample MGYA00249838_ERZ747220 | MGnify/ENA primary metagenome ERZ747220 (study PRJEB28778, sample SAMN05720191) | bioreactor metagenome | isolation source: Anaerobic biogas reactor | place: USA:Washington...
ACCACCGAGATCTACACTCTTTCCCTACACGACGCTCTTCCGATCTCAGTTACCATATACCTTATATAGCCCGTCCACCATCTACGGTTAGACATACCTATATTAGCTCCGCCATCAGTGTAGGGATATAAGTCACTGGAAATCCCAGATATACGGATACCCTCATGGGTAACACCGCCGGTAGAACCCATGTGAATATACTCATTAGTTGTACTAAGGGATAAACCCCGATCATATGCGAAATTACCAAAAGAAATAGTACCTAAACGCAATAATAATCTTCCCGCAAAAATCACCACCACTTACCTAGACGCAAGACAAGCAATCCTGGCATCTTCGTATCCCATTTTTGAAATCTGGATTAATGCCCAGACGCTGGTAAGCTGCTCGCCGTTTCCAGAATTGGGCTTTAAATACGGGGTTGTTAACATCCCAAAAGTCAAACACGATAGCATCTTTTTTATGTTCACATGGGCGTTGTATGCGGCCGATCTCCTGTTCCACGGCGTTAGAGGCTCGCTTTGGTGTTACCAGGAATAGCCGATCCAGATGGGGTAAATCAAGTCCCTCCCTAGCAAGCTGTGTTGCAAGCAATATGTCAATCTGCTTATTCCGTGCTTGCTCCATTACTTGTTCACGTGCTCTTTTAGGCATGGAGCCCGTTAGTAGTTCAATCGTAGCATGAGGCATACGGTCTTTCAGCATAGCCTGGAGTATCTCCAGGTGGGCAATCCGGTCACTTAATACTAAGGAGAAGTGACCGGATGCTTCCTCAGCTATGGTTTGGACAATTAGCCTATTTCGGGCCATAGTTTCGGTTAAGTCCTGTAGCATACCGGGATAGTTGTCGGGGTCAACTATGCCTGTGTATCCCGTTTCAACTATGATCAAGCGGGGAATCAGCGTAGGCAAGTCCTGCTGCCGGATAGTATAAAGAATCGGGCCTCCTGCAGCTTTTACTACCTTGGTGAGGCCATCCTCTCGAACAGGAGTAGCTGAGCACCAGAGGCGGTACTTGGCCGGAAATTGACTGATAGGGTGCAGGAATGAATCGGCTGCGATATGATGTCCTTCGTCAATAAATATACTTCCAAACCTATTTTCAATGGGGTCTAGATCAATCCGTGATAGTGTCTGCACAAGAGCCACGGTTAATCTAGGGCCCGTTCTTACCTTTCCTTCTGCGATAATTCCAATTTCATCCCTGGTCATGCCGTCAAAGGATTGCAAAGCCCTAAGAATCACCTGCTCCAGCAAGTCTTTTGTATGGGTGATCCACAAGGCCGGTTGCTTCAGGTCTGCCATTACGGCTAGCATTATTTCTGTTTTTCCGCTGCCGCATGGGGCCACAAGCCCGCCGTTGCCGTACTTGATCAAGACTTGCTTTGCAGGCATTTGATAGTCTCGCAACTTAATCCTACTGTGGAAATCCACTGGCGGCAGCTCAACCCGATTATCCTGCATGATGTAGCTGTGTCCCAGCTGGCGGATTAATCGCAACAAGCGGTAAATATAACCTCTAGGGAGAATAAGACTATTTCCTTGCTGCTCAAATAGATGGATATATGGCGCTGTTCCGTATGTTGAATAACCATACTTTTCGGCTTGAAGGTATGCTGGGTTAGCAAGAATTAGGTCGCGTTTAACCAGTTCAATTAGCCTTTGGGGAATTGAATCAGCCTCGAGAGTGATGTTATTCGCTAAGGTAATGACAATGTTCTTCATGTCTCCTCCTCTCTTTTAAGATGTTTTGCCAATATGTGACTCCTCTATAGTTACCCAAGTTACTCTTAGTTACCCAAAAATAGAAAGTTACTATAAGAAAATAAGTGGAAAAGAGTTATAAAAATAGGGTAATTCTTTGTAACTGGGCAACTGTCACCTATGCACTTTCCCGTAGTGTCGGCGTTTTAATATCATGGTAGCTAGTAGATTTAGGTAACTTTTGCCCCAAATTTGCGTAATTTGGGGTAACCTTAGCTAGTCCTGCGGCCATATTCTGTCCAAGTGTCGTCCTAGGTTTCATCAATAAGCCCAATCCCTTGCCAGTATTTGCGATTCCCGGTACTAGCCACACATACAAACCCACGCTCTCGTAATCTGTCGCCAAACTGCCGCATATTAAATGGGTATTCACCTGCTGATTCTGCCCACTCTCTATAGGCATCATATAGTTTAGCTGCCTGGGTCCTGTCCAATTTGTTTCTTGTAGTGGTACATTCCTCGAGAAAAGCCCGAATGGCGTCCGATTCTATACGGTAACTAGTGGTTGCCGCGTCAACTTCCTCGGGAGGAGTTAGGCCTTTTTCTTGCCATTCCAGGCACCCTCGCAAAGACCAATTCAAAATACCGGGTAACTCTTCTCGCAACTTATCGGCCAAATCCGGGTCCTGCCTGTCTTCTGATATCTGCACATTAAAGGGAATGAGTTTTATCCTACGCCATATGCCAGCATCGGTACCGGTAATCTTTGGCTTGTGATTGCAGACCATCAACAGCTTAAATGTCGGGTCAAACTCAAAACTGTTCGAGTACAACCGGCGCACGCGTACCCGATCACCTCCCGTTAACTGTTTGACCACCGATTCTGCCAGTCGCTTGCCATCGTCGACTTCTATTGTGGCCACTAATCGCGTGCCTTCTAAGACAGCTATTTCCTCACCTGCTGTTTCATTTTTCTTTACTAATAGCGCATTAGCTGCTGTCTGCTTCGCATAGTCTTGGCCTAGCAATGCCATCATGATATTAATAAAAGTACTTTTACCGTTTGCCCCTGTGCCGTAAAGTAGATAGAAATCCTGCTCACGGGTGCTTCCCGTCAAAACGTATCCGCAAACCTTTTGTATATAGGCTATTAATTTGGAATTACAGCAAAATATTTCATTTAAGAATTTCTCCCACCTTGGGCAGGTAGCAGTGGGATCATAAACAACTGGGGATAGTTTTGTGATTAAATTTTCTCGCCGATGTGACTGTAGCTCCCCGGTTTTGAGGTTTAATGTTCCATTCAGGCAATTCAGCAGCCACGGATCATTATCGAATTCCTCTGGCTCGATAGTAACTGCCGGGTCATGTTGGGCAAGCTCAACCATTGCTTTGATTCTATCTCTGCTCTCGCTCCTGGCTGCCCATTTCAAAACCTTCGCCCGCTGTTCCCCGTCCTCGAATTGTTCGGCCTCCCGTGGTATGCTGCGCACTGTTTGGCGTGCTAAGGGGTAAATCCTTCCGGATATGTCCTCTGCCCAACGCTGGCCATCCCACACGAACCAAGCCCTACGAGGGGCACAATAACGGATGTTTTCCTTGTGCTGGTGAACAAGGCGCTCTGCGTTGCCCAGATCCGTCAAGGGGAAGAAAACAGATTCCTTTTCCGGCTGCTGTTCCAGCCTTGCGGCGATGGTGTCTATCTCGGTTTCAATCGCCTCTTGGTCTTCGGGAGTGAGGCTTTTTAAAGCATCAACATATCTGGGCATTTTCTCACCCCCCTGAAGGCAAGGGCCGCCTGTAGTTGCTCGGCTTCGGTACCGCTTGAAAAAACATTTGCAAAGTATTCGACGCGGGACTGGTTTTCAAGCGCCCATATAACGTCTGGCTTATCTAAATCGTGTTCACTGCTGATGTTTTGAAGTATTTGGTGGATCTGCCTTTCCGCGTCAAAGCATTCAAGCCGTACATTTTTAACCAAAAGCTCAAGTTTGACATTTAACTTTGTGGCTTCCTCGCGTTTTTGTCTGGCCTCTTTGACTGCTTTCCGTTCTTCCGAGGTCAAACCGCCGGCAAGTCCTAGCTCCGCCGCTAATCGCCGTATAGCCTCGCGGGTATCAAGTTTGCAGGCTTTGGCATAAAAGTCAATCACATCACCCCCCGTGCCGCAGCCAAAGCAGTGGAAACGCTGCTTTATGGTGTCGATAACAAAGCTGGGGGTCCTCTCCTGGTGGAAGGGACACCACGCCCATAGGCGGTGCCCACGCCTGATTAGCTTGACTCCTGGGAATTCGCGGGCAAACAAATCCTCAATGGAAGTATGGGTCTTAATTTCATCGACCAAGGAATAGCCTACTCTTGCGGCATTACTCACTTCGCATCACCAAGTCTTTCTACCTCCCATCGTGCCCGCTCGCAGCGGTTAATTGACCGTTTTCCAACATGGCTTCCAAGCTCGCTAGAGGTACAACAAGTCGCCTCTGGCCGATTCGGACAGTCGGCAGTTCGCCGGTCTTGGCCATTTGATAGGCTAGTCCACGGGAAATGCCAAGCATCTGCCCAGCCTGTTCAACAGACACCGCAAGTTTCTGTTCAGACTGTTGCTTTGCCAAATTATCACTCCTTTCTCTTGATTACAAATCCTTCGTCATGTAATATAATGTATTAAGGTTACTCTGTCAAAATTATATCTCGTAACATTTTAGTTGGAACTCTTGTTATTACTTGGTTCATTAAGTTTGAAAAAATAAGTAAAAAGGATGATTTTAGAGTGGATGATGTAACAAGCAATCCCAAAAGCTTAATCATATCGGACTTACAGGGCAATCCTTTTAGATGGGTTAGGGGTTCATATACCGTAAAATATGCACTCCCATCGCATATTGGGCGCCGTTTTTTGGTTCCCCAAAAGAATATAGAAATATATGAGCCTGACTTCTCGTCTGCTATTGAGGACCTTCTTAATATGCCTTTAGAGAATGAAAAAGAGTTTATTAAATCTCTCCGAAGGTTTTATAAAAAACATGGTCCCCTTGGAGCATATCTTTTTGAAATGGAGAAAGGCATACAAGAATTTTTATATCAAGCCGCCGGAAAAAGGGAACCACTGGATAAGACTATTGCTACTAAGCAGTGGTTAAGTTTTGCTGGGGTTTCGCAAATCTATCAAAGCATTGATGATTTTGAATGGTGGTACAGCTATAGGGAGAGCATCAGTTATGCATGTTTACTAATTAGACAATTTAGAGGGACGGTGCAGGAATTAGTTGTAAACAGAAGCATTGAGAAAGTGGAATATAGATTCGTGTTTGCAGGCAAGGAGCATGAAGTAGTTGTGAATAATAGTAGCCATTCTACACTTCTAAAGACTACTATTCAATTTATAAACGGGCAGTTGGTTTGTCCGGTACAATCGCTTTTGGGAGGGATTTATGCTTATCTAATCTTGCAGTGGCATGAAGGTAAAGAATTGAAAGCCTGTAGAGGGGTTCAGCATCCTGAGCTGCGTTGTACGTCTTGTCCCTATGGGAAGTTATATTTCTGGAACATTGATATAAGGCAAGAATGGGGAGACAAGGAATGTATCAAATATGCAAAAGTTAGGGTAGGTATTTCACGACAACGTAAAAAGGCAATAGAGCTATTCAAGCAGGGTAATTCAATTGATGAAGTATTTGAGATTCTTAACAAGGGTAAATATAAGGTTTCAAGGGAGGAAATTGAAAACTGGCATAAAAAGCTAGCCAAAAATAAGACTACGCGAAAACCCAAGCAAGCCAAAGCATCGAAATAATAGACATATACCGAACACTGGTTTTCGGCAAACGCAAAAAGAGGTCATCCACATGGATAGCCTCTCTTTTTTACGTTTACCTCTTATACAAGAATTACAACTTTTACAAGAAATAAGCCCTGGGCCTTCATTTGTTGTAAATCTTGTAATTGTTGTAAAGGATATAACTTGAAAATTGTTTTTCCTCTGCCTGGACCACCTCTCGCTGACCAGAAAAAATAATTCAAATTTACTGCCAGTCATCTTTCAAATCGCCCGCCGTTTCGGGGTAGCGGGTAAAAGATTTACTGCCATTTTTACTGCCATTTACTCTAAAAACGCTATTAACACATAATATCATGTAATTGATAAAAACCCCGATTATACGCGGGTTATAGGTAAATTTATTATCACTCAAAATACATAAAAAACCCTACTTGGCAGACTCAAAATCGTGTGCCGCGAGGCGTGTGGGTTCGAGTCCCACCTCTGGCACCATTCCAGTGCATAATATAGTCAGAGTAAAATGTTACTCTGACTTCTTCATTTTCTGGGGCAAAGGTTCAAAGTGCTATGAATAGTACTGTAAATCCTGCTGCAAGGCAAAAGGTCATAAAGGGCAATATACAACGGCTTGAAAGTTCTAAGATAAATGAAGGCTCTGCAATAAATGAATCAGATCAAATACCAGGTTGAAAAGCGGATTTGACATAATATGCCTGAACCTTTTGCACATAATTGACCGCCGCATACAACAGGTATGCAGAATCAACGCCTCCCGAAAATGCTATTGCGACATGAGGGTGTAGTTTTGAAATAGTCGTTAAACTCCATGCGGCACTTCGTATATGATAACGTGATCTTTATCACGATTGAATTCATTTAAAATCAGAGCGGCCCTGCAAAGTAAAAGCAGGGCCACCCCTTTGTTCAGTTTTTACTGTTTCATGAACAATGCTACCTTGACAACGCCCTTGGGGTCTTTGATGAGCAAAATTACAAGCCAAATAATCAGGCCCAGCGCAACGACGGAGAGTCCCAGATAAAAATCGTTGAGCATATCAACCGGCGCAGGAGTGAAATATTCCGCGTGCAGCTCTGCGTACTCGAAGATCGCGTCCACCAGCCACATCAGCGAAGCGCCCCAATACATCCAACAGAGGATGCCGACCTTCATTTCGTTTTTGGGAGCATTTTTATACCAGATGATTGTGCAAATGATCGCCGCGAAAGCGGTGGTAAGTAAAGTCATGTACAGCCCTCCTTAATTTGGCTCGGGCTGCGCTTTGAGAGCCTTCTTCTCCATCGCATTCGTTACCAGCAGCATCACGCCCCAAACTGCGGTGACGAGCACGGCCATGGACACACCGACGGTCGCCATCTCTGAGAGCATCACCGACGCCTCGACGGGGTCGGATGCCGCCGTCAGGAACGGGAACCATGGCACTACCTCGCCGTGCCACACATGCTCAAAGGCAAGCAGAACGGAGCCGCCCCAAAGCATATTAGTGAGCCATTTCAGCTTTCTGGAGAACGGTATTTTGCTCAACATCTCGAAACTGCCGTTGCCAGTTTCAACCTTCAAGGCTGCCGGTTCGGTTTCTTTAGATTCTGCAGCTTTGGTGATAACTGTCATTACGACGGCCTCTGCAACAGGTACAAGAAAACATGCCATAATAAATCCCCCTCGTAATAATAAGTAATTTTGCGTTCATACCGAATGTGCTATTGATCCTCGTCATAGCAACAGAAAAGGCATACGGTTCTTCTTCTGAAAAACCGTATGCCTTCAATAGCATACATTCAACGCTCATTGATGCACATAGTGCGAAAGCCTGAACGCGTCTGCGTTCTTGAACCTACTTCGTGTAGATTATTTGAATTATTATAACATAACTAGCAAGAGTTTACATGTAATTTTTTTACAATGACTCTTCTTTATTCGAGACAAGCGTCCGGATTCTATCAACAGTATCTGTACCAGCTTCACAACAGATTGATATTGACCTGTAACGACATGCTGAATTCTCCTTCTAAGTGCTTGATACATATGGATAACTTGTATTTGTAATTGGATACTACAAATAGAACATGAGCAGAAAAGCTGAACATTATTGTCATATTTTGTATACGCCATTGCTAAGCTTTTCCCCTTCATTTCGGATAAGTGGAAAGCAAAGATCCTGACACAACCGCCCATCTGGTGTTAATATAATTGGGAAAGCTTACGGTTTATTTTAGGGAGATAAGACTTTGCTTAGCACTACTACGCTTCTTTTAGTTACTGCCATTATATTTCTGGCTTCCTTTATATTAGGTATCACCAGCTTTGGGTTCGCTCTGGTGGCGGTACCTTTGCTCAATTTGATCTTTCCTCTGCAGTTGCTGGTTCCTGTTTTGATAATCTATGGAGTGTTTATCAACGGCCTGGTGCTGTTGCCTATATATAAACATCTGGATCTGAAAGGCATGCAGTATCTGGTGGGAGCAGGTATTTTGGGTGTCCCCTTGGGGACTTACCTGCTGCTTATTCTGGACGAGTCAATATTGAAAATCAGTATAGGGATCATCATTATTATCTCCGCCTGGGCTCTTTATACGGGCTATCGTGTGAATATAAAGAACCAAAACCTGGGCAACGCGGTGGCGGGGTTTATCAGCGGGCTTCTTAATGGCAGCCTGACCATGAGTGGGCCTCCGGTGATCCTCTTTTACAGTAATCAGAACCTGGAAAAGCAAGTCTTTCGGGCAAATCTGGCCTTTTATTTTATGCTCACCAATATTATCACTCTGCCGGTACTCTATGGGGGAGGACTGCTTACCCCTCAGGTCTTCCAATACTCGGTGGCGATCTTGCCTACTGTTTTGTTGGGAGCAGTGGGAGTCGTCTTAGGAAGCAAAGTAGGCACTAATATGGGGGGCTCTCTTTTCAATCGCCTGAGCTTCATCCTCATATTTATGATGGGAGTTATGTCCATCATCAGTGCCTAGTTATTTGCCTCTACGTCTCCAAACCTAGTATCTGCCACAGAGGTACCCTACCTTCGTCTTTTTTCTTCACCTTTGATTATGAATTAGGTATATTGCCCACTTGGGCGGCATATGCTGTGACACCTGATCCGTGAAGGAGTGGCGGAATGAGTGGGTACAAGCATATGTGGGCAGAAGTGCAGTGGGAGTGTTTTTTGATCGAGTATATCAGCATCAGAAGTGGTAGAAAACTTATCAAGTTTACCCTGCGCAATATGGTCTGCCTGGAGGATCGACTCCTGGTGGCTCTCTACGAGAGGCTACATCGCTTTTACAGTCCCTTTCAAAAAGCGGTCATCAATTCTCCCGGTAAAGATCTGGTTCTCATAGACACTAACAATAATGAATTGCATCTTAACGGTTGCCACTGCGGCGCGAAACCAGGCACGGAAGCTTCCTTCCTGATTTTGAACCACAGCGGTTTCCAGGTTAGTAGAACTTGGATCGATAAGGCCCAAGCTTTTTACCTGCAAAAATCCTGATCCCAGCCTTGGTGACAACTGGGCATAATAACAAAAAGCTGTCCTAATCTAGGACAGCTAGCTCATTAGCTAGGGTTTTTTATGGGCCATCGCCCAATCTTATCCCTATCTCTCCCTGACTGTTACGCACGGCCAGGGGGATAAAGCCAAGTTCATAATCTATCCTGAGGGGAATAAGGTTTTTTATTGATAGGGTTATAGATTTCTTGGTGGGGTTCTGGAGAAGCATATTTCCATTACTAACTACATATAGCTATTATAGCTATATGATGCTAGAATGGAGGAAAGATATGCCAGGAGGGTATAAAATGCCTTATTTGAATGTAACTGATGCTAAGAATAAATTAACAAGCATAAGAAGAGAGGCCTTAATAGGCAGAGAATATATATTAGCTGATGCAAAGAGAAAGAATGATCCATTAGTGTCTTTAATATCTACCGAACTATTGGACGAACTCTGTGAGAAAAGTGCCACATTTACTTTTGAGTGGGTGGATCAGCCAACTGATTCTAACGAGACTTATTCTTTATGGAACAATGAAACTGGCATTTACGGCATTGGCCTAACCCAAAAGGAAGCTCAACAAGATTTCTTAAATAACATTCAGGAATATGTTTCGGTGTACTTTGAAAACCTGCCGTATTATCTGAGTCCCAGAAACCCTAACCGAGAGCACTATTGGTATTTGCGAAGAGTGTTGCGCTGTGATGGTGATACAGAAAAGCTAAATAACCTTTTTGGTTTTTCGGAGTCATAATGGGCTATACGTTTACTTGGAAGGATATAGAGAAGATATGTCGCAAGCTAGGCATGGAAAGACAAGGTAAGAGTTCTGTCTGGACTGGCATTGGCCCAGGCGGAAAACTGAGAACTACCACTATTCATTCCAAGCATAAAGGCACTATTGGCGCAGGGTTGGTCAGTAAAATCGCCAAAGAGCAGCTATATTTCGAGTCAGTTGAAGAAATGTATAAATTCATAAAGGAATAAATACATTCACTCTTGCGTACAATATGTACATAATGTACGATGGGGGTGAGGGGGTGATATATATGCAGACAGTTAATGCTACCGAGGTAAGAAATAATTTTAGCTATTATATTGACACCGTTGTAAGAGAAAAACCTATAGCTGTTAAGCGTAACAGAGACATACTGTTATTCTTATCTGACCAAATGGCAAAGGATTTATTGCGTGGCCTGACTATTCAAGCCGAACTGACAAAAGAAGACGGCATAATTGTGGGGACACTTGAAGGTTTTGATATAGTTGTTTATGGAGAATCAGAGCAGGAAGTCATCCAAAAACTAGCTGAAGGCTTATTAGAATATGCTCAAGACTATATTAATGACTTTAAGCTGTTTTATAATGCTCCCAATAGGAAAGGCCATTATCCTTATGTCTTAAAAACACTCTTAGCATCAACGATAGACGAAATTAAAGGATTTATAGATGCCTAAATGGTCTGAGCTAAAAAGGTTCTGTGAACGTGATGGCTGGGAGCTTTATAAAAAGACAGATCATTTCTATTATCGCAAGCTGATGCCTGACGGGACATTAAAACTCACTAAGGTATCGAACAGTACCGGCGATATACCAAAGCCTCTGTGGAAATTAATCAGGACTAAGCAACTACAAGTCACTCAAGAATACTTTAATAAAGTCAAATAACCCTCCTACGGAGGGGTTCTTATTTTAAGCCCCAAATTTAGCCATTTGGAAACAATAACCACCAATAAAACGTCTAAATAATAAGGAGGCATGTTCGATGAAGAAGTATCTTATGTTTACAATGTTAATCGCCATGATGGTGTGCCTACTGGCAGTACCAGGCCATATCGAGGCCGCTCCCGATGTGTCTGTAAAAGTGGATGGTCAGTATGTATCGTTCCCTGACCAGAAGCCTTACATAGACTCTGCCAACCGCACTATGGTTCCGGTTCGCGCCCCGATGGAAAAGATGGGCTGCACCGTAGAATGGAACGACAAAACCCGGCAGGCTACTATCACCAAGGGAGACAAGACCGCGGTATTTACTATTGACAAGAACACCTATACCGTCAACGGCCAGACCAAAACTATGGACACCAAGGCAGTAATCACCAATAACCGTACCGCTTTCCCGATCAGATTTGCCGCTGAAGCCATGGGCGCTAACGTAGAGTGGGATCAGGATACCTATACTGTATTAATTACTACTGGTAATAATGCCAAGCCGGGCTTAGTGCTATTAGAAACTACGGGGCTACCGGATTATGTAGATCCTGAATTTCCAAACTACCAAACTACTATCCCATTTACTTCAGCCAAGGGTACTGAAATCCTCGCCCTGGAGTACCGGGATGGGGATATCAAGATAGTTATAGGCAAAAACCCTGTGGAAAGGATGCAGTTATATACCGATTTTGGCGGCGGGGGCGTAACTGTAATAAACGACAAGTATTATTACGAAGTGCCTAGAGGCTACGAATCAGAGATTAAAGGTCCTGAAAACCCGGAATTACTAAAACAATTCGATACGCTAAAGCTATTTATTCCTCAAGATGGCCTGTATGAATTTCCTAACCCATTTAAGTAGGAGGTACAACCATGAAAAGAATATTACTGACAGCCCTGTTATGCACAGGGCTGCTTTTTATGTTCAATTTGCCAGCTTACGCCGACAACATAACTTATCAAGTCGATGTAGGTAGCTTTGACATCTGGAAGAATTCTGCCGGAGAATGGATTAAATCTCCCCCTTATGGAGCATACAAACCTAGTGACTCTGCTGATGTGCTGCCATTCAAACTGCAAGGCCCACAAGGTGCAACCGGAGTTAAAAGTGTAAAATTTGCCCCAGACGAAGCCGACTGGCAGAAAGGGGATAGGGGGAATGAGCATAAAGATTATAACAAGTTCTTCTCCAATAACGTGTCCAATATTAAATTCAAATACATCCCCGCAACCAACGAAGTAGAATTACAGTATAAAGTCAAACTAGAAACTCTTCCTAGAATTGATAAATGGTCAGATGAAACCCTAACTACTGGCGAGGGCATAAAGAAAGAATGGCAAAGCCAAACCGTAGAAGGCTACCGTTATTATGTGCCTTTACTGATCGAGTGGGAAATAGATCTATGGTGGGTAGATGTTATAACCACCGAGCCAGATGAAATCCCTGAAGATTGGGAAATAGACACCCATTTAGGAACAGGAAAAGTAGTGACAAACCAAGGAATGGCCAATTTAGATGCAGCAGCTAATAATTTAACTTACTTCAAAAATGGTGACAAAGTAACTATTGACTATACCTTCTGGAATCCCATGGATGATATGTCTATAGCACCGCCCTTGAAATATGTAGTGATGTATTGGAAGCATCCTGATAGCTGGCTTAATATGCCTAGTAATTATGAAAAGAACTATATTTACACAGACTACACTACTCAAGATATATTCCCACGGGACAATGTGGGCAGCTTAAGTTACGAGTATACCGTGGACATAGATTCGTATCCTTATGAGTTAACCACCGGCAGACAGATAAACGAATTAACTCAAGACTATCCACCTGAATTAAAAGCTAAAGTAAACCCTTGTAAAGACGATGACTTGTTCATGTCATTAGCTGTAGTAGTTGATCCAGATGCAGTATTAAGTCCTCAAAGCGAAACCCTAGAGCCAGGGCAGCAAACTTGGGTTTCACTAAACACTAATATTATGGTGGTGCATATCCCGGTAGAAAAAGGCTTAGACATAGGTGTAGAACTTACTCCCAGGCAACCATACTGGCAGATACCGTCTGATTTAGGCTATGTTCATCCCATAATAGATATAAACTTTTCGGTCAATATAGACGATCA
>ENA-UOUL01004514-UOUL01004514.1-bioreactor-metagenome-genome-assembly--contig:-NODE-4514-length-12826-cov-3.047455_pt1 | contig 12826 bp, 7 predicted proteins | sample MGYA00249838_ERZ747220 | MGnify/ENA primary metagenome ERZ747220 (study PRJEB28778, sample SAMN05720191) | bioreactor metagenome | isolation source: Anaerobic biogas reactor | place: USA:Washington...
CATCTCGTTTTCTGCTATTGCTCTTGCTAGAAGTCTGTCCATATCTTCCAGCCCTAGATTCATAACGCCAACCAGAGCCATCTTGAAATTCTCGTATGTTTTCTTTAGTTCGTTCACGCTACCCCTCCTTAGCTTGGTGTTGATAGACTTGCAGATACTTTTTTCCAGACTCCTGACGCTCCGGAATTGTCTCGGAAGAATAAGTCATTTCCCTGAATGAGTATTGTTCCTTGTGGCATATCGGCAGCGTCTTGGCCGGTGTCATAGAGAATGTTCAACGGAGCTGTGAACCGGAAGTACCCGTACTCGGTTGAACTTCCGAGCCTGACTAGAGACATGCTTCCGGCGAAAGCATTAGTCTTGCTGGTGCTTTTGACTTGGAAAGCGAGAGAAACTGAATTATTGCTGTCTGTCGAGTCGCTGTATGCCACTCCAAGAGAAACGTAGTTTTCTTCGACATCCATTCTGAAACGCGAATCAGTTGCACTAGAATATAACTTTGCGAACGTGTCAGAATCGCGTTCGAAATACAGATACCCTGTTCCAGACGAAGTGTCACCGTCTTTAATGGTAATATCCGCGTCCACGAACTTTATGTAGTTATCGCCAGCCGCAAGTATGAGATTTGCTTTCAGCTCTATGCTGCTGGCAGACATCTTGACGTAGTTTGTGCCGTCCGAGACGTAGATTCCGTCGAACTCTGAACCTACCTCTCCGACATCTTTTCCTATTGCAACACCCGAACCGACTGTGATTTGTCTGCCGACTGAAAGGTCGAGAACAGCATTGATATGGTTCGCGATGATTGACTCGACTGCTATGTCTCCACCAGTGGCTTGCAAGGCATACGTTGCTGCCGTTTCGCCCAACGTGGCAACTGACACAGCCGACACGTTGCCGGCCTTGTCCACGGCTCTAGCACGATATTTGTACCTTCGCCAGACATTTGGATATTCGGAATCTTCCGGCGAATTCTGGATGTGATAGTCAACGTCTTCGTCCAGATACTCATTCGACGAAGTATAAGCCACCGTCCCCCAACCACTCCAAAGCCCGGGAGAATACTCAATGTTCCTTTCAAGGCGATAGTAACTGAAGTCAGGGTCGCTGGATTCTGTCCACCACACGCGAATCAAGCCGACGCCGCCGCTTGCGGTTATTAGATTTATAGGGTTTGGAGCGGTGGTATCAACCTGAACCGTCACGCTGTCCGAAGCCGACCAGTCGGAAGCAAGACTTTCAACATCGATAGCCTTCACCTGAGCATAGACGGTGTACGATGTCGTTGTATTCGACCTGTCTGTTACTTCGACTACGAGTTCACTTTGACTTGTGAAACCGGCATTGTACCATGTCGATTCGTCGTAGCTCCATCTCAGTTCATAACCCATGATGTCGCTTTCTGAGTTATCATCCCAGTCAGCTTTGATGTATGCCTTGCCGTTCTTATAGAAAGACGAAAGGCTCAAACCTGTCGGAGTTGCTGGCGCGGAACCATCACCAAACTGCGGATCATAGGGAATGTTCGTACCTGCCCCAGTCGTCGATCCGGGAGGTGGCGTATACACAAATGCAGATGCTCTGTCGCTTCGCAGCGTGACTGTCAGATTTCTGTTCCGGTAGTCTATGTCTATCGCCCTTACCCATGCTCTGTGTGAAAGCCCGGTCGAAGCGTCCACTATCTCGACCTTATCCCCAACACTCCAGCCCACACCAAGTGAAAAGTCCGCGAGCGGCACGACTGCTTCGAACTTTCCGTTGCCATTTTCGTATAGCCATTTCGCCAGAGACGAAGCCCAGACCTTCGACGATATGAGATCGTTAGATACTTCTCTCTCAACATTGAACGATCCGGCGTCATAGATGACTTCCAGATAGTTCTCCACAACCGGCTTCCCCTCGATGACTAGCTTTGTGACGTTCTTGTCTGTACCCGAGCTGTTGTCTATCTGGAGATACATGAAGTCGGGGTACTTCAGAACACCTGTATCAAAGTTCGCATCGTACACAGTCTGATTCAGAGTTAGCCCAGTGTCAAACTCTTTGGCTGCGTTCACGGTCGCGTAGTCGTCAACATCAATTGCTGGAGAGTCAAACCTCGCCACCCACTGGTCGTCGGTGATAGCGTTGCCGTTCTCGTCTTTGCCGGTCGGCAGCCCCTCGGGCGGCACTGTCCCGGACCACGTGAAGATAGGTTCTTTCTCGGTCTTGACGCTGCGATTCTTTGACTTGACGATGACTCGATCGCCCTCGCTCGGCAACCATTGCAGTGAGTCAATGTCCTTCAGCTTTGAGACTGTGATCGTGCCGACTGTGGACGTTGACCAGCTGGCCGCAAACCCTGCCCGAAATTGGAGGACTCCCGACTCGTCGAACCACATAGACCCGCCGCACGAATCGACGATCTCCTGGAGCCTGTCTGTGAGTTTGTCTTTGATCGAATACAACGCGTACCCCACGACTGCCTGAGTCGTGCCGACCCCACTAGCAACAACTATACTATCGAGATTGTGACTGCCCGAGCCTATCCCCCCGCAAGTCTCCACGAGCCACGTCAGAATGTCGTCCGCGGTCGAACCTATAAACATCTTGTCTTGGCACTTGAGCTTCTGAAGCTGTTTCATCTTGTCGAACGCCTGCACGTGAACGGTTCGACCGTTTCTCGTGAGCGTCGGCTTTTCTGCGTAGCCTGTGAACTGCTTGACTGAATTTATCCATACTTCCACGAGCTGACCCTCGATGTCAAGGTTTGAGATAGTGTACGCAAGATTTGTGTTATCAATATCGAAGCTGCACTCGTTCGGAGAAATCTTTCCATGTAATACGTCGTTCTTATGGACTATCGGCCCAGAAACTATCCGGGCCGAAATATCCACGCTGTTGAGGTTGACCTGAAAGCTCATGTAGTCACCTCCAGAAACTCGAGCGTTTCTTCGTACATTGCCACGCCCTTGATCCACTTTTCTTTGTACTCGTACGTGCCAATCAGCTTCACATTTACGGCAGACTCGGAGTCTATCTTCAGAGTAGCCGCGGTCTGCCTGTATGATTCCAGCGTGGTTCTGTCTGACTCGGTGAAGAAGAGTGGTATCTTGTATCTCTTCACCGTGCCGTCGCAATAGTGATATGCCGAGCCATCAGGCGCAATGTTTATGACTTCGACCGGCTCGACCACTCTGGTTCGATATGGGTGCTTGTATTTCTTCGGGTAAACTGTGAAACTTAGAGATCCTATGTAAACTGTCATGCTATCACCCTACCTGCAACTGAACGCCGCGATCGCGCAGATTCTTGTATATGAGATCGGCGAACCGTCTGGCGCTCTCGTCGTCTTCTGTGAGGATGTCGTTTCCCCTGAACTCGAAGTGGTAGTTGTTCGTGATGTGCTGGGAACTCCCTGCCTGGAAGACCTGCCCTGTCGTGGACTGTGGAAGCTCGATATCTTCCATCCTCTCGGGGATGGTGCGCTTCATGCTCTGCCTCTGATCCTCCGTTAGGAGAGGACTGAACAGACCACCTATGAACGGCAGAGTGCTTAACCAGGTGAAAATTCCATCGACGAACAGGACTATCTGGTCCGCGATATACGAGATCGTCGCCCCGAGCCAACCGAGAGCCTTGAAGAACGGTTGGAGAACCAAGAGGCCCTGACCGAAGAGATTGAATGTCAGTGCAAAGACTCTGCCTATGCTGATTAGTGCGTCTCCCAGAGGCTTCAAGAGATTGATGATCGGACCTAGTATCTCCATCACACCTGTGAGAATCGTCGTGATCGGATTCAGGAGCATATTGATTGCTTCAAGGTTCACGACTTGATTCAGAAGACCCACCGCAAACATTTCACCAGCCGTGGAGAGATTTCCCATCACATCTGTGAGCCCTTCCATGCCCGGTCTCAGTTCGTTGAATATAGACTTCAGATCTCCGTTCTCGTCTACCTCGAATATCTCCGACGCGTCTCCTACGATCGAGCTTCTTTCTATCTTCTTGTTCAACGCCTCAAGCGAGAGTCCTAGATTGTGCGAGATGTTGGAAAGATACTTGATCCTCTCTGCATACTCGGAGATCCCGATCTCTCCTTCTGTGAACGCTTTCTCGAGCGCGCCCATTTCCGCGTCTATGAAACCCATCTGGCGGTTGAGCTTTTCAAGTTTTGTCTCGTCCAGAAGGCTGGAAATCGCGTCGATCTTTCTTGCCGCCAGACCCAGACTGACCATGAAGTCCTTGTGGCTTGAATCAGTCTCGAAAGCCGGCATTTTCAGATTCTCCATCTGACTAACGAGATCTTTCATTTCTTGTGTCGAGGAGTCGATGTCGAGGCCTATTGTTCTGAGAAGATCTGAGAACACGTCCTTCAGCATCCCCAAATCTTTCTTCGCAGTCTCGGTGAAGTCTCCAAGCACGCCTTTGAGCGCATTGGAAATCACATCCCACCATGTCACAGGCTCGACTCCCGACTCGCCAGCCATAGCCCTGCCGCCAGTCGCAAATCCTTTGATCTGTTTCTTGAGCCCGGCCAGCCCACCCATCGAGAACCCCTGCGCGTTGATCGCTTTCAAGAACGGGAGCCATCTTTCAGTCGCTTTCGCGTTCACGACGAACTCGCCATCACTCAACATCGCGGGGATGAGGTCGTCGGTTGGGCCGCCCGGCCCGGAGATGTAGCCACCCTCGGCTTTGCCCGGGATCGGTATTACTAGCTGCCGCATATTCTCGATCATCCGCGCTGTGGCTTCAAGATCTTCGGCTGCGCCCAGTATCGCTTCTGAGGAAGCCTCGAGCGCGTGAGCGTATTCGAGCACTTTCAAAAAGTAGCTCTGCTCCTGCTCACCCATCTTGTCGAGCTCAACCTTTGTGGGGAATGTATTGTAGAAACCCTTGAGCGCGTCATCAACGGCAATGAGCCAAGTTGCGAGGTTGTCTGCCGGTCTGTCAAGAGTTTCATCCAGCTTCAGAAGCGAGTTTATTGTTTTTTGCATCTTCTCCGAAACGGGCAAATCAATGAATTCAGGGAAGAGAATGGAGTCCACGAGACTCTTGACGACATTTCCTACGCTGTCCACAAGTTTCTCTACTTTGACCAGCATAAGCAATTCAAACGTCAGAACTCCCGCGCTCGGACTACCGAGGAAAGTTCCTATTCCCATACCCGCGGCGAGCGCGGTAACAAACCTTGCGCCTATGTCCTGCCATTCAGCCTCACCCGTAGACAATTCCTGAGCAATTCTCAGCGCAACCATAACACCGAAAGTACCGAACGCAAGAGGTTTCAGACCTGCAAAGCCCATTGCAGCGACAAGATATGGTGTGAGTGTAGCGAGTGGAGTCATGAGCCATTTCGCCGTGAAGTATAGAGGTATAGCAGTACCGGTAATCTGACCGACTTCCTTCGAACCAGTCATTTCTGCAATCACGCCGGCAAGCGCGCTTTGAATTATATCGAGTAGGTTCAATCCTACCTTAATTCCTGAACCTAAGAACTCACCGAGTTTCACGCCCAATGAAGCCATGGTTTCATATAGTTTCTTGTCTTCGAGGCTCATTACAACGCCTTCCACCGCGTTGCGCATTACTTCTCCAATATCCTGTAACCATTCAGTTGCGACATCTATACCTTGAGTGATCCAATCGACCAACCATGTGGTGCTTGATACCGCGCCCGAAAGCATTACTTTGATGTCGTCCCCAAGATTGACTTCCATCTCGCCGTTCGGAGTCATCCCGATCTTTTCACGCACCCAGTTTGCAAATGTATGAACAGGGCCCTCTGCAACCCATGTAAGACCATCCCACACGGCAGAGCCAATAGAGCCGAAGCCCCGGACTAACAAGTCTTTCCAGGTGACTTCGACCTCATCATCTATGCCCGATGATTTCTTTATTCTGTTTTTCAGGTCCTCAATGAAAGTGCTCTGTGTGACTTTCGTCCAGAGCCACTTGACGGCTTCCCACTTCATTGAGAATACCTTCGCGACTCCCTTTGCGAATACTCCTATATCTCCAATATCAAAACCCGAGTTATCGTCTCCGTTTACTTCAACATTTATTTTCGGTCGGATCTGATCCGCGATCCAGTCAAGCCCGAATGAAGCCTTCTCAGTGAGCCAGACGAAGCCCCTCCACTGCCACGATGCAATGTTAGCTATCGCACTCACAACTACATCCACGATGCCCTGATCTACTTTCTGTTCATCGTCAGCACCGAGGTCTATCTTTGGGAGTTTGTCGTCTATCCACTTCACACCTTCCCAGATCGCCGTGCCTGTGACCTTTGCAACATTTAGAATGATGTCAACAGGTGTGGTGCCGAGCTGATCTTCGGTCCATTTCTTGAGTGCTTCGTATCCGAGAACTATCTTCTCGCCGGTCCACTTCAAACCGAGCCAGCCGAGACCTCCAAAGACTTTAGCCACTTCGATAAGTATGTTTGAAGTAGCACCGTATTTGTCAAGGCCGAGCTCTGAATAGACCCACTTTTTGAGAGTGTCAAAGCCTATTGCTATCTGCGAACCTACCCACTTGAGGCCGAGCCAGCTAATACCGCCGATTACCTTTCCAACTTCAATAGTGGTTTCAACTATTGTGGGCAATACATTGTCCTTAGCCCAAACCGCAGCATCATATGACCACTCACCGAGTTTCACAAGCCCCTGCCAAACCACGCCACCGAAAACTTTAGCAACTTCAATCGTGAGTTCAAATCCAGCCTCAAGACCTTCAGAAGCCCAGTCATAAACTTCTTTTGCACCGATAGCAACCTTCTGGCCTACCCACTTGAGACCATCCCACACTGCCGTGCCAACTACCCGGACCATGTCGAGAAACACTTCGGGGAGCGTTGCGGTTTCAGGTAGATCAAGTTGATCTCTGACCCAGTCTTCAAACATTTTCAGACCCAGAGTAATCTTTTCTCCGGCCCACTTGAGACCTTCCCAGATTACCAGGCCAATTACTTTACCTGCTGAAACTTCCTTGTCTTCGTCAATTATTCCAGCTTCTGTGATCTTCTTTTTCAATTCGTCTATGAAAGAAACAGCCTTCCCGGCCGCCCATTTCAGGCCTCCCCAAACAATACTACCGACAACTTTCGCAACCTCTATTGTCTGCTCAAAGCCTGTGTCTATTTCACTTACCACAAAGTCTTTGACAACAACAGCAAGATCAAATGTCTTTTCACCTATCCATGTAAGTCCACCCCAGATGACACCACCGATTGCCTTTGCAACCTCTACAAGGACTTCTACTTCTTCGTCAAGTTCACCATTTACCCAGTCACTCACCAATTGAAACATTGAGACCGCAATAGATCGACCGGCAATGATATCTACAATTTCAGTACCTATCCACTTGAGACCCTGCCAAGTCACACCGCCAACGACTATGCCTGCATCAATTACAATCTCGATGGCATCGCCCGTCTGATCTGCTACCCAGTCAAAGACTATTTGCGTACCAAGCGCGATTTTTTCTCCTACCCATGTGAGACCATCCCAGACAATACCGCCAACAATCTTTGCGACGTCAACGACAATCTCAAGAGGGGACTTCCCGAGTGCAAGCTCTTCAAGCACCCAGTCTTTAATAGCCTCGTATGTGACGGCTATCTTTTCTCCGGCCCACTTCACGCCTTCCCAAACCAGAGATATAGCCCATGTGGAGGCTGAGACGAGACCGTCTTTGAGTTTTATAAATATGGGTTCGATCACTTTCCACACGTGTTCAACTGTTCCCTGAATCCCGAACCAGTCATGATCCCAAGCAACACGAAGGGTATACAAACCAGCAATCAAGAGTGTAGGCCACGAGAATATAGTCTTGAACACACCTACAATCAGATGACCCCCAGCCACAACTATCTGTGAGAGCAAGCTCCACGCCGTCCCTGCGACCTTGAGTGTCAGAAACGCAGCACCCACACCAACAACAGCCTTACCGAACGGGCCGAGTTCTTCGTATCCTGCCTTGATAGTGTCTTTCAGTGTCTTGAGAATGTCGGTCGGTTTCTCAATCTTCGAGCTGAAGTCTTCCATCCAGTTTGCAGCTTTCTGAATGAGAGGATTAAACGATTTGCCTAGAACTTCTCCAACGTCACCGAGCGCTGACCAGAATCTCTTGACACCTACCTGCGTAGTTTCTGAAAGCTGCTCGGCAAAGCCGTCATACTTCTGAATCACGAGGTCGATAGCTTCTCCGTTTCTGAGCTGCTCCTGCGTCAGTTCTCTGAGAAACGGAAGAGCTTCTCCAAGTTCGCCTGTCAATCCTGCCTGAGTTTTTGCAAGGTTCTTCATTGCAGAGTTCAGGTCCATCCCCGTGACCTGAGACAATAGAGTAGCAGCAAGTGTGGCGTTCTCGATCTTTTCTTCAGCTATCCCGAGAGACAGCCCGAGTGCCCCGAGCGCCTGATACGTTTCATTCCCCACACCTGTGAGGTGCTGAAGGTTTGTCGAGAGTTTCGTGATTCTGTCATATGTGCCCTGTGCGTCTCTCGTGAACCTCTGAGCCGCGATGGAGAGTTTCATCATTGCCTGTTCCTGCTCGCCCCACAGCTCGATAGACTTCTTCAGCGTGGCCACGACAGAGACGGCCCCGAAAACACCCATCAAAGTGCGGCCGATCTGCTTTACTGTATTGTCAAACGATACAGCTTGAGACTGCATCGTCTTGATTCCGTCTATAAACGGTCTCGCATTGAGACCCACATCAAAATTCAATCCTTCGAAAGCCATAGTCACCACTCCAAAAGAAAGAAGCGCTCAATCAAGAGCGCTCCCTCTATTTTGGCTTGCCTGTTTTGCCCTCTCCGCTTCTCGCCTTTCCAGAATCGAGATCCCTGTCATTCCGTAGAGGTATACCAGTTGATCCTCTCGTTTCAAGTCTCTCCACTCCTCCAGCGTGAGGCCGAACTTCTGTATGCAGAGCATCACTTTCAGAGCTTCGGGGACATAGTCTTCTTCGTACTCGAACCTGTCCCAGTCGTACCAGTCACGTACCCGGTACTCTAGCTCTTGCTGGGCAAAAAATCCAGCGCTTTGATGTCACTCGCAATCTTGTTGAGCTGATTTGCTGTGAATCCTAGATCTTTGAGTGCCTGTTCAAACTCTTCTATCTTGTCAATCCCGAACTCTTCGACCATATCGAGACAGATCATGATCATCAGAATCGAGATGTCATTTGTCCTCTTCTCCACGGCCTTGAGATATTCGGAGTCTGTTTTGTCGTACACCATTGACCAGCCGTAGTTTGGATCGTTCTTCGCCTGATCGAGAGTGAGACCCTCCTCCATGAACTCTTTGCCAGTATTCTTGTTGATGAGTCTCATGGTCTTCGGAGCTTCAGGCGCGGGATATTTCTCATGATACAGTTTCAGCACAGGATGATCTCCGAGCGGGTATATCTCGATCTCGGGGAACTCTTCCTTCATCTCTCCGTTCTCGTCGATCCGCGTTACTTTAATGACAGAGTATCCGTGAGACCTGAAGTATCCCTTCTTTGATTCATCCTTCATCATCTCTTTCAGGTTAAGCCTTGACGCCTTCTGAGCGTCTGTTTTTGGCTTGCTGCTCAAATCTTTTCCCTCCTTTTTTGATCTGTTTCCATGCCATCTTTGCGAGCTTCTCGGGATAGTCTCCCCATGCCAGCTCGTCATTCTCTATCGAGTTTGTTCTCGCCTTGATCGTCTGCGCGAAAGTCGCACACGCATAGACCTGCTCCCACTGATCGAAGAGCGCCCATGCCTGTGCAAGAGCGACCCAGGATTCACGGAGCCAGGGGCATTCCGCGACCGACTTCAACATCCACTCAATCACTTCTCCCGCATCAACTGTCTTGTTCTGCTTGTGTTTCTGCATGAGAGCCTGTGAGATATACCGCATTGAGAGCGCCCGGAGCTGCTCAATGACCATGCGGTTTTCACCTTCCTCAATCTCTTTCGTGAGATCAAGGTGTCTCTTGGCTTCTTCTATGGCCTCTTCAAATCTGTTATGCATCATCAACTCTCGCGCGCGAAGCCATGAAAGACGTTGATCTGCGGGATCTTCGGAGATGGCTTTGTCGATGAGCTTCTGATACTCTCTAGGTTTTGAGAGATCCTGATAGTGCCAGCTGTGAATGTCTTCGCAGTACACTTCGAGAGTCTCACCCTCTCCGTGCCATGCCAAGATTTCGTGAATTGGAGATTCCCAGTGATAACCGTGTCGGACGTGAATCTTCCATTGATACATTGAAGTCTTTGGTTTCGTACACTTTTCATCGAACCAGCTGAACACGAACGGCCAGCGAACGAGAGTGGCCTGCGGGTAAATTTGAAAGATTCTCTCAACTTTCTTTCTCCAGCCCTTCTCCATCACTTCGTCTAAGTCGATGCACAAGCACACGTCGTAGTCATCAGGTACGTTCTCGAGAGAGATGTTTCTGGCTACATCGAATCTCCACGGCTCAATCTTCGCGTGGAAGACGTTGACTCCACGTTCTTTGAGAAGCTCAACCGTGTTGTCGCTCGAACCGGTGTCGGTAACAAAAACCCCATCCGCTTCCTGGATGGAGTCATACCATCGAGGCACGTGTTTAGCCTCGTTCTTTGCGATCGCGTAGACTGCGACCTTCAAGTTATCCCCTCCCTGAGTGTTACACGTCGTCGTTCCTTTCAATTTCGATCAATGCGACCGTTCCGGTGTAGTACGCCGTACCGTCCGGTGCGCGCAACGCCTGATTGAATTGGCAGCGCCCTTCTTGTGCCGTGTCGGCAAAGACCACATAGAACCTACCCTGATACTCCGTGCCGTCATCATTTTGCATCGGGAACGTCAAAGTCATGGGGTTTGCAACGGTCGGCTTCGCCTTCAGAAAGTCATAGAGCTTCGAGACTTCTTTTTGCGTCGCAACACCATTTTCATCCCACGTGAGAAGAAAGTAGTTGAACGTCGAACCCTGTTCGGTTTCCCATTTGTCGATTATTTCCCCACTCTCCGCATCCGTCTCGGTTGGAGCGTTCGGAGAATGAAGCCAGTTCTCGTAGTCTTTCGGTTTGAGCTGGATTATCTCTCCTCCATACTCAAGACTAATCATAGAGATCACCACACTTTATTGTGATTGATTCAGTTCCGTTGAGGTAGTTCAGAGAAGCGTCGGGGTCGATATGACAGACTCCGAGATACTCCACGCTTGAATCTCTTGAGTTTGAGACTTTGAGTCTGAATTTCTTGTCTCTGTATTCTTCGAGTATGTTGTTCTGAGACTCGATGAGATCTTTGTTGAGCGTAACTGTGTAAGTCTTATTGCCTGCGACCTTGAGCGGCGCACCGTTGACGTTTAGATAGCCTGTCTTTTCTTCGTTCTCAGTGACTGTAAGATCAACCAGGGCAGGTACCGTTTCGACGGTTCCTGAGGCTTCTAGATATTCGAGATAAATCAAAGGTTCCTGATATTCAACTGCGAGACTATATTCAACTTCGACCAACGCTTTGCGTCGTGGGGCATTCGTAAAAGTAACCTTTGTGGTGGTCACGGCTATATCTGTGTCTTCAAGACCGTTCACAAAAGCCTTGATGCTCGAGATTCCGTTTGGAGTTTGGGTCAACGTGAATTCTTTTGTGTATCCATCACCGACGAAAACGTCGATATGTTTGGCCTGGCGAATGTCCACCAGGATCCCTTTTCTGTCGGTCGAAAACCCGACCCCGGCTCCGATTTCTGTGATCTCTGGAACCAGAAGCATATACAGAACTTCGTGATTTCCATCTGCAACAGCCGCGGTGCAGGCAGTACCTGAGACGACTCCTGTCACACCCCCCGCAATTTCACAATCCCCCTTGCCTGCCTTTGAAAGAGTTGCGGTGTTGCTTGCAAAAGTCACTGTCTCCTTATACCAACGTCTCAGCAACTTCCAGCCGTTGTCATAGTATATTTCGTCTTTTATTTCTGAATCTCCGTACAGCTCATAATCTAAGTACATTGAATCTGTGTTCACAAGTTCACCTCCATTAGAGGTTCAAGATATTTGCATACATTGTTACAAACCGCGGAAAACCATTAAACCGCAGGAACATAGCAGGCGCGCGCCCCGATAGCCCGATACCGACTCGCGAACGAATCAATCAGACTCCAAAAGAAAGGCCCCGCATGCGAACTGTTATACCAATAGCCGCCCCGACGAAAGCAGTTTGTGCCATAACTAGACGGAACATGAAGGTAATCGCACACATACTTGGCAGATGAAGGACTATCGGTCTGAATACTTTTTGGAAGAAACAAACCTTTTGAGTCTTGAGCCCAGTAGAAATCCTTCAGCCAATCGTTTGTAGTTGGTGGTGAACACGGTATCTTTGTATATCCATTTAACGTGTTGTTATATGGTCTATCGGGAGCAACATAATAGCCATCAGACTTTATACCTCCGCCGTCTGTCCATTCCCAGATATTGCCCCACCAGTTTTCAAGTCCAAACAGTGAAACCGCCTCAAGGTTTGTGCCCCCTGCATCTACCGCACCGAGTGAAGCCGTGGCGCCTGTAAGTTCCGATTCGTTTCCTGTTCCGGTAGCCTTTCCAGTTATACCCTGCCCTATCTGAGTCTGTGCGTTGAAATCGGCGTATTTTATCAGGTACAGGAGGTTTACCATTCCTGCCTGTTTAATGTCAACTAATCCCCATCCAGTGCCTCTGTTTTCAGCCATAGTACGAAATTCAGGCAAAGTCTGATTTGTTTTGGGTTTTCTTCCGGAGACAGATCGAAGCATATGATTCGAAAGATCTCCAGATGCTATCAATATCGGAGCAGAGCCGTCGGAAGGATCTTCTATCCATGAGCCGTCAGATATTTTTTGAACAGTG
>ENA-UOUL01004516-UOUL01004516.1-bioreactor-metagenome-genome-assembly--contig:-NODE-4516-length-12824-cov-4.257002_pt1 | contig 12824 bp, 8 predicted proteins | sample MGYA00249838_ERZ747220 | MGnify/ENA primary metagenome ERZ747220 (study PRJEB28778, sample SAMN05720191) | bioreactor metagenome | isolation source: Anaerobic biogas reactor | place: USA:Washington...
CGTTGAAGACCTCGAGGTTCTCCTCGCCCTCGACTTCGAGGAAGGCGGCGAGGCCGCGTTCGGCCCGCGACAGGGCGTGGTCGACGAGCACGTAGCGACCCCGGACCTCGAGCTTGAACTCGACGATATTGGCGGAGCCGGGCGGCACCGAGATGCTCTGCACGTCGGTGATCGGCGGGCTGGTGAGCGAGCCGAGCTGGTAGGTGCGGTCGAAGACTTCGCCGATGGCGTGGAAGGAGGAGGTGAAATTCGGCCCACCGACGCCGAAGTAGATGCGCACTGTCTCGCCGACGCGGAAGGAGACCTTGATGCGCGGCTGCTCCGCCTCCATGCGGCTGAGGATCTTGTCCACTTCCTCAACGCTCAGCGGGCTGGGGCGCGTGCCGGTGCCGACGAACCCCGTCACACCGGGGGTGTTGCGCACCACATACCAGGACTCCTCGTCGAGGATCATCTGCACGAGGATATAGCCGGGAAACACGCGCTTGCGGCTCGAACGCCGCTGCCCCTCGCGGATCTCGACCTCTTCCTCGGTGGGCACCACGACGCGAAAGATCTTGTCCTTCATGCCCATGGACTCGATCCGTTGCTCGAGGTTGCGCTGTACCTTGTTCTCGTAGCCCGAGTAGCTATGCACGACGAACCACTCGGCCAGGGCCAGGAGCTCCGGGTCGACCTCTCGCTCTGCCGCGGCTACTTCCTCGGGCGCCGAGTCGTCCGCAGGCTCAGTGTCCACATCATCCTCGATGGGTTCCTGGTCCTCGATAGGCTCAAGGTCCTCGGCCTGCTCGACGATCTCGTCGCCCTCGATGGGCGCCAGATCCTCGGCTTGCTCGATGACCTCATCGCCCTCGACGGGCTCTTCGGTCGGGTTGTTCTGATACTCGTCCATCACCCCTACCCAGGCGCTGTGCAGGCCGGCTAGCCGACGATGAGGGCAAAGATCTGGGCGAACACCCAGTCGACGACCCCCATCGCCACGCTCGCGGCGAGGGTCACCCCCAGCACGATGAGCGTGAGGTTGGTCGCCACCTTCCGAGACGGCCAGGTGACCCGGCGGATCTCGGCGCGCACCTCCCGGTAATACTGGACGAGCCGGTTCTCCGTCTTGGCCGCAGTCACTGCCGTTTTCTTCGGTACAGGTCTTGCCACGAGGGCTCTCCTCAGTGCGCTGCAACAGGCGCCATACACCCGAAAACACCGTGGCGAACACCGGGGTGACGTGCCGGCCTTGCCGACGGTCCGACCCCAGCCGGACACGGTGTCTTCCCAGGAATACGAGGCAGGCGAGGCAGGAATCGAACCCGCAACCTACGGATTTGGAGGCCGTTGCTCTGCCAATTGAGCTACTCGCCTACGTCGGGGGGCGGACCCCCCGTCAGCGCTGCTCGCGGTGCTCGGTATGCTTCCGGCAGCGCGGGCAGTACTTGTTCAGTGCGATACGTCCCGGATCGTTCTGGCGGTTCTTTTCGCTGGTATAGTTGCGCTCTTTGCACTCGGTGCAGGCCAGCGTGATCACCAACCGCGTTGCTTTCTTGGCCATGTCTATCTCCAGGCTCGCCCCGGCGGGGGCGAGCCCCTAGCCGCTGTCGGGCGATGCTACTCGATGATCTCGGTGAGGACGCCGGCGCCGACGGTGCGGCCGCCCTCGCGGATGGCCAGGTGCGAGCCCACCTCGAGCGCCACCGGGGTGATCAGCTCCACCGTGAGGTCCGCATTGTCCCCCGGCATCACCATCTCCACCCCCTCGTCCAGGATGATCTGCCCCGTCACGTCCATCGTGCGGATAAAGAACTGCGGCCGGTAGCCGTTAAAGAACGGCGTGTGCCGCCCCCCCTCGCTCTGCTTGAGCACGTACACCCGCGAGCGGAACCGCCGGTGCGGCGTGATCGACTTGGGCTTGGCCAACACCTGCCCCCGCTCGACGTCCTCCCGGTCGATGCCCCGCAGCAGACAGCCCACGTTGTCCCCCGCCAGCCCCTCGTCGAGGGTCTTGCGGAACATCTCCACCCCGGTCACCACCGTCGTGCGGATGTCGTCGCGCAGCCCCACGATCTCGATCTGGTCCCCGACGCGCACCCGCCCCCGCTCGATCCGGCCCGTCACCACCGTGCCGCGCCCCTTGATCCCGAACACGTCCTCCACCGGCATCAGGAAGGGCCGGTCCACCTCCCGCTCCGGCGTGGGGATGTAGGCGTCCACCGCCTCCATGAGCTCCAGGATCGGCGCGTACTCCGGGGCGTTGATGTCCGTCGAGGTCGACTCCAGCGCCCGGAGCGCCGACCCCCGCACGATGGGGATCTCATCCCCGGGAAAGCCGTGGGAACTCAAGAGCTCCCGGAGCTCCAACTCCACGAGCTCCAACAGCTCCTCGTCCTCCATCATGTCCACCTTGTTCAGGAACACCACCATGGCCGGCACTTCCACCTGCTTGGCCAACAGGATGTGCTCCCGCGTCTGGGGCATCGGCCCGTCGGGCGCCGAGACCACCAGGATGGCCCCGTCCATCTGCGCCGCCCCGGTGATCATGTTCTTGATATAGTCCGCGTGCCCCGGGCAGTCCACGTGGGCATAGTGGCGGTTGTCCGTCTCGTACTCCACGTGGGAGATGGAGATGGTCAGCCCACGCGCCTTTTCCTCCGGCGCGTTGTCGATCTGGTCGTAGGCCATGAAGTTGGCCTCGCCCCGCATGGCCAGCACCTTGGTGATCGCCGCCGTCAGCGACGTCTTGCCATGGTCCACGTGCCCGATCGTCCCCACGTTCACGTGCGGCTTGGTCCGCGCAAATACCTGCTTCCCCATGCCCGAGAATCCTCCTTGGGAATGACCGTGTGCCGTCAGGCGTTGCCCCGGCACGGAATGGAGCCCACGATGGGAATTGAACCCATGACCACGTCCTTACCAAGAACGTGCTCTACCGTCTGAGCTACGTGGGCATCGCGTGGGGCATAGCGCCGTCCAAACCAGGTGGGCAGGGAAGGATTCGAACCTCCGAAGGCTGAGCCAACTGATTTACAGTCAGTCCCCTTTGGCCGCTTGGGTACCTGCCCATAGGTACTGCCGAAACCCCGCCGGTACGCCCCGTACACTCACGTACCACGAGGGCCGCTCGTGGAGCCGACGGAGGGACTTGAACCCACAACCGGCGGTTTACAAAACCGCTGCTCTGCCGTTGAGCTACGTCGGCCGGTCATCATCCCTCATTATACCGCCATGGGTAGCGCGGTCAAGTCGGCAAGCGACAAGTATACCACAGACCTTCGGTCAGTCAAATGCGGAGCCATCCTCCTCCGCGCCTCGTCGTGCGCTCCACGCATGGTACAGGACGATGGAGCCCGCCACCGACACGTTGAGGGAGCTGATGCGCCCGCGCATGGGGAGGCGCACCAGCAGGTCGCACGTCTCGACGACTAAGCGACGCATCCCCGGGCCCTCGCCGCCCACCACCAGGGCGAGGGGCATGTCCAAGTCGACGCGGCGATAGTCCTGGGCGGCAGGCTCATCCTCCACCCCCACGACCCACACGCTGCGCTCCTTCAGCTCTTCCAGCGCTCGCACCAGGTTGGTCACCTGAGCGACGAGGAGGTGCTCCACGGCACCCGCCGAGGCGCGGCTCACGGCCGGCGTGATGCCGGCCGCACGGCGCTCGGGCACGATCACGCCGTGCACCCCCACCGCCTCGGCGGTGCGCAGCAGCGAGCCTACGTTCTGTGGGTCCTGCAGCGAGTCGAGGGCCAACAGGAGAGGCGCCTCGGCGCGCTCCTCGGCGCGGTCCAGCAGGGCATCCAGGTCGGCGTACGGGTAGGGCGAGACGTGGGCGGCCACGCCCTGATGCGTCAGCTCGGCCCCCAGGCGATCCAACTCTGCCCGGGGCGTCCGCTCCACCGGAACGGCGGCCTCGGCGCAGAGCGCCAGGATGTCCTCCACCGCACCGCGGTCCTGCGCGCCTTCCGCCAACAGCACCCGATGGATGCGCCGGCGCCCGGCGCGCAGCGCCTCGCGCACGGCGTTGCGCCCCACCAGCACCTCGGACCCCGAGCCCCCACCCACCGACGGGTGGGGGCGGGTCGGGCCCGCGCCACGCCGTGCGGGCGGCCTTCTCCTCCTCGGCATCAGGACAGGCTCCAGGTGGTGCCCTCGGGGCCGTCCATCAGTTGCACTCCCAGGGCCGCCAGCCGATCGCGGATGGCATCAGCCTCGGTGTATTGACGGTTCCTGCGCAGCTCTGCCCGCATATCGATGAGCATATCGATCAGACGAGCCGCCAACCCCTCGGTGTCCTCCTCCTCGAGGTTCTCCGGCAGCACCCCGAGCACGTCGCCCAGCAGCCGCCGGTAGAGGGTGTCGAGCGCCTCCAACGAGCCGCGCGTCAGCGCGGCGTCGCCGGCCAGCATGGCGTTCACCTCGCGCGTGGCGTCGAACAGCGCCGCAATGCCGCCGGCGGTGTTGAAATCGTCGTCCATGCTCTCCTCAAAGCGGGCGCGCGTCGCCTCGACGAGCTGTGTCACCGCGGCCGACGCCTCCCCCTCGAGAGCGCCGCGCAGCCGACGCCGCACCGCCCGCGCCGCGGTCGTCAGCCGGGACAGGCCCTTGCCCGCGGCGTCGAGCGCCTCCTCCGTCAGATCGAGCGGCCCGCGGTAGTGGCTGAGGAGGATAAAGAAGCGGATCGCCAGCGGGTCCCACTGGCCAAAGGCCCCCTGCAGCGTGATGAAATTACCCAGCGACTTGTGCATCTCTTCGCCGCGAATCATCAGCATGCCGTTGTGGAGCCAATAGCGCGCAAAGGGCTCGCCGGTGGCGGCCTCGGTCTGCGCCACCTCGCTCTCGTGATGCGGGAACTTGTTCTCGACGCCGCCGCCGTGGATGTCAAAGGGCTGCCCCAGGTACTTGGTGGACATCACCGAGCACTCCAGGTGCCAGCCGGGGAACCCCTCGCCCCAGGGGCTGGGCCAGCGCATGATGTGCTCCGGCTCAGCGCGCTTCCACAGGGCAAAGTCGGCCGGGTGGCGCTTTTCCTCGAGCACCTCGACGCGCGCCCCCGCCTGCAGATCCTCGACTCGCCGCCCCGAGAGCTTGCCGTACTCTTGCCAGGCATTCACGTCAAAGTACACCGAGCCGTTCACCTCGTAGGCATAGCCCCGCTCGATGAGGCGCTTCACCAGCTCGATCATCTCCGGGATGTGGCCCGAGGCGCGCGGAGAGATGTCGGGGCGCAGCACGTGGAGGCGGTCCATATCGCGGAAATAGTACCGCGTGTAGGTCTCGGCCACCTCCATGGGCTGCCGCTGCTCGCGCGCGGCACCCTTGAGCATGCGGTCCTCACCGGTGTCGAGCATGTGGCCCACGTCGGTAATGTTCTGCACATAGAGCACGCGATACCCCAGGTAGCGGAGGTAGCGCACGATGGTGTCAAAGTTCACATAGGTCTTGCCATGCCCCAGGTGCGCGTCCATATAGACGGTGGGGCCGCACACGTACATGTGGACGCGCCCCTCATGCAGGGGCACAAAGGTCTCTTTTTGCCGTGTCAACGAGTTGTAGACTCTCAAGCTCATGGTTCTATACCTCATGGGGTGGTGCGGCGGGTGACGGGCGCCCCCGGCTCGAACGTCAACCGGGCCATGCATGCGAGGGATCGCAGGCGCGCGGAGCGATAATGGGAGCGGCAGCGCCGTCGCCCGGCCGGCGTAGGGGCAGTACTGCGGCCATGCCGCAGCATCACCGCGGCGGTTCGCCTCACCGGGCCAAAGGGGCGGAGCCTAGCGGCCCCGCCCCCGCATACAGATGCACTGAAGCGATGCTGACAACCTGCTATCCATCTGTCGTTCTGAGCATACTCGCGTTCCAGTACCCTGGAACGGAACTCGACGCCTTTCAGCACACACTCTGCCGCCGGGACGGCGGTGCCCCGCGTCTCCATATCCATATGTCGTTCCGAGCGTACTCGCGAGGAACCTTGACTCGGTTCAGCACACGCCCCGCCGCCGGGACGGCGGCGCTCCGGCCCCGTTGGGCTCGCGGGTGCGACGGTGGGGTCCCGTCCACCTAGTCAAGATTCCTCACTTCGTTCGGAATGACATATGGAGACATACGCACCCTAGCGCCGGCCGTTTTGCGGCTGGCCGAAGATCATGCGCCCCGCCACGGTCTGCAACACGCGCGTCACCACGATCTCGACGTCGCTGTCCATGTGGCGGCGGCCGTCCTCCACAACGATCATCGTGCCATCATCCAGGTAGCCGACTCCCTGGCCGGCCTCCTTCCCCTCCTGGATCACGTGGACGCGCAGCGTCTCGCCCGGAAGCACCACCGCCTTGACGGCGTTGGCCAGTTCGTTGATGTTCAGCACGCGCACGCCCTGCAGTTCGGCCACGCGATTCAGATTATAGTCATTGGTGATGATCGGGCAATCCAGTTCTTGCGCCAGGCGCACGAGCTTGCCGTCCACATCGCGAATCTCGGGCACGTCCCTCTCCGAGATCTCGAGGGGCGCGCCATCCTCCTTCTGCAGACGATTCAGGACCTCCAGCCCCCTCCGCCCCCGATTGCGCCGCAAAAGGTCGGGCGAGTCGGCGATGTGCTGCAGCTCGTCCAGCACGAAATGCGGCACGAGCATCGTGCCGTGGATGAACCCAGTCCGACAGATGTCGGCGATGCGGCCATCGATGATGACGCTGGTGTCCAGCAGCACCACGCTGCGCTTGCGCCGCACCACATCCCGCGAGACGAACAGCCCCAACAACGCCAGGATGTCGCGGTCGCGCAGCACCATGGTGGTGGCCGCCACGCTGGCCAGCACCACCGCCGCCACAAAGGGGAGCACCTCGCCCAGCAGCCCGGGCAGCAGTGAGAGGGGCAGCGCCAGCAGCGCCGCGATGACGAGGCCGACGACAAGCCCCACCGCCCCCATGAGGAGCGCCCGGGCAGGCATGTGGAGCAGCCGCGCCCGCAGGGTGCGATAGGGGATCACCGTGACGGCCGGCGCCGCGACAAAGCCGAGCGCGGCGCCCACGCCGGCCACGAGCCACTGGTAGTAGCCGACGCCGCCGGACGGAGCGCCGGCGGGCAGCCACACCGGCAGCGCCTTTCCGAGTTGCCAGCCGCCCACCGCCAGGACCAGCATGACGGACAGGCGCAGCATCAAGATGATCGACATGAATGCGCTCCCCCTGACGGCCTGACGGCTCGTGCCGCTACGCGCCCCGTGGCAACCCACAGTCCCGTCATCTCCACCCTCAGCCAGTGCCCGGTAAAAAAAAGGAGTGTGCGCCACTCCGCACACTCGCTCGTCCGCCTGCTCGTCTCCCATGCCACGCCCCGGCTCACCACGGCCGGCCCCGCGGGACGCGCCCGCCGAGATCGTGGGCATGCTCATCATGGAGCGTTGGCTCGGCCCGAATGCGCTGGTGTCGCACCGACAGGCCCCCCACCGTCAGGCGCCGATGCCCCGTTTCCTGTCATTCGGGGGCATCCTATCACAGCGGCACATACCTGTCAACACGGCTATGCCCGCGTTTGTCGCTTTCCATCGTTTATTGTACACCACTCGCGGATGCGCGCCGCCTCACTCCAACGCCTGGGAGATGGCCTCCACCAGAGATCGGCTGGTCGCGATCGATAGGCCGGGCACCGCAAGCTTGGTCGCGCCGCGTGAGGTGGGGACCAACGTCTTGGCAAAGCCCAGCTTGGCGGCCTCGCGCAGGCGCCGGTCCGTCTGGGTGACGCTGCGCAGCTCCCCCGCCAGGCCGATCTCGCCAAAGAGGGCCATGTCGCTGTGCACCGGCCGATTGTGAAAGCTAGAGGCTACCGCCGCGGCCACCGCCAGGTCCACCGCTGGCTCGTGCACGCGCAGACCGCCCACCACGTTGACAAAGATGTCCTGGTCTCCAAGGCGCAGGCCGACGCGCCGCGTCAGCACGGCGGACAGCAGCAACAGGCGGTTGACGTCGATGCCGTTCGCCGTCCGGCGGGGGCGCTCCAGGCTGGCGGACGGGCTGACGAGGGCCTGGATCTCGACGAGGATCGGCCGGGTTCCCTCCATGGTCACCGCCACGGCCGAGCCGGTAGCGTGCCCCAGACGCTCATCGAGGAAGACCTGCGACGGGTTGCTCACCTCAGCCATGCCGTCGTCGCGCATCTCGAACACGCCCACCTCGTTGGTCGAGCCGAAGCGGTTCTTGACGCTGCGCAGCAGGCGGTAGGTATGGAAACGCTCCCCCTCGAGGTAGAGCACCGTGTCGACGATGTGCTCGAGCACCCGCGGCCCGGCGATGCTGCCCGTCTTGGTGACGTGCCCCACGATGAACACGGGCACCGCCTGCGCCTTGGCCGTCTGCATCAGCGCGTTGGCGCACTCACGCACCTGGCTGACGCTGCCGGCCGACGACGCCAGCCCCTCCATGTGAATCGACTGGATCGAGTCCACGATGGCCAGGCCGGGGCGCATCTCCTCGATGTGCAGCAGGATCTGCTCCAGGTTGTTCTCCGCCAGGATGTACAGCCCGGCGGAGCGGATGCCGAGCCTTTCGGCACGCATCTTGACCTGCTGTACCGACTCCTCGCCGGAAACATAGAGCACGGGCGCCGTGCCCGTGCTCATCAACGCTGCCAGCTGCAGCAAGAGGGTCGATTTTCCGATGCCGGGGTCGCCGCCCACCAGGACGATGGAGCCGGGCACGATCCCCCCGCCCAACACCCGACTGAACTCCTCCATGGCCACGGGCAAACGCTCGTTGCCATTGACGGTGATATCGGGCAGGGCCAGGGGAGTGCTCCTGGCCAGCGGCGCCGCCGCCGGCTGGGCGGTGGAACGCGATGGCGCCTCAATGAGGGTCTCCACCATCGTGTTCCACTCACCGCAGTCTGGACACCGCCCCATCCACTTGGGCCTGCTACTGCCGCAGGTCTGGCATACGTAGGCGGTGCGCGTCTTGGACATTCCTAGCTCTGCTCTCCAGAGACGAGCGTCACGGCCTCCTCGACCTCCTCGGGCCGGCGAAGTACCACGTCGCTGCCGTCGGCGTCGACCACCACCGTATCGCCCTCCTTAAAGACGCCCTCCAGCATCTTTTCGGCCAGCACGTCCTCCACGAGGCGCTGGATGGCCCGGCGGAGCGGGCGCGCCCCGAACTGCGGGTCAAAGCCCTTCTCCACCAACAGATCGCGTCCCGCCTCGGTGCAGCGCAGCGTAACCTGCTGCTCCACCAGGCGCTCATTGAGCTGCGCCAGCTGGATGTCGACGATCTCCTTGATGTCTTCACGGGTCAGCTCGTGGAAGACGACGACCTCGTCCACGCGGTTGAGGAACTCGGGACGGAAGAGCCGCTTCAGCTCGCGCATCAGCTTGCCCTTCATCTCCCGATAGTGGGTCTCGTCGGCCTCCTCGCCTCGCAGCGTCTCAAAGCCCAGCGTCGCCTCGCGCGTGATGATCGAGCTTCCGATGTTCGACGTCATGATGATGATCGTGTTACGGAAATCGACCTTGCGCCCCTTGGCGTCGCTCAGGTGGCCGTCCTCCATGATCTGCAAAAGCATGTTAAAGGCCTCGGGGTGCGCCTTTTCGACTTCGTCGAAACACACCACCGAGTACGGCCGGCGCCGGATCGCCTCGGTGAGTTGTCCCGCCTCCTCATAGCCGACATAGCCAGGAGGCGCGCCCACCAGCCGCGACACGCTGTGCCGCTCCATGAACTCGCTCATGTCGAGCTGCACCAGCGCTTCCTCACTGCCGAACATGAACTCGGCCAGCGCCTTGCACAGCTCCGTCTTGCCCACGCCCGTGGGCCCCAGGAAGATGAACGACCCGATGGGCCGGCGCGGATCCTTCAGGCCCGCGCGTGCCCGGCGCACGGAGCGCGCCATCGCGCGGATGGCATCCTCCTGCCCCACGACGCGTTTGTGGAGCGCCTCCTCCATCTTGAGCAAGCGCACTGACTCTTCCTCGGCGATGCTCGAGACGGGGACGCCCGTCCACATGGCGACGATCTCGGCGACGTCGTTCACGTTCACCGTCAGCCCCGAGAGGGCCTCGGGCCCCGAGACGTCCAGGCCCAACTGATCGGCCAGCAGCCGGATCTCGCCCTGGTTCTCCTCCAGGGAACTCTCCAGCAGCGACGGGCCGATGGCCGTGTCCGAGTACTCGTCCTCGGCGCGCACCGGCTTCAGGATGTCGGCCTTGCCCTCGGTGCGGAACGCCTTGAACACGCGCACTCGCGAGGCCGCCTCGTCGATCAGGTCGATCGCCTTGTCGGGCAGGAACCGGTCGGGCACATAGCGCGCCGCCAGCCTGGCCGCGGCCTCCAGGGCGTCATCGGTGATGCGCAGGTGGTGGTGCTCCTCGTAGCGGCCGCGGACGCCCCGCAGGATGTCGATGGCCTCATCGATGCTCGGCTCCTCCACCATCACGGGCTGGAAGCGCCGCTCCAGCGCCGCATCGCTCTCGATGTGCTTGCGATACTCGTTCAGCGTCGTCGCGCCGATACACTGCAACTCGCCGCGCGCCAGCGCCGGCTTCAGAATGTTCGCCGCGTCCACCGAGCTGCCGGCCGCGCCCGCACCGACGAGCATGTGCAACTCGTCGATGAACAGGATCGTTTCGGTCGTCATGATCTCGTCGATGACGCGCTTCAGCCGCTCCTCGAACTGGCCGCGGTACATGGTGCCTGCCACCAGCGAGCCCACGTCCAGGCGGACGAGTCGCTTCTGGGTCAGGTCTTCGGGAACCTGGCGCGCCACAATGCGCTGCGCCAGCCCCTCCACGATGGCGGTCTTGCCCACACCGGGCTCGCCGATCAGGGCGGGGTTATTCTTGGTACGTCGTGCAAGGATCTGCACCACGCGCTCGATCTCTTTTTGTCGTCCGATCACAGGGTCGAGTTCACCGCGGCGGGCGGCCTCGGTCAGGTCGGTCCCCAATTGTTCGAGCAGCGACTTGTCCTTGGACGACGTCCGCGCCGGCTGGCTCGAGCCCGTAGGGGTCAGGTCCTGACGCATCAGATTCAGCACCCTCCGGCGCACGATCTCCCGGTTAACGTTCAAACTCTGCAGTATGGCCACCGCCATGGTGTCCTGCCCCTGGACCAAGGCCAGGAGGAGATGTTCAGTTCCGATAAAGTGGTGCCCGAGCTTCTTGGCCTCGTCGATGGCCGCCTCGAGAACGCGCTTGGTCTGGTCGGCGAGTTGCATGCCGGAACTCGGCTTGTCACCGCGCCCCACCACGCGCTCCACGCCGCGACGCACCTGGCTCACCGAGAGCCCGAGGTCCGTCAGCACGCGAGCCGCGATCCCATCCTCCTCGCGGAGAAGCCCCAACAGCAGGTGTTCGGTGCCAATGTAGCCATGGTTCAGCCGACGCGCCTCTTCCTGAGCCAGGCTCAGGGCTTCACGTGCTCGTTTTGTGAACCGATCCAACTTGTCCGCCATGATTCACCTTTGCTTTCAAACGACCCTGCCAACGTCCGAATCCGGCACGACTATCGGTATACCACCAATCCAAGGCCCCCGGCCACTTACCCGGCAAGGGGTATCGCCAAAGCCGAACGTTTGACACAACGCAACCTACTATGCAAGAGTTCGTCAACTATTTATACGTACCTGTCGCTTGGCGAGTTCCATCGTCGGGTGTGACCATCCCCTTTCAATGCAAAAGAGGGGGCAGTGTGGGCTACCACACCGTCCCCCTTGTTCCTGTCACCCTTGGCGCGTCTTCAGGGATATGTCGAGATAATGCTCTCGGCCCTGGGCACTGCCGCCGCGTGTGTACATTGCAGCCCAAAAGCCCTCACGCGTTCAGCGCGACGAGCCACACTGCAGGGGGGACGTTACAAGCCAGTCCGCCTCGCAGGCGCCCGCCGGGCCCACGCCTACGTGCTAGGCGCCATCCTCCGGAGGGCTGCCCTGTTCATCGTCCTGGCCAGTCTCTTGCCAATACGAGTCATCGGAATACTGGTCTTCATTGACACGCCGGAGGCTCAGGCCCATGCGCTGCCGGCTAGCATCGATGCGAATGATGCGCAGCGTCAACTCCTGCCCCTCCGATACGACATCCTTCGGGTGCGCGATGCGATCCTCCGACAGTTCCGAGATGTGAATGAGCCCCTCGATGTCGTCATCCACTCGCGCAAATGCCCCAAAGTCCGTCAGTTTGGTAATCGTACTCTCGACCAACTGCCCGATCTGATAGCGCTCCTCGACGGTGCTCCAGGGCTCCTTCTGCAAGCGCTTGAGGCTGAGGGCGATCCGCCGCCGCTCCCGGTCCACCGAGAGCACGAACGCCTCGACCTCTTGCCCCACGCTCAGCACCTGCTTGGGATGCCCCACGCGCCTCCACGATAGTTCCGAGAGGTGCACCAGCCCGTCGGCGCCACCCAGATCCACGAAAGCGCCAAAGTCGCACAGACTGCTGACGACGCCGCGCCTCACGGTCCCCTCTTCCAGCTCCTCCAGGAGACGGTCCTTCTGCTCCTGGCGCCACTCCCGCACGGCCGCCCGCTCGGAGAGAATCAACCGATTCCGACGCCGATCCAGCTCGATGATCTTGAGCCTCAGCGTCTTCCCCACGAGCTCCGCAAACGCGGCCTCTTTCTCTTCATCGGTGCCACCCTGGGCGGGGCGAACACTCACGACCTGTGATGCTGGAACAAAGCCGCGCACCCGCCCGATGTTGACGATGAGTCCGCCCTTGTTAAAGCCGGCGACCGGCTTCTCAAAGACTTCTTCAGCCTCAAACACCTTGGCGGCGTCACGCCAATCACCCTCGAGCATGGCCCGGGATAGCGACAGAACGACGTTCCCGTTCGAGTCCTCCGGCCTAATGACATAGGCCA
>ENA-UOUL01004517-UOUL01004517.1-bioreactor-metagenome-genome-assembly--contig:-NODE-4517-length-12824-cov-3.981407_pt1 | contig 12824 bp, 11 predicted proteins | sample MGYA00249838_ERZ747220 | MGnify/ENA primary metagenome ERZ747220 (study PRJEB28778, sample SAMN05720191) | bioreactor metagenome | isolation source: Anaerobic biogas reactor | place: USA:Washington...
TCCTGGCAGCGGTGCGTATTAAGATCCACCCAAAGGATTTTCCCGAGATAGGCAGGCATGGTGTGCGACGATGATTCCCGAAATTGTTGGTCGAATGCTTACAAGACTGAAATTGGGGTTGATCTATTTCCTCTCTATTAAAGTTATGGTCTGGTCAGTATCAGCCAGGCTATTTTTATGATTATAACCCAAGCAGTCCTTGCTAAGCGCTACTCAAAGACGACTTGCTGGTAACCGAGGGTGTTAAATAAGCGCTCCAGGTAGACCTCAGCGTTTTGCTTGGCCTGCAGCAGAATGCCATCATCAACCGCACCTCTGAGAATTTCAAGCTCTGCGGCCTGACGCGCAACAGTTTCAAGGTTGGTCTCGCCCTTCTTCAAGATGCCTGTTGTGCGGTCGTAAACATAGGATTTTTCATTATTGAGGGTTGCAACAAATACCTCGCTGTCGGGCAAATTGACATACAAAACCCCGTTCTTCATTTGCAGATCTTGCGTGCCCATTTTGGAGAGGTCAATCCCCGCGATAACATAGCCGTGCGCCACGAATAATAAGCGATCGCCAAAGAGCGGTCCGAACACGCCCTGGTTGACCTCGGCGGTGATGACCTTTTCAATGCTGTATTGAATGGTCTCCAGCCGTGCCAGCGACTGCACCTCGCGAATGATGGTGACCGGGTCGGGGATGACGGTGGGGGTGGGGTGCAGCAACTTTGAGACTTGCGTGCTGATGCTGCTGTTGGCCTGTCGCAAGGGGGAGATGGCGGTATCGATTTGCCTATTAACCGCCACTACCAGGTATATGACAGAAGCCAACATACCCACCAGGACAATGACAGCAATTAAGCCTAGCCAGGAAAAAGATTTCTTCGGTTCTTGCACAGGAGCCTCCTCAACGCATCACGCGGATGTGTTCATCTATTAAAATTAGTTATATCATAACAATTGGTCCTAATTAAGCGATGTGGCTGCCTGCTCTGCTATAATTCAAGACAAGAAAATTTGGGTTACCATTTTTATGGTTAAGACCGACTGAGGATACAAGTGATGATACCCATTACACCAACTTTAGATCTCAATTTTCAATCTGCCGCTTTAGCCACAAAGGCATACCTTGACGATGTAAAAGCCAGCGGTGAAGCCATCCCTTTGCTTTTAGCCACCCAGCGCCCAAACGGGTCTGTGTCACGTTTCGATACGCTGGTGTGCGTCTCAGACCGCTTGTGGACCAAGCGCTCAGAGCGTTACCTGGAGCGCCTGGTCAAATTCCTGTTGTGGTACCAAGGCGCAGCCCGTTTATACATCGGCGGGGCGCCGCAACTAGCACAGCATATAAAAGAGGTATACAGCCCAAGCGGGGCACGCGCCTTTGACCATCAATTCATGGGCAGGGTGTATGATATGCCTTTTGAAGTGATCAGCTGCGGCTTGGACGAGGTGCCAGCCCAAAACCTGGCTGACCAAGCCCTGGGAAATCACCTGGATGGCTGCCGGGTTGGTTTTGACTTAGGGGCGTCGGACGTTAAGGTTTCTGCGGTGTTGGAGGGCGAAGCGATCTTCAGCACTGAGTTGGAATGGCAGCCCTATACCCAGGCAGACCCGGCTTACCACAAAGCCTTTATCAAAGAGGCCATCCAACTGGCGGCTAGCAAGCTGCCCAGGTTAGATGCCATTGGCGGCAGTGCTGCAGGCGTGTACATTGACAACCAACCGCGCGTTGCATCCCTTTTCAGGGGCGTACCCGAGGCTGAATATCACCGGGTAAACAGCCTGTTCAATGAACTGGCAGCCGAGTTCCAGGTGCCGCTGGTGGTGATTAATGACGGCGAGGTGACCGCCCTGGCCGGGGCAATGTCTCTGGAAGATAATGGCGTGCTGGGCTTAGCACTGGGTTCCAGCCTGGCTGCCGGCTACGTCACCTTGGATGGTAAAGTTACTGACCACCTGGACGAGTTGGCTTTTGCACCGATCGATTACAACCCAGCTGCGCCGCAAGATGAGTGGTCGCAGGATATTGGCGTTGGCGCATCCTATCTCTCACAGCAAGCAGTCTTCCGACTGGCAAATCAAATTGGCCTGGAAATTCCACCTGAGCTGACCCCTGCTGGCAAGTTGAAGTTCGTGCAGGAAGGGCTTGAAGCAGGGCACTTACCCGCCCAGCAGATCTGGGAGACGATGGGGGTTTACCTGGGCCATGCCATTGCCCACTACAGCGCATTTTATGCTGTTCGGCACGTGCTCATCTTGGGTCGGGTAACTTCTGGCTCTGGTGGGACGATCTTGCTTGAACAGGCACAAAAGGTGCTGGGGGATTACTTCCCAACGTTATTAGAAGAGATCAACATCCAATTGCCGGATGAAAAAAGCAGGCGGGTTGGTCAGTCGATTGCGGCTGCCAGCCTGCCAGAAATTAGGAGATAAGCGATGTTTAAACATGTGAATTCAGAAGTTTACGTGCCCGATGGCGTGAGCCTGGGCGAGGCACTGCAGCGAACCACCCATCTTGCCATTTCAGCCCACCAAGATGATATCGAAATCATGGCGATCGACGGCATATTAAAGTGTTTTCAGCAATCAGACTTGTGGTTCAGCGGGGTAGTGGCTACGGATGGCCGCTCCTCACCGCGATCAGGTTTGTATGCTGACATGAGCAATGAGGACATGATGCGTGTGCGCTACGAAGAGCAGAAAAAAGCAGCCCTGGTTGGCGATTACAGCTGCCAGGTCATGTTGGGCTACACCAGCGGGGAGATGAAGGATGCTGCTAACCCTGGGCCGTTCCAGGATCTGCTGCAGATCCTGCGCAGCGCCAAACCCCAGGTTGTGTATACCCACAACCTGGCTGATAAACACCCCACCCATGTGGCGGTGGCAATGCGTGTGCTGGCTGCCTTGCGCGCGCTGGATGAGCATGAGAAACCTGAGCGGGTGTATGGCTGCGAGGTTTGGCGCAATTTGGATTGGCTGGCGGATGAGTCAAAAGTTGTTTTCAACTGCAGTGAACGTTTAAATTTGCAAGAAGCGTTAGTTGGCGTGTTCGACTCGCAGATCAGCGGGGGCAAACGCTACGACAGCGCCACCATGGGCAGGCGCCTAGCTAACGCCACGTATTTTGAATCGCATGACACAGACGAGGCCAGCCACCTGGCTTTTGCCATGGACTTGACCCCGCTGGTAAGAGACCCTAAGCTAGATATTGCAGATTTTGTTTGCGCCCATATCCAGCACTTCGAAGCGGACGTTCGCGCTAGCATTAAAAAAGCCAGTCGATTGTCATAAAAAAAATACTGGTGCAGACCAGGTGCGCAGTTTTTTTAGTTCCCGCGCAATACACTCATAAGGACAGACATTTGTTGATGGTTAATGCACTGAGCCATCTATGATAATGACACTGGGTATACCTTCCTGAAAAGTTAAAGGATTCATAGGTTTTTGAAAAGTTTCCTAATAGCGTTTATGATGAGAAATTGTTATAATACATTAAGAGAATTATTAAAGCGAAACATCTGTATTATTAAGTGAAACAATTAATCAGGATCAGTTAATGAAAGGTGAGGTGCTTATGAAATGGAGAATCAGAATTGCTATTGTTTCCCTATGCCTAATCATGTTGATGTTGAATGGCTGTGGTTTATTTTCATTAAAGGATGACCTTAGCCCAGAAGAAAGGGTCAGTACCAGCGCTGCGAAGACGCTCGAGGTACTTCATGGGGTGGAGACCATTGTAGCCATGACATTGAGCGCTGGGAACATCCAACAAGCCACGCCCGACAGCACGGAGCCCGAAAAAACGCAAGCACCTACCAATACCCCTGTGGAAAATCAAGCCCAAACAGCAACCACAACAATTGCCCCAAGCGCCACACGCTCTATCCCAGTTGTGTCAGTTAGTATGAACACCAATTGCCGCACAGGACCGAATGTGGTGTTTGACCTGTTAGGTATACTGTCGGTTGGTAAGGAGGCAGAGGTGGTTGCACGGAGTGCTGATGGTAGCTATTGGGTAATCCGTAACCCCTCTGGTTCTGGTACGTGCTGGTTGTGGGGTTATTACGCCACTGTGGACGGGCCGTTAGCCAATCTACCCGTTTGGGATCCACCACCCACACCAACAGCACAGGCAACAATCACCCCCACATCAACTCTCACCAAAATACCCACCCTCACACTAACCAGCACACCCGTGCCTACCACGTATAAAACTGGGCCGCTAAGTATCACCCAGACATATATGGCAGATTTCGACGAAGGAATCATGATCATTGGGTCAGCGAGCGACCTGTGGTTTGAGGCAGTCACGAGTACTCAAAAATATCTCTCACCGCAGAATGGTGCCCGCTTTATTGTTTGGGGATCATCTGCGCCTGGGATGTACGATTGCCTTAATGCCAGTTTGAGTACAGCACGAATCCCGATTTCTAGCGCGCCGGTAGGCACTTATGTGTGCTATTTGACGAATCAAGGGCGACCCGGGACATTCCGTGTAAATGGGTTGAGTAGCGATGTTATGCAAATATTAAGTGTTGGCTTCACAACCTGGAACACACCCTAATAGTTAAATCAACGAACATGGGTGGGTTGGATGCGACTATTGGTCGTTTTCTAACACACACCTGCACTGCAACACAGGTAGTTTTATTGAAGAAGCAGGATAATAATGTGGCGCAAATGGAGGTCGCAGAAGCGCAGAGGGAGTCTGTATCGATAGGTGTGGGTTTATGGATGAGTACTGCTAAGTTTAAAATTTTTAAAACATGCTTCTAAACTTAACGGTCTTCAGTCAACCCACGATAATAGAAAATCGCCTCATACAGTTTACTTCAATGCAGCCTTCACCTTGTCCACACTGAGCTTCTCGTGCAGCAGGTCAGAAAAATCACGCTCGGATTCGACCGCAGTTTTGACAGTCGATGCCAGCTTGGCATCTCCCAGCAAAATAGCACCGATCATTTTGCCTTCCCGGAAAATGAAGCAGGCATAGTTGCCGTCTTTTTCTTCTGAGACCAGCAGGTCTGAGGGCTGCTCCGGCATGAATTGGCCGATGCTGAACAGGTCAATCCCCAAGACTTTCAACCTGGCAGATGGCGGATCACCGGGGTAGACAGCGTCTTTACCTGCAGCGGATAAGCCAGCGATGGTGCCCTGGCTCTTAGCCGGTACCCATAAGCCATAGAGACGGCCGTGATGCTCAGCTTCGTCCCCAGCCGCGAAAATACCTGGGAGCGAGGTGCGCATATGGTCGTCAACCAGGATGCCGCGGTTGACCTCCAGCCCAGCTTTGCGGGCCAGTTCCACATTAGCGCTCACTCCAGCGCTGATGACCACCAGGCTGGCCGGTAACGAGCGGCCGTCTTCCAGTTCTACCGCTTGCACGTGCCCATCACCCACCAGGGCTTTGGTCTTGGCACCGGTAATCACAGATATACCCATTTTTTCTATCTTTGATTGCAGGATGAGGCTAGCAGGTTGATCCAGCTGGCGGGGCAATAACCAGGCCAGGCTCTCGACAACGGTCACCATTACACCCCTGCGCGCAATTGCCCCAGCCACTTCCAAACCTAACAGGCCGCCGCCGATACATACCACTGGGATGGGCTCACAGCAAGCTGCCAGGATAGAGTCGGCATCGTGGATGGTGCGCAAGGTTTGCACGCCTGCCAGGTCTTTGCCGGGGAAGGGCGGCAGGAAGGGCGAGGCGCCCGTGGCTAGGATCAGAATGTCATAGGGGATTTTGTCTTGGTCTTCGAGAATGAGCATTTTTTCAGCGGGCAAGATGCTAGTCACGGTTGTATTGAGGCGCAGTTCAATGCGGTTTTGCTCGTACCAGGCCTGGTTGTGCAGGTCGAGTTTGTTGGCTTCAACCTCTCCAGCCAGGTAACGGGTTAGGTTCATGCGGAAATAAGGCAGCTCTGGCTCCTTGGAAAGCAGCAGGATGCTCGCCTGGGGGTCGTTTTTGTGGATGGCTTCCGCTGCGCTGACGCCGGCAATGCCCGCGCCTACGATAACGTAGTGTTTAGCTGCTGGTTCAGTGGGTGGAGGTGCAGGTTCTTCTTGATGTGTTTGTTCGAGCAAGTAGAACTGGGACCGAGCTGCACCACAAGCGGGGCATACTGGGGGCGGCTCCTCTCCGTAATGAATATAACCACAAATAGCACATTTCCAGGCCGGCTTGGTTTGATCAGACATCATGCACCTCGTTAAAGTGATAAGTTTTAGTTAATAATGTAATTCTAATCGAATATGGCTCCCAAAAAGCAGCTGAGGTGTGGAAAATTATACAAAACAGCGATTTGCCAAGTAATTTTTTTGGGGCTATGATGTTAAAAAGCGCTTCAGCTGGGTTGGCTAAAGTGCTTAACTTTCAATTAGAAAACAAAGCTTGGTTTATTTTGTTTTAGGCAATGGTATGGGCGTGGCTGTTTTGGTGGGGGTCATAGTGGGGATTGGTGTCATCGTCGCAGTGGGGGTTGGGCTGCTGTCTACCCGGATAATGGTAGTTACCGTTCCGGTGATCGTCACTTGAGGTTCAGGTGATTCGGTCGGTTGAGGCTGTGGGTTAACGACGATGATCGTCAGGCAAAGGCAGATCAGGCAGATGATCAGGGCAAGGATGATAATGATGAGAATTTTTTTCTTCTTTTCTTGTTCATTGTAGTACCTAATGAGCTCTCTGTAAAATCGTCTGATCCTTTCCATGGTATACCTCTCACAGCCTATTTTCAAGCGTAAATTGCACTATCTTCTTTAATATAAGGTACAAGTATTATGCCAAGTCCTGCAGTTTATTAACCAATTTTTAGGAAGTGCTTAAAGTAGTGTGGATCATTGCTGATGACGCATTACTTAAGAATCATTTTATCAGATATTAAGAAATTAATCAGTTGTTAATCGCATTAGCATCGCAAATGCAAGCTTCATGATTGTTGAAATTCTGGTACTTATCTTGCAACTTAATTTAAGTGTAATTTTCATGTTGATTGGAGAATAAGATGAAAGCATTTCGTAAAAATGTAGCATTGGCGATTGACGGCGGGGGCATCAGGGGTATCGTAGTGACGCAGGCATTGGCAGTCTTGGAAGCGACTTTGAAGCAACCTGTGCATGAAATCTTCCGCCTGGCGGTGGGTACCTCAACAGGTTCTATTATTTCGGCTGGCATCGCTGCTGGTTACACTGCCAAAGACATGACTGACCTTTATTACACGCTTGGTAAAAGAATCTTCCCGACCACCCTACGAAAGCTATTCTTTCCAATCACGCGCTATCGTTACCCCAGCAGACCTTTTGAAGAAGCGTTGGATCAATATTTTGGGCGCTTCAAGATGGGCGATTTTTGGCAGGCTGGCACGCGTATGGACCTGGTGGTTACGGCTTTTGACCTGGAAGAGAACCGCACGCGCTTTATCAAACCCTGGAAAGACGAATATGCCAACTGGCCGCTGTCTTTAGCCGTGCAAGCCTCTTGCACCGTGCCGACTTATTTCCCAATCGTAGAAAATCGCTACATTGACGGGGGCGTGGGTTCATACGGCAACCCCTGTTACATTGCCGCTTACGAAGCCCGTGAATGCCTGAACTGGGACCCATCTGAGACAACCCTGATCAGCATTGGCACTGGGCGCAGCCCTTATGAATATGAAAAGGATCAAGCCAACAAGTATTGGGCTTGGGATTGGCTGGCGCGCATCTTGGGGATTTATGCCCAATCCGCCAACGATTTGCAGGTGCATCTCATCGAAAGCTGTTTCAAAGACCTGGACTACCGCCGCTTCCAAATCAACTTACGGGAGTCCATTCCCATGGATGGGGTGGACCAGATGGACCGGCTTGTGGCTTATGGGGCACGGCTGGGGCGCATGATTGTTAACGACCAATACGACCCAAACCAGGGCATTGTCATTAAAAGGCCTCGATATTTCTAAAGGTCTTGTGTGGATAAATGTTGAGAAAAAACCAGGCAGCAATGCCTGTTTTTTTGTTTAAACAAATAATTGGTAAAAGAAACCAGGTACCCAAAAGCCGCCCAGCTTGAAGCCATAAACAGCGACCAGGCTGCCAACCAGGATGAGGATGCTGAAGGCGATGAGCAGGTAATCCCACCAGTGGTAAGTCAGCTTGTAAAGCCAGGTGCGTTTGGCTTGGCCGAAACAGCGCAAGTCCATGGCGTTGGCGACGTCCTCGCTGGCGACGATGGCATTCATGGTGACAGGCACCAACAGGGGGGCAATGCGCACGATTTTGCTAAACAGGCCGCCCTTGACCTTTTCTAATTCGTAGCCGCGCGCTTTTTGGGCATCTAAGGTGACTGATAAGTCACGCGCCAGGGTGGGGATGTACCGGAAGGCAAGTTCCATGGCATATGCCAGGCGGTCCGGTAAGCCAAGACCCTTGAAGGTGGCGCCGTAAGCCCGAGAATCCATGGTATAGGGAAAGAGTACAAAGATCATAGAGATGCTGCCCAGGCGCAGTAGCTGGCAGATAGCAAACCATAAGCGTTCAATGGTTAGACCAAAGCGGATGTGCCAGTTGACCAAGGGTAAAGTAAACCCATCTGGCCATAGTTTGATGCCCCCTGGCGGTACTACCCCGCCTGCACCACCGCCGGTGATGATGGTGTTTAGTACGATCATGGTAAACAACATGAAACTAATCAGCATCCAACCGCGCCGGGTTTCTTTCCAGGTGGTGCGGCCAAAGGTGTACCAAACGATGGCAGTCAGGAAGAAAAAGATGAGGAACCTGGCATTCCAGAACAGGGTAGCAGAGATCAGGAAAGCAAAGGAAAAGATCCAGCGCGCACGAGGATCAATGCGATCCATGATGCTGTTGCGGTATCTGAAATGCCAGGATACTAACATGCCATTGTCCAGGTTAGGTCGGCAGCGCTTATTATCGTCACAGCACTGCCGACCATAGTCAATTAATTACGCCCAGAGCGTGAGACGATGGCCGAGTAAGCTACCATCAAGATTGGCACCAAAATCAAGCCATTGATCACGTTAGGGATGAAGGCTGGCAGGAAATTGGCGAAGATGACGGTGTTCATATCTGCGCCAGAAACCCACATCTCGGATAGGGAAGCCACACCCATACCGACAAAGACGCCTAAAACCACGAAGATTTCAGCCAGCAAGATGGATTTTGTGGCTTTGAAATCGATGATGGAGGCGGAGATAAGCCCTGTGACCAAGCCCATCAAGCCATTGCCCAAATCCCACCAAAACCAGAAGCCCCAGCCGCTCAGCAGGTCTGAGAGGATGTTGCCAACAAAGCCGGAGATGAACCCCACAATAGGCCCAAAGGCAATGCCGAAGAACATGGGGATAACGACCGCTGGGCGGAAGGAAACATTGCCGGAACCCAAGATAGGCAGCATATTGGTGGCATATCCCAGGACGGCATACAGCGCTGCACCAATGGCAGCATATACTACTTCACGCGTACCGAACTTCCAAAGTGATTTCTTTTTCATATTTTCTCCTTATGAATTAATTAATAATTTTTCCTTTCGATAAATTATTGGACAAAATGGGCTAAAGTCTCAGCCCGTTGAAAGCTGCCTGTGCGCGGCAGGTATTTCTGATTAAGGTGCAGCAGGGAGGTGGGCAGGATGCGGCAGTGCTGCAATAAGGCATCATCCTCAAGCACCTCGGCAGGGCTGCCGTCGGCGACGATCTTGCCGCCGTAGAGCATGATGATGCGGTTGGCGTAGATCAGGGCCAGATCCAGGTCGTGGGTAATGAACACCACCGCGTCAAAACCGGGCATCTGCAGGATGGCATCCATGAAGGCGCGGTAATTCCAATAATCTTGGCCGGCCGTGGGCTCGTCCATCATTAAAATGCGTGAGCGCATTGAGAGCACGGAGGCAATGCTGACGCGTTTTTGCTGCCCGAATGACATTGCCAGTGGGGGTGTCTGCAGTTCCTGCTCCAGGTGGACGGTCTGGATGGCCCAATTGACGTTGCTTTGCACCTCTTCTTTTGAAAAGCCGAGATTGCGCGGACCAAATGCCAGCTCTTCGGCTACGGTAGGGGCAAAAAGCATTTGAGTGGGGCTTTGAAATACGTAACCCACCGATTTGGCTGCCGTGGCGACGGTGGATTGGCGCGAGTCAACCCCCTCGAGGTAGACATATCCTTGGGTGGGTTTGAGCAGGCCCAGCGCATGCTTGACCATGGTAGTCTTTCCAGAGCCATTATGGCCGAGGATAGCAATCACATCGCCTTGGTTAATTTGGAAGTGGATGTCGTGCAAAACCTGGGGGAGGTCTTCGCCGTATTTAAAGTCAACATGCTCAAATGCCACCAGGGGTTTATCAGCAGGTGGCTGGGAGGTCAGGATAGGTGTAAATTGCGGGGGCTCGTCTGCACGTGCCCGTTCAAATACGACTTCGGCTGGCAGCTTGATGCGCTTGTAGTCAACCACTTGCATCAAGCCCTGGCTATCGCCCTGGTAAGTAACCTGGCCTTCATCCATGTAGATAACCCTTTCAGGGCGAATGGAGAGCACGTCCTCAACACGGTGCTCCACGATCATCACGGATAGGCCTTCATCCGCAAGCTGGCGGAATACCTGCAGGGCTTCATGGGCTGAGGCGGGGTCTAAACTTGCTAAAGGTTCGTCCAGCAGCAAGATTTTGGGGTCCATTGCCAAGATCCCCGCCAGGGCAATCTTTTGTTTTTCACCTCCGGAGGTACCAAAGGTCTCGCGGTCACGCAGGTGCAAAATGCCGAGCCGTGTCAAGGCAGCGTCCACCCTCTCCAAAATCTGATTGCGCGGCAAGCCCAGGCTTTCCAAGCCAAAGCCGACCTCGTTGAGCACGTAGGTGCCCAGGATCTGTTTTTCGGGGTCCTGCAATAACGTGCCGACGGATTGCGAAATTTGCGACATTTTCATATCAAAGACGGACTGACCGAATAACTGCACATCGCCGGAAATTTCCCCGTGGTAAGCGTTTGGAATCAAGCCGTTGATACAGCGCATGAGCGTGGTTTTGCCGCAGCCGCTCGAGCCGGCAATGAGAAAAACCTCACCCGGGTTGACGGTAAAGCTGACCTGCTTGATGGCAGGTTCGCTGCGGGAATTGTATTTAAAGCTGAGGTCCCTGACGACCAGGGGCGGGGTCAGCGCCTCAGTCATGGATGATTACCTCAAGCGCATCACCAACCTGCGCGCCAGTCAGCGCCGCGGCACTGCCATTGACGACGGCCAGTTCGATATATTCCTCACTGTCAACCAGGGCAATCAGATCGCCGCGCTGGGCATGCCCGTAAGAGGGTAGGATGCCCTGGATGGTGAAGTTCATAAAGCGGATCTCGACTTTTGCTTTATTTTGCAGCAATTTGGCTGGCAGGTCTGTGGTCAGGTTGCCAAAGATATCGATGATGGTAATGTGTGCCTGGTAACCCTGAGCTGTTTTTACTGGTTTTGGGAAGCTGAGCCGGACGGGATCACTGATTTGTTCGCCCATATCAAGCAGAGGCACGCCCGTGGCAAGATATGCGCCAGTGGGGGCAAAGATATCCCGCCCGTGGAAGGTGCGGCTGACATTTGGCAGCCAGTATTTCGGGTTGGTGAGATGTACCATTTGAATAGGCTGGCCGGTTTGTTCTGCGTCTTCTAGGATAGGGGTGATGAGGCCGTTGTCTGGCAGGATGAACTGCTGATCGCCAATTTTTACCCCAATGGGGCGCCTGTGCGTACCAACGCCTGGGTCAACTACGGCAATATGCACGCTGCCAGGCGGGAAATAAGGCACAGCCCGCCACAAGGCATAAGCCCCCTGGCGGATATTTTGGGGTGGGATATCATGGGTGACGTCTGCAATGTGGGCATCTGGGGCAATGCCCCAAATGACGCCTTTCATGACCCCTACAAAACCATCCAAATTGCCAAAATCCGTTGTCAGACTAATGATCTTCATCTCTTATAATCTTTAATTCCTTAACACTAATTTACTAAAGAATACAAACTCATCTGATAGGCATCTGGATTAAATTATACCCCAGCTATTTCGTGAGGCGATTATTTTGTCATATTCAAATATTGCCCAGGTAAAGTTATCCCATGGTAACCCGAAAATAAATGGACAGAATTAGTGCCTTGTTGGTAACAAAGACAGCTTCATGAGTAGAACATTCCGCCCTGAAAACCAGCTTTATTGTAATAATAAATTGGTTGATAAATTTGAGAATTGTACTATAATAAAAGTATATAATATATTGAGGAAAAAGATGAATGACAGTAACTTGAAAAAAGCCCGAAATAAGACCATTGAAAGAAAAAGCCAATGGCGGGAAAGTTTAACAGCTGTGATGCAACAACTCAATGATGGGCCGGCTCCATCTGATATCAATGTAGGGCACAGGTTGCAAGAATTACGAACGGCACAAGGGTATTCAATTCGCGGTCTGGCTGAATTGAGCGGATTGAACTTTAACACCTTGAGTTTAATTGAGAATGAAAAGACATCGCCCAATGTCAACACGCTTCAGCAGATTGCCTCAGCATTGCAGGTTCCAATAACAGCTTTTTTTGAGTCTGGCACCCAAGCCCGAGACCTGGTGTTTCAGAAAGCAGGTGAGAGACCCCACATTTCCTTTCCCCATGGGGAACTTGAGGATTTGGGCGGTGGCTTGGCATTAGGTGAGGCCACACCCTTATTGATGAAGGCCTATCCTAAAACGGATAGTGGCCCAGATGTTTTTGTACACACTGGCCAGGAGTTTATGTACTGCCTGGAGGGCAGCATCCATTATTTTGTAGGGCCTGAGGAATATGTTTTGAACCCGGGTGATAGCCTGATTTTTCAGGCTCATATAC
>ENA-UOUL01004518-UOUL01004518.1-bioreactor-metagenome-genome-assembly--contig:-NODE-4518-length-12818-cov-3.432933_pt1 | contig 12818 bp, 9 predicted proteins | sample MGYA00249838_ERZ747220 | MGnify/ENA primary metagenome ERZ747220 (study PRJEB28778, sample SAMN05720191) | bioreactor metagenome | isolation source: Anaerobic biogas reactor | place: USA:Washington...
TCTACCAGAGCCAGTACACCGTCGCCGACAAAAGCCCCGACAACCCTGTTACCGATGCCGATTTCGCCGCGGACAAGCTCCTGCACGAACAGCTGCTGGCTCTACTGCCTGAGGCTGGCTGGCTGAGCGAGGAGACGGCCGACGACCCGGCCCGCCTCGAGCGCCGGCTCGTCTGGGTCGTCGATCCGCTCGACGGAACCAAGGAATTCGTCATGGGCATTCCGGAATTTTCCGTCTCCGTTGGCCTGGTCGAGGACGGCGAGCCTGTTCTGGGCGTCATCTACAATCCGCCTACCGGCGAGCTGTTTGCCGCCGGCCGGGGTCTCGGCGTTCTCTACAATGGCGAGCCGGCCACGGTAAGCAGCCGCGACAGCCTGCAGAGAGCCCGGGTCGATGCCAGCCGCTCGGAGGTCCGGCGCGGTGAGTTCGAGCCTTTCGACGGCCTTTTTGACGTGAACGTGATGGGCAGCATCGCCTACAAGCTCGCCCGCGTAGCCGCCGGGCAGGCCGACGCAACCTGGAGCCGGGGGCCCAAGCATGAGTGGGACATCTGCGCCGGCACGCTTCTCGTGCTGGAAGCCGGCGGCGTCTGCGTGGACCTCGACGGCCGGCCGATTCGCTTCAACAAGAGCTTTCCCAAGGTCAACGGCATCATTGCCGATAACGGCCTGCTCCACGAGGGCATCCTGCGGGCCGTGACCGAACAGGGCGCCGCCCGGGTCGATAAGCGCTAGCGCCAGCCAACGCGCGCCGGCGCTGGCCGGCGCCTCCGGCGCCCTGAATGTCACCTTACTGCCACGTTTTTGCTAAAATGGAAGTTGCAGGCTGACCGCTGCCCGGCCGCCGACGTTAGCCGTTGAGCAGTTGGCTGCCTGCGAATAGAGAGGATGCCATGATTGCAGAGAGTGCCCGCCGGCTTCGCGCCAATATCCAACAAGTGATCGTCGGTAAGGATGAGATTATCGACCTGGCGCTCATCGCCCTGCTCTGCGGCGGGCATCTGCTGCTGGAAGACGTTCCGGGCACCGGCAAGACGACTCTGGCAAAGACCATTGCCCGCTCGCTAGGCTGCTCCTTCCAGCGTATCCAGTTCACGCCCGACCTTCTGCCTTCGGACGTCACCGGCATCTACTTCTTCGACCAGAAGGAACAGGAATTCGTCTTCCGGCCCGGCCCCATCTTCTCGCAGATCCTCCTGGCCGACGAGATCAACCGGGCGACGCCGCGCACGCAGGCGGCGCTGCTGGAGGCGATGCAGGAGGCACAGGTCACCGTCGATATCGCCACACATGCCCTGCCCAGGCCGTTCCTGGTGATGGCTACGCAGAACCCTATCGAGCTGGAGGGCACCTTCCCGCTGCCGGAAGCGCAGCTAGACCGCTTCCTGATGAAGATCGCCATTGGCTATCCCGACGTGGAGCAGGAGAACGACATCCTGCTGCGTTTCGAGCAGCGCGATCCGCTGGAGACACTGGAAGCTATCGTCGCGCCGGAGGAGATCCTGGCGATGCAGGACGAGGTGCGGCAGGTACGTGTCGAGGAATCGGTGCGTCGTTACGTGGTCGACGTCTGCCGGCTGACGCGCCACCACGAAGACATCGAGCTGGGCGCCAGCCCGCGGGCGACGATGGCCCTCTACCGGACCTGCCAGGCGCTGGCGGCGGTGCGCAATCGCGATTTTGTCATTCCCGACGACGTGAAGGCGATGGCGCCCCACGTGCTCACCCACCGGCTCGTCGTCAACCCGCAAACGCGGCTGCGCGGTCGCCGCCCCGACGACATCATCCGCGAGCTGGTAGAGGCTGTCCCCGTACCGGTCGAAGCCGGCTGATGTTGCAGAGAGATATCGAGCTGGTCGTTCTGGAGCGCGACGAAAAGGCCAGACGTCGCAAAGCAGCGCGCGCCCGGCTCAACGAAAAGCTCCGCCGGGGCGAGCTGCCGACGTTCCAGGAAATAGTCGAAGCGCGAGGGCTGGTCGTCCGCGAGCGGCGTGATAGCATCTTCAGCGACGCCTGGGTGCCGCTGGCCCTTCTCTTTTTGATCCTGGGTCTGGCGGGCGGCCGGAATGCCGCCCTGCTCGCCATCGGCCTCATCATGCTGACCATCCATCTCGTCGCCAGCTGGTGGCAACGAAACGCGCTCGTCGGCGTCACCTACCTGCGCTCCTTCGACCGCACGCGTGTCTTTCCCGGCGAGCCGGTAACGATGTCGATCGAAGTCGATAACCGCAAGCCGTTGCCCCTGACCTGGCTGCGCTTCGACGACCGCCTGCCGGTTGCGCCGCTGGAGGAGGGCGTTATCGCCGAAGTGACCGGCGAGACGCAAGGCTCCTATAACCTGCAAAACGTCTTCTCCCTGAGCGGCAACGGCCACGTCCAGAGAACCTACACGCTGCGCTTTCCGGTTCGCGGCTACTACCGGGTCGGCCCTGTCGTCTACCGTTCCGGCGATCTGTTCACTCTATTCACCGTGGAACGCGAGCGCGACTATGTGCAGACCCTCGTCGTCTATCCGCGCATCTACCCCATCGAGGCGCTGGGGTTGCCGGCCCGCGAGCCCTTTGGCGACCTGCGCGTGCGGCAGAGCCTGTTCGCCGACCCGATCAAGACGCAGGGCATCCGCGATTATCATCCGCGCGACCGCTTCCGCGACGTGCACTGGAAAGCCTCGGCGCGGCGAGGACGGCTACAGACGAAGGTGTACGACCCGTCGACGGGCATGAATCTGGTCGTCTTTCTCAACGTCGCCACGATGCACCGCCACTGGATGGGCTACGACCCCGCTCAGCTGGAACGGGCTATCAGCGTGGCCGCCAGCATCGCCAGTTACGGCGTCGAACAGAAGTGGGGCGTTGGCCTCTACGCCAACTGCGCCGTGCCGAAGTCCGACCAGCCGATCCGTGTACCTCCGGGCCGCTCGCCCGACCAGTTAGCGCACGTCCTGGAGGCGCTGGCGGCGACGACTGAGTTCGCCACCGGCTCCATCGAGAAGCTGCTGCAGCAGGAAAGCCGCCGGCTTCCCTGGGCCGCGACGCTGGTGCTCGTCACCGCCCACACCTCACCCGACATCGCCGCCGTGCTCCTGCGCCTAATGGAAGCCGGCCGGCGGGTGGCCCTGATTTCGCTCTCTGCCGAGCCGCTTCCGGCGCTTCCGGGGATCATCAGCTACCACGTCCCGCCAGGGATTCCGGCGCCACCAGTCGCCCCGCCCACCGGCCTCGACAGCCGGGCGCTCTCGGAGGCGTCTCTGGCGCGCGTGCCGGTGCCGGAGCCGCTGTACGACGGGCCGGAGGTTGAAGGCTGATGAGCAGCGCCGCCACGAGCACGCTCACCGGGCGCGCGAGCGGCCTACCGGTTGCACTCTGGGTCTACCTGCGCCAAGAGCTTCTCTATCTTGCCTGGGCATTGATGGAAGTGAGCCTGCTCCTGCCGCTCGCACTTTCGGCTCTGCGCTGGGCCGCCCTCTGGCCTCCGGTGGCCTTCGGGTTGTGGATGCTGCTGATGGTGCTCATACCGTTCAATCTGAGCCGTCTGCTCACGATTGCCGGGGCGCCGCTCAAGCGCCAGCGGCGGATCGTTCTGGGCGCTCTGTTGCTGGCTATTCTCATCTCCATCCGCACCCTGCTTTACGAACCGGCCGGCATCTTCGACCTGAGCTGGATCGGGCAGTTCTTCCGCCACTTTGTCGAGCCATCCAGTCCGTTCTGGGGGCGCAACGTCGGTCTCTTCCTCCTGATTCTTTTCCTCTGGTGGCGCGGCCTCGCGCTCACCCGCCGCCGCGTGGACATGGGGGAGATGGGCCTGCGCCTGCGGGCGAGTTCGTTGGTTATCGCCCCCCTGGTAGTAGGCATTGCAGCGCTTTACGACGTGCCGGTGCTCGGCACCGTGCTCTTCTACTTCTTCGTCTCTCTGGTAGCCGTCAGCCTGACGCGCGCCGAGCAGATTGCCCTGGAGCGCACCGGCCGCTCCTACCCCGTTCGCTCTCGCTGGCTGGCGATCGTTGGGCTGACCAGCCTGCTCATCGTTGCCGCAGCCGGCCTCGTCGCCCTCGTCCTCAGCGGCGAGGGTGTGGAGCAGATGGTCAGTTGGTCCGCGCCGCTCTGGGAGGGACTGCGCTTTTTTGCCACATCCCTCGTCTCGATGGTCAGCTATCTGGCGTTCCTGCTGCTGACGCCTCTCTTCTGGCTGGCGGGCCGGCTGGCGGCCTATTTGCGCTCGCTAAATCTCGAGCTTCCCGAGCTGGACGTGACCGAGCCCTTCTCTGGGGAAATGGACGTGGAGACCCTGCTGCGCGAGATGGCGCGCCCCGAGGAGCCGGTCTATCTCTGGGTAAACCGCCTGCTGCTCGTGCTGTTCATCGCCCTGCTCCTTTTCCTGACCTATCTGGCTGTCTCTCGTTTCCTCGGCCGGCGGCAGCTGACCTTGCAGGAGGAAGAACGGTCCGAAACAGCCCAGGGTGAGCGGCGTCCGGGCAGCTTGAGAGGGCGGCTGGGCCGGCGCCTGCGCTTCTGGCAGCAGTGGCGGGCAGCCGCCTCGATTCGCCGCATCTACCAGGAGATGAGCGCCCTGGCGGCGAGTTATGGCTATCCACGGGCCGGCTCGCAGACGCCATACGAGTACCGGCAGACGCTTGCCGAGCTGTGGCCCGGGGGGCGGGCCGAAAGCGACCTGATCACGCAGGCCTACGTCCGTGTCCGCTATGGCGAGCTGCCGGAAAGTGCGGAGGAGCTACAGGCGCTGCGCCGGGCCTGGGAGCGCCTGCGCCGCCAGCCGCCCCCGGAGTAGGCTGCTTCGACAGAGCTCTGGTCAAGCCCCGGCGTCTCTGACCCCTTTTTGACACCCGATTTTACGTATGGTATGGTGCGCCGGGTTTTGGCTTACATAAATCGCGTTTGGGCCGGAACCGCCCTTTCTCTCGTGACAGTGAGCCAGCGGCGCCTGTGCGCTGGATTTCGATAAGGAGCAGTGGGATGAGATCGCGTACTGAGATGATGGTGGATCGCCTGCGTGACCTCCAGGCAGGCACCCCGGACATTGAAGCCTCGGCCGTCGTCAGTGTAGACGGGCTCATCATGGCCTCCTCGTTGCCCACCGGAGTGGACGAGGACCGCATTTCGGCGATGTCTGCAGCCATGCTCTCCCTTGGCGACCGGATTGCTGACGAGCTGAATCGCGGCCGGCTGGAGCGCGTGTACATCAGCGGAGCCAATGGTATTATCGTGCTCATGGCGGTCGGCGACGATGCCGTGCTGACCGTGCTGGCGCGCAAGTCCGCCAAGCTGGGCCTGATTTTCCTCGACGCCCGGCGCGCTGCAGAGGACTTGACGAGACTGTTATAATCTGCTCTGATCTGGAGGCATATGCGACGAAAGCCGCTCACCTCTGGTAAAATAGGTTAATGCCGTGGGGCATGTCACCCAGGATGACATGCCCCACTTTTCTTTTTAGGCCTTTGTGAGACAGGTGAGGTAGACGATGACGAAATATATCTTTTTTACCGGCGGCGTGGTCAGCTCCGTGGGAAAAGGGGTAACGGCTGCGGCGCTGGGCCGCATACTCAAAGCCCGCGGGCTGAAGATCGCCGTCCAGAAACTGGACCCTTACATCAACGTCGATCCCGGCACCATGTCACCCTACCAGCACGGCGAAGTCTTTGTGACGGATGACGGCGCCGAAACCGACCTCGACCTCGGCCACTACGAACGCTTCATTAACATCAATCTCACCCAGATGTCGAATGTGACAACCGGCCGGGTCTATGCCGACGTGATCGCCAAGGAGCGGCGCGGCGACTACCTCGGCGGCACCATTCAGGTCATCCCACACATCACTAACGAAATCAAGCGCTTCATCCGCGTGGTGGCCGAGAACACCGAAGCCGACGTGGTCCTTGTCGAAGTAGGCGGCACCGTCGGCGACATCGAGAGCCTGCCCTTCCTGGAAGCGTTGCGCCAGATGCGCTCGGACGTGGGGCGCGAAAACACGCTCTACGTACACGTAACCTTCCTGCCCTATCTAATAGCCAGCCGGGAGCTGAAGACGAAGCCCACGCAGCATAGCGTGCGCGAGCTGCGCAGCATTGGCATCCAGCCCGACGTGATCATTGCGCGCGCCGACCATCCGATCCCGCAGGAACATATCGACAAGATCGCCCTGTTTACGGACGTGCCCAAAGAAGCCGTCATCCCGGCGGTGACGAGCGACCTGCTCTATAACATCCCGCTGGAGCTGGAGGCGACGGGCCTTGCCGACCTGGTCGTCGAGCGGTTGGGGCTGCAGGAGCGAGTGCAGCCGCCTGATCTGTCGGAATGGGAGCAGATGATCACCAGAATGCGCAGCGCCTATCCCCCCATCCGCATTGGCATCGTCGGCAAGTACGTGGAGCTGCACGACGCGTACATGAGCGTGCGGGAGGCCCTCTATCACGCTGCCATCGGGGTCGAGCGCCAGATCGAAGTCGTCTGGATCCACTCCGACCACCTGGAGAAGGGGCCGCTGGACGGTGAGCTGGGTGGGCTGCACGGCATTGTCGTACCGGGCGGTTTTGGCTACCGGGGGGTGGAGGGCAAGATCAGGTCGGCGCGTTGGGCGCGCGAGAACCACGTCCCCTATCTGGGCCTTTGTCTGGGCATGCAGGTCATGTGCATCGAATTCGCCCGCTACGTCTTCGACAGCGACGAGCCGAACAGCACAGAGTTCGACGAAACGACAGAGCTGCCGGTGATCAGCCTGATGCCCGACCAGCACGAGCTGGCCGACATGGGCGGTACGATGCGCCTGGGCACCTATCCCTGCATCCTGCAGCCGGGCACCGTGGCCCACAGGGCCTACAGCCAGGGGCGGGACGTCGCGCGCGTGGAAGAGCGGCATCGCCACCGCTGGGAGTTCAACAACGCCTTCAGGGAGATCCTTGCCGAGCACGGCATGGTCTTTAGCGGCCTTTCCCCGGATAAGCGGCTTGTCGAGATCGCCGAGCTGCGCGACCATCCTTTTATGCTGGGCAGCCAGTTCCATCCGGAGTTCAAGAGCCGTCCGAACAGACCCCACCCGCTGTTCCTGGCTTTTATGCGCTCGGCCGTCGCCTGCCAGCAGGCGCGCGAGGGCGAGCCTATCGCCGAGACGCCGTAGAGCCGCCACCGGATAGTCGCAAACAGGTGACTTTTGTCGCCTGCCGGGGGTGCTGAATCTCACTCGTGCCGGCGGTTTCTCGCTGGTACACTCCTCCTGCAGGATTGCTAGCGGCTCGCCATGGTTGTGTGCCTGTCGGGCGGGAGCGGAAGAGGGTCCGGGCAATGGCGGCCTGTTTGAGCTACTTTCCATGAGCCGGAAGGAATCGTGCCGGCATTGTCCAGGAGCGAAGAAGAGATGAGCCAGCCGGAACCCATTCGCGTGATGATCGTGGACGACCATGCCGTCGTCCGCAGCGGCCTCGCCGCTTTCCTGATGGCCTACGACGATCTGCAGCTCGTCGCCGAGGCTGGCAGCGGGCAGGAAGCCGTCCGCCTCTGCCGGCAGCTGCAGCCAGATGTGGTGCTGATGGACCTCATGATGCCGGGCATGGACGGCGCAGCCGCCACTCGCGCCATACGTGAGGAGTGCGAGCAGATCCAGATCATCGCCCTGACCAGCTTCCGCGAACCGGAGCTGGTGCAGGGAGCGCTGCAGGCCGGCGCCATCAGCTACCTGCTGAAAAACGTCTCGGCGGACGAACTCGCCAATGCCATTCGCTCGGCTCACGCAGGACGCGCTACCCTTTCGCCGGAAGCGACCGAGGTGCTCATTCACGCGGCAACACGGCCTCCCCGCGTGGATTACGACCTGACTGAGCGGGAGAAAGAGGTTCTGGCCCTGCTGACCGAAGGGCTGCACAATCCGGAGATTGCCGAACGGCTTTATGTCAGCCGCTCGACGGTGAAGTTCCACGTCAGCAGCATCCTCTCCAAGCTGGGCGTCAGCAGCCGGACAGAGGCCGTGGCGATGGCCCTGCAGGAACAGCTTCTGGACTGAGCCGGCCCTCGCGGTTACTCCCTCACCAGGTGGTAAACAATGTCGCTGCTGGCGATGACGGCAATCGGCCGCTGCCGCCCATTCTCCTCGCGCACCACGACGACGCGATGGATGCAGTGATCCAGTAGCTGGCGCGCCACTTCGGCAAGGCTCTCCCCGGCTGTGGCCGTGACCACATCGCGGCTCATGAAGGCGCTTGCCGGCTCAGTTCGCCACGACGCCGCCATCGTCGCGGCGCGGACGAGGTCGGTGTGGGTGAGGATACCCTCCAGGTAACCGTCGTCGTCGAGCACGACAAGCGCACTCACGTCCTCTTCGACCATGCGCTGCGCCGCCTCCTGCAGGGTGGTATTCCCGTGGCAGGCAAACACGCCAAACCGCTTCGCGTCCAGAACCGTCAACTGCTGCAGCGTGCTCACACCATCCTCCTGGGCGCCCCGCCAGCATCTCCCTTACCGCTTGAGGGTCGTCTCTCAGACCACGATTTTGCGCGGGTCTTCCCCGGCGCTGTGGCGACGCGCGAACTGATAGGCCCGCTCCAGCGCGCGTTCCCGCCGCAGCTCTGACCGCGTGCCCAGCTTCAGTCCCCGGTGCAGGATGGTCACCTGGTAGTAGACCCCCTGGATTCCCTCCTCCGTGATGGGCATCTCCTGCACGTCGAAGCTATAGCCTAGCTTTTCCAGTTCCCTAACGTCCTCTTCCATCATCCCTCCATCCGCCAGGCAACCATGAATCTACGCTGCTGGCGCTCCGGGAGACCGCCATCAGTGGTATTGTAGCCGGGATCTGCCGTTTGACGTAATTGCCGCGCTCGCCGCCTTCTAAAAGGCCAGCAGCCCGTCCATTGCTTCACGAATAGCGGCGACACTCGGCACGACCGCGTTCATCAGGCCAGAGTTGAAGGGAACCGGCACCGGCGGCGCTGCCAGCCGGCGCACGGGCGCGTCGAGGTAGACAAATGCTTCGTCGGCGACGGTCGCCGCGATCTCCGCCCCAAAGCCCGCCAGCTCGATATCCTCGTGGACGACGAGGCATTTCGCCGTCTTGCGCACGGAGGCCAGCACAGCCTCCCTGTCCCAGGGCACGATGGTGCGCAGGTCAAGGATTTCGATCTCCGCCTCCAGCTCGCGCGCCGCCTGCTCGCAGCGCTCGACCATCGCGCCCCAGGTCACCACGGTCAGCTCGTCGCCCTCGCGGATTCGGCGCGCCAAGCCAAAGGGAACGACAAAGTCATCGCCGGGGTAGGGACGGCGCGCCCAGTTGGCGTCCATCTGCGCCCGGTGTTCAAAGAAGATGGTTGGATCGTCGCCGCGCAGGGCCATGCGCAGCAGCCCGACCGCATCCTCGGCGTTGGACGGGAACGCGACCCGCCAGCCCGGCGCGTGGGCAAACTCAACCTCGCCCGTAACGCTGTGCCAGGGGTCGCCCACCTTGCGCCCGAAGCCGCCCGGCATGCGGACGACTACGGGCGCGGCAAAGCGGCCCGCCGTGCGCCAGCGCAACGTCCCCAGGTTATGGAGTTGTTCGGTTGCCGGGTCGGCATATTTGCGAAACTGGATCTCTGGCGCCGGACGCAGCCCCGCCAGCGCCATGCCGGTTGCCCGGCCGATGATGCCCTCCTCGGAGAGGCTGGTGTCAAAGACGCGCCGGTCGCTATATTTGCTCTGCAGCCCCATCGTCGCCGTATGCACACCCCCTTTCGCTCCGACGTCTTCGCCAAAGATGACCAGCCGCGGGTTCGCCGCCAGCTCCACGTCGAGCGTGCGCCGGACGGCCTCGACCATGTTAATCCGGCGCGGGTCGCTCGGATTAGGTGTGGTCTCGCCGGCCGGTTCTGGTTGCGGCGCTGCCCAGACGTGGCTGGTTACCTCCGCCGGATCTGGCTGCGGCTGGGCCAGCGCGGCGTCTCTGGCTGCGGCGACGTCAGCCGCCACCTGCGCTTCCAGCTCTGCCCAGCCGTCGTCGCCGAGCAGGGCCGGGACGAGGTAGTCGCGCAGCGCCGGCAGCGGATCGCGCGCCCATTCTTCTGCCAGCCGTTCCTCGCTCTTATAGCCCTGGTTATCGTGGCTGCTGTGTCCGCACAGCCGGGGGATGGACAGCCGCAGCAGGCCCGGCCCCTGCCAGCGGCGCACGTGTTCGACGGCCGTCACGACCAGCGCCGCCGTTTCCGCCGGCTGCGTGCCGTCCCCCTGCCAGATCGCCAGATTCTGGAAGCTGGCGAGGTTGCCGGCAATGTTGCCGCCGGGCGTCTGCAGCCACTTCTCCACGCTGATGGCGTAGTCGTTGTCTTCGACGACGAAGAGAAGCGGCAGGCTCAGCGTCGTCGCCAGCGTCAGCGCCGACCAGAAGCCGTTGGTCGCCACCGCGCCGTCTCCGCCGAAGACGACGGCGATGCTGCCCTGTAAATCTTCTTCGCCCAGCTCGTGACGCCGGTAACAGAGCGCCTGGGCCCAGCCGGCGGCGGGTGTGAACTGCGAGCCAACGTCGCCGGCCATGGGCAGTACGGTCGGTCCCTCGCGGCGTGGCAGGTTGAAGACGACGCCCACGTCCCGGCCGGCGCTGGGGCTGCCGGCGCGGGCCATGCCGGCGGCGAAGGCTTCTTCCACCGTCAGCCCGGCGCCCAGCATGAAGGGCCGCGACCGGTAGTAGACGCTGGCAGCATCCCCCGGCTGCCGGAGCAGCCTGCTGAGGAGCACCTGGCCGAGCTCATGGCCACGGGCCGAGAACTGGTAAGGGACGTCGCCGCTGGGGTAGAGGCTGCTCTCCTCCATGTCGTCCATCACCCTTGAGGTCAGCACCAGGCGGGCAACCTCAAGCCAATCAAACGCTTCGTGCAGTTCAGTTGTCACCATTTCTCCATTCATCTGGTCATCAGGAAGAGCTTTACTGGACATGCGCTATGGTACTTAGGCCGGTTGCGTGGTGCAATGAGTGGTTCTCACCGCCATCACCTTAGGACGATTAGGCTATGATTGGTCTGGAACGACCATGCTATAATGATCTCGTCTCGACCAGGAGTGGAGGTCGGTCTATGCATAATACCAGGCATCGAATCGGGGATAAAGGACAGGCATTAGTAGAATTCGCACTAATAGCCATTGTGCTATTTATGTTGCTGTTCATCCTGGTGGAGGTCAGCCGCGTACTCTGGGGCTGGGTTACTGTTCAAAGCGCTGCCCGTGCCGGCGCCCGTTATGCCATTACCGGACGCGACGACTGCGAGCCAGACGCCACTCGCGTGGAATGTGTGCTTAAGGCGGCAGAGAACGAGCTGGAAGGTCTGCCGCTTAACCGGGATCCTGGAGCGCGCTACGAGGACGACAATTATTTCCTGATCCAGGTCTTCGGCGTTGACGACATCGGCCAGCTCATCGAAAACTTCGCCGGCTCGCCGGGACAGCCGGTTGTCGTGCGCGTTACCTATCGCGTGCCCATTGTGACGCCGCTCGTGCGGCCAATTCGCGAGAGCATTGTCGTGTACGGGCAGGTGACGATGAACAACGAGCTGTTCAGCTCGTTAGGCGGCAGCAGCGCCGGAGCCGGATTGCCGCCGCCGTTGCCGGAGCTACCCACAGCCGGCCCGACGGCGACCCCGACGGCGACGGCCACGGCGGGGGCATCGCCAACGGGCACCGCTACGGCTACCAGTACCGCAACCGCAACGGAACCACCCTGCCGTACCCAGTTTGTCGGGCAGATGGTTCATGGCGATACCAGCGTCCGTGTCAGTGGCGAAGGCCACGCGGCCGGCGGGCCGGACGTCACGCTCTATGACACAAGCGTAACGACTACCCCTGGCGTGTTCCGGACCATCGGGCAGGGAGAGCTGCTTTTCGACGGCTCAGGCCAGTACCCCTGCGAAGATTTCCGGCAGGTTCCGGTCAGCCCGCCGCTGATCGGCAACCACGTCATTCTGGTGGTCAACGAGAACCAGGGCGATGCCTCGTCGGATGTGGGAATCGTCGTTCCAGAGCCGCCGACGGCAACCCCGACGCCGACCAACACGGTGGCGCCCACACGGACTCCCACGCCATCGCGGACGCCGAGCCCCACACCGACCCCTCCCGGCCCCCGGCTGCTCGTCCGTCCTACGTGCGGGTTTGGCCCCTCGGTTCAGTTCGCGGTCGAAGGGCTGCACTGGATGGATGGCAGCCAGCCGTACAGCCAGATCAACCTCTATTGGGAACGGCCGGGACAAAGTCCGGCTCTGCAGGCCATCGTCAGCGGGCCCGCCTTCGTCGCCCAGAACTGGACGTTCAATAACATCACGGACGGGACCTATTACGTTCATGCACGCACGCACAACCTGAACCGGACGGTCGCGTTCACGGTGCCGTGCCCCAACCAGGCGCCGCCGACCGCGGTAGCCACGGCGACGGCGACACCGCGGCCGGCTGACCTGATTATCAGCGGTCCACAGCTGATCAGCACACCGCCCATTGTCGAATACCGGCCGATCACAATGCGCTTCGTCATTACCAATACCGGCTCTGTTGACATAAATACGCAATTCTTCACCGACGCCTATTTTGACCCACCACAGAGCGAAATTACCGAGACAGGCATTGATGTCTCCTTCAGCGACGGCTATCTCGGACTGGGCAGTATTCCTGCAGAAAGCACGCGCATCGTGGATATCACGGCTCCCCTGGGCTTCCAGGGCGGCGTGATTGGGACCCGCACGATATATGGCATGGTCGATTCTCTGGAACAAGTATTTGAGGCGAGCGAAGTCAATAACCTGACCGGCCCTCTGAACGTCAGGGTCACGCCCGCGGCGGTCACGCCCACGCCGAGCCCGACGGCGGAGCC